>Ga0307376_10003702_pt1 | contig 14215 bp, 12 predicted proteins | sample TR2MG_FD_202536 | JGI IMG/M metagenome (GOLD analysis project Ga0307376, IMG submission 202536) | Soil microbial communities from Risofladan, Vaasa, Finland - TR-2 | ecosystem: Environmental > Terrestrial > Soil > Coastal area > Acid sulfate soil | place: Finland: Risofladan, Vaasa | collected...
GGGTGTTTGCTCTGGCTGTGTTTCCTGAACCATACTGCTACCGTATCACACTTGTATCTGAATATCGCTAGAGGAACGCTAGAAGTTGCTTAGAATTCAACGGGGGAATCCCCCCCTGAACGCTTACCTTGAGACAACTGCAGGCTGGCTTCGCAGTATTCCACAACCGTCTCCGGCTCGCCCATCCCTTGATAGGCCAGCCCCAGGTTATTGAGAACGTAGGCGATCCCTGGCCGATTCCCGGCCTGATGGAACAGGACAAGAGCTTGTTGATGACACCGAATGGCCTCTTCCCAGTCAGCCAGCGACTGGGCGAACAGTCCCTCACTATTGCGTATCTGCGCCCGGGTCTCAGTGGGTGCCTCAGACCACCGCTTGGCTTCGCGCAGGAGGTGGCGGCAGGTGCTGATGCGCCAGGCCACGCGAAAGCCCTCGAAGAGCCTGGCCCAGTGAGCAGTGGCGGAGAGGGGTTCACGTTGGGCGAACTGGCCCAAGTATTCGGTCAGAAATACGTCCTGCCCCGGCGAACCTTGCTTAGTCGCATTAGTCATGGTTGGCTTTCGTCCATCGCAAAAAGCACGGCGACCAGTCCGTCAATTGCTCCTACCCTCGCTGCCCAGGCCAGCTCTCAACCAGCTGATCAGTACCCGGCGCTCTTGGGCGTCGGTTCCGCTCAGAAGTGCTTCGGCCTGGGCTTTTCCCCAAAGTATTGCTCCACCTTCGCCCCATCGCCAATGACGATGCCCTGCCCCTCACCGATCTGGATCTGGTACTTGCCGCCGGCCATCTGCTGTACCAGCCCCAGAATCTGCCAGAGCGCCGGAGCAAAGGCGGGATCGGCCTTGACCGCCTCGGTGAGAATGTCCTCCACCAAAAGGCAGTAGCGCTCCGGTTTCTGCTAGAACCTGGCCAGGTCATCTCTGGCCTCGTCGTCCTTTGCTCAGCGTTCCCTGAGGGTGCGCAGCAGAGCGCCGGCCTTCTCAGCGGCAGCCTTTCCAGCCGTCTTGGCGAACTCCTCGGCCCCCTTGGCTACAAAGGGCGCCAGCAGAGCCATCACGGCGGGAACCAATGTGCTGCTGTATCCATGACTCTCCTCCCAGCGTGATTAGATGCCGAGTTTCTGGTAGAGTTCCTCGTCCGTCAGTTCGTTAAGAGTGCTGTTATCCTTGCTTACTGCCTGCGGCGGTTCCTTTCTCTCGTCGCTTTTCTGCTGTTGCCCTCTGTACGCCAAGTAGTCACGGTAGTCGTCAATGCCGATGATCGCCACAGCTGGCTTGTCAAACATCGTCACGATAATGTGATCGCCCTGAAACTGCGCACTTTGAATAACTTCGCGGATTCTTGCTCTCAGATTTGTAGCTGTTACTACTTTTGCCATAGCGTCCTCCAGGGTACACCGGGAATGTATACTCTGTATAGATTATCCATAATGTATCATAAACTGATCGCATAGCAAGTAGTCCACTGGCCTGTCTATCCTGCATGTGCTTCGCCACTTGGCGGACTACCCCAATCACTTTCTGCTTCCAGGGACGCCACGACTTTCTCAAACATTTCCAAAGCCTCTTCCATCAAATCACCGCTGTCGCTCTGTCGCCACACGCGCGCTGCCAGGCGGCATATCCCCAAAGCTCGCTTGCTATCACTTGCTTCGTCGTACTTGGCTACACGTTCCAGAATGGAACTGAGGCTACTGCGATAGCGGTCTTCATCTCCCGCCCGGCGGCCACGCAGTGCGGCATCGGCGAGATAGATCGCGCCTCTATCGTCTCCCTGTTCAAAGGCGATCTCTCCCAGCAGCCACAGCACACGGGCCTGCCAGTGGTCGCTGGCAAACTGTTGGGCAACCTGCCAGGCCTCCTCTGCCGCTGGACGCGCCTGGGTCCACGCCTCTTGTTCATAGTACATCCCTGCCAGCTTGTACAGGGCGTTGATCTGACCGTGCCGATTCTGCTGCACCTGATGTAGAGCCAGGGCCTCTCGAAATAGACGCTCGGCTTCGTCAAGACGTGTCTGTTTCCACCTCACCGAGCCCAGCGTACTCAGCAAGCGCGCTTCGAGGGAAGGATTGCCGATCTCCCGCGCGATGACCAGGGCTTCCTGGTAGCATGCTTCGGCCTCGGCGAGGTCTCCGCTCTCTCGGTGGAGGGTGCCGATGTTCATCAAGGCCGTGGCTTCTCCTTGCCGATTCCCCAAACGTCGGTTCAGTGCCAGTTGCTCCTCTAGCAGTCGAAGTGCTTCTTCGTCCCGATCGTGTTCGCTAAGGATCAGTGCAATATTGCCCAACCAGAAAGCAGCCCCCGCAGTGTCGTCCAAAATCTCGCAGATCGCACGAGCTTCACGGTAGCAGCGTTCGGCTTCTGCCCAGTTGCCGCGCAGATCATAGATGTTACCAAGGTTACCCAGTGCCTGTTCTTGACCGCTCAGGTCGTGAGTCTGCTGTGCTAGCATCAAGCTGCTGGTGTAGTATTCAGCGCTGCGGTCCAGGTCACCACGAGCTTTGTAAAAGTTCCCCAGGCTGTTCAGCGCGTTCACTTCGCCCATCCGGTCGCCAGCAGCGTGCAGCACCTCCAGAGCTTCTCGATAGTACGTGCCGCTTCCCTCGACATGCCCCAACCGGACGGAGAATTTGCCCAGGTTAAGCAACGTGCGGCCCACTTCGGCCTCGCTGCCAACCTCCCGTAGAATCTGCAGGCTCTCCTGCAAGGTAGCGAGCGCGTCGGCAGTACGCCCGTGATCCCCCAGTACGACGGCGAGGTTGTTGAGGGTGATGGCTTCCTGACGTCTATCCCCTGCCTGCCGCTGCAAGGGCAACGTTTGCCGGTAGTACGCCTCGGCCTGTGACCAATCACCGATAGCCTGGTAGACGTTGCCCAGTTCGTTAAGTGCCTGCGTTTCGCCCAGGATGTTGCCAGCTTCCTGAAAAACGGTGAGACTCTGCTGCAGGCGATGAATGGCTGTAACCCACTCTCCCTGTTGCGCCAGCCACTGCCCATGACGATTCAAGGCCAGGGCTCGACCCCGTGGCGAAAGTGCCAGGTCGCCGCGCCGCATCTCGGCCAGCAAGCGCTGGCAGCGTCCGGTGTCCCAGGCGTGGAGGGCCTCACTGAAGGCATCCGTCCAGACCCGTAGCCCAGCAGTCTGGTCGTAGGCCAGGAGGTGGTGCAAATATTCCGTCAAATACCGTTCCTGGCTCATCCCTTGATCCTCAGTGGACGCCAAGGCACTTCCTCCAGATCATACCGCCTCAGTCCCATCATTACTAGGCGAGCGTGAACTCTCGGATACAAGTTCCTCATAGGCGGTCACGGCTTCAGGATATTGAGTGCCGACACGCTCTCGGATGGTTGAGAGGATGCGCTCACAGACAGCCCGGACCATCCCTGTTTTGCCACGCCGGACCAGCCCGCGGAGCTGGTGCAGGATGAAGCGGTTGATGTTTTGGCCGGTCACGCGGTGGTGCTCCCAGGCCGCAAGCACAGCCTGAGCATAGTGGGTCGCTCCCGCATCCACATCTCCATCTTCCACTATCTCAACTGCGCCAAGGAGGGCATAGGCGCTGACCACAAGACTGTCGGCTTGCGTTTCTTGAGCCAAATGAGCGGCTTCGTCGGCCAATCTACGCACCTCTGGCCATTGATCCTGATTGATCCGCAATTTCGCCAGGCTAACCAGGACACTGGCCAGACCACGCCGGTCACCCAGTTCCCGTTTGAGATCCAGCGCTTCTTGGAGATAAGCCTCGGCAACGTCAAAGTGTTTTAACATGCGATTCACTGTTCCCAGGTGATGCAAGGCTGTGCTGATACTGTATGGGGCCCCCAACTGCCGGTAAGTTTCCAGGCTTTGTTCGTACGCGCCCAGAGCCTCGGTGTAGCGCCCCAGGTCTTGCAGGGTGATACCCAGGTTCTCCAATGTCGTCGCCTGGCTCCGAAGATCGCCCAGCCGCTGAGCCAGTTCCAGGCTTTGATGGTACAGATCCAACGCCCGTTCCGGTTGCTCAAGGGTATCAAAGGTACGTCCCAGGTTGTTCAGTGTGGCGACCTGGCCGTCCACGTTACCTGCTTCGGCGAAAATCTCTAGGCTGGCTTCGTAGCACTCGATGGCTTCCTCGTACACGCCCAACTCCACCAGAACATCTCCCAGACCGCTGAGAGCCAACACTGCCGAGAGGGTATCCTCTACATCAAGGAAAGTGTGCAGGCTGCGCCGGTAAGACCGAACCGCCTCCCCAAAACGTCCGAGAGAGCGGTAAGCGGCTCCAAGGTTCACCAGGACTTGGGCTGCGCCGTAGGCGTCCTCCTGCGCTTCGTAGTACGCCGCGGCCTGATGATAGGCCTCCAGCGCCTGCTGCCACTGCCTCAAGTCACTGTATAGGTTGCCCAGCGTCATCAAGCCCCAACAGTACCCCGTGGTGTCATCGGTTTCTGCGAAAAGGCGCTCCGCCTCTTCCAACTCAGCCAGGGCTTCAGACCATTGGTCCCGTTTGAAGAGCAAACCACCGCGCCCCATCCTGAGGTGGGCCTGCCCCAATGTATCCAGGTCGTGACGGGCTAGTTCCTTTAACAAGCGGATCGCTAACGACAAGTTCCACGCTTCAAGAGCCTTGGCCAGATAGTGACGCCATTGGCTCATGGCTGCGGGTTGGGCTGCAGCGATACTCTGATGTAATAGCTCAAGCAGAAAATCTTCGGCAGCAGGCATGTTGAAAAGAATCTGCGGTGTTAGCCCCCGGTAACCTTTCTCGATAGCCAGTCCAGGCCATGGAGCAACCACAGGCGTAATTGGCGACGGCGCAGGTCCCAGCTAGCCCTTCGGTCACGCAGTTCACGGGTGAGTGTCAGAGCATGCGAGTAATAACGCGCGACCTCATCCCAGCGGTTTTGCCGCAGGCTGGCCACACCCAGGTTGATGAGAACATCGCGCTCCTCGCGCTGGTCTCCCAGGTCACGGGCCAAGGCCAGGCTTTCCTTGTAAAACCCATAGGCTTGTTCCCAATCCTCGCGGGCGAGCGCCAGGGAGCCCAAGTTGTTCAAGATACCTACCTTATCGAACACTACCCCTAGCGCGTCGAAAATCGTTAAAGCGGTGTGGTAGTGCTGTTCAGCCCGCGCCCACTCACCCCGCGCGTAGGCCAGGTCGCCCAAGTTTCCCTCAACCTGAGCCAGTTCATAAGGGCGTTCCAACTGTTCGAATAAGCTCCGCGCCCGCTTGAGGTAGGTTACAGCTTCTTCCAGCCGGCCCTGCCGAAATGCAACCAGTCCCAGGCGGTTAGTGCAGCCGGCAGTCTCTTCTATGTCCTCCAGCTCTTGGTACAAAGAAAAGGCCCGTTGTAAAGCCCCCTGGGCCTGTGACCAGTTGTTTAATAGCTCATAATCCATCCCCAACTGACCAAGCGCCTCAGCTTGCCATTCAGCCGCGCCGTAAAAGTCCGCCAGGGAAAGCTGCTGGTGATGGATCTCAAGAGCAGCCCGGCCGTTCCCACGGATCCGCTCCAGCATGCCCAATTCACCCAACAACGCCAGGCGCGTTTCGACATCCGTCGGGGATATCTCCTCCAGCGCCGTCCGGTAGCACTGTTCTGCCCGCGCCCAGTCCCCGCCCTGGGCGTGGAACATGCCCTCATAGTGGCGGATGATACCCCGCTGCGATGGCGTCTCCGCCCACCGGCGCGCTTCGCGCAACAGCCGCCAGCACAGGTCCAACTGCCAACTCACGCGGGCGACGTCAAAGGTCTCGGCCCACTGCACAAAATCCGGCTGGAGGTGTAGGTACTCCAGCCAGAAATCGAAGCACGAGGGTTGAGCAAGTGCGGCTTCAACCATTGTCCGAGGATGGTGGCTTGAAATCCGGCGTGTTTATCTTACCCGAAGGCTGTACCTGTGCCCGATCCCCAATGGTCACACGTGACGCTGTGTGGATATACAGCCTCATACTCGGCACGCCACGGCCCCGCGGTGCGGGCATGTACGTTGGCTCAGTGCCAGCTAGCATGCCTGATCGTATTATCGTTGATTTCTACGTATTGGTCAACTGACCTTGCTAGCCCAGAGGTGAGCACAGAGCCAGAAGGCCACGCGGACTGTGCCAGTCCGACCGTATCTGGACGACCCTTTATCTCAACTGTTGAGGAACACTACCCAAAATCCAGCGAAAAAGAAAGACGAGCCAAGCACTCACTTTGGCCTCGTGTCAGGCACTCACTTTCCCAAAGTGGGGCATGAGGCCTAAAATGACCCTCCAGTGGGGCATAAACGCAAAAAACCCGCCTGAAAAGGCGGGCCTATCCCATGGTGCCGAGGGACAGATTTGAACTGTCGACTCCCTGATTTTCAGTCAGGTGCTCTACCAGGCTGAGCTACCTCGGCGCACTAATATTTTATCCCATCTGCCCGGATTGTCAAGTGGACTTTGAGGCGAACCACCTTCCCGAAAGCTTTTGGAAGGAATGCTGCGTTATAAGGATGGTCGACGCGCGAGTTGAATTCACGCCGGGCACATCGTTCAGCTTTCGGGAAGGTAGCTCACTGCGCCTGCGACAGCCTCCTGGCCAGCGCCAGTGCCTGCTCGCGCGTCGTCACTTCGCCGGCGGCCTGCGCCTCCCGCACCGCCTCGAGCAGCCGCCCGATCTGCGGGCCGGGATCGAGCCCCAACTCCGCCATCAGGTCGTCGCCCGTGACCAGCGCCGGCGGGGCCACCGTCTGCTCGTGCCGCTCGAACCAGTGCAGGAGCAGCGTCTCCGCCACGTCCAGCCGCCGCGCCCAGCGCTGCTCGTCAAGGTTCGGCCCCCAGGTCGCCAGGTGGTCGGCCAGCGAGAGCAGCACGACGTCGACGCCCGCACAGCTCGTGGCGCGGAAGTAGCGGTAGACGGCGCGGAGGGTGACCCGCTCGGCGCGCGCCAGGTGGGCCGGGCGCAGGTGTTGCCCGACGATGACCCAGGCGCGGTCCACCTCGTCGCGGCTGAAGCGCAGCGATTCCAGCCGCTCCGCCGCCATCCGCGCCCCCGCCAGCTCGTGGTTGTAAAAGTGGATCCGGCCGTCCTCGCCCTGCGACCTCGTCTTGGGCTTGCCGACGTCGTGGAGCAACGTCGCCAGCTTCAATAGCACCGCCCGGTCCCGCCCGCCGCTGACCTCGACCGCCAGGTGTGCGGTCACGTCGCTGGCGAACTGGCCCAGCACCCGCGCCAGGTCGCCCCAGGCGGCGGGGGGAGGGTCTGCCAGCTCAAGTGGCTCTACCTGCCCTGAGCCAGGTCGAAGGGCCTGCCCCGTGGCCGCGGCGACGACGCCCTCCAGCGCGTCGGCCGCGAGCAGCGTGTGCCGCCACACGTCGAAGCGGTGCGGCGGCGACTGGGTGACGCGCTTGAGCGATTCCAGCTCCGGCACGACAGGAGCCAGCAGTCCGAACCCGTCGAGCCGCTGCAGGTGGATGGCCGCGCCCGGAATCGCGAGCAGGCGCACCAACTCGTCCCGCACCCGCTCGGCCGCCGGAAAGGCCAGCAGCGACGCGTCGCGGCGGACCCAGGCCGCCGTGCGGGGCTCGATCTCGAAGCCCAGTTCGGCCGCCACCCGCACCGCGCGCAGCAGCCGCACCGGGTCATCCCAGAAGGCCCCCTCGCTCGTCGCGCGGAGGCGCCTGGCGGCCAGGTCGGCCTGGCCGCCGGTCGGGTCCACCAGCATACCCATGTCGTCCAGCGCCAGCGCGTTGACCGTAAAGTCTCGCGCGCTCAGGTCGGCCTCCAGATCCACGCCCCGCAGCGCCGCGAAATCCAGTTCCAGCCGGGGTTCGTCCGCGGCCATCAGTACGACCCGGCCAGCACCTCGCTCCGCGTCGAGCGGAAAGTAGGCGCCGCCCATCGCGTCGGCGACGGTCCGCGCCAGCCCTAGCGCGTCCCGGTCCACGGCAAAGTCCCAGTCGTGCACGGGCCGGGCCAGCAGCGCGTCGCGCACCGCGCCGCCCACGAGCCAGACGCGCGCCCCGCGCTGTCCGGCCAACCGGCGCACGACCCGCCATGGCGACTCAGGCAGGCGGACCGTCGCCATCGGGCACCTCCACGGCAGGCACAAAGATCACCTCGGGTTCCTCCTTGGACCGGCTGCGCTGGGCGGCGTGGAGGGCCTCCTCGGCGGTCCACCCCACCCCGGCCACGCGCCCGCGCACGACCGCCACCCAGCGGCCCGCGTAGGGCGCCAGGTCAACCCAACCCGGTTTCGAGTCTTTGCTCATCCTGATCTGCCGAACCCCGCCCTCCAACTTGGTGGACTGACAAAACTCTGACGCCTCCCAAAACTGGCTCCAAGAGCGGGAAATGGGACGCAGATTGACGCTGATCCACGCTGATCTCTTCTTCATCTGCGGAAATCTGCGGAAATCTGCGTCCAGCATTGGATTTGTCTGAACGCTTACACCTCCAGGTGTTTGCTCACCACCTGGGCGATGGCCTCGAATTCTGGCGCGAGCGCCGGATACAGCGCGCGGTAGTGCGGGTAGTAGTCGGCGTATACCGGCGCCGCCGGGCCAGGCTCGGTGCGGCCCGTCACCCGGATCGCCGCGTCGCAGGCCGCGGCAACGCTATCATACACGTTCGCGCCCACGCCCGCCAGCAGCGCCGCGCCGTAGGCAGCGCCCTCGGTCACGTTGACCGTGACGATCTCTGTGTCGAAGACGTCGGCCAGGATCTGACGCCACAACGGGCTCCGCGCGCCACCGCCGGAAGCGCGCACCTGCTCGATGGAGAGCCCCAGCGCGCGCATCAACTCCAGCAGGTCGCGCAGGCCATAGCTCACGCCCTCCAGCACGGCACGCGTCATGTGGGGTTTGCCGTGCCGCAGCGTGAGGCCGAAGAACACGCCCCGGGCGTTGGGGTCGGCGTACGGCATGCGTTCGCCGGTCAGGTACGGCAGGAAGAGCAGCCCCTCACAGCCGGGCGGCACCTCGGCGGCTGCCCCGGTCAGGACGTCGTAGACGTCGCGGCCGGTTTCCTCGGCCTGGGCGCGTTCCACGTCGCCCAGCGCATCGCGGTACCAGCGAAAGCTCCCCGCCGCCGAGAGCATCACGCCCATCAGGTGCCACATCCCCGGCACCGCGTGGCAATAGGCCTGCAGCCTCCCCTCCGGTTCCATGCGGTACTCGTCCGACGCAGCGAACACCACGCCCGACGTGCCCAGGGTCGCGGACACCACGCCCTCCACGACGATGCCAGTGCCGACGGCCTGGGCCGCCTGGTCGCCGGCGCCACCCACGACCGGCGTCCCCTCCAGCAGGCCGGTCTCCCTGGCGGCCTCGGCGTTCACAGCGGCGCTGGGCACCGGCGACTCGGTCACCTCCGGCAGCCACTCGCGTGGCACGTCCAGCGCCTCCAGCATCTCGTCCGACCATCGACGCTGGCTCACGTCGAACAGCGACGTCCCGGACGCCCCCGACACCTCGCTGAAGAACTCGCCCGTCATGCGATAGCGCGCATAGTCCTTGGGCAGCAGCACCTTCGCCGCCTGCGCGTACACCTCGGGCTCGTGTTCGCGCACCCACACAATCTTGGGCGCGGTGAAGCCAGGCAACATCGGGTTGCCGGTGAGGCGCAATACCTCGTCCGCGCCGAGCGCCTCGGTGATCGCGGCACACTGCGCGGCGGTGCGCTGGTCGTTCCACATGATGCACGGGCGCAGCACCTCGCCCCGGGCGTCGAGCAACACCAGCCCGTGCATCTGCCCGGTGAGGCCCACACCGGCCACCTGTTCGGGTTGCACGCCGCCCTCGTCCAGCACCCGCCGGATGCTGGTCACGGTGGCCGCCCACCAGTCGGCCGGGTGCTGTTCGGCCCACAGCGGTTGCGGGGTGAACATCGGGTACTCGGTCGTGGCGCTGGCGATCACACCGCCGTCCGCGTCGATCAGGAGCGCCTTGCTGCCCGTCGTCCCTACGTCTATGCCCAGCAAATACGTCTTCATAGGTGCCCTCCTTGGCGTCCCAGCTTATGTAGTGGGTCCTGTTCCCATTTTGCCGTCGTACACCTTGCCCACCCATCTTATATCATGGACCGCCATATCTGTCAAGAACTTGCTGCTTCGTTTTGTGAAACCATGACAACCCATCCGAGAATATTGTTGCGTCCGCTGGGGGAAAGGAAGGGGAAACGCCCACATTGACAAAGGCACTGACCTGGTGTATGATGCTCATCGGACGTAAGAATCAAGCACTCAGGACGCAGTGGAGCCGGTCTGAGCCTACATTTCGTACCCTGCGACGGGGAGCGGATGCGCCAACTTGTTGGCGTCTTTGGTGAGCGCGGAGCCCCACGTGGGCAGTCGACATCGCTACCGAGACCACCGAAACAAGTTTCGGCTTCCATGATGTCGAACAAGCGTGAAGAACAGGCCAAGACCGCTCTGGCGCCGCTCCGCCAGGTGCTGTTATATTCGTTGTTGTTCCACAGGACGTCCAATGCCCCTTATTATGTAAAGTGCTCTTCCACCTTGAACGTGAAGAGTGTATCGTCCGCCAGTATGGGGCAGGCGTCCCTGTGGCCTTTCCCCACCGCTACGAAGTCAGAGTTGGAGATCCTAGAGCGCCTGATGCCTCGTCAGTCGTCTCGTTCCCGGTCACGTGAGTCCACGGATGTGACGTGTGGATGGGAGATCATCCACACCCGTTTTGTTACAACCGTATTTGAGCTCAGAACAGGAGGTTTAGGAAATGCGTAGTTTTATGGGTCGTGACATCCTTTCTCTGAAAGACTTTGAACGGGAAGAGTTCTTCTACATGTTCGACGTCGCGAAATCGTTGGAGCACCACGCCCGAGATCGCCACAACGGCGACCTGCTGGCGCACAAGACGATGGTGACCGCGTTCTACCAACCGTCGACCCGCACGCGCATCGCGCACGAGGCCGCGATGCACCGTCTGGGCGGTCACGTGACCGGCTTTTCCGACGCCAAGATGACGCGCGCCGGTGACTGGTACCAGGAATCGATCAAGGACACCGTCCACATGTTAGAGTTCTATGGCGACGTCATCGTCATGCGGCACTTTCAGCAGGGCGCGCCTGCCGAAGCCGCCAGGTGGGCCAGCGTCCCCATCGTCAACGCCGGCGACGGCTGGGGCGAGCACCCCACCCAGGTCCTGACCGACCTGTACACGATCTGGAAAGAGATGGACACCATCGACGGCTTGACCTTTCTGTGCATCGGCGACATGCGCATGCGCACGATGCACTCGATCTCCTACGCGCTGACCCAGTTCGACTGCGGCGTCATCTACGTCTCACCGCCGGAGATGTCCCTGACCGGGGAGTTCAAGGCCGAGCTGGACGAGAAGAACCTGGTCTACGAGGAGGCCGAGCACGTCGCCGACGTGATCCATCGCGCCGACGTCATCTACATGGAGCCGGTGGTTCAGGCCGACTACACGAAGGCGCGCCAGGAGGCCAGCGGGGACAAGGGGTTGACCCCATCCAACTACCAGGTCACCCGCAAGCTGCTGCGCGAGAAGGCCAAGCGCAGCTCGATCATTCTCCACTCGCTGCCGCGCATGGACGAACTCCCGCCCGACGTCGACGCCACCCGCCACGCCCGCTATTGGCAGGAGGCCTTTAACGGCGTCGCGCTGCGCATGGGGATGCTGGCGTTGATCCTGGGAGCGGTTGAGTAGGTCGATGAACGGAATACGCAACACGGACTGTGTATTGCGCATTGCGTGTTTCGTATTGCGTGTTTCGTGTTGCGTGATTGCACAGGAGGTGTGAACAAATGCAAACGAACCTTCGTGGACGGGATCTGATCGGCGACCTGGATTTCTCCAAGGAAGAGGTGGAGACTGCCCTGGACATGGCCTGGGACCTGAAGCGCAAGCGGGCCGTGGGCGAGCCCCACCCGTACCTGCGCGACAAGGTCCTGGGGATGCTCTTCTTTTTCAGCAGCACCCGCACCCGCTGCTCGTTCGAGGCCGGCATCGCCCAACTCGGCGGGCACGGCGCGTTCATCGATTCCCGCACCACCCAGATCTCCCACGGCGACACCGACAAGGAAATCGGCGAGATTCTGGGTCGCTACTTTGACGGCATCGCCATCCGCCAGTGCGACTGGGGCGTCGGCAACCGATACATCAACCTGGTCGCCGAGGCATCCCGCGCCCCCGTCTTTAACATGCAGTGCGATCTCTACCACCCCTTCCAGTGCCTGGCCGACCTGATGACGATCATCGAGAAGAAGGGGCGCGACCTGCGCCGGAAAAAGATGGTCGTCTCCTGGGCGTACGCGGCATCCTACCTCAAGCCCATGTCTGTGCCCCAGTCGCTGATCCTGCAGATGCCCCGCTTTGGGCTCGACATCACGCTGGCCTACCCCGAGGAGTTCGCGTTGCAGCCGGACATCGTCGAGGAGGCAAAGGCGCAGGCCCGCAAGCACGGTACCGGCTTCGAGATCGTGCACGACATGGACGCGGCATTCGAGGACGCCGACATCGTCTACGCCAAGTCGTGGGGACCGATGATGACGACCGTCGACCCCGAGGCGGGAAAGCAACTGCAGGACAAGTACGTGAGCTGGATCACCGACGAACGCCGCATGGCACTGGCCAGGGAGGACGCCATCTATATGCACCCGCTGCCCGCGGACCGCGACATCGAGGTCACCAGCACCGTCATGGATGGCCCCAACTCGGTCGTGTTCGACCAGGCCGAGAACCGCCTCCACGCCCAGAAAGGCGTGATGGCGTTGAGCATGTGGTAGAGAAAGAAAAAAGGAGCAAACGGTTATGACAGAGCGCAAACTGGCCGTCATCGCCATCGGCGGCAACTCATTGATCAAAGACAAGGACCACCAGACGGTGCATGATCAGTACCTGGCCGCGAAGGAGACCTGCCACCACATCGCCGACATGATCGAGCAGGGCTGGGACGTGGCGATCGGCCACGGGAACGGCCCGCAGGTGGGCTTTATCCTGCGCCGCTCCGAGATCGCGGCCCGGGTGGCGGGGATGCACGAGGTCCCGCTGGACGCTTGCGGGGCGGACTCGCAGGGCGCCATCGGCTACGCGCTCCAGCAGAACCTGGCGAACGAGTTCAAGCGACGGGGGATGCAGAAGCGTGCCGCCACTGTCGTCACCCAGGTGGTGGTCGATACAAAGGACCCGGCGTTTCAGAATCCCACCAAGCCCATCGGCGGTTTTATGGAGGAGGGCGAGGCCAAGGAGCGAGCTGCCAGAGAGGGCTGGACGGTGGTGGATGACGCCGGCCGGGGCTGGCGGCGCGTCGTCCCCTCGCCACTCCCGCAGGAGATCGTCGAGCTGGACGCGGTGAGAGAGCTGCTGAATGCGGGGATCATCACGATCACAGTAGGTGGCGGGGGCATCCCCGTCATTCGCAACGAAGAGGGCGACATCGAGGGCGTGGCGGCGGTCATCGACAAGGACTATGCCTCCTCGCTGCTGGCCCGCTCGATCAACGCCGACCTGCTCCTCATCTCCACCGCCGTGGAAAAGGTCTACCTCAACTATAACAAGCCCGACCAGAAGCCGATCGACGTGATGACGCTGGCCGAGGCAAAGCGCTACATGGGGGAAGGCCACTTTGCCAAGGGGAGCATGCTCCCCAAGATCCAGGCGATCACCTGGTTCCTGGAGGCTGGCGGCGGGGAGGCCATCATCACCAACCCGGAGAACATCGCCCGGGCGCTGCAGGGGGAGACCGGCACCCGCATCCTGCCCGGCTGATCGAACGACCAATGATCAATGACCAATGACCAATGACCTGTAGAATCTAGTAATGATGTACCCTTAACAATCTAGAATAGGTGTACCCCCTGCCAGCGTCGTAAATACCAAGAAAGTGTGGTATGGTTCTCTCCTGAAGTCTTTGACATAAGGAGAGAGAGATGGCATGTCGAGTACCTCTTACAGTCGAGGATAAAGAAACAATCTACTTTGGCAAGCTGGTGGGCAAACGGCTGGAAGACCTTGCTGCTCAGATCCAATGCTCGTATTCTTGTACACGCAAGTGGTGGCGCATCGGCCGAGATGGTGGTGTGGCCGCCCTGCATCAAGAACGGCCAGCCGAGCGCACCACGGGTGCGCTGAGTCGCTTTGACCTTGTGGTGGCCGAGCGAGCTTTGCACTGGAAACGGACCTACCCTCGCCGAGGGTCGGAAAGAGTCTTGGTAGACATGGAGGGGGACAAGCTGTTGGCTGGTCTCAAGTTGCCCAAACCCAGCACGTTGGCGGCGTT
>Ga0307376_10003711_pt1 | contig 14193 bp, 11 predicted proteins | sample TR2MG_FD_202536 | JGI IMG/M metagenome (GOLD analysis project Ga0307376, IMG submission 202536) | Soil microbial communities from Risofladan, Vaasa, Finland - TR-2 | ecosystem: Environmental > Terrestrial > Soil > Coastal area > Acid sulfate soil | place: Finland: Risofladan, Vaasa | collected...
CTCATTGCAGACCTTCCCAACTGAAAGCGTTACCGGCAGTGATTCGCCCGATCGAGTTTTCGCAAGTGCCGCGATCTCTGTTGGTACATTTGATCCGTCTGCACGCTGTATCAGCATACTCATGTTCCCGCTATCGTATGCCTGAACGACATCTTCAAGTTGCAGACCAATGAGCTCACCATCTGTCGCGACCAGGAGTTCCTTGGCATGCCGGTTGTGAAATCTAATAGACTGGGAGTGGTCGGCGATCAGGACAGAATCGTGGACATTTTCGAATATCGAGAATGCCTCCGACTGCTCAGCGAACCGTCCATCAGAAGTGTACATCGGGTCAGTTACCTTTCGGTCTGTTTCTCTGTCCAACTTCAGAGAAAGAGCACTCCTCCATAGTACAAAATCTGAGTAAACATGTAAACTATATGGTGCCATCCGAGACCTTGCGATCCGCAGCCGCGATCTCTCACCGGCACCACTTTCAGCCAACTGCATCGAACGTTTCAACGAGTGATCTATTTCATATCTTCAAAGTCGATGCAGAGAATCAGGTCCTCGCTCGTTGCGGCTGCAATCCTCGTCGCCAGTGTTCTGCACATATTGCCGGTTGCAAGAGAGACGTACTGATCGGTGACAAACTCACCGCGGTGCGAAAGCATGTAGAAGTAACTCTTTAGTGAGTGGTCGGTTCCACGCGGTGCAGGACGAAACAGAAAGTGCTCACGACTGCCTGAAGCACGTACTCGCGTAATGGTGTCGGTTACCTGCAATCCTTGCGAATCAAGCAAATACAGACATTCGACCGATCGCAGGGAAGAGAGCAGTTCACCCATTTTCGCGGCAATCGCGTCGATTGTCCGAAGCGCACAAATACTCTTCACCACGCAGGAGGTTATCTCGCGATAGCTCTTGAAAAGTGAATACCTCTCTTCGGCGTAGGCAACAAGACGGTCCTGGACAACCGGATAGATCGTCCTCATCAGGTCAGTTGTCTGAGAGGAGAGCGTGCCAATGTCTGCCTCCGGTCGCGAGAGTACATATCCCTGGAAAAGGTCGACTCCCAGCTGGGAGCATACAAGTATCTGTTCGAGAGTCTCAACACCTTCGGCGAGGCAGAGGGCGCCAACCGTGTGGGAGAGCGCAACTATTGAGGATACGACCATCTGACCGTACGGATCATCGGCAACGCGACTGATTATGCTGCGGTCGATCTTTATCACGTCTGGCCTCACAAGCATAAGGCGTTCCAGGTTCGAATGCGCCGTGCCGAAATCGTCCAGGACGATGAGGCAGCCGTGCTTCCGGTAGGTGTCGACGAACTCAAGCAGATCCTCCGGCGAGTCGACCCTTGATTCTACAAGTTCAATTGCAACATGAGGCGGGGCAATACCGCTCTCCTCTATGGCGGATTTCAACGCTCCTGAGTTACGCGTAGTGGCGTTGATCAGCGAAGCGTTGACATTCAAAAACAATACGCAGCCATCTGCACTCTGCTGCCTCTGGAACTCCCGTAAGCCACGATGACGGCAATGGCGGTCAAGTTCAAGGAGCCTGCCCTGTTCGCGCGCAGATGTGAACAAATCGTTCGCTCCAATTGGAGTCCCGTCACTGCACGTTGCCCGTGCGAGCGACTCGTATCCGACGATTCGCCTGGCCCGGATGCTGACAATGGGCTGATAGTTCACGCGGATCGCATCCTGCTGAATCAATAATCCAATATCCACTTTGCACGTCCGAAGCTCACTGTGTATAGATACTCGCCGTTGTACAGCTCAAAAACTGTGCCTTCGCTTCCGTTGGGAAGTGAATGGCAGCTTTCTTCGCGTCGAATACGAATTAATACAGAAATGTTGCTTTTTGTAAACTGCCCAACACATTAGTACCATCATGCGGTGCCCTGGAGCTATTGGAATCCGTATTTGTGTCGTAAGTATTTCTGTAGTAATGACAAGCAGTTCATGGGCCGATCTGGCATGAATTTTGCTATAAATTTGCTGATTTTGGTCGACAATCTCGACGCATGCCGATTCCGAGAGTTACAGCATCATGGAGGCAGCAGCATGGACGGTGATAAATTGCTCGAGGCGCTCGTCGAAAAGTATCTCCTGAGCGCAATTGAAGTTCTGAGTACAATATCCTCTCTTGAATGGCAGGCGTCGCTCCTGGATGGCGCTTCAAGCAGCCAGGCACGCAAGCTGAACGAAATATCTCAGGCTATAGCTCAAAACTCACTCCGACTTCAGGAGTTTGCGGGCACAACTGAAGAGAACTTTGACCGTGCGTCGTCTTCTATTGCCGCCTCCACGGAGGTGATCTCCCATCTGCATCTCATAACTTCGGACATGGCGGTGATCGAACAACAGATCAGAAAGAGCGGCTCATTTATTGAATTGCTCGTTGCTGAGTTCTCTTCGATCTCACAGATGACGGAGGTGACCGAAGATATTGCTGAGCATCTGCATGTGCTCGCAATCAACACCGCGGTTGAGGCGGCTCGCGCCGGAGAGGTTGGAAGAGGTTTCACGATAATTTCAAAGGAAATCCAAAAACTATCCAGACGGGCTTCCGAGTCGATTCGCGACGTGGAAAATCGCGTCGGTAATGTGCGCCAGAAGATCGATGACGTGAGCGCGTCGCTCGAGCAGTCAAGTGACTCCGCACGTTCAACGCTATCGAAACTCACCTCAATTACCGGGCGGTTCGAGCAGATTCGGGAGGTCTTCACGCTTCTTCGGGAACAACTTGGCGGCTTTCGCGAGATTGTCTGGAACCAGCTGAACTCCGAGAAGCAGATCGTAGAGAGCGTGAGGGATATCACCACAGAGAGCGACTCAATTGCCGAACAAAGCGGTCTCGCGGTGGGCCTGGCAGCGAGCCTTGAAACGGTGATGCAGGAGGTGCTGAAGGAAGTCGGCTCATATCGAACGTCCTGGCACGAATCGTCAGTTCGGGATCTGAAAGAGATTGGGTTCATCATTGCCGATTCAGGACTCGGCGACCCTGCCAGACTTGACGTTATGCTCATGGAACAGTTCGCGCACTACCCCCATTTTGAATTGTTCTATCTCATGAATCGGCAGGGAGTTCAAGTCACGTCGAACATTGTAAATCCTGCATATCGGGAACTGATCAGCAGCCAGGGACAAAACGTATTCCGGGGTTCGAAGCCATACTTCCGGGAGGTCATAGACAGCGGAGAGCCCTATATTTCCGATATCTACCTCTCTACGGCGACCAGAGGATTATGCCTCACCGTATCGGTTCCGATAGGCAGCGGCCCCATCAGCGGACATGTCCTTGCCGCGGATATGAATATGAAGGACTTCACTCAACGTTCACGAAATGAGGAGAGATCGGTCGGCGCAAGAGGGTAAGGAAGTAACTTCCCTCCTGAACTTCAGAAGAATTCTCCGTCTGCCCTTGATTTGCGCGACGATCCGCGTATTTTTAAGAGTAGTAAATGCGACATGGAGGCAGATTCTTGGGCAGACATCAGCGCTTCGATGCAATTGTGATCGGGTCAGGACAGGGGGGTGTGCCGCTAGCGACTGCGCTTGCAGCAAAAGGGGAGAAGACTGCCATTATCGAAATGGATGCCATTGGCGGGACATGCGTCAACAGTGGTTGTACCCCCACCAAGACCCTGATCGCAAGCGCCCGCAATGCATTTCAGGTCTCCCGTTCCGCGCATTACGGCGTTTCCGGAATCCCGCAGACATACACAGTGGATATGATTCGGGTTCGAGAACGAAAGCGAGACATTGTGACAATGTTCCGCGCAGGAAGTGAGCGGCGCGTCGCTGACGCCGCAAACCTCACTCTCGTTCGCGGGACCGCAAGCTTCCTCGACTCCCGTTCAGTATCGGTAAGGGGAGCGGACGGGGACGCTTCGATAATCCGGGCCGACCGAATCTACATCAATACGGGTACGCGTCCTGCGATTCCCCCGATTGAAGGACTTGAGTCAGTCTCGTTTCTGACAAACAGTTCGATCATGGAACTTGATGCCGTTCCCGAACATCTCATCGTGGTCGGCGGCGGATACATCGGCGTTGAGTTTGCCCAGATGTTTAGACGTTTTGGCGCTCGTGTCACCATTGTTCACCACGGAAGTGCGCTCCTCTCCCGGGAAGACAGGGATATGTCCGACGAGCTTGCGGCGATCTTGCAGGCAGAGGGAATTGAGGTGATTCTCGAAGCTGAGCCGGTTTCGGTGATCTCCGGTCCCAACATAACGCTGGATCTCAGGGGCGCCGGCGGCAATCGGAACATCACCGGGACTCACCTGCTCCTGGCTGCAGGGCGGAGGCCAAATAGCGATCTGCTTCGACTCGACGCGGCGGGAATCGGCGTGGATCGCAGGGGGAATATTATCGTCAACGACCGGCTGGAGACAACTGCCGAAGGAATATGGGCGCTCGGCGATGTGAAAGGTGGGCCCGCATTTACTCACATTTCATATGACGATTATCGCATTATCATGCGTAATCTCTACGGCGACGGGAAGGGCACAACCTCCGGAAGAATGGTTCCCTATACCGTCTTCACCGATCCGCAAATTGGAAGAATCGGCAACACCGAGGAGGAGGCACGTGCTTCGGGCCGGAATATAGTGATCGCAAAGCTTCCGATGGATTGGGTCGCCCGAGCTCTTGAACTGGATGAGACAAAAGGCTTCATGAAGGCGGTAGTCGATGTGGAGTCGGGGATGATCCTGGGGTTTTCGATGATCGGAATCGATGCCGGCGAAGTGGCAGGGGCAATGCAGATCGCGATGATGGGCAAGCTGTCGTACACTGAGCTGAGAGATGCAACGTTTTCGCATCCGACGCTCATCGAGTCGCTGAACAATCTATTTTCGACGTTGCCTGAGCCGTTACCCCGATGACAGCTCTGGACCGTCTCGAGCTCGCGCACTGGCGAAGATCGACCGCAGAAATGTATGCCGAACTCAGGCGAGTTGCCGTCGATGATCCGACTGCGGCCTGGGCAGGATTCCGCGCGACTCGCGATGCCCTTTTTGCGACGCATCCCCAATCGCCATTCGACGGGGAGCGGAGAACAACGTTCAGCGGCTTGCACTATTTCGACTATGACCCGAAGTGGCGGATCATCGCGAAAGTGGCTGGAGTGGGAGAAGAGCCATCATCTCCAAGCCGACCGAGCGTTACCCTTGAACTGCCAGAAGGAACGCTTCGGTACCGCGCATTCGGCAAAGCCGTTTTCAAAGCCCCCGCGCCGTATGACCGCGCGTACACTCTCACCCTCTACTGGCTCGACGGTTATGGGGGAGGGCTCTTTCTGCCATTCAAGGATCTGACAAACGGCACGGAGACCTACGGCGGCGGAAGGTACCTCTATGATACCATTAAGGGAGCAGACATAGGCGCAGGTCCTGACGAACTGCTTCTGGACTTCAATTTTGCGTACTATCCATCATGCGCCTACAGCCCGCGATGGGTCTGCCCCCTATCGCCTCCGGAGAACTCACTGCCGTTCCGCGTCGAGGCGGGGGAGTCGGATGTGATCTGATAATCTCCACGCCCCTGCCAGCGTCTATGCGCCTGGCAGAGGGCATATCCCGGCGACTTGCTTTCTGCAATGGTGTCGGCATTTGAAGTTTCCCGGTTCCTATGGAAGCATTCAATTCTGGCACGACACACTCCGGTGACCCGGCGGACCTACAAGACTAATTGTTCGGCAGTGATAATTCTCACACCCTTACCGGCAACAAAATCCAGGAACTCCCTTCCTTCCTTCTCGAAGCCGGGAACCGGGCTCATCGCATCTTCTATAATAACGATCTTCTGAATATCCTCCCGCGCGAAGTTCTCGATGAGGTCCTGCGTGGTGAATCGAACGCAGTGGCTCAGGGCCTCTCCGGCAATCACCAATGTGTCGGCGTTCCTCAGGTTTTCGATGAGCCCGTTGTTGAGTTGGGTGCCCGGATCATCCGGTATCGGAACGTCTGCCTGAAGCGCCGAATAGTGTTCGGTCAGGTAGTTGGTGCCCTTGGTCAGGTAGTCTATGGAGCGGATGTTGGCAATCTCCCAGTCCAGGAGCGCCCGATAGATCGGGGAATAGACCTGGGTTCCCCAGGATCCGATGATGCAGTGAGGAGGCCAGATGCAGAGTGCGTACCGTTCGTTTGCCTCAAGTTTTTCGGTGTACTCCAGGGCCCAGGCCTGGTGAGCGGGAGTCGCTGCAAGCCAGCGTCCGCTGGCTACCTCATCGGCGGTGATGATGGTGAACGGGGCCGGATGCTCTCCTTGAGAGTTCACCCAGAACACCGGGTGGGCGACGTCGACGAAGTGATGGGTGTCCAGCGTCACGTGGATGCTGCCAAGTTTGGATCCGAGTCGGCGAATCATCGCCCCCAGACGGCTCATATCACGGTCTGCACCCGGAACGAAGAGAGAACCCTCGGGGTCGCAAAAGTCATTCTGTGGATCAATCACGAGTAGCTGTGAGTTCATCATTTCCGCCTTCGAGGGTGACGATTGACTACCAGCGTATCAAAAGAATGATGACGAATGCTACTAGAATGTAACCTACGTAGTAGTACGGGTGCCCGTTCATGATGGTCCGGCTCATGAGTCCACCCAGGCGCTGAATGATTGCGGCGACCGACCGCAGTGGACGCGCGAAGCGGTCGCGTATGCTGAGCTGACGGCTCCCCGGTGTCGAAATCTCTTTGGTGTCATAGAACCTGCGAAGCATCCTGAGTAGGATTTGCGAGAAGGCAGGCTCGGTGAAGTACTCCTTTTCCGATAGGCTCATGCCACCGTGCCATGGTTCGACTGCCCGAACTCGGGTTTTCCGTAACCACCACAAAAGAACCGGCACTGCTCCGAGTACAATCATCACGGCGGTGAACATGGTCGGGGAGACAACGCCGAAGAAAGGGGCCCCCGACTCGAGAAGGAGTGGCGACGGTACGCCAAGCAGGCCTCCAAAGAGGCCTGGGTAGCCGAATAGCGGAATGAGCGCCGGCAGGCCGATTCCAAGGAGCGGCAACAGCAGAATCGTGATCACCTGCGCTATTATCATCGGACGTTCGGAGAGAGTGGCCGACACGCGCTCATTGTGGTAGCCGAGCGCCGTGTAGCCAATGAGCTTCACCATCGCGAAGACCGCAAGTCCAATTGCAAGCGCGATGAGGAAACCTGCAACCGCGAGAAAGAGCCGCTCTCCGGAGAATTGAAATCGTGAACTCTGAAAAACCGTTTCAAGCACCATCCACTCTCCGGTGTAGCCGAGAAGTGGCGGAAACGCGCTCAAGGAGAGCCCGGCTGCGAGAATACCCACACCCGGTACCCTCCCGACACCGCGCCAGACGCCTCTGGTCTCGTCGATGGTCTTTACCCCCAGAGATTCCTTTGCGTGACCGATGGACATAAAAAGCAGACTCTTTGCGAGCGCATGGCCGAGCGCCAGAACCGCCGCAGCGGAACCGGCGAACGTCGACAGGTAGGTGAGGCTCTTTGTGCCGGAGGCACCTGCAAGGGCTGCCGCGGCGACGACCGTCATTATCATGCCGTTATTCTCGACAGTCGAATAGGCCGGCAGCGATTTGAGTCTGCGGGCGGCCGCCGCCTGAAGGGCTCCCCAGAACGCGGTCAGCGAACCGAAGAGCACGAGGACCATGAGCCAGAGTCTCGACGGAGCCGACATCGAAACAAAGCGCTCGAGAGCGTACACTCCCATGAGGGTAACCGGAACGCTGAGGAAGGCCGATGTATGGTCGGCGGTTTTTTCGTACACGCCGGGCATCCATACATGAAAGGGAATCGCGTCCATTTTGATCGCGGCACCGAGTGTGGTCAGAATCAGGAATACGGGCGCCGCGCTTCTCACGGCGGCAAATGAAAGCGTGCGATACTGAACATAGAACGAAGCGAATCCAACCAACAGCAGCATGGTCGAAATCTCACCGAAGATAAGAAAGCGGAATCCGGCCGAGACCAGTGGTGCCCGGGGTTCAAGTGTGCCTGAACTGCGGTACCTCACATCGTCGGTCATAAGGAGATAGGAGAAGAGCGTTACGAGTTCCCAACCGGCGAGAAAGGTGAGCGTGTCCTGAGCCGCGAAAACCAGAAGCGTGCCCGCAAAGCCGAAAGAGAACGCCGCCGCACTCCTTGGGCCGTATAGTCTGCCGTAGCCCATCGCGAACAATGAGAGCACCAGAGCCGAAAGCGACGAAATCGAGAGAAAGAGCGCGGACATCTGATCGAGTTCGAAGGAGACCCAGAGGCTACCCGCGAAATGAATCGACAAGGGCGCTGTGTGACCTGCCAGACTCGAGATCCCTGCTGCGAGGGCGACGGCTGAGGCAAGAGAAGCCATCGCGTACGAAAAGACGAGTCGGCTCGCGACGCACGCGCCAATAACATAGATCGCTGCCGCGACCACCAGCAGTATCATATCAAAGCTCCCCGAGATTTGCTGATTGCGCGGGAATCATCACCTCGTTGAATTGCGAGCAGCGCGGCGAATATGTCCGAGGGCCCGGGACTTCCGGGAAGAAAGCCGACAACGAGCGCAGGATCGATCAGCTCCCGAAAACTTCCGGGTTGCGGCGTACCGGACGTTGACTCCACGGGTTCCTGTTGAGGCGCCATTTCGGGCGCTCCTCCAACGAGGAGCACTCCGAATGGCTTTGGCGCCTGTGCGAGTGTCGCGGCAACAGCATCATGCAGAGCGCTCAGCGGCGGACCGAGCAGAATCAGAATGTCGGCGTGCCGGGGAGTGTCGGCAAAGTAGATGCCAAACCGATGTGTATTGTACTGAGGAGCGGTCAACGCCGCTATGTTGAAATTAAGCATGTTGTCGCAGCCTGCATCAACTACAAAGAGATGCATACTCCGCCGGAACTGACGACCGAGAGTGCGCACCGGGACCGATGTCCTGTAGACGCTCTTCTCGGTGAGCCGCTGGATAACACCGTGATAAGGCCAAAACACCATGACTCACCTCCCCGCGTCGGCAAAGCTTACGCCGAAGGACTCTATAGCAAAAGGAACGTCGGTAAAGATGTTTCCGACAACTGCGTCGGCGTATGCCTGAAAACCGAAGACCGACGGTGTAGAGACGGAAGCCGACTCTATATTGCCACCGTCCATTGAGACGCACCACGCGATGGTCCCCGAAGGAGATTCCGCGACGCCGAGCCCGACACGACGTAACCCACCGTTCGCATTCCTGACCAACTGCCCCGCAAGTGACCCCTTTGCGGTTGTGAGGTTTTCGGAACTGAACCGCCCAAGCTGATCAATCGCAATCCGGCACGCGTCGAATATTTCTTCAGCCCTCGTCTCCATGCGCGCAAAGGCGTCAGCCTCCGCCTTTGTCCGAACTCTGAAATCGGACATGAGGGGGTCCTCCGAACGGAGATCCACGCCAATTCCGCACGATCGCAACGAGGGGCCGGTGAGTCCCCGCTCAAGCGCGCTCTCCGCCCGAACGATGGAAGTGCCGTGAAGCCGGTCGAGATAGTTCCTCGAGGAGAGACTGCGGCGGTGAAGCTTCTCAAAAGTGCGCAGGACGCCTTCCAGCCGTTTTGCGATCTCTGTCCCGGCCGATTGCGTGGTCTCATCAAGTGCGATCACGGCAGGTCCGATACCTCTCGTCCCGGTTAGCGCCTCGCTGATCCTGAGGGTCTCCTCGAACAGCGCTCCCAGGTGAGCTGCCAGCACCTTCTGCGCCGCGGCGGTTGCCAGCCGCATGATCACGTACAAATGGTTGTAGATGCGCTCGATTTCGATCGCGGCTATCCGGTAACGTTGAACAACTTCAGGAACTCCTATGTTGAGCGCGGATTCGACAGCCCTGGCGTATGCAACGGTGTGCGCTGCGGCGAAGTTGCCGCAGAGCCCGGCGACAAGTGCTCCTGCCTCGTTCACGCGTCTGCCTGCGAGGGAAGCTTCGATGGCACGATGTTTTTTCGACAGATCGATCTCAACCGAGAGTATTCGTTCGCCGTAGGTGTAGTAATGCACGATACCGGCCTCCGGAAATCCGCCGGTGAAGGGACCATACCGAAAATCGAATACACCCGCCCCTGTCGTGGGCCCGTTTCCGATGACCCTGTCGCGCCGTTCAATGATTGATCTGGTCTCACTTGTCTGCCCTGGCTCCTGAATCGAGACTGAAGCGCCATCCTGAACAATATCTATTTCGCGATCGAAGTCTTTGTGAAATCCAATTATCACACTCACAGTCCAAACGCCCCCGAGACCAGCTTTTCGATTGAAGGAACAAATGCAATAACGCCGAAAGAGAGTACGGTCGAGATTATCGGAACAGTCACTCCGACCCATCCTCGTTCCCGCCGCTCCCCGTGAGCCGGCGAGAACAAGATCGCGGTGACCCTCGCGTTAACCGCCACAAAACCTACCGCAATGAAGGCTCCGACAAGGACGGCCGCGGCAGGCCCGTAGTGCGCGAAAACCGCGCTCAGGATCATGAACTCGCCAACAAATGTGCCGAAGGGCGGCGCTCCGGAAACTGCCAGTGAGGCGAAAAAAAGAGTCATTCCGGTGACCGGCATGGTGCGATGGACACCTCGAATTGAGGAGATCCGCATTGTTTTGTAGCGAGAGAGGATATTACCGCTCAAGTAGAAGGCCGCAGACTTGGCAAAGCCGTGAGCGACCAGAAGAACGATCGCGCCAACCGCGCCTGCTCCACCAAGTGACACTCCAATGAGTATTGTCCCCATGTTCTCGATGGTTGAATAGGCGAACATCCGTTTGAGGTCTCGCTGCACGGTGAGAATCAGCGCGGCGGTACCCAGCGTAAGGACGCCCAGCACGAAGAGCAGTCGCCGTGGTCCAGGGTCTGAGACGACCCCGAGAAACCGGACAATTGCGAACACCGCAACGGGAAGCAAGACCGCGGAGAACAGTGCGCTCACCGGAGAGGGTGCGTTCCCGTGGACGTCCGGAAGCCACGTATACAGGGGAAACAGACCGGCCTTCGTGCCGTACCCGATAATGGCGAGAGCGGCAGCAAGAGCAAGCAGGTGCCCCGAAACGGTAATATGCCGCAATGTTCCGGCGTCCAGGGTTCCTGATGCCGCAAACAACAATATGTTCGCCAGAAGCGAGATGACCAGACCCGTGGAGACGATGATCACGTAGCGCCAGGACGCTTCGATTGCTACCTGGTTGTTGTCAAGCGCCACAAGCAGCGCACTTGTTACGGTCGTGGCCTCGACTGCAAACCAGATGAGGCCGAAGTTGGCAACAGTCACTGAGAAAAGCATCGATAGCACGAACAGGTTGAGAAGCAGGTAGTAGATCCGTTTTTTGAGCAGGGGATTCTCGACGTATTTCAGATAGGTTATCGAGAAGACTGTGGTGGTCAGGTAGATCACCGAAATAGTCAGGAGCATGATTTTTGAAAGACCATCAACAAAAATCTCAGGACTCACGGCGTTCGGCAGAAACATGATCAGGATCGATGAGGCTACCGCCGCCGTCGCGGCGGATACCGATACGACTTCATCAAACGCGACCACTCGTACGATCGAAAGAAGGCTGGCCGCAGCTGCGCAGAAGATAGGAAGACCGTATATCCACATGCTCTTATCCCCTCATATCTTCACTCAATGCAGCTTCCGCCACCGCCCGATCATCGATGGACAGCGACTCCTCCCGCATTCTCATGATTATCCGCGCGACGACCACAACGCCGAGGAGGTCCAGGACAATCGCCGCCTCGATCAGAAGCGGAAGTTGCGGAAAACCCCACGCGCCCAGAAGCAGGACCCCATTTTCAAGCTCCAGATAGCCAACCATCTGAATAAACGCGTTCCTTCTGGATATGATGAGAAATGCACCCTGGAAGAGCATCGCAAATGGAAGCGCAGCGTACACGCCAGTTGCTCCCACGTAGCGGCCAATAGACCACCTAAACAGCCAGAGGCTGAAGATCACCAGCACCAGCGAAAGAACTATTGAAGATGCAGTCCCCATCACTGGATTGTTCTCCCGGGCGCGCCACGGTGTTACATGGAGATTTCTCACAATGAGTATTGGAATGAGAGTTCCACGAACTCCCGCGGTCAGGACTGCCAGGACGATGGGAGAGTAGCTGTCGGTAACAATTCCCTGATAGGCGAACCAAACTGCAATTACGATTGAGCTCGCGGCAAAAGTGAAGACTATGCGGCTCACGTACACCTGCCATTGAAGGAACAGTCCGAGAACGATGATTATGAAGCCGGTAATACTGTAGGTTGCAGACAAGTTATAGATCCCCTCCGGTCACGTAATATGCCAGTCCGGCAAGCAATGCAAACGCAAACGTCATTGCAATGAAGTCGAAAATCTTGTAAAGCCGGTACTTCGACACAGTCTCATTCAGCAGAGCGAAGACAACGGTGAGCACGGTCATCTTAACAAAATGTATTGCCAGATATCCAAGCAAAGGGCCAGGCTCCGGTTTCATCGGAACCCAGAAGGGCAGTGAAAACACATTGAGAAACACACTCATCAGCAGGAATTGCTTTACGTAACCGCCCCAATGAAAGAAAGCGAGCTCCGGTCCCGAATACTCGATCGGCATGCTCTGATCGATCATGCCGAACTCCGACTGGGTTTGAGACTCAATGGGAAGTTGTCCTGTTTCAACAAGGAGCACCATGAAGAATGCTCCCACAACAAACCAGTGAAGCAGCGACGAATACCAGGCGGAGGAGGTTTGCAGAGTGTTGTTAATGATGTACGGATTGTTGGTACCGGAGAGCACTCCGAGCATTATGAAGATGAGAACCATAATTGGTTCGGAGAGCGAAGAGATGCTCGCTGCGCGCGACGCGCCAAGGTGAGCGTAGTTGCTGCGGGAGTCAACAGCCGCGATCTTCTTCACGGTCGCTGCAGCCCCAAAGATGAGGCCACCACCGACAAAGTCCACGACCGGTCCGAATGTCAGCGGAAACGCGGTGATTATCGGGAGCACCAGGGTGAGAAACAGATACAAGGTGAAGGTCGCGTAGGGAGCGAGGCGAAAGAACGGCGAGGCGACCGAAGGTACGACACTCTCTTTCCTGAACAGCTTGATCAGGTCAAAATACCGCTGAAGTACATTCGGACCAGACTTCGACTCGAGTTTTTCCTCTACGGTTGAAAGTAGTCCGGCGAAGAACGGAGCGAGGAGCGCGGCAAATGCCAGCTGAACCAGACTCAACAACAGAAGCACAGTAGCCTCCTACCAACGTATCGGTAGGAGTTATCAGCCGTTGCCGGCGGTTGTGGCGAACTCCATCGCCTTTGAATTGCAGATGCACTGCGGTGAACAAGTCAGCTGATGAATCTGCGCGAGTTCACTATCGGGGCTGTTCCTTTATGACATGTCCGGTTTCGGATGTCAATATGGCGTCGTCACTTCTGCCGTCCACAAATGGGAGGGCGAGAGCCGGTTGGTGCAACTTCCTGCGAAGCTGCTCCTCTTCCTCCCGGCAGACAAGTGGACACAAGAAACTGCATCGGGTAGAATCCGTTCGTCCGGATCCGGAAAGACTGAGATCGTGTATTTTGTTTAGCCAACGATGATTTGCAACGGCCCTGAGAAGTCTGGATGGAGTTATGAGAATTAAGAATTTCTTCATAGGCGGTAGGTTCTTTCTGCCCGCACTGGCCGCGGGCATTCCGATCGCCGTACTGGTAATTGCGAGCCTTTCGGTACCGTCTCAGCATGTGGCCGCAGTCTCTGCTATCGAACGGGTGAATGCTGTTACGCACAAGGCGGTCAAGCCGAAACCGGTGGTTCGCACCGTCGAGGTGCAGAAGGGTGATTCCCTCTCGCAGATACTGTTGAACCTCGGGGTGAACCAGAACGAAGTGTTGGGAATTATCAACACGATCAGCTCGAAGTTCGATCCGACTCAGCTACAGCCGGGCCAGAAGATATCGCTCACCTTTGATCCTGAAGTTCCGTTCTACCTGCTTTCAATGGTATTCCAGATTGATCCGCTGCATGAGCTGACAGTCACGCGGAGCGAAAACCAGAGTTTCACAGCCGCAGTACGAATGCGGCACATGTTCATTCGCGACCGCACAGTGACCGGAAGAATAAACGACAGTCTCTATACCGATGGAATGAGTGACGGGATTCCCGCATCGGTGCTGATGGAAATGATCGACATGTACGGCTTCGAGGTGGATTTCCAGCGTGACATCACTCACGGTGACCGGT
>Ga0307376_10003712_pt1 | contig 14192 bp, 16 predicted proteins | sample TR2MG_FD_202536 | JGI IMG/M metagenome (GOLD analysis project Ga0307376, IMG submission 202536) | Soil microbial communities from Risofladan, Vaasa, Finland - TR-2 | ecosystem: Environmental > Terrestrial > Soil > Coastal area > Acid sulfate soil | place: Finland: Risofladan, Vaasa | collected...
TATTGACAAGGCAATCGAGGAGTCGGTACGAATTGCCGACTTTCTACCGCCTCTGGAAGAGCTAAAGAGGAATACAAAACGGGTGATCACTTTGCGTCTTGATCAGGATGTACTGGACTGGTTCCGGTCGGGACGGAAAGGGTATCAGACACGGATCAACATGGTTCTTCGCGCATATATGCAGACACACTCGAAGGAAAAGACATAGACTCGCTGCAGATCACGGCCTTTCAGCGAGTCCTGTCCACGGGTGTGGTCTATTCAGGTTAGTTCTGTCTTCTCTTGCCACTTTTTCAGATATGCATCGATGCTCTTCGTGTCCAGGATATCGGGGGCGGCACCTGAACGATCTTCAACTGCGCGCTTCAATGACTGCAGCCACTTGATGAGATTCTCCGCGCCCTTTTTGCGGCGGGTTAGGGTCTCATTGCCCGATGATTCCGGCCACAGCCTGAACCAGTAGTACATGTATTCGAAGAACACTTGACCGATCATCCGAACTTGGTCGTTGATCTTCTCCTGGCTGAGCTGCATCCTATCAAGGCGGCGATACAGTATTTCATCAGGCGACGACTCATGAAGGTAGGCATGTATTGCAGTCTGCACGAATTGGTCCTGTGTCCATCCCTGTGAGCGGTTATTACATACGAAGGACTTCACTTCATCGACCACTTCCTGCGGAAGACGAACTTTGAATTGACGACGTTGGTACCGAAGTACACCATCTTTCGTTAAGCGCCTCGGCTGGTGGCTCACCGTGAATCCTCCTCGTCCGCCTGTCCGTCGGTCAGGATGTCGGTTACCGCCTGCTGAAGCTCGGCTATCACATCATCAAGGGCAGCAGGATCAAGGATATCCCAGAGATCCTTCTTGTCGAGCCTGCGCCGAAGTGATCCAACATACTTTGCGAGCATTCCTTGTGCCTGCACAACGTTGTGCTTGACGTGTTCTTGAGGGATGTCGGGCCACAGGATGAACCAGTACCGCAGGAAGTGAAAGAAAGATTGCCCGAGCATGTCGACGCGGGTACTCATCGTGGAGAGTCGATTTTCAAGTCCGTTCAGCGACCGCAGGATGCCTGAATAGGGATCTTGGGGTCTCATGAACGCCTGAAGTGCTTCCTCGGTAGCAGACCGAAGCGTTACACCGCGGTGCCTATTGGCGAGAACGTATGAGTGAAGTGTCCGCTCGGTTTCCGGGGCAATGTCTACCTGGAGCCTGCGACGACTGGGACCAGGTGATCGTTTCTTCCTTTCTTCTGCCACGTTGATTCTCTCCTTCTATATGTCGATGAAATCGTCGATCGTTTGTTCAAATGTTGCATCCTCAGTGTCAGTCTGAGGGACCGAAATCGGTGGTTTGGATCTGAAGTCACTCATTGCCTCAGGCGCTGGAGGCATGCCGGCCAGCGTCTCCGTCTCCTCGATGAGCTTCCTTGCCGGTTCCGGCAGCATTTCAGCCGCCGCAGGTACAGGCAGTCCAATCGCAGACTCCGGTGCGGGGAGCGCAAGCGGACGGGTGTAGCCAGGAAGTTCCTTCATCTGGACTGCAAAGTCGGCGAATGTCGGCTGTCCGCAGCGACCACGGAACCTTCGGTCAAGGTAGAAGAAGATCTTCTTTCCCCGATACGGATGTTCTCCCTTACGCAACAGGATGAACTGTGTATCAGGAAGCCGCATCAGATCATCTACGTTCATAAGCTGTGCGGAGGATTCGCTTACCGATGTTGTGCGGGTGGCCGCCGTGATCGATCCGATACTGCCTGAATGTGAGACTGATTTCTTGTTCATTGAGTAGGTTCCGAGGGCTTCTGAGAGGTACCTTGCATCAGAGACTGCTCCCACTCCCAGGATCGCCTTGTAGTGGCAGTTATCGAGGATTGAGGTACGTTCTCCGTAGTGCTTGAAAAGCTGGGAGAGTGACTGCACGATGAGCATCGCCTTGATGCCGTACCCTGCGATGAAGGCAAGTTGTGATTCAAAGCTTTCAAGACGCCCGAGCTGGGGGAACTCATCAAGGAGCAGGAGCAGCCGATGCTTGTGTTTTGCGATCCGTGCGGTAAGGGCATTCATGATCTGCTCGAGCAGCACCCGCACTAAAGGTCGCATGCGGATAGCGTCCGAAGGGGCGACGCAGATGTACAGGCTCACTGGGTGGGCCGAATCCACAAGGTCTGAGATCCGGAAATCCGATACTGAGGTTGCACGGGCGACGATCGGATCTTGGTAGAGGGAGAGCATGACACTTGCGGTTGAGAGGATCGAGGTGAACTCGTTTGGCGCCTTGTTGAGCATGTTGCGTGCAGTCTGCGCGATCACGCGCCTGCAGTCAGGATCCGGGTGCAGGTTCTCCTGCATGTCTGCAAGGATTGAAGGCTCGCGAGGATCGGAGGCTTTGACCGGTTTCTCAGGATCATTCAGGGTGCCGTAGACCGTAGACAAGTTTCTCCGGTCGGACGGATTTGTCTCAAGCACATACAGAATCACACCCACAAGAAGCTGTGCTGCACTCTCGCGCCAGTGATCGTGCGCGGTGTCCCCTTGCGGGTTTGTGATCGTCTGGCAGAGATTCTGTACCTGCGCGATCGCAGCTTTACCGTTTGCGATTTCGGCAAGTGGATTGAATCGGACTGACTGCATGCTTGCAGGTTCGAAGCACAGAACGTGGGAGAACTGCCGTCGGAATCCTGAGGTGACCGAGAAGTTCTCCTTCTTGATGTCATAGACTACAACTGAGTCTACCCAGGAGCAGAGGGTGGGAATGATGACAGAGACTCCCTTACCGCTGCGGGTGGGGGCCGCGACCAGGATATGTTTGTCATCGGAGTTGAGGATGATCTTCCCCTCGCGAAGCATGCGGTAGGGAGGCGCTGACGGATTTCGTGCGAGTTTTCGTTGGGAGGCCTTTCGGAACCGGGCCTCATCACTTTGCCCAAGAACGACAGCACTTCTGCCAGCTCGGAAGAGTCCCTCGCGCGTGAGCTCAGAGCGCTTAGCCCATCGGGCGTTGCCATAGATCCCTCTGATATTCAGACGGAAGGCGGTGTACATCCGAAAGGACAGGTAACTCAAAAAGCCGAAGGAAAGGCAGAAAACCACAAACGGCACGAGGAACAAACGGTGCGGCGCCTGAAGGAAGAGAAACCAGTAGATAATGCGAAACGGTCCGAAGTATGTCCCGAAGTTCGGAGACCCAAGGATTTGTGCATGATGAGCGAGTGATGCAAAGAGGTTTGTCGCAAGAGCGAGGGAGAACAGAAACGATACCAGGAGAAACAGGAATGCAAAAATACGTCTCACAGGCTAAGCTCCTCTCCGACGTTCTTTGTCGAAGTCCGGTCTGGGGCCGGCTGCGACCTCGCTGACTGCGCCCGTCGATGCTCTTCATGCGACAGGTCTTTTCCGTTCAACTGGAACTTGCCGTGATCGACTCGCACCCTGTCCCCGATTGACACCTGGTCTGCATCCGATGCGCGGTAGTAGTAATGACGAGCGTGATCGGTACGGGAGCCAGAGCGAATGAGCGCATACGGTTCATCCCGCCCGTCATCAAGCCCTTTTGAAACAACCGTACCGGAGATATTCCAGCTCCGGTTGTACGGGTACACTTTCTGTATCGATTCTTCCCGGTCCTTCAGATCCGCGTAGATGGTTTTCAGGATGTCCCCCTGTTCTGCGCGCTTCCGAAGGTTCCGCTCCCATCCTCGGGAAAGCCGGTAGGTACCCGCTGTTACCACTTCTGCCTCAGTGAGGGTGACAAGATGATCAAGCCGCCGTTTCAGGTATGAATCTTGCGGTGAGACCTCCTGAGTTGCAGGATCCACCTCTCTCGCAATTCTGCGGTCCAGTGAGGTGTAGCGGTCGGAAACAAGCTCTGCCTCCCGTTGGTTCTGGATCTCCTCACGCGATCGGGGCCCAAGCTCGCGCGTTGCGATCTGGATTGCGGTTTCTCTCATGTGGTGGGAGATGAACGATCGGGGAAAGATGACGTCAGTCCCTGACTTATCAATGCCTCTGATCACGATATGAGCATGAGGGTGATCGGTGTTGTAGTGCACTGCCGCTGACCACACAAGAGGTGCCGCCTTTGCAGATCGAGAATCAGAGATATCGGGGCGGGAGTCCTCGATGCGGTGCATGAAGGTTCGGGTGAACTCTTTCATATCAAGATGCTCTCCGTTCTCAGGTGCAAGGATCACCGAGAAGTACCGCGGTTCTCCTGAGATCGCTTCAAGTTGCGGCACATCCCCCTTCCGGGTGAAAAGCTCAGGTGCGGCACCTTTTCGGCCTGCTCCGTCGCGTTCGATGTACTTCAGGTGTGCGGCAAGCTTCTGCGGCGGCTTGTAGTGCACTTTCACCGTCACTCGCTGCGGGGAGATGAACCTGGTGCCTGTAGGACGAACTCCGACATACGACCTTCGGGTCAGTCCGAGGCCCACAGATTCAGGTATGAAATGCTGCTTTGGCCGTCCGCGAAAGCGGATGAGTCTACCAAACTCATTCTGAGACTGAGCCATTCTTTCACTTCCCTTCTGCCGGCGAGGTTGTCAGAGCCTTCAGGTGTTCGAGGAGGCTCCCAAGTGACACGGTATGTGAGAGGGCAACAGCTACCGCGTGGATTCCAGATAGAAAGGCTTGCGTGATGCGCGGATCAACATTCTTCGGGATTGCCTTTGCCACCTCGCGGATCGTCTCATCAAGCTCCTCCTGACGGATGAAGGAGCGTAGCTCGGGCGGACGGTCACTGAAGACATCAGGCCCTGAAGAACTCTCATCCAGTGAGGGCGATGACTGCGAAGTTGACTTCTCATCTTCGCTCTTGACGCCCGCATCGGTATCGGGTGCTTCAGATGAAACAGCGATGGGAGACATTCCGCCGTTTTGTTCCATACGAGGGGAAACGGACACCGTGTCCGTTTGCTTCGCTTTGCGCTTCTTGTTTTCCTCCGCGCGAGCGTCCGCGAGGTCTTCAACTACCGGTGCATTTCGTCCTTGCTCGACTGCCTGCTTGGTTGCAGCCTGGAAGATCGCCCGTTCACGTCGGACCTGACGCTCCGTGACTCCCAAATCTTCTGCGATCGCTGAAACGGACACCGTGTCCGTTTTCTCCCCTGCCTTTCGTTCTTCCCCGAAGTACTCAGGATAAATATCAGCGTACAGCCGTAAACGAGTGTTCGCATCAACCTCGAACCGTGAGAGATTCCCGAGGTACACTCTTTTTCGCTTTTCCAAATCGCTGAGTTCGGAAAGAAGTACCCGCACCGGTACCTTCTGAAACTCAAGACGTCCTTCAGACAGAAGCTCGAGTGCGACCTTTTGCCGGCTATGCCCTGAGACAATTTCCCCATCAGGAAGGGTGAGAAGAGGATCGGTGATTGCTCCTGCCTCTTCGATGTCGCGTCTGAGGGATCTCCAGTACGCATCATCTTTGAGCCTTTCAAACACGGCATTATACGGTGATGGGGAGAGCTCTCGGGGATCCCGGTATTCGATCGGAGAAAATCGCAGCTCACCGAGTGATTCAGCTTCGGTAGTCGTCTCCATGATATGTTTGTGCTCTTCGGCCTCACGTTCCCGGACCGATGCGGAGGCTCGTCCGGCACGTGCCGCAAGTCCTGCCATCGCATGCTTTGCCATTAGATCACCCCCCGCTCTGGCTCTACCGGAACGCTTAAGATTTCAGCGGCAAGGGCGAGAAACGCCTCATAGACTTTCGCACTCCGCTGAGCGTTTGAGATTGTTTCCCCGTCGTGCACGGCCTTCCAGATCGCGACAGTTTCGGGGATCCGAACCTTCGACAGATTGCAGTAGCGTTCTGCGAACGTATTCTCAAGTTGAATCGCCACAGAATCTGGAGAGACTCCTCGAGGCGGACGGTAGAAATTGAGGACTATCTGCCAGATGTCATGCTTTTCAGGCATCTCCTGGGTGAGTGCGGCACCAAAAGCTCCCACCCCCTCAAGATCAAACCCGTCAAGGCGCGCCGGGGTGAGGATGAAGTCTGCCGCCTGCCAGGCGTTCAACACAATGTTATCCAGGGTTGGCGGACAGTCGATGAGAGCTACATCGTATTTTTCCTGTTCAGGCTCAAGCAGCCTGAGCAAGGTCCTGACGCTTGCCGCCCGGAGCTTTAATATGCCGAAGGAACCTGCGACAAAGTCGATATGCGGAATGTGAGAGGTGAGAATGTTTCCGGCAAGTGTCCCGCGGTGGAAGGCTTCGGCGATGTTCCGATCAAGGATCGCCTCAAGGTCTGTGGCGTGGTAATGGGTGGTGTTTTTCTGGTGATCAAGATCGACCACGAGAACCCTCTTTCCTGAGGCTGCAAAGGTGTTTCCCAGAAGGACGGCAAGGGAGGATTTCCCGGTGCCGCCTTTGAAACTCGAAAGAGCTACCGTTTTCATTTCTTTCTCCTGATGGGTGAGTGCGGACGCGCGTCCCGATGTTCCTCAAGGCGCCACCCGTTTTCTTGCAGATACCTGCTACTGCAGCAGATCAGACTGATCCCAGAGTGCGTGCCATTCGGAGGCGTAGACTGCGGCAATCGGTCTGTCATTCCAGATCACAAGGACGTTCTCCGCGTTGTGCTTGAAGGCGGACGCTGTGTAGTTGAAGCTTCCTGTTTCAAGATCCTGTCCGTCGACGACCAGAAACTTGTGATGAAAGATCTCGTAGCGCGAATCAACACGGACAAAGACACCTTCCTGCGAAAGCTCACGCACTTCCGAATAGCGCCCCCGAGCCTCACGGGCATCAACGACGAGGGAGACCTTCACGCCGCGGCGGGAGGCTGCGATGAGAGCGCGGGTAATCGGGTGAGAGGTGAACTCGTAGGCTGCACACAGGATTGATGAGTGCGCCGCATCGATCAGCTTTACGACAAGGGCTTCAGCTGATCCGCCTGGTGAGAAGCCCACTTCAGCTGTTGCACCGGGTGAGAATCCGATGGGCCCGGCAGTCTGTGCCTGGGCGAATCCGGCAGCGAGAAGTCCAAGCGCAAGAACTGCAAGAATACGAAAGGCTGAAGTTTTCATATCCGTGCCTCGTATTCGAACTCATCATCCTCCATCGGGAACTCAGTTTCAGAGTCCGCCTCAAAGACTGAAGGCTCTGCCGTTTTCTCCTCCTCATCCTGTGCGCCTGGAGCCTGCTCCTGCCGCCAGTGAAGCCGGGATGCGAGGATACTCACGCGGCTTCGGGTGAGCCCTTCGGGAGTAGTCCAGCGGTCCTGCTTGAGAAGCCCGTGCACGCGTACGAACTTCCCCTTTGAAAGTCGGTGCTCTGCAAGCTCACCGAGCATGCCCCAGACTTCCACGTCAAAGAAGGAGACTTTGCGGACCCATTCTCCAGATGCAATGTCCTTATAGGAGCGATTGGAGGCGATACTGAGAGAGGTGACATTCGCACCGGCGGGGGTCACTGACACCTCGGGGTCCCGGGTGAGTCGTCCTTCGATGTGAAGAACATTCAAATCGTCCATGGCAATACCTTCCTTTGCTTCCTCTGGCGAAGCAGTTTCTTTGGTGCGCTCCCCGTATCAGGGGAGCTTCGTTGATGCGTTGACCGTCGCGGGCTGCGACCGGCTTTCGATATACTCAGCTTCAATTGCAACTACCGATCGACCGTCAAGGGATATCTGACACAGTGAGCCGATGAGCATCACCTCAGCATGGGAGGCGAGGAAGCGCTCAGCATCCGCGTGATCACAAAGAACCACGAAGAACTCATCTATCCCTTGAGCGCCCGCACCCGGATACCGAAGAAGAAGCACTGACCGCCTCCTGCCTGCGAAATCAGTGATGCGGGTGATCTCTTCGATGACCGTTCCCTCGAGAATCACGTTGTTCAGCTGTTGGTGCACGTCATATTCTCCTGTTCCGCCTTCCGGAGGCACCTACAGTGCGATCTCGTTTGCGAGGGACTTCTGCCGCTGAAAACGGGTGAGTGAACTTTCAAACTGCGAAACACAATGCTCAAGGAATGCAGCGGGTGTGCGCATCCAGGGTTCGTTCCCGGAAGCGAGTGTCTCGGGGCTCACCGCAGCAAGAAACCCAAGGTTCGGATATTGCGGCAGAGGCGATGAGGCTTCATGGCAGAAGATCTCTGCAGACTCGAGGTCCGCAAGAAGGTAATGAAAGAGTCCGTCAAGAAAGCTGCCTGTTGTCAGCTCGTGGTAGAAGTCAGTGACGGTAGAGTTTGAAGCAAGTAGCTGTATAATCTGGCTTACTGTCTGGATCATCCTCGTCCTCCTGGGGAATGCTCATGCAGACTGTTGCCCACAATCGGGTGTCGGGCATGTAGGTGCACGCCCTTTGCACTCTCATGGGGACAACAGACGCTCAAGGGACAGCAACAGTCTTTGTGCCGTTTGCTACAACGTCGCCTGTGTAGGTGAAAGGTCCTGACTGGGTGCCTGTACTTTGAGTGCTGAATCCAAGGCTTGTGACAGGCCCGCCTTTCATCGACAAAGTGCCTGCCTGACTGATCACCTCAGATGCGTTGCCGTAGCCTGAGACGTTTCCCGAGAGAGCCCCTGAGATCGTGTAGCCTGAGTTTGCGTAGCTTGAGAAGGTGATACTCCAGTAGGTCTGACTGCTACTCGGGAAATCTTTTATGGTGATAACGACCTTGCCGTCCGCGCTCGTTTGGGTGACTTCCGTCTCACCTGCAACCGGGGTTGTCGTGACTGAGCTCCCTGATGCTGCATCCTGGATCCCTGCGGTACACGCACCGAAGGCTGTCTTTACATCCTGGTCGGATAGGGAGCCTGTGCTGCAGGATGCGAGAAGAGCAACTACAAAAGAGATGAGAGCGAGTGACAAGGCGAGTGAACGTCTTCCTGTAGCCGAAAAGAAGAGAGTACTCATGCATTTACTCCTTAGAATGGGATGTTAATGCGTGCTGCTGCACGCTTTCGAAAAGAACCCGATTATCTTTTGCCGAATACACAAGGCGCGCGCGGAAGCTTTTGCCTGAGCGATCCTTTAGGGTCACAGGGTGCGTGCTTTTTCCAGCCAGGAGTGCGCGCACTTCGGTTTCTGTGAGCGTGTGAGAGGCAACTTCTTTCCAGATGATGAACGAGCAGCCTTCTCTTGCACGGGTGCAGTAGTAGGATTTTCGCGACTCAGCCAGGGGTGATGCACAGATCAGGCAGTTGCCGACCGTCCTCTTGTGGTACCGCGCGAGCTCCACTTCCTTGAGAGCGCCGAAGGAGCTCCTGATGAACCGTGTGAGATCGTTCAGAAACTGCACCGGGTGAAGCTCAAGTTCGGACTCCCAGCGGGAGGTTTCCTCCGGGGTGGTGAAGCAGGAGAGAACCGGATCAGAGAGCGAGTCGATGCCTGAGATGAGGTGGATCCCCTTGTCTGTCACCCGAAGCTGCCGCTTTTCCCGCTCGGTGTAGCCACCATCAAGAAGTTTCTCAAGAATGCCCGCACGAGTCGCTTCAGTCCCCAGATTGTGGTGCTCCATCGCTGAAAGGATCGCAGCATCGGTGTACGCGTGAGGTGGCTTTGTCGGCTTTGCCTTCACCACAGGGCCTGAGAGTAAAACCTTCTCTCCTTCCTTCAAGTCCGGAAGCGGTTGTGATTCATCGTGGTCACTAGAAACCTCATCATCTTCTACCTTCTTCGAACCGCGGTAGGCTGCCTTCCATCCTGGATCAATCACGGTGGTCCCCGATGCGCGGAACAAAAGACCTTCAGAGTCGACCAAGACAGTTGTTACTGCCACTCTGTGTACCGGCGAAATGGAGGCAGCCATCGAGCGGACCACAAGGTCATAAACTGCAGCTTCTGCCGGCGATAGGTCCGACGACGGAATGGCAAGCGCAATAAGCGCATGATGATCAACAAGCTCCTCGTCACAGAATATCCTCCGCTCACTAACCTCAGGCATTTTGGAAGCGCCGAAGTAGGCGGGAAACTGCGTGGAAAGAAGGTGCACCGCCTGGCTGAAGAGTGCGTGAGCCGATCGGGGAAGGACCCTCGAGGGAGTGCGCGGGTAGGAGAGGCACTTGTACTTTTCATACAGGCTCTGGGCGGCAGCAAGGGTTTGGGAGGCGGTGAGCCTCAAGCGCTTGTTTGCATCCTGTTGCAGCGCACTCAAGTTGTACAGTCTCGGTGCAGACTCTTTTTTCTCATTCCGCTCGCAGGTGATGACTTTCCCTGTCACCGGAACGCCGGCGAATCTCTTGCTGATTTCGTCCAGTCGCACCCTATCGGGGAACAGCGAAGACTTACCTTCGGTAAAGATTACCCGGAATCCTTTGTCTGCCTTCCTCGCGGTAAGTGAGAGCTCAAAGCGGTCAACCGGATGGAAGTTCCTTATTTGCTCATCCCGCTCTGCGATGAACCGCAGGACTGCAGTCTGCACGCGGCCGAAGGGAAATGTTGCATCCATCTTGAGTGACAGAAGGCGGGTGAAATTGTAGCCGCAGATCCAGTCTGCGAACTGCCTGGCAACTCCCGCCTGGTAGAGGGGATCGAATGCCGATATGGGTTTCAGTTCTCCGACGTTGCGCTTTATCACTTCAGGCGTGAGGGCTTCAGAGGACCAGAACCGTAACACCTGAGAGAAATCGGTAAGGCCTGCATGCCGCAAGACCGTTCGCGCGATAAGCTCACCCTCGCGGCCTGCGTCTGTTGCAACGATGATCCGCGCTGGCTTCTGCGCGAGAAGCCTTCCGATAATGGCAAGCTGCGCCTTTGTCTTGTCCTTTGGCTTGTAGCGAAACTTCTCAGGTATTATGGGAAGGGCCTCAAGTGCCCACTTCTTGTATTCCGGTGCATAGTCTTCCGGCTCATACAGTTCAAGGAGGTGTCCGATGCACCAGGTGATCACGGTGTCTCCCACAACGTAGTAGCCTTTCTCACGGGTTGCGCCGAAGGCTTTCGCGAAGTCCCCTGCGACAGAGGGTTTTTCAGTGAGTATCAAGGTGTTCATTGCGAATCCTCATAAGATGCCTGCGCACAAGATGTTCGTTCACGCTCTTCTCCCTGACTGCAACAAGGAGCGCCTGGAAAAAATCATCATCAAGAAGGGGAACAAGATCAGGGTGTTCATTCCTGATGGCAGTCAGAAGTGTGCGAACCCGGTTCGTTTGCCTGCCTGCTGCAAGCTTCACGTGCCGCTCGAGTTTCCCGTTTTTCAGCGAGAAGATATGAGCCGACGACTTTGCATCTTTCTGGTAGACGAAGAGGTACCTGCGCCCTTTCGCGCCGGCGCTTATCGCGTACCAGGGCACATGCGGTTTGGGGGTAATCATTTCGCACTCCATGTCAGAAGCGGCTCCACCGGCTGCAAAGAATCCTCAGGCACCGGACCGAAGTAGCGGCTGTCGAAGCTGCGAGGATCCTCGCCAAGCACAATTGCACGGTGAGGTTGAACAATCCCTGAGTAGGTTCGTCCGATCCGAACGACCCGTGGAGCAACGAGTCTCCCTGAAACCGAAAGTCCCGCCAGGTCGATGTTCACCTGGGCACCCGAGCCGTAGGCATAGTGTTTGAGAAGGATAGGCGGCAGATGAAGACCGAAGGACCGAACGCGGTCTGAGGCGAACACCACATCGTCTCCCTGATGCGCCGGCCGGTCGAGTGCGAGGTACACTCCGAGTGGCATCGAGTGAGTGAAGTTGGTGTAGAGGACGGGGTGAGCGATGAAAGTCCCTACCGCCGCGAGGAGAAGTATCGAGGCTGCACAGGGAATCATTTTCAACTGCACGATCGTAGCTCTCATTCTGATCCTCTATTGCATCAATCTCGGAGGCTGCAGGAGGTTGTAGTACTGAGTCTGCAGTTTGAGAGTTTCCATGTAGTTGTTATTCGACGTGTCGTATTCGACAAACGCCCATATGGTGCTCCCTGCAGCAAGTGTGCCCAGGATCGCAGAGATCACGGTCCCTATGGTTGCAGCGTGTGGATCCATGAGGTTAAGCGAGTTTAGGGTGTTGAAGGTGGTCGCACCGATTGCCCCTGCGGCGGCCGTTGATACAGAGGCTATCATCCAGGCCTGGTCAGCCTTGCGCTGTGCGTAGTACCTGTTGAGCTGCGCGGTGAACGGGTCTGATGTCGGTGTTGGAACAAAGGTCGAACAACCTGATAACACCAGGGTCAGTGCAACTGCGATCACTTTCACTGCCACGACTGAAGAACTTCTCATTATTCGCTCCTTACTGATTTGGCACGGTCAGACTGCGAAACAGGGAAAAGAGATAATCCGATATCGTTTTTGATCTGGAGCAACCGCTCGATCACTAGAAGGCGAAATGCGGAATCAGGCACAAGGACCTGGTCCTCATCAAGCAGTGACGGGAGGTCTCGGTAGATCTCGGTGATCAAGTCTTCTATTCGATGAAGGGCGTCAGACAGTGGTTCTCGCAAGATCATGGGACACCTTCCTCACTGCGCCGAGACATACAAGGTCCGGGTGGTGCCGTCTTCGGCCCGACAATTAATCGCAGCAAGAGCTCCTGATAGATGAGCGGTTGTCGGTCCGAAGTTCAGTGTCACTACGTTGTCAGTGACATTCGTGGTGACAGGAGCGGAGGCTATGTCCTGCAGTCCTGTCACCGAGAGTATTGAGATAGCAAGGGGAATGTTTACCGTAATCTGAGTTGGAACCTCGTATCCGAGAGAGCTGTAGTACCGGGTGATATCAACCTGAGCCGTGCCACTGAGGCTGTAATGATACAGTTGTAGCTGCCCGGCCCACTCGTAGGAGGTTCCGCCGATAGAGTACGGCTCTCCCACAGTTCCCTGGCCCGCGGCTGAAAGCGCTGAATAACTGGCTGAAAGCGGGACGACTAAAGATGTGGGAACACCCAGCGTATGGAGTGTGGACGCGATACTTCCAGAGCCCAGATTGAGTCCGCTCGCATTACTTACAGAAATGGAATTGCTCGAGTTCGTGTAATTCGTGTAGCCAAGATTTGTGTACCCGTAACAAGTGGCACAGAAGAACACCGTGCTTGGGGTTGTGGAATTGGAGGTCGTATACACGCCTGCGGGACTCGTGAAATGAATCGGCCCGGAGTTCATCCAGCTGTTGTACCAGCCTGAATCCATCCCTGAGGTTGAGTCTGTGTAGCCGTACGCATAGGAAGCTGTGCCGTTGGCCGATGAGGCACCGATCCAGGAAGATTTTGTTCGCACCACGTCGACCGTGTAGGTGTCTGTTGTGGTTCCATCGGCACTTCTGACCGTGATCGTATACGGGGCGGCGGCTCCTCCTATGGCAGAGGATGCTCCTGTTACTGTGGCGTTGTAGGGCGTCTGGACGGTGGAGAACCCAATGTTCCGGGAGAGAATCGTTTGTGTCTGCGACGCGTAATAGGGCGCAAATGAGGCAAAGCTGTCGGTGTTCAGAGTCAGCGTATAGGTGTTCGAAGTCCCATCAAAGGTGAGACTGTAATTCGAGGATGGCAGGTTCACCTTGGCGCCGCCTGCGTCATAGTAAAACGGTGAGGCAAGCTTCAGAAACGCAAGGCTTGCAGCGTTACTCCCCACATGCAGCGTGTAGTCGGTGATTGCAGCAGTCGCAGTCTGGGTGAGCACGAGGTGCATGCCGTCAGTGAAGGCGTACGAGGCGGCAGGGGAAATCGTGTACCCGGGTGCAAGGCTTACTGTCGGGGTGAGGAGGGTTCCCGCCTGTACGACCGCTGAGGGCAAAGTGATGTAGATGTTTGAACCGTTCACCAGCGCCGTCGCATTAGTCGACAGTGACGGATTCAATGCAGAGGTGACAACGAAGCTGTTCACCAGTGACGCGCTTCCTGCATACAGCTGATTCGGGGTGGCGTTTACATGCAGCGTGTAGTTGTAGTTCTCGCCTGTGGAATCGTTTTTCACCGCAAGGATGAGACCGTCAGTCGGGACGTAGCTTCCGGTCGGACTGACAAGCGAGTAGCCTGAGACTGCGGTGACAGTGGGCGTGAGTGCGGTCTTGCCGGCAACGACTGCATACGGAAGGGTGAGGTAGATATCGGTGCCTGAGACGATCGCAGCAGCATCCGAGCTTAAGGAGGCATTCAATGCCGCTTTTTCGATGAAGGAGGAAATAGCGCTGAACGCGGTGGGGTTTGGTGCACTCTGCGGCGTGATCGCAAGATGAAGAGTGTAGGCGTCAACCTGATTGTTTGAGCTTTTGACCGCCGAGATATTCATCCCGTTTGTCAGTGAAAATGGAGCTGCAGGT
>Ga0307376_10003713_pt1 | contig 14191 bp, 16 predicted proteins | sample TR2MG_FD_202536 | JGI IMG/M metagenome (GOLD analysis project Ga0307376, IMG submission 202536) | Soil microbial communities from Risofladan, Vaasa, Finland - TR-2 | ecosystem: Environmental > Terrestrial > Soil > Coastal area > Acid sulfate soil | place: Finland: Risofladan, Vaasa | collected...
TGTCAGTAGATGTTTAGGATATCTTTCCAATAAATCAACCCACCTGCTTGTTTTTATTTGCTTAGTTCCCGTAGCCACTATTATTGTACCCACATTGAATATTTTATTTTTTGAATTATCATGAATATTCTTAACTTTAACTTGGTAATTTCCAACATAACCTTGAATATCATCTATATCTGAATTTAATAAAATATGAACATTGGATTTGTTTTTCAAATCCTTAATTTCCTGTAAAATTTCATTTTTCGTAATAGGTATATAGTATAAATCAATAAATTCAAGAGCGCCACCTCCAAGAAAAGCTTTCTTATCTACAAGATAAATCTCAAATCCTTGATTCGCCAAATTATGTGCAGCAGTTATTCCTGCTATTCCACCACCAATTATTAGAGTTGACTTTTCAACTTTTACTTTAATGGTTTCTAATGGTTTTAAATTAATTACCTTTGCTAAATACATTCTTATTAAATCACATGCTTTTTTAGTAGCCTTTTTAGGTTCATTTTGATGGACCCAAGAATCTTGGTTTCTTATGTTTACTAGTTCAAATAAAAATGGATTTAATCCAGCTTCTCTTAGAGTATTTTTAAAAAGCTGTTCATGAGTTCGCGGGGTACAAGAAGCAACTATAAATCGATTAAGATTATATTTTAGGATTAGTTCTTTAATCCGTTCTTGGGAATCAGAACTACATGAATACATATTTTCTTCAACATGTGCAACATATGGCAATTTAGAAACATAATCTACTACTTCGGAAACATTAACAATACCTCCGATATTCATACCACACTGACAAACTAAAATACCTACACGAGGTTCATCCTCTGGTTTTACAGGTATTTCTGGAGGATATTTCATTTTTTTTATATTTTGAAATCTAACAGGATCTAATTTTTCGCTAATTTTAGCAGCACATGCAGAACCTTCAACAACTGCCATTTGAATATCATTGGGTTTTCTAGAATAACCAGTTACGAATATATTCTTTTTTTCAAGTAAGACTATATCTGTTTCACTAATAAAACCTAAATTGTTACAATCCACATTAAGTTGTTTTAAAATTTCATAATAAGAGGGAGTTGGAGATAACGCACTAGCTAATACAGCCATATCTACTTCAAAAGTTCCAACATTTCCTTTATCAATATCTTCGTAATATAATTTTAATTTTCCATTATCTAAATTTTCTTTGATATATGAAACATGACCATTCACATATTTAACATTGTATTCATTCTTACTTTTTTCAATAAATTCATAAAAGTTCTTACCTTTAGCTCTGATTTCTGTGTTAAAAATATAACAATCAATATTTGGATCATGTTCTTTAACAACAATTGCTTCTTTAGCCGAATTCATACAACATATAGCAGAACAATATTTTTTACATTCAGGATGATGAACATCTCGAGACCCAACACATTGTATAAAAGCAATTGAATGAGGATGTTTTTTATCATCTAATCTTATGATTTGACCACCAGTAGGTCCATTTGCAGATAAAAGACGTTCAAATTGCATACTAGAAAAAACATTCGGGGAAGAGCCAGCAAAAGAATCATATACGTCTGGCATTTCTTGGTTATTTCCTGTAGCAATAACAATAGCCCCTACTTTTAAATTTATTTCTTCTGGTTTTTGTAAAAAATCTATTGCTTCTGCATTACAAGCTTTAGCACAAAGTCCACATATTTTATAATTTAAATATAAACATTTTAATTCATCAATGAGATATATTGGGGGTACTGATGATGGAAATGGAATATATATCGCACCTCGAGTTTTTAAATGAGTATCAAATTCGCTAGGAATTCCTCTAACTGGACAAATTACAACACACTCTCCACATCCTTTACAAAGGTCTTCTTTTATATATCTTTGCTTTTTTATAATTGTTATTGTGTAATCACCAGTAGATCCACTAATATTTTTAACACTAGAATAAGAAAATAACTCAATATTTGGATTTCTATATATATCGACCATTTTTGGAGCTAAGATACATAAACTACAATCAAGGGTGGGATATATTTTGTCTAATTGAGCCATAGTACCCCCTATAGTTGGTTTAATTTCCACTAAATATACCTTAAAACCTAAATTAGTTAGATCTAAGGATACCTGCATCCCTGATATTCCTCCTCCAATAACCAAAACACTACTCTGCAAATTTGACATCTGTCACATTTATTAAAAAAATTTATTAACTTTATATACCTATTTTTTAAGATTAATTTATACAAGCATTAGCAATTTTCCAATAAAACTTGCTAAATCTACCACCTTTATTTTATTTCTCAATTCATTATGCTCATTATTTAAAGAAAGCTCACTCAAATAACAATTGAAGTGTGTTAGACATTTAGGGCAAGGAACAATTAAATAATCTGCTCCAGTATTAGCTGCTTCATTAATACGATTTTGCCTTAAAAAATGTGTGAATTCATTGCAACCGGTAAATGCCGAAACACCACAACAATTAGCATCATCTTTAATATTTTCCATTTCAATTAATTCAATTCCAGGAATACTTTTAATCAATTCTCTTGGAGCATCATATAATTTCCCTCCTAAACGGCCTAAACGGCAAGAATCGTGGTAAGTAACCTTAATATTAAGTTTTCGAGGGAATTTAAAATTTTCAAGGATTTTTTCTTTTAAAAAGAATTCCGAAAAATGTAATACTTCAAAATTAAAATCTTTTATAACTCTTGGATAATCAAACTTCCAGGTTCTATATCCTTCAGCACAACTAACTATAATTGTTTTAACTCCAGCATCTTTGTATAATTTAACATTGTACTCAGCAAGTTTCTTAAAGGTTTCAATATCTCCTATCCCCCATAAAACATCATGCCCACAACATTTTTCATTTAAAACAACAGGGTCTATCCCGCACTCGTTAAGCATTCCAACTATAGTTTTTGGTATGCTTGAATATTTAATATCAAATTTATAGAAAATATCTTCCATTAATGGTAAACACCCTACAAAATATGCAATTTCACCTGAAATTGTTGTTTTTAAATGAGATTCCCTTAAAAAATCTAATTTATCAGGTTGTATTTGGTTATTTGCCATGATCCTTGAAATCAATGGAAAAGTCTCACCATGAGTTTCACATTTTGCAATCTTATCCAATTCTGAATTATTATTAATTGAAATCTTTCTTAATTCTAAAATTAATTCAGGTATTCTTACACCCTCATTCTCTTGAGACATTGGACAATATATTGTACATTGACCACATGTAAGACAATTCCATATATTATGTTTCTTTAAAACTTCTCCTATTGAAAAAAAGACTAAATCTCCTACCAAATTTCGTGGATAAAATAGGTCTAAATGCGCAAGTGGACACACATTTACACATCGATTGCAAGCATAACAATAATTTGCCATTGAAATTATGTTTTTAGTATTTTGCTCTAAGACTTGGGAGCTAAAATTAGCAGATTTAATTTCATTATTGATGTAAGATGTCATCAACAATTAATCCTCAAAGTAAATTTCAGAATATCCACAGTTAGAACATACATATGATTTAACTTTAGGTGCTTTACGTCTGTAAACATAGTCAATATTTTTTAAAGGTTCCTTACACTTATTACATATTTCTTGCTTTTCTTCTATTAACATGTATTTATCACCTCTATTTTTAATATAAAACATTCTATTTTCAAGAATTAAATACAAAATTTTGATAATATTGTATGTTTTTAAAAAAATATTTTTTTAAAATGATCCATCTCTATTATAGAAGAGGTATTTTACATTTAAAAATCCTTACTTTTGATTTAACTTTTCCTTAATTGCATTATTCAGAAATGAAATTCATATTATTGATAATCGAGAATTCTTATGCTGCTAATAAAAGGATATGATAATTTTGATAATAATATTGATCGAAATAAACAATTTTTTGACAATAATATTGATCGAAATAAACAATTTAATTATAAACATTGGTTTTATCTATTATTTAATTTCTAATCTTATTTTGACTATATTAGCAAATTATATAGACCCAAGTTCGCTAGATGGGGAGAGAATCGCTGCTCTAATCTTAGAATTAGGAACCTTATTTTCTATAGTAATTGTTTTATTAGGATTTAGAAAGAAAGCTAATTATAAGAAATAAATCTCCCTAATAAGCCAATCCCTTTAGTATCTGGACGGTTGTATATTGATTTTTCCCGCCCATCCTCAAAAAATCCATCGCTTCTTCAATTCCTTCGACGGTCAAGTTATACATTGGGATAATGCTTGAAATTATTTTCCTCGTCCATGGTACCCACTCCAAACGAATTAATTCAGGATTTAGCCATACTACATTATTCTTGAAATGGTTAGCAATCTCTCTGATATAATAAATTCCGGGCATTTCGTTACGGTGATAATAATAGATTGAACCATATCGTTCTGTTAATTCCCATGATGCCATGGCAGCGTCACCCACAACGACGATTTTGTATTTATTATCGTACTTTTTTATAAAATCTTCGAAGTCTATTGCTTCTTCAGGATTTCGTTGTGCGTTAAAGTAAAGTTTATCGTAAACACAGTTATGAAAATAATAAAACTTAAAATCCTTCCAGTGTGACATATTATTAGATGCTGAGAAAAGAAGATTAACGAGATGAGCATACGGAGTCATGCTTCCTCCAACATCCATCAAAAGAACGAGTTTTACGTTATTTTTGCGACGTTTTTCGACTATAATTTCGATATCTCCACCATTCTTCGCAGTTTTGTCGATGGTTTTATCCATATTAAGCTCGTCAAGTTTCCCAATTTCTTCTAATTTTTTTAGACGTTTTAACGCAACTTTTATTTGACGAGTGTCGAGCACGATATCCTTTCTATAATCAGAAAATATTCTTTTTTGGGCAATTTGAACTGCCATGCGCATTCCTGAAGATCCACCTACCCTCATCCCCATCGGATTTTGTCCCGAATTACCAAACGGAGAAGTTCCTTGAGTTCCTACCCAGTGGTCTCCTCCGTTGTGTTCTTCGTCTTGTTTTTGCATAAGGTCTTCGAATTGCTTCTGCATTTCTTCGAGGTTAAAAAATTGGCTTAGCATCTCTTGAAAATTACCATCTACTTGTGATAGGTCCATATTTTTTTGTAACCAATCCCAAATCTCCTCTTTAACCTTCTCCGGCGCGTTTATTAATTTGTTTCCGTCTAGGTCTTCATTGAGTTTCTGGAGCAATCCTTCTAGGAATTGTTGGAGGTCCTCAATATTTAAATATTGTTGGTATTCTCTTAATAGAATTTTCAAGCCTTCGATTAACTCGGGAATAGTGATTTCCTGGTTTAACCAGTCCCATATCTCTTGCTTTATATCGTCGGGAAATTTAATGACAGCATTTTTAAAAAAATTAGCAAACGCGATATCGTAAATATCAAAGTGATGTTCATTTTTACATAGGATTGAGCGCGATATGTAATAAAACTCGACCATATTGTGGATAAGACCTTTATTTAACGCTTCTATCAAGGCCATATATTCCGTTATACTGACCGGTAATCTTTCCTTGAGATAATAAAAATACTCTACAAACATTTAAGCTAAAATCAAAAATATTAATTCTTCTAATGTATATAAAATTAATTTACAAATATTAGGTTTCTCATAATTAAAAAAATACTAGTAGTTTTCAATTCTCTATTAAGGATAAGTTAAATACAATAGGAATCGATCGTTTTAGAGATTAAAATTGAAAAGAATAAATAGTATGTAATACATATTTACATATATGAGAACTAATATAATAATTGATGATGCTCAAAAAAACAAATGGTGGGAAATTAAACGGGAAGCTGCTAGTTTGAATATGAAAATTGGTGATTATCTAATATTTTGCCATGAATTTAGAAAGAAAAATCAAGAAAAAGAGGCGTTATTAAAGATCTTAGAAACACCGTTAGGAGGAGGAGAAAAAGAAATTGATGCCATCAAAGCGAGTAAAAGTATGTGGAAAATATGAGAGGAATAGACTCAAATATAATAGTTTACGCTTTAAACAGTGACCTACCTGAGCATGAACCATGTAAAAAGTTGTTTGAAAAGATAGCAGTTGCGAAAGAAGTCGTGGGAATTCCGAGTATAGTATTCATGGAAAGTTACCATGCTCTGGTGTATAAATTTAAGTTTTTATCTTCTGAAGTTAAACGTCGTCTTACTGCAATTATAGATTCAGAGAATGTAATTATTTATAATATCTCCACTTCAACAATATTATACGCTTTTGAAATTGCTAGTCAATATAAAATGGGGGGACGAGATTCCTTGATTGCTGCTTGTTTGTTAGAAAATAATGTTAAGAAAATTTATTCACACGACGCAGATTTTGATAAAATTAATGAAATTACTAGACTAGATCCTATAAATAAATCCTCGCTCTAGCTTATTAAACCTTAATTTTTAAACCACTTTTCTTTAACATGGATAGATATTTATCTTAAAACCACATAGTCGCATCGGCTTCTAGCACTAAATCGTTCAATGTTGCTGCCCCAACAATTTTCAATCCTGGAATTAAATCAGCAGTTTCCCAACCTAACATTCTTTTTGAAGCTTCGCAAACAAAAATTTCGATACCTTCCGCAAGCGTTTTATCAATCATTTCCCTGAGCGTAGGGAAGTTTCCCGCTTTAATCTCCTCTGCTTTGCCAGGTTTTAAGATCCTTAATCCTTGACCTAAATAATAAATAAGTGCTTTAACATCCATTGCTTTAGCTGTCTGTGCTAATACATGTGGTGAATACTGGCGTTCAGGATCATCGCTAGTTTGCACATACAGAATAAATTTTTCTTTATCACTCGTGATTCCTCACCTCATTTTTAAATTATAATATGAATAGATATTATTTTTAGTATAAAGTAGCGTAATGCTTAAAGATAATCTAAAACTAATAAATCTCCCCTTTATAGTTTAAAAAATAAATGATGAATGTAAATATTAAATATTCGAAAATTCTCGCTAGTTCTTTAAACTATGATATAGAGTTCAGAGAATGACTAAATAGAAATTTACTAAGAAATTATTTTTAATGTAGTAAGTTCATATATAATATAAGAAGGAATTGTTAAGTTATACACAAATTAATGTGTTTTGGAGAAAAATTCATGTCATACATATTTTATAATAAAAGGGGAAGTCTTATAGCTTACACCGGAGATAATTGCCATATCTTTAGCTTTACTGGAGAACCACTAGCATACATCAATGAAGATTCTGTTTACACCTATGAAGGAAAGCATTTAGGTTTTTATCAAGACGGTTGGATTAGAGATAACGATGGAATGTGCGTTTTGTTTACTAAAGATGCTAAAGGTGGACCTCCTCGAGCAATGCAAGATATAGGTCCTGTTAAAAGTCCAAAATCAAAAATTCCTGTGAAGAAGCCAAGAGAACATCAACTTAAAAAGCCAGAAATAAAGCAAGTCTGGTCAGATCTATCATCAGTAAAATTTTTTGAACAATAATTCGTTCCTGATATCGGATATTTTTATGTTGGAAATTTAATTTTCTCTAACGCAACCTCAAGGTCTTTTTCTTTTTTAAGGAGAACACCTAAAAAGGGTATGCCTCGTTTAAGTTCGTCTAAACTTATTCCACTTTTTAACAAAACACCGATCCAATCAAGGAGTTCCGATGTTGAGGGCATTTTTCTCAATTTCGTTATAGCTCTTAGTGCATAGAAGTGTTTAAGGCATTGTTCCAATAGATTTTCCTTTAAATTAGGATAGTGAAGATTACAAATATCTGCCATAAATTCCTTAGATGGAAATTCGATCCAATGAAATACACATCTTCGTAAAAACGCATCAGGTAATTCTTTTTCGTTATTTGAAGTAATAATTACAATTGGTCGAGTTTTAGCCTTCACAAACTCTTTTGTTTCTTTAACATAAAATTCCATTACATCTAACTCTTGTAAAAGATCGTTGGGAAATTCGATATCTGCTTTATCAACTTCATCAATTAGTAAAACAACCTGTTCGTCAGAATCAAAAGCTTCGCCTAAAGGTCCGAAAGTAATATAATCTTTTACAGTATCAACATTTCGATCCTCGCTTCCAAATCGACTGTCGTTTAGCCTTTGGACTGTATCATACATGTAACACCCATCTATTGCTTCTGTTGTGCTCTTTACATTCCATATGATGAGTCTTTTTCCTAATGATTCAGCGATTGCATGAGAAAGCAGCGTTTTTCCTGTGCCCGGCTCACCTTTTACCAATAACGGTCGAGTTAAGGCAATAGAAACATTTACAATATTTCTCAGTTGAGGGTCGGCAAGATATTTAATTCTATTTGTATTTACATCGCCTTTAAACTGATTAAATCCATCATTATACATAACTAAATGAAATTAATTAGGAATTAAATAATTTTTGACTAAAAGAAAAAAGAATTGTGAATAATGATAAAGTGTTGTTTTTTTGTTTTAATTTTTTTATTTGCCTTTCTTCATTCAGTAGAGCTATTTAATAATAATAAAGAATAAGAAAAACGATTAGATTTTTTCTTGATTAGGTTTTATCCTATTTTCGCAATCGCAAAAAAGTTATGTGTTCCTCCAGGGAATATGTTTCTTGTTGTGTGTGCATCATTATATTGGTATATTAATATAGTAAGAGAGTCACCTTCAGCGAAATTAAAATTATTCGTTAGACCGACCCCAAATGTATTAGTATCTCTACTTGCAGTAAATGAACTGGAACAGACTATAATACTATTACTGAGAAGTTGTATCATAAAAAAATCCCTATCATATGCTTCTATGCTATATTGCGCTGTTACTTGATAAAATCCCGGTTCATGAATCGTATAGGAATCGGATGTGAGATTGAACGCATCACGATTATCGTAACTTATTTGATTATAGTTGAATGTTTGGGATGATTGATCGGGTATTGAATATGCAGACACATCATCATAATACACTTTTGCCATTGGTGGAACATATGAACTCGTTTCGTAGATATAATTATTAAGGGAAATAAATGAAAAAGCTCCCACTGCGACCCCAGCTATTGCTATGATTAGGGATAAACCCGCTAATATAATTCCTCCTTTACTCACTTTAAATCACCATTTTTTAAAAAAAATTTAGTGAAGATAATACGACTTTCTTAGTATTTATAAATTTTGATAACCCTGTTGTATTAGTTAGTTTTTTTTCATAAAATACTCATCTAAGAATTCAGCATTTCCTAAAGTTGCTAGTACTTTTTAATTCCGGTTATCTTCACTTTTAAAATGGTAATGTATCACCTCATGTATAAATAATGTAAGAGCTATTTATAGTGTTAATGTTTGGAGTTCTTTTAAAGTTCGAATTAAAGCGGATTCTAGTCTAAAATAAGGATCAATACATTATCACATAGATTATAAATAAAAAGTTTAAGTTAAACTAAAGAAAATATAAATAAGCCTTAATTTTAGTAAAATGAATAACCAACTTAAAAAAAAATATTGATAAGTGATTAACAATGACAAAAGAAGATGAAATGTTAGCAGAATTAAAACAAATTCGAGAACTATTGACTCCACCACCAGCACCACCAAAAGAAAAACCAAAAAATCTAGCGATGGAATTTTTAGATTTCATAAAAAAATACAAAGTTCTGGGTCTTGCATCTGCTTTTATACTCGGTCTTGCTGTAAACGCTCTAATCCAGGCCTTAGCTCAACAGATAATAACTCCAATAATCGGAATCTTTATACCTGGATTTCATAGTATTGCGGATATCAAACTTGGTGTATTTGGGATAGGAATTTTCATAGCAGCAGCGATTAATTTTGTAATAGTAGCATTAATAATATTCCTTATCGTAAAATTTGCTACAAGGATAGGACTTGATTAAGCTTTTAAAGAAATTGAACATTCAAATTTTTTTTTTTATCTCATTGGTTATTCATGGAGAAATTCATTTAGGAATTTTTCCGGATATTTCATGCTTATTTTTTAATTCGATAAATTATAAAAGCTTGTTTTCTCTTCTAAACCGTGATTTATGAGTGAAAAAAAGTTAAAAGTTACAGTTTTTTCAGATTATATCTGTCCTTTTTGTTACATTGGATTTTATCGCATAGAGCAGCTTAAAGAAAATTATGATCTTGAAATCGAGTGGCGACCATTTGAAATTCACCCTGAAACACCAAAAGAAGGTGCTGAATTGAATAGTTTAAATTTTCCTAAAGAGTATTTAGATATGATGATAGCAAATATTAAAAGACTTGCTGACGATATCGGAATTTCTTTAAAGTTTACTGAAAAACTACCAAACTCGCGGTTAGCATTGTATCTATCGGAATTCGCTAGGAAGAACGGCAAATTTGAGGAGTTTCACAAGTTAGTCTTTGATTCCTACTGGAAAGAAGGGAAGGATATAGGGAATCAAGCCTTCCTTTTAGCTTTAGCGGAGAGAGTCGGTTTAAATAGGAAAGAGGCACTTGATTACATCAACAGTGAAGAACCCAAATCCGAGTTAATGAAACCTCTTAAAGCCTTAAGACAGTATGGAATAAATGGTGTACCAACATTCATAATTGGAGACAAAATCGTAGTAGGCGCTCAACCCTACGATGTTTTTAAGAAGGTAATAGAAAACGCCTTACAAAATGAAGCAGTTATATAATATAATAAAATATTTTTATAAACTTAGAATATAGTTTTACTTACACTTTTATAAAAAGGATGTTCTAAGATTGGAAAAAAAAAATTTATGGTTGATTATTGGCGCCCTTAACGGCGCATTTGCAGTTCTAGCAGGAGCATATGGCGCTCATATGCTTGATGGCATAGTTTCTGAAGCTACATTAATAACATTTCAAAAAGCTGTGCGATATCAGATGTATCATGCGTTTGCAATTGTTATTGTAGCGCTTTTAGCAAATAACATTCAATTAAAGATGCTTAATATTTCTGGATGGTTATTTCTGTTAGGTATCATTCTATTTAGCGGGAGTCTATATTTCATAGTTTTTACGGGGATTCAATGGATCGAATTTTTAACTCCGATTGGTGGTTTTGCATTCACTTTCGGTTGGTTGGGTTTGGTGTACGTAGGATTTAAGAACAAATAATATCATATCATAATAGGATTGCTTTAAAATCTTTTAAATTTTAAAATACTATTAGAAAAATCATAGCAAAATAAGTTTATTATGGATTTATTCACTCATTTGGTTGTTGGAGCCCTTATGTACTTACTTTTTATGAGGGATGTCACTCTTGATTTTTTAGCTATAGCTGTTTTTTTCTCGGTATTACCGGATTTAGATATATTCTTAATACCTTTAAAAAGAATTTTTAAGTCAAATTACCTTGATCATCGAGGAGGATCTCACTCATATATTATTGGTATAATAATAACAAGTATAATTGGCGGTATTTATTCTATCTTAAGACAAGAGTCATTCTTTATAGTTTGGATTATAGGATCTTTATTTTATGGGTTGCACGTATCAATGGACCTTCTAACTACTACTAGAATTCCCTATTTGTTTCCAATCTCTAGAAAAGAGCTAAGCTTTAACATCGAAAAAGCAGGTAGTTTTTTTACGATGGTAAATTCAGTAATATTTTTTATAGTTTCCATGTTGATCTTCATTGTTTCTGCAGATATAATTGTTCTCACATTTTTCATTGATTTTTACACTTTCTTTTTTCTTATTTATTATTTCTATAGAATAAGTTCAAAATTGTGGTTTTCCTCAAATCTTAATAAAAATCAGAAGTATTTTCCAGGAATCCTACCTTTCTTTTTCATGATCTTCAAGAAGGAGATTGTAGAGAATGAAGTATCTATAAGCATAGTAAGAAAATCGCATTTTTCGAAAAACCAAGAGATTTTTAATACTAAAACAATTTTAATGGACGAGGAAATGGTTCTTTTCGAACAAGCGATGGCACACTGTAATAAATATTATTATTTCGCAAAATGGACCGCGATTCCAATATTTATTAGGAAGGAAGGCATTTTTTCAATAAGGTTTTTCTTTATTGAAACTATGATGCGAAAAAGAACTATGTTTATTCAATTTGACTTTGATATCCTTTCTCGACAAATGATTAGTTTTAATCAAGGTTCAGGGCATATACTAAATTAGTAATACTAAATAAAGTCTAGATTATTCAGTTTGCCTTTAATATAAAATCAATTATTAATTCTCTTAACTCTTTGATTAGCATTTTCTTATCAATAATAGAAATTAGTTTACATTAAAACATAAAAAATTAAAGACAAATAATAAAAAATAATTTAAAATTAATCTCGTTAGACTACTTATATAGCAAAATCAAAGAAATATTTTATTTTTTACTTATAGCGTGTCTCTGAATTAAATTACTTTAATTAAGAATTATAATATAAAACTTGATGGTAGTTACATGGTAGTTCAAAAGGTATATCATTATAATAATGAAATATTAGAATGGAAATGGTCTTCAGACAACGAATTAATGCCACAACCTTTTTGGACTTCGACATTTCTAATTGACGGGTTGTTAATTGACGCAGGTGCTCCAGGAGGGGTAGATGATTTACGAGAATTTATCAAATCTCTTGATTCCGAGAACATGGTTGAAAAGTGTGTAATTACTCATAATCACGAAGATCATTGTGGGGGAGGTCGTATGCTTCAAGAAGAATTTAAGATTCCTGTATTTGTGAGTAAATTGGCTATTTCATTATTGAGGAAAGAAAAAGAATATCCCGATTATCGTCAAATGACTTGGGGCGTAGATTACCACCCGTTTCAAGCTGAACTATTAAAAGATCCAATTAGTTCTAAGTCAGGTAAATACATTTTTAATATAATAGATACACCTGGACATGCTCCTGAACTTATTAGTTTAATTGAACGAAAACAACAGTGGGCATTTATCACCGACGCAGTAATGCCAAAATATCAAATGATATTTGGTAAAGATACTGACATTCCAGAAGATATCTCCCTTATATTTAAATCAATTAAAAAATTGTATGATTTCACAAAGGGAATGGACAATTTGCTTCTCTTTACTTCTGGGAAGGGAATTTTTAAAGGCAGATCGTTTTTAAAAGATAGAATGGATGAGATTAATTCACTACATCTGAAAGCTCATAGATTTCAAAATGAAGCTAAACAAAAAGGACTTCTGGATAAACAACTTTTAAGGTATGTCTTAAAAAAAATGTTTAAACGAGAAAATTTTGTAGGCACACTTACTCGAGGAGGATTATCAAGTAAAAATTTAATAGTATCATTACTCGAATGGTCCATAGATTAATTAAAAAAAAAAAGCGATGTAAATTAAGTTAAAAAATTCAATCTCGAGGAATCTTTTCATCCTTAATGATTAGGATGAAAGAGGTTATTGATAATGCTATTATTATAATATCGCTTATCGTGCGGAAGGTAAATATTATACTTGTGAACCCTCCTAATGTTAGAATTATTAAGACTCTAATCTCGAGAAAAAGAACTAACGAAGATACTACCGTAACTATAATTGGCATTGTTTTAGTTCTTTTAAGAGTTATTGTCAATACGCCGATCGTTGTATATACAATAGCATTAAATATTGCCACAATAAACATTGCAATTAAAAACGCAAATCCCGCTAAAATACCGCCAATCGCACCGAGGATAGCCTCACCTAAATTTTCAGCAGTAATATCGATTGAAAAGTCAAAAAAAATAGCCAAAGCTTCAGGTTCCAGAAATATTAAGGCAAAGATTGTAACAGTGCTTATAAGTAGTAATACTCCTATAACAATTCTGAATGCTTTAATCACACTCACAATTAATTATCACTTCCATTTTGGATTTCAAGAAAAAAATTTTGATATTTTAAATTAGTTATGATACACATTCTTAAATACATTTCTACAAAAATGTGAAGGATGAAAAAAGTTCCAAATTGAAATTATAAGGATTTTATAATCCTCCTGAATTTAAGAACCAAAGAGTATTAAAATTTCCATGTCTAAATTATTAATGTGAAACGGAAATCAATCTTTTTATTTATAGCGATATTTGTATTTTTGTATTCTGAATTTACTCAGAATGTTTTTGGAAATCCAGTTGTATTGGATCTACCTGAAAATCCCTTTATTACGGTCCCCCTATTAATACTCATGTATTTCATAGGGGCACGGGTAGAGTACGCTTATTTT
>Ga0307376_10003716_pt1 | contig 14189 bp, 12 predicted proteins | sample TR2MG_FD_202536 | JGI IMG/M metagenome (GOLD analysis project Ga0307376, IMG submission 202536) | Soil microbial communities from Risofladan, Vaasa, Finland - TR-2 | ecosystem: Environmental > Terrestrial > Soil > Coastal area > Acid sulfate soil | place: Finland: Risofladan, Vaasa | collected...
CGCTCCCGGTGCGACCGAGAATGCCCAGCGTCTGGCCCTCTTCAATTCGGAAGGTCAGGTCCTGCAGTGCGGGTTCAGCCGTATCCGGATAGGAAAAGGAGAGATTTCTCACTTCGATGGTGCCGCTCGGCGGCTCTGATTGCGCAACTGACGGACTCGCGATGTCGGGCTCCTCTGCGAGAATTGCATTCACTCGTACGAGTGACGCTCTGCCCCGCTGAATCATGTTCACGGTCATACCGGCACCGAGCACGGGCCAGATGAGCATGCCCAGATACGTGTATACCGCGACGAACGAGCCTGTGGTGAGTTGTCCGGCGATGACGGCCTTACCGCCATACCAGAGCAGTATCAGCGTGGTCAGGCCTGCAAGAAACGTCACTGCGGGGCTGAAAACACCCCATACGCGGACGAGCCGCATGTTGCGGCCACCATAGATGTCGTTGGCAACGCGAAACCGACCGAGGAAATAGTTCTCCTTCACGAACGACTTGATGACACGAATGCCGGAGAATACTTCCTGCGCCTGCTGGCTCATCGTCGCGAACCCCTCCTGAACCTGCCGGAAATAGTCGCTGACCAGGGATCCGAGTCCGATGATGAGCAGCGTGATAACAGGAAGGGGAAGGAGCGGGTAGAGCGCGACGTTTGCGTTCTGGGTAAACAGGATAATGAGGATTGCGAGTGTCATGAAAATACCGTCTGTTGCCGACACCAGTGCCATTCCGGTCGCCATCCGGATTGCCTCCATGTCGTTGGTTGCCCGGGCCATGAGATCGCCGATCTTGTAGCGGCTGAAGAAGTTCGACGAGAGCTCGAGCATGTGCTCGTACAATCTGTTGCGAAGTTCCATCTCGATGCGGCGGGATGCCCCGTTTATGAAGAATCTCCATCCGAAGCGTGATATTGAGATGACCGCCGCAACGCCAACGAGCTGGACCGAAATGGTGAAGATCGCCTTCAGATCAGGATGCCCGCCTGAGATCGTATCGATCGCAATGCGCAGAAACTGCGGGATAAGCAGTTGCCCGCCGCTTGCCACGACGAGGAATGCGAGACCGGGTATGTAATAGCGAGCATACTTTCGCATGTACGGGAAGAGAGTGCTGAAATCCTTCACAAGACATCTAAGTTCGCGAAATTGTGCCGGGACGGCAATACGAAACCGGACAGTTCGGCATTCCGACGCGGAAAAACTTCGGAAACCGGTAACGATTGACAGAGGTTCGGATTTCCTGAATCATTCGGAGATTCGGCCAACCACATGAATAGAACCACTTTTCGAACGGATACACTCCTTCTGCTTACCGCGGCGATCTGGGGCTTCGCGTTTGTCGCACAGCGTGCCGGTATGGATTACATCGGCCCATTTCTGTACAACGGCATTCGTTTCTTTCTGGGCTCGCTCTCTCTTGCTCCGGTACTGCTCTATCGCCGGCGCAAACTGAAGCTCGGCGCCGGCCCGGCTCCGGATTGGAGCACTCCGCGTCCGAGTCCGGGTACGAAAGCAGTCTGGCTTTACGGCATCGGCGGGATGATGATTGCGGGTGTAATACTTTTCACTGCCTCATCGTTTCAACAACTTGGAATTGTCACGACGACTGCCGGGAAGGCGGGATTTCTTACGGGACTCTACGTGGTTCTTGTTCCGCTTACCGGTGGGCTTGTTGGACGGCAGAGTGATCTCGGAAGATGGATAGGTGCGATCCTTGCCGCAGTCGGTCTCTACCTCCTCAGCGTAACCGTACGCTTCACCATAGCTCCGGGTGATGTTCTGCTCCTTCTTTGCGCAGTCTTCTACACGGCGCACGTGCTGCTTATTGACCGAATCTCCCGGTTCATCGATCCAATCCTGCTTTCACTGGTACAAAGTGCGGCTACCTGCGTATTGAGTATGGCTGCCGCCTTTCTCTTTGAGCCGATTCATATCACGGCTATCGCGTCGGCGTGGGGCTCGCTTGTCTACGGAGGCGTGATGAGTGTCGGAATCGCCTATTCGATGCAGATCATCGCCCAGCGAACGGCCCATCCCTCGCACGCAGCAATTATCCTGAGCCTGGAGGGAACATTTGCAGCGGTCGGCGGCTTCATTATCCTCGGCGAAGTGATGAGCGTTCGTGCGATCACCGGGTGCGTCATCATGGTCTCGGGAATGGTAATAGCGCAACTTTCCGCACTGCGCAAGTCCGAACATATTCGGTCCAGTTGACCAGAACGGGAGAAGATGCTATTTTACGTTCCATATAGTAAGCGTGAACAAATTCAGCACGATATAAGAGAAATTACCGAATAACAGGAGATCAACATGGCTCAGGTAAGTAAGAACGCTCGAACAGTGTCATCCACCCAACGGTTTTATTGCAGCTGCGGCGGCGAAGTGAAGATGAAGAGCGTTTTTTCCGCGGGAAAACTGCGCAACGTGGCACAGTGCGAGAAATGCAATCGTCAGGAGCGACGTCCGCGCGACTTCAAGTAAAGTTCGCGAAGCTCATCGACAGCGGGGTTGCGGCATCTGCATGCAGCCCTTTTTTTATGACCCGGTGAATCCACCGGCTTTCGATTCGCTCCTGAAAGGCCATTCAACGAGCAGGAAGTATCCTGCAGTTATTGCCTTGACACCTCATTATTTATCTGGTAAGTTACTTTCCTATCGATAAATAATCGGAACACGCGAATCGTGTGGAGGTAACATTCTTTGGCAGTTTACAATTCAAGCGAAAAGCGGCATGCACAGAGTGAGCGTCGTAGAATCCATAACAAGGCGCTTCACAGTGAAGTACGCACCAGCGTTAAGAAGTTCCTGCAACTCGTAACTGCAGGCAACAAGGCAGATGCTCAGAAGCAGTATCTTGAGACTCAGCAGCTGCTGGACTCCGGCGTTCGGAAGGGTATTTTCCACATTAACACCGCTTCTCGCACGAAGTCACGTCTTACGCATCGACTGAACAAGATGGGAGTGTCCTGAGAATCTATGTCATACCCCCTCGAGGGGGTGAGTTTTCGGAACCGGAGAACTCCTGATCCCGAAAAGGAGAAAATGTGGCTCGGGGAAAACTGACTAAAGCTGAAATCGTCGAAAGCATTTCTGAAAACTCCGGTCTCAGCAAAAAGGACATCCAGAACATCATTGATTCCTTCTTTTCCGAGGTAAAAGACGCTCTGCTCGACGACAGGATTGTTGAGTTCCGAGGGTTTGGTACGTTCGAAATTCGGACACGGAAAGGACGGGATAGAGCCCGAAATCCGAAGACCGGTGAGACCGTGAGCGTGCAGAATCACGGTGTCGTGGTTTTTCGCCCGGGAAAAGAACTGAAGAAAGCATCCTGGGATCTGCGAGAGTAATATTGAGAGAGTACTGTTGAAGACGCTTCAAACTGTTGCTTCGGCATCCGGCGAGCGGGCAAAGGTCTATGAACGGCTGAACGTCGTTTTTGTTAATCTTGGACTTGTAGCGTTGTCCGCGTTGTTGTTCGCCCTGTCTTTTCCCAATCTACTGACAATGTGGGGGTTTTATCCGCTCGCGTACATCGCGCTCGTGCCACTTTTTGTGGTCGTGCATCGCGCCGGGTGGATCGGAATCTTTCTGTATGGCTTCTTTGCCGGTTTTGTCTCCTACGTATTTTTAAACTACTGGCTTGTCGCGTTTCATCCTCTCACCATATTCATTGTTCCGGGTATCTATGCGATCTATTTTTTGATCCTGCTTCCCGTAATGAAACTTGCGGACAGCTGGTTCCCTCGCTATGGATATCTCGTGCAGCTATTGCTCTGGATGGGATTCGAGTATCTGAGAACTCTTGGATTTCTCGGCTATTCGTACGGGATAATGGGGTACTCTCAATATCTGTTCCTGCCGCTCGTCCGCCTCTCCGCTTTGACCGGCGTGTGGGGCGTCTCGATGCTGGTTGTGTTCCCCTCAACGTTCCTCGGGAATGCATTGCGAAACGGTTTCCACGGTGCGCCGGAGTTTCTCCGAAAACATCGGATTGATGTGGTTATCTTTGTCGCGATCTTTGCGGGTGCGGTGGTATATGGCCTTGCTTCCAAGGTTGATTACTCAAAGAGCCGTGAATGGCGGGTCGCGCTCGTTCAGCAGGATGTTGATCCGTGGCGTGGAGGTCTGCCGACCTACCGCGAGTCACTTGTCCGCTCGATCCGGCAGAGTGAGCGTGCACTCAAAGAGCACCCGGAGATTGTCATCTGGTCGGAGACCTCGTTCGTCCCGGCAATCGACTACCATATGCGATATCGGGATGATCCGGAAAGCGATACTGTCGTGCAGGATCTTCTTTCGTTCATGGCAAAGCAGCCGGTGCCCTACGTTATCGGTAACGACGACGGCGAGCTGCAGAGTAGCGCAAGTGGACAACTTCGGCGCGTGGATTACAACGCTGTCCTGTTGTTCAAGGGGCGCACCATCGCTCAGACCTATCGCAAGATACGTCTTGTGCCATTCACTGAAAACTTTCCGTACCGGAAGCAACTGCCGTGGATCTACAACGCACTGGTAAAAGCCGATACGCACTTCTGGAAGGAAGGGCACGAGTACACCGTGTTCAATGCCGATGGGGTGAAGTTCTCGACACCAATCTGTTTTGAAGATACATTCGGCTACCTCTCACGGCAGTTCATTCGCCACGGCGCGCAGGTTATCGTGAACCTGACCAATGATTCGTGGTCCTACTCGGTTCCGGCGTCGATGCAACATATGCAGATGGCAGTGTTCAGGGCTACCGAAAACGCCCGCTCGGTGGTGCGCAGTACCAACGGCGGAATGACCACCATAATAGATCCAAATGGAAAACTGCTCGAACTCTATCCTGCGTTTGTAGAGGGATACATGATCGGCAACGTTCCTGTGTACACCGGAAGGGAAACCCTCTATACAGACTGGGGTGACTGGTTTGCCGAGCTCTGTCTCTGGCTTGGGCTGGGAACACTTGTTGCAGGCGGGATATTTGCGGCCATTCGCATGAAAGGCCGGAACTTACGCAGCTGACAGTTCGCGAACTCATGTTCGGGCCCGCGATTGACAGAAGCAGTCAAGTGTTGCACAATAATTTGACTCCAGAGGAAAAGCGCTCATGGCAAAGAAAGACAAGATACTGATTGTAGACGATGAGCAGATAAACCTCGACTTCTTCGACGTTATGCTGAGCAAACTCGGATTTGCGGTAGAGACTGCTGAAGACGGTGAGGAGGCGCTTGAAAAGGTCAAGGAAACATCGCCTGATCTCATCATTCTCGACAATATCATGCCACGGCTCACCGGTTGGGAAGTAACCAAGATCATCAAGAATGAACCGGAATACGAGCAACATCGGCATGTTCCCATCATCATGTTTTCCGCTATGGATGATGTCAAAGACAAGATTGAAGGCTTTGAACTTGGAATTGAAGACTACATCACGAAACCGTTCAACTTTTCTGAAGTGCTGGCGCGAATTAAAGCCGTACTGAGAAGCCGTGATCTTTCGCAACAGATTCTCCAGCGTGAACGACGGATCGAAGTCGTGGAATCGCTGAACAGATCACTCGTTCACTTCGCCTCCCAGTTGAAGAAACCGATACGGGATCTGCTGGATGCGTCGACTGAATTGGACACCTCCGATGCAAATCGCGTGAAGGAGTTCATAGCGCAGGTTGCGCGGGAAAACAAGGCAACTGTCGCAGCTCTCGATGCGCTTGAGGATGAAATCCGGGAGCTCGAGGGAAAGGGTGATCGGATTAAGGCCGAAGAGATTACCCTCGACGATCTCGAGGAAAAGTACCAGAAACATTTCGACACATACCGCGAACGAGTACCCAAGCAATAGATCGGAGGTGATGGTGATCACCGCGGAAAAGAGACAGGTCATAGAACTATTTGCCAACGGGCGAAAACTATACAAGTTAATGCAGTTCGAAGATGCATATAGCTGTTTCGAGCAGGCGCTTCAGATAGACTCTGCGGACGGTCCGTCCAAGGTATATGCCGCGCGCTGCAAACACTACATGGAAAATCCTCCTCCTGAAGATTGGGACGGAGTATTCGTGATGAAAACGAAATAACGGATACATACATATGGCAACACGAGTTCAGGAGCTGAAGACGGTTCCCTCAACGGTAACCCGGCTCGGAAAAGAGACAGTCCTCAAAGGCAAGATGCGATTCCGGGAGTCGGTTACCATAAGCGGCCGGTTCGAGGGACAGATAGAGGCTTCCGGTTTTCTGTACATCGACAGCGGAGCTGATGTGCGGGCCGACATAAAAGCGGGCGCCATCATTATCGGCGGTGTAATCCATGGTAATGTAGAGGCAACCGAGCGACTTGAGATGCTTCCGACCGGCAAGATCTACGGAAACGTTCGTACCGCAAAACTGCGTATAGCCGACGGTGTCGTGTTTGAAGGCAAATGTGAAATGATCCGAAACAGTGATCGAGTTGATATATTCTCGACCACGGCCTCGCAATTGAAGAAGACAATACAGAGTGTCTGATACGAAAGATCCTGCGTCCCCCGCATCCGCGTCGATATTGTCGGTAGGCACCGAGTTGACTGACGGCAAAATCGGGGACACTCACGGCAGGTATCTTTCCGCAGCGCTTCGCGCGCTGTCAATTCAAGTTCGAAGAATAGTATCAATCCCGGACGACAGGCTGCAGTTCATGGCTGAAGTCCGCATGGCCACGAAGGAAAGCTCTCTGCTCATTGTAACCGGTGGACTCGGACCAACCTCTGACGACCTGACCCGAGAGGTAATCGCTGCGGTTGCCGGGATGGAACTGGAGTTTCTGCCTGCCGCGTGGGAGTCCATAGAGAGACGGCTCGGGACAGGCCTCTCGGAAACGAACCGGAAACAGGCGTACATACCGCACGGCTTTGACCTCGTGCCGAACGACAACGGAAGCGCTCCTGGTTTTATGGGCGCAATCGGCGCCTGCCAGGTTGTTTGCCTGCCCGGGCCGCCGCGTGAACTGAGGCCGATGTTTGAGCGCGCAATTGTTCCCCACCTGCGGACCTGGTTTTCAGCTCCCGCAGCCGAAGAGTTAGCCGCATCGGCGTTTATGTTGCCGGAGTCCGCGCTCGAGGAGTTGCTCCAGCGGCATCGACACGGAGATGTGACCTGGGGGACGCGTTTCGATGAGTTCCGCATTGCCTTCTTTCTCCGTGGCGGAACTGATTCGGACCGGCGGGCAACATTTGCTGCAATTGCGAATGAAGCGGGTTGGCAAAAGATCCGCGAGGGGGAAGTCGACCCCGCCCAGGTGGTTTTCGAGGAGTTGCGGATTCGCGGGACGACTCTGTCGACCGCTGAGTCCTGCACCGGCGGCCTCGTTGCAAAACTGATAACCGATATCGCCGGAAGTTCCAGTGTGCTCTGGGGCGGCTGGGTGGTGTACTCGAACGATGCGAAGGTCAGGCAGTTAGGGGTGAACGCCAGGACCCTGGAGGACCACGGCGCCGTGTCTCGTGAGACGGTGCGGGAAATGGCCTCATCGGCGTGTTCGCTCTCCGGTTCAGACTATGCGGTGGCGGTATCCGGGATAGCGGGCCCGGATGGCGGAACGGCCGAGAAGCCGGTGGGGACTGTCTGGATCGGAGTTGCCGCACGTGATGGTCGGGCCATTGAAGAGCTATACTCGTTTCGCGGTGACCGGTCACGTGTCCGCAGATCCTCGGCTGTTGCAGCGCTGCTTCTGGTCGAGCAATTGATTGGCCGTACTGACGGGGTGAAGGAGAAGAATGGTCCGGCTTGACAGCGGCTGTGGTTGGCACTATATTAATGAAAAGCCACAGAGTTGTTCGGCTCGTGCTTCCCGTACACGTACCAACAGACTACGCCGTCGGCAGTATGTTTGTTTCTTCCCAGAGCTGCCGGTTCAGACCGGTCAAACGGCGCGTCGCAGTCGAGCAGGAACAGGTCACGCGACCGTTCAGCCGACGAGACTGCAAAAAAACGACGACAGTCAGGATACCCGATCGGCCTCCGAAATGCCGGTCCGCAAAGTACATTTAAATCAGCAAACAGATGACAGATTTAGCTCATATATATTCAAGCACATTCACGAACGTTACTATTGGAGTTGTTCATGGCGATAATTCGCAGGAAGAAGGACCTCACACAGGAAAATGGAGGAACATTGATGTCCTCGGATACACAGAAAGAATTTGATCTCGCAGGTGCTTCGACAGTCAATTTGGGAGACTCGAACAATGAACCGTCCGGCTCTTCCGGCGCCGGGAGTTCACCGAACATTTCCGATTCGGAAAACGCTGGTGATTCATGGCGGAATGACAGGAATGGTCAGGACGCCGGGAACGGCCGGGATGATGAGTCCGGCAGTTCGAATGGTGCAAACGGTGCATCTGGAAACCGCCGGAAAACGAGGAAGCGAAAAATACGAGTTGAACTGATAAAGGATCAGGCCCAGGATAACGGGGAAGGGGCGGACGAGACGGAATCCACAGTGGAAGCCCGTGGACCCATGGATGACGAGGAGCAGCCGGTCCGCGAGTCAGATGGTTCTGATGGCGCACAGACGAACAGCGCAGAGGAAGAGCGAGCGGCGATACGCGAACGGATCTTCGAGGACTCGCAGAATCGTCGACCGAAGCATGGTGATCATCGCTATGCCGGAAAGCGATTCAATCGGGGAGAGACTTCCGAGGACAGAAGCATCAGCATCAACGAGCTGATCACGATGAACATGAAGGACTTGCGCTCTCTGGGCGCCCGCATGGGCATCAGCCAGGACAGCCTGATGTCGCTGAAGAAGCAGGAAATCGTATTTGCGATTCTGAAAGCGCACACAGAGCGAAACGGAATCATCTACGCATATGGCTCGCTCGAGATTCTGCCGGATGGCTACGGTTTCCTTCGATCACCGCAAAACTCCTACCTGCCCGGCCCCGATGACATCTACATATCGCCGAGTCAGATTCGGCTGTTCAACCTGAAGACCGGCGACACCGTATACGGACAGATCCGTCCTCCGAAGGAGGGCGAGCGATTCTTTGCCATGCTTCGCGTGGAGAGCGTGAACTTCGATCCTCCATCAGTCGCTCAAACAAGAATTCCGTTTGACAACCTGACTCCACTCTATCCGGATGAACGGCTCAACCTGGAGACACCGGACGGAGACTATTCGACGCGAATGATCAATCTGTTCTGTCCGATCGGAAAAGGGCAGCGCGGTCTGATCGTGTCACCGCCACGAACCGGTAAGACCATCCTCCTGCAGAAGATCGCGAATGCCATTACGGTGAATCACCCGGAAGTCTATATGATCGTGCTCCTCATCGACGAGCGTCCGGAAGAGGTCACCGACATGCAGCGCAATGTGCAGGCAGAGGTTGTCTCCTCCACATTCGACGAGCAGGCAACCCGACATGTGCAGGTAGCCGAGATGGTGCTTGAGAAGGCGCGACGACTTGTCGAACACAAAAAGGACGTAGTTATCCTTCTTGATTCGATAACGCGACTTGCACGCGCATACAACCAGACAGTACCCACCTCGGGCAAGATCCTGTCCGGTGGTGTCGATTCGAATGCACTTCACAAGCCCAAGCGCTTCTTTGGTGCGGCGCGGAACATCGAAGACGGTGGCAGTCTTACCATAGTCGCAACCGCTTTGATCGAGACGGGCAGCCGAATGGATGAAGTCATTTTCGAAGAGTTCAAAGGCACCGGTAACATGGAAATCAACCTTGACCGGAGACTGTCGGATCGACGCCTGTTCCCTGCAATCAACATCAAAAAGTCAGGTACCCGACGTGAAGATCTGCTGCTTACCGAGGAAGAGCTGAACAAGATGTGGGTGCTCCGCAAGGTAATCAACCCGATGGATGATGTTGAGATTATAGAGCTGCTCATTGACAGGATGCGGAAAAGCAAGAATAATGAGGCCTTCCTCCGGTCGATGAACACATCGAGTGTCTCAGCGGATCTTTAGGCATCTGAGCGGGTTCAGTCCGGTACATTTTGAGGGGAAAGAATTATGAAGAAAGACATTCATCCGAACTATCGTACAGTAATCTTCAAAGACGCCGCGTCCGGCACGTTGTTTCTCAGCCGTTCGACCGTGGATACCAAAGAGACGATCAAGTACGAAGATGGAAACGACTATCCGGTCTTCCAGGTGGAAATTTCCAGCGCGTCTCATCCATTCTACACAGGAAAGCAGCAGCTTGTTGACACCGCGGGTCGCGTAGAGCGGTTCAAGAAAAAGTACAATATCAAGAGCTGAAACGCCTCAATTACTCCCGCGGTACTGATCGGCAGTTCCACGGGAGTTCGACTACCAAAATCGTAAACAGAAACAGTAGCATCAGAATCGGAAGATAGTCACCAAAGAGCGTGTAAGGGGTGAACTGCGCCTGCCTGTAAACCGGTACGTTCACCGGAAGCTCATCTTCGGTAAACATCGGCATCCGGGCAATCACCCGACCGTATGCATCAATAACCGAGCTGAGGCCCGAATTGGTCGAGCGGACGAGAGTCCGGCGATTTTCTATGGCGCGAAAACGGGCGGCAACGAAGTGCTGGGTCTGGGCGGATTTTGTCTCCGACCATGAGTTGTTCGTCAGGTTTATGAGAACATCAGCTCCATCGAGCACGAAGTGCCTGACCAGATTGCCGAACGCGTCCTCGAAACAGATGGGTGTACCAAATGACAGCGTTCCTCCGCTGCGCAGCGGCAGGTGAAAGATTGTATAGCGGTTGCCCATGATCCAGACTGCATCGAGTCCAATGTACTTTCTCACAAACTTTCGGACGAATGACAGGTCCCAGAAGGGAAAACTCTCGGCAAAGGGCACAAGGTGCTGCTTGCCGTAGTAGTCGAGCATCGTCGCGTCTGCGCTCAACAGAATCGTCGAGTTCATCGCGTCCCAGTTCTTGTCCACGATGTACGGGCTGCCGGTCAGCAGATAGGTACCGGTGCTTTTCAGAAAGGGTATAAACGGATCTGAGGCGGGGGCGGACTCGTAAATGCGTCTGCCCTGGGCAAAAGGATACTGAAGGCTTGTTTCACTCCACACTACCAGATCAGGTGTCGCTCCGAGCTGCGCTATTCCTTTTCTGCTGAGATTTTCCGCTGTGACGATCGTATGCATGTCATTGTTCGATACCCAGGAATCGCTGTTCTGCTGGACGAGCACGGCGCTGAAATGCTTTACGATCGGGATCGGCGTATCCATACGCCAGTAGCCGTAGCCAAGCGAAAGCGCGACGACCGACGTGACAAACAGCGCCTGGCGAAGTACGGTCTCCCGCGAATGACCTCTGTGATCGCCCGGAAAGAGGAGCAGGATCGCCTCGCCGATTACCGAGTTGGCCGAAACGGCAAGAAAGCAGAGAGACCAGATTCCCGCGATATCCACTTGCTGGACCAGCGGAAGAATGGACCCGAACGGGTATGCAGAAAGTCCCCACGGATATCCGAGGTATCCGACAGACTTCAGGTATTCGTAACCGGTCCACGCGATTGCAAAGATGAATGGACGGTAGGCCTGTCGATGATGGAGAAAGCGCCAGAGGAAGGGTGCGAGCAGCGCATTGTATCCGATGTAGCCGAAGGTAACACCGCCGAGGGTCCAGACAGAAAACTGCCCGAAGTACATGAGCCAGTAGTTGGCAATAACCGTCGAGACTGCACCGAAGAGCACTCCCAGCATGGTTGATTCTCGCCGTGAAGTCGATAGGGTCAACGCGACGTAGTAGAATGAAAGGGCGAAGAGCCCGAGAATCGGATTCCCGTACAGGAATAGTTCACTCGGGAGCGCGATTGGAAAGAGCACAGCCGACAGTAGAGTCAATGCGAGGAGGCGCAATTTCATTGGCCAACTGTAATACAATAGTCAATTCACGCAAAGACCTCCTCCACCGTGCCATGTAGCCACTTTTCGGGTTTTTGTTGAACAGTTTTGTATAATCCTATAGTATGATCTCGATAAAGTAGGTCTGTTGAAGGGTGCCGGTACATGAACGATGTCATATCTCTCCACCGAGCGGAGTACAGCGCAGAGCCGGATATGGTCGCGTCGGCCCCTGGCGTGGTCACACTCATGGGGGAATACACCGAGCAGAGTGAAGGGTTCGTACTGCCGGTCGGCATAAACAGAACCATGACAGTGGCCGTGTCCCGACGGAAAGACAACTCCCTGAGATTCTACGCAGCCAATCTGAATGAACGCAAACGGACAAGCCTTTCGAACCTGAAGTACAAAAGAGAAGATCGCTGGGCGAACTATCTGAAGGGTGTGCTGCACGGCCTGATCAGCATCGGCTGCCCGGTGAAGGGGCTGAACATGACTGTGGCCGGCGATGTACCGCCGGGGATCGGCCTTGCCTCATCGGCGGCTATTACCGTGGCTGCGGCATTCGCGGTGAAAGAACTCTTCGAGTTCGAATGTTCTGATATGCAGCTCATTGAGTGCGCAAGAAACGCTGAAGCGGAGTTCATGGGAATTACGACCGGCATAGTGCACCCTTTTGTTGCGTTCAATGCCCGCAAGGGCTATGCGCTCTTTCTCGACACCCGTGTCCTCGAGTTCAGACCGATTCCTTTGAATATGGGCGATGTGTGTCTGCTCATAACTGACTCAAAGGTGCCGCAGAATGTGTCAGAGGCCGAATTGCTGCAGAGGACCTCAGACTGCGATGAGTGCGTTTCGATCCTTTCAGCTCGCAAACCGGGACTTACTCTGCGTGACTACTCGCCGACCGACCTTCGGGACAGCATGGGCGCCATACCGGAGGGTATTCGCCGGAGATGTCTCCACGTTGTCGAAGAGAACCAGAGAGTGCATGAAGCCGAGCTTGCTCTGCGACAGAGAAACTACGCGGCAGTCGGGAAGTTAATGAACAGATCGCACGAGAGCCTTCGCGATCTGTTCGAAGTGTCATGCCCCGAACTCGACTGGCTGGTAAAACGGTCATGGGAGACTGACGGCGTATACGGTTCACGGCTGACCGGGATCGGATTCGGAGGGTGTACTGTTACGCTGCTCCGTGCCGATGCGGTAGAGAAGTATCGGAAGCGGCTCGACGAGTACGAGCGGATTTTCGGTTTCAAGGCTGAAGCCTTTGTGTGCGAGCCGTCGGATGGGGTAAGATTACTTTAGGAAAACCATGGGTGGGGAACAATGCGAATATTGCTGACAAATGATGACGGCATTCAGAGTGCCGGACTGACCATACTGAGAGATTATCTGTCGAGCGAACACGAGGTGTGGATAGTCGCGCCCGACGGTGAACGAAGTGGTATGTCTCACAGCCTTACGCTCAAGGAGCCGGTCAGATCGCGTAAAATTGACGACAGATCGTTCGCGACCTCCGGAACTCCCGCTGACTGCGTGATTCTCGCCCTGGTCGGAATTATGCCGGCGCGGCCGGATATCGTGCTGTCCGGGATCAATATCGGTCCCAATCTCGGAACAGATCTGGTCTATTCGGGAACTGCCGCCGCGGCGAGACAGGCTTCGCTGATGGGGATTCCCGCAATTGCGCTGTCACTTGACGGGTTTGTTGCACCGCTGCATTTCGAACCGCTTACCGAGTTTGTGGCATCGAATATCGACATGCTGAGTGATTTGTGGGAAAGGCACCATTTTATCAATATCAACGCTCCGAATCGTCCGGAACGGCGGCCTGCTGTGGAGATCACCAAACCGTCTCGACGGATCTATCACGACACGCTGGTGAGCGCTGAATCACCAAAGGGTGACACCTACTACTTCCTCGACGGAACTCCACCGAATGTTGAACCGGAGAACGGCACGGATTGGGACGCAGTTCACAGAGGGTCGATCTCGGTGAGTCCGATCTACCTTCACCCGCTCAATCATTTTGAAGACGACCGATACCAGGATGCTGCGCTCCTGTGGTCTGCTCGCGGAGAGGCGAAGGAACGCCATAGGGTATGAAGGATGCGATCCGGCTCTACCGGGAACGCAAGTACGAACAGGCGCTGGCCGCGTTTCTGAACGCACATGTGGAAACCGCGGAATATCCGGAGCTCTCCTACTATCTTGGCCTCTGCTACACTCAGCTTGAACGCTACGATGAAGCTGTGCTCTATCTTGAGCAGGTTGTCACATCTGAAATCGGCTTTGCGCAGGTATATCAGGCACGCATGGTCCTCGGGTACATCTACGCGGTTACCAACCGCCATCGTCTCGCCGAGTTCGAGTTCAATCAACTG
>Ga0307376_10003720_pt1 | contig 14171 bp, 20 predicted proteins | sample TR2MG_FD_202536 | JGI IMG/M metagenome (GOLD analysis project Ga0307376, IMG submission 202536) | Soil microbial communities from Risofladan, Vaasa, Finland - TR-2 | ecosystem: Environmental > Terrestrial > Soil > Coastal area > Acid sulfate soil | place: Finland: Risofladan, Vaasa | collected...
TAGCTGATATTGTCGAAAAACATGGCTGTGTTCGTAAATAGTGTTGGTTTTCCGCAGGCCCATTGATTCGTCAAACATATTTGAAAATCCTAGTTGCAGTTGGTAAAGACCTGACTACCTATAACAGTGCTAGTGCAATTTGTTTGGGATTGCGTTCCTTGATTGTATCCTTTGAGAAAAGAGTTCGTTAAATCGAGAGCGCCTATATTTCCGCTTTGGTTTGCGAGGTCTGCAGCTGGCACTGGCCACCCATGTTTTGTTAAATCTTCTTGTGCAGTTGGTTGTCCATATCTTGCCGCAAGCGTAAGCCAACTTTTTGCAGAATCAACCCACCCAAGTTCAAAATCAACTGCCCCCACAGCCCACATGCAGTTTGGATTGCCTTTGTTTGCGCATCGAGTAAAACTCTTTAAAGCACTTGGTAAATTATTTTGGTGAACTTTTTTTGTTCCATCATTAAAATCCGCAGTTCCAATATCATAAATTGTGTTGACACAACCAGATAACAATATAAAAAACAAAATCAATAGTGATTTAAAAAAGTTTTTCATAAGACCTCTTTAGGATGTTTAGTGGTCAAACTAAGCCCAACATCAAAACTTGTAGCTGATTAGCTCTTATCCAACCTGAAAGGTTCAAGCTGCTCATAAAGCCTCATTGCCTTTTCGTGAGTGTCTTCCATCCGTTTTGTTAGTTTTTTAAGAATCACGTGGTCTCTTTCACTTCTTCGCATCGCCTCAAGCAACTCTTTTGTTGCTGTGGCTTCATCTATTTTTGCTTCTGAGTATTTTTCAAATATGGGTGTGGCTTTCATATCAAAGATCATTTTTTCTCCATTAAATAATGATGCTCCTAAATATAGTTCAATATACAAAATCTGAACCACCTTGGTTTAATGTCAAATGATTGACAACAATTGGCACGTTTCTGCCGGTCACGCAGACTGCACTATTGCCGATACTACGTCTCTTGTTGATTCAATAACAATCATTAAAATCTTGAAGTTCTATACCTTTCGAAGAAATGCGAATTTCTGAGCGGTCTCCATAGCTTACTAAAGCAAAGCCAGGACCAAAAGCTGTGCCATCACCAACACTATTTACGGACACAGCAAAAAACATTGATGCGCCGTAAGCAGACTGGCACATGTTAGGTTACTATGAAACTGAGAGATCAAGTGAATCTGATCCTGATATTTCCTAAACTTTATTCCGCAAGAACTTCTGGGAAAAATATGCATACTCGAATCATTACTACCACCGAAGTCTTAGCTCTTTCAGTAAGAGAGGAATCTCATTTTTACGACAAGAAGGGTTCGAACATTGATGGTAGAAAGGTTCAAAAAATTGCAGTTGCTTTCGCTAACGCAGATGGCGGCGAATTTATAATAGGAATTGCAGACGACGAAGATGAGCCCTTGCCTGAAAAAAGGTGGCACGGTCTGGAGAAGATAGAAAATTTAAACGCATACCTTCAGGCATTATTTGAAATTTCTCCAAGTTTGGATCTTCGATACGAAATATTGAAATGCGAGAAAAAACCGGGGCTTTGCCTACGCGTTCAGATAGAAAAAAGCTCCGACGTACACAAAACAGCCGACGGAACGGTATATCAACGCTACGGAGCGCAGTCTCTTCCGATAAAGGATCCTCAAAAGATCACCGAACTAGCCTTTGCAAAAGGGGCCTCCTCATTTGAAGACCAGCTTCTAAAAGATATCCCCGCAGAGCAAATAGTCGACTCAAAAGAGTTATTGAGTTTTCTCGGTGACTACTCTCCTGCAACTGAGGCTCTTGATTTCTGCATTAATCAAAATCTTCTTGATTTCCGCACATGGGAACCGAGAGTCGCGAGTGCCCTTCTATTCCATCCGTGCCCAAGTGCTGTAATTCCTAGAAAGTGTGCAGTCAAGATAACTAGATATGAAACGAGAGAGGATGATCCGGAACGTGAACATCTTGCTGGCCAGATAACCATTGAGGGGCCCATTTATAGCTTGCTACATGATTCTATCAAATCAATTATGGATGTCATGTCTTCAATTAATATCTGGACAAAAAATGGTTTGAAGCATATGGAATACCCACATGAAGCGATCTGGGAAATTCTTGTGAATGCTGTAATTCATAGGGACTATTCTATATCCGATGATGTTCAGGTATTGATATACAACAATCGAATTGAGGTGCTTAGTCCTGGCCGATTGCCCGGATATGTAACTGTCGACAATATCCTTGAAGCACGCTTTTCGCGTAACCCAAAAATTGTCCGTACATTGAATCGCTATAAGGATGCGCCAAACAAAGACTTGGGTGAGGGCCTAAATACGGCCTTCCAAAAAATGAAGGAGTGGGGCCTAAAAAACCCAGAAGTAGTAGAGGAACGGGGGTATGTTCGTGTTACTTTACCGCACACCCCGCTCGCAAAAGCTACAGAACTTATCCTCAACTTCTTGACTAAACATGACTCAATAACCAATCGACAAGCTAGAGATATCACTGGGATCAAGTCAGAGAATCTGGTGAAAGTTGAGTTCTATAAGTTGCGTGATGGATTGCTGCTCGAAAGAATTCCGGGCTTAGAAGGGCCTAGGTCAGCATGGCAACTTACGGAAAAGGGAAAAGTAGAGGCATTACATTTCGATGATCAAGTTTGAGCGCTAAGCTTCTGAACTTCCGGTTCCGTAAAAGAGAATAGCTGCAGTGGGTCGTTAGCAGATCAATTAACACCGATTTTATGACTGCTTTCGGTCTTAAAGTAAATACTAATATCTCCAACTCCATATTCCATATTGCAGCAGTGTGCCAATCACTATTCAGCCCAGGCCACTGACTCCCACGTCCCCCCAAGCTTCCTCACCCAAACCCCCACGACTCCTCAACTCTACTGATCGTCCAGCAAAAGCCACAGATGTCCAAGGAGGATCTCGCTAGGGAAGCATGGTAGGCGAAGCGCACGCAATACATTGTTTATAAGTAATAATTAATATCGCCGTCCCGGCTGATCGGGCATGCTCACCCCTTACCTCAAGACAGTAAATCGATTGCAGGGGGTTCTATGAGGCCGGGGGAAATTGATGACTTGGAAAATTGCTGGCCGGAGGAATGGCGGGGGAAAAGACGTTCTTAAACATGTTGGAACAGGTACCACGATCAACTGACTTGATGCTTAATTTCTCAAGGGCATGACATGGATCTTCCCGGAATCAGCTGCCAGTTCAACACTTTGGTTTTTCACGAACCCATTGTTGGAAAGTGCATCTACAAGGGTCATTCTATTACCGTCTTGGTCGTAAACTTTTGCAGAAATCCACAAATACTTATTACTTGCAGTCGAACGAAGCTCCCCGTTAAAAATCGTACTTCCAATCTTTAATTGGACTGGCATTTGTGAGCCAATTACATGCCCTAAGTTTGTTGCATTGGACTTTGCTATGTGTATTTCGAAACGCTCAGTACCGTTCGGATAGTACTGGCCGAGACCTCGAACTTTGGCTTCAACCCTGGACAAATTATCACTTGATATTGCCTTTTCTGGTGTACGTGTTGTTACCGTATTTTTTGATACTGGGGCATAAACTTTAGCTGAATCAGTTTGTCGTCCATACGTCCATAAAATCATGTCAATTTTTCGTGGAGTCCATTCTGTGGATTTAAATAATTGGTTTAGCTGAACAGCTTTGCGCTGCATAATTTGAATAAGGATTACTCCATCTTGGGTGGTCAAGGACATTTCATTCATCCGTTGTATATCCGTGGCCTCCGGCAAGCCCCTGACTTCTCGCAATGCTTTTACGGCAAACTGATCTACCGTTCCAAAACTACAGGGATATAGAAGAGAAAGTAAGCCAGATGCGCCAGCACATCCTAGCCCTCGTATTTCTTGTGCAATTGCCAGTCCCTGGGCAATGTCCCCGCAGTCAAGTGAAATAAGCCTAAATTTGATGTTATGGAGCTCGTCAAACGTATTCTCGTCGAGGTATCTGCGAAGGTGTCTAGTTGTAGAGGCATATCGATTGTTCGCAGTATATTTCCAGCGGAAATAGTTATCCCTTAAAAACTCATACCAGCCATGAGCATCTAAATTCTTTAATTGATCTGGGCTGAGCTTTTCCATGCTCTGTTCTAATGCAATATTGGATGGCTTCACAAACTCCCAGTAACGTTGAAGAGCCTTTTCCCAGACCTTTGGATCTTTTGAATTCCATAATTCATCAATTGTGATCATCATTTTCATCCTATGTGTCTGCGAAAACTACGTTGTGGACATCAGCTTATACAGTGCAGGACCTCTCAACAAGGGTCTTCAAAATGCGACCCTGTCAGTTGACATAGTCACTCGACGATTGTATCTGGGGTGTTTACGGGCACTGATCCGTTCGTGGTAATGTATTGCCCAGGAGGCAAGCCATGGGTTTCCGGTGCAGCAAACGTATCAAGATCCTCCCTGGCTTCTGGTTCAATCCGAGCACGAGCGGGCTCAGCACGTCTATTGGCGGTAAGGGATTGACCGTTAATTTAAAGGACTGCAAGGCCAGGACAACCGTGGGTAAGGGAGACAACGTTGTGCCTTCTGTTGTGGTCTGGGATGGCAATAAATTAATTGAAAGTGACAGGAGGAAATAATGAAAGCTATTTCAATTTCAATCATAATTTTTGCTTTTATATTGCCTGCAGTATCTGACGCTAAAGAAAAAGCCATCCATTTAGATGATGGTGCGTTTGATCATTGCAATGTACTAATTGGCTATTTTTCTGAGTTGCCAATGTGGAGAGATACGGGCATTCCATTGACCCGAGTTGAAAACACGCTTGATCATATAATTTCCGAAGATCCTCCTGTGGCGACTCCAATAACTAAAACTGATTTAGATAACGTTCTCGGCAGGGCGTCAACGCCTCAGGACATGGCAGATGCGAATGCGGCAATTGAATCCTCTAACTCAGGTTTAAATGCATGGCGCAGTGCAGTAGCATCAACGCCACAGGACATAGATGACTGGAATGCTGCAATCAAAGCTATATACAGTAGCAAGATTACAGCCAAACAAATTGACAGAACACTAAGAAAATATTGTTCGAATTACACTAAGCATGAATTTCGTGCCAGCGACTTAAATAATTTGTTATCTAAGTCTCAAAAATCACTACAAAATATATCTGTTACATCTAGTGCGACTTTGTTAATGGCTGGAGATACAATTGGATTCAAGCTTTCGGCCAAGAAATTGTACTCAGAATACGACAGGAATGAGATAGCCGCCGATGCCAAATATAAGGGTAAAAAAATAGTCGTTACAGGAACTATACGAAGTCTCGGTATCGACATATTGGGTGACCCCTATATTGAACTGATAGGAGGAGGAGGTTTTCTGGACGGTGTGGAGTGCGTATTTCCTAAGAGTGAGCAATCTTCGTTAATCCACCTAATTAAGGGTCAGAAAGTCTCTGTAAAAGGCATTGTTTCTGGAATGCTTGGAGAGGTTCAGGTTGACGCTGAAAAACTGGTCGATAAATAACGTTAACCAGCCATCTGAGCACATAGCACATGTTGGATATGTTTGTTGCGAGAAGCAGCGTGGCCTCTTTTACCTTGAAGTGCCGGTAAATTTCCGGCGAAAAAATATTGAATCGGTTGTTAAATTACTTGGAGACGATACAAACAAACCTGTTATTACACACAGAACGAAACAAATTCGTAATTCTGAGCTGATTTTTAGGGGCTAGGACATGTATGGTCATAGCAACGGCTTGTTCGGTAATATTGGCTATAAACCGTCGACAATAAGGTGGTTGTTGACGAGAGACCGATAATGCTAGCCATGACAACGAATATACAAACTGGTGTGCCTGGCTAGATCTGGGTTTTAATCGTGGTGGTATTACCTGAGATTATTTATGTTGTGCAAAAGGATCTCTAGCAGGTCTTTGTCCTCAAAAGTTATCCATGCGATCAAAGGTGTAAGGATTGCTGCACTTATCAGGCAATATATGATCATGCGTTTCTTGTCAGTGCCAAGGGCTTGAAATACAAGTACCACCGTAAATGTCCCAAGCACCAAGGGTCCAAATGTGACAGCGTAAAAAAGTCCCTTCCCTTCAATAAACTTCGTAATTTTCTTGCCACGTTTTTTCTCGATAAATCGCTTAATAGCGGGGAATTGCTCGACCTTGTCAATAAACAGTATGATTACTATGGCAAGTATAAAGGTACTTATTCCTGTTACAACGCACACCCAAGTAAAAGGCAAATTCAACCCGATGCCAAGAGGTATTGCAATACCCCTGCCTGTTAGAGGATTGATTGTTACAAGAACCACTGCGATCCATTTCTCAAGTAGGCCCATTCAATTCTCGTTCGTGATGGTTACATCGAAGGCTGGCTATTTATTACCGCCATTATTGGCACGCTGTTGCCTGTCAAGCAGAAAGTTCCGGTTCAAATCTTACGCTCACTCACTGACTAATTCGCCAGCCAGTTATTAGTCACAGACCAGAATGAATCATACTGCAAGCACAGCAATTAATCCCCTAAGCCAATGCCGGATAAATCTAGTATATTGACCACGCTTAATCCTAAACCCCAATCACCTGAAAGGACCATTATGAACCGCACAGAATTAATCGCTGCACTATCTACCAAAACAAACTCCACAAAAGTAGACGCAGACAAAGCAATCGCAGCACTGCTTGAAATCATCACCGCCACGCTGAAAAAGGGAGACGCCGTTGCCCTGGTCGGCTTTGGTACTTTTGAAGTTAGAAAACGTGCTGCCCGTGCTGGCCGTAATCCAAGCACTGGGGAAGCAATCAAGATCAAGGCAAGTAAAGCTCCGGCATTCAAGGCTGGTGCTGCGCTTAAGGCTGCGGTTAATGGCGGTGGCAAGAAGTAAGGAATGACACAAATTCATTGCGAGGGGTGTGGCAAGGATACTCCCGGCTACGACATCACCCACTACGGTTCCATCGATGGGGTTTATCGAGACCTTTGCAGCCTTTGCTTCAATGCAGAGGTGGCGAAGCGCAGCGGTTTGGAAAAGTTTGACAACGCTCGACTCCAACCCATCGGTATAACTGACTGCGATGGTGAACTACACCAATTCCATTTTGTGACTCGCCTGCTGGGACATATAGTCACTCTGGAAGCTTTTGAACTTAAAGAAGGACAGCGGGCTGGCTATGAACTCCAGATAATCGGAGACCCAGAAGAAGACCAGTTTGCCCTGCTGGGGCGCATGGTAAGCAGAATACGGAAGACACTTTCTGTCAAACACATTACTGACAAAGGTGATGGGCATGGACTTCAGATTGCTGACATGACAGTGCGGGGGAGGATCGAGTGTGACCTCTCCGCAGATATTCACACGCCCTGTGTTGTTGTCGATGGCCAGGAAATATCATGGGATGAATTTGGTCGCATGATTAGCTCATATGAGGGTTGGCAGTTTAAGCTTGAGATTCTTGATAGCAGTGATGAATTATGAGTTACCAAGTTATGGGTAAGCAGCATCCTCCAATCAAAACAATATACAAATGATCCGCTCCGAACTAATTGCCAGTCTCGCTGAAAAACATCCCCAGTTCACCACTTCTGATGTTCAACTTGCCGTCAAAACTATTATTGATTCCATCAATAACCAGTTGGGTAAAGGTTCCAGAGTCGAAATAAGGGGATTGTGTACTTTCAGCGTTCGTATTAGGCCAGCGAGACAGGGACGCAACCCCAGGACCGGTGAGAAGGTTCATGTGCCGGAAAGGGCTACACTGTATTTCAGGCCGGGAACTGAGTTAAGGGAGAGGTTGAACAAGGAATCTGCCTAGTTAGTCGGCGCATTGATTGCTGAACTATGCAGATTAGATGCCAAATCGCTTGACTGATTCAAGTAAGTGGCAAACAATAACCATACCCTTGTAAGTTGTTTCACATTTCGCCCTGCTCCCTCAATAGGGCGTTTCTTTTTGTGAGGGCAAAAGGATAAGGTTATAGCAATGAAATAGCCACCTCATGATCCACGCAATTTATGGCCTGAACCGCGTAAAAGTGAATTTAATTCGGCCAAGAAAGACCAGTTAGAGTTTGTGCTTTACAAGATGGTATGTCGGGATGAGATTTCCCTTGCCGAGGCACAGCATGATAAGGCTAGGAACTGGATCGTGGCTTGGAAACGATATGTCCATGAAAATGGGGAGAGGCGGGTGCGAGGGTTTGGGCATGTGGATTAAAGAAATATGGCAATACGCTCATGCCTCGCACCAATTTTTAGCATTTTTATTTATTAGACTCAGCCATATGTTTTCATCTTCAACGTGACGCCCCTTCTCAACCATTGCATGTAGGAACGCCTGGATTAATTGAGAATCTTGCAGGTTTGCATCTCTTGCCTTAAGTAACATTTCTCTAAAAACTGAAAGTTCGACTGGAACAATACTTGTTTTTCCACCATAAGCCGAAGTGCTAAATCTATTCAAGTTGAAGAAATGTGCTACTGCTCCGGGGTTCAGTGTATTCGCAATAAAAAGACAGTACGTTGGTTTTGAGGATGATTTTTTAATTTGTCCAAAGTGATGCGCAACTGGCTCTCCTTCCATCTCAAATTGTTTGCGGCCAGTAGATAGAGTCACCTCTACAATCAAATTGAAATCAGCATAACTGCACATAATGTCAGGCCTATTACCAGGTGCGCTACTCAACGGCATCCCATCAAGGTCACGTTTGAAATGCCCTTCGATACTGACTGCGTCATTAAGCATAACCATAGCTCGCCAAATATTCCATTCAAAATAGAGGGGGGCGTCAGGAATTTCTTTATTACTGATTTGCTCAAATACTGCTTCCAAATCAACTATATTTCCAAAATCCTTCAATGAATGTTCAGTTTCTTCAACTTGTTCCTTGACTAAATTTAACTCCAACTCTTCAACACGATCTTTTAACTGCTCAACAGATTCAAGCTTTAATAGGGCAACACTTACACCAACATCTTTCAGCTTTTTTTCTAGTACTTTTCGATTGTCAGATAGAAGAATAGGTAATTGATCATTAAAAAGATATGCAAAAAAACTGGTTGGGGAAGAAAAATCCTCTGGCACCCGCCCGACCGATTTCAAAATATAATCAACGTCAGACTGACGGAATTTTGAAATCTTCAACCTGTTCGATTGCACGTTAAAAGTGACGAGTTGAGTGGCACGAATGTAACGAATGAATGCATCAGAATAGTCCTTCATGTTGTTAAGTTTCGTGGAAATAAAATTATTGACTGATGAATCATCACTCTGACGTGTGTTTGTATTATTTGCATTTATATCAGAAGCATATATTTTCTTAATTTGTTTTTTGAAGATTTCTTGAACGAACGTCTTTCTATTTTTCTTATTCTGTTTAGATTGTTTGCGAAATTCCAAAATCATTTCTTTAATCTTATCGTACTTGTTAACATGGGTAAGTTGAACAAAGAAGATAGCTATTTCGTTTCTGGATATCCCTTCCAAATCATTTGTTAAGCGTAATAATTCGAGGTAAGGTTTGACACCAAAGTCAATCTTGGTCGACTGAGTATGATTTGGTGAAGGTAATTGAAATTTTAGTAATTGCCGAGTAATGACTTCATCTACACGCTTACCGCTAAGCAATGCCTGTCCTGCTAAAGTGATAGTAATCTTATCCTCTAAGTCAACAAATCCTAAAGCCTTTGGTGCTCGGGTTATTCGATCCCTTGCTGCCAAAGCTGGGTCATTTGGATAAGTCTCACCCTCATAAAAGTCTGATTTGAACAATACATCAAAATAATCAGATTGAAGTTGTGCATTAGCTCTCCATTTCTTCCCAAGAAAGTTTTTCCCGAGAAGGTCAATTTCCGGAATAATCTTTTCAATCGTACGTGGTGATGTAAAAGCAAAAATGGTTTTAGATTTTGTTAGGTTTGCCATATATTATTATATTTTATCAAGGATAATTTCTGACTTTAATCACCAGAACTTCTTTTGAGTTTCTGGATTGAATGCGGGTTTGGATTGATGAATATCAATCTGATTTTTCATGTAAGATTCCAGACGTTCTCGACAAAGATCAATTGCTTTGGAGGAGATATCGCATCCAATGAAGTTTGCGCCCTGTCTTAATGCCGCAATAGCCGCACTGCCCGACCCCACAAATGGATCACAAACCACGAAATTGCGATCCTTGCTTTCCTTGCTCGATGCAATCATTGCCTCAAATAGCTCAACAGGCTTTTGCGTTGGATACGGCGCACGATGAAGGCGTTTAATTTTCCAAATGTCTGGGATATCCCTTCGAGAAATGGGGCGTTTCCCTTTACAGGCAAATAGAATGAACTCAGTTTGGCGGCGAAAATAGTGGCCCATCCCAATGTTCACCTTATCCCATGTAATTACATTTTTAACATTAAAGTAATCTCTGACTGTTGCCCCCAAGGTCAGCATCGAATATGAATCAAACATGATGAACAAGTGGCGATCTGGTTTTAAAACTCTCTCGCACTGCTTCAAGAACAATTTGTAGTTCTCAGGCGTGTCGTGAAATTCATCGAACCACTTTCCTTCATTTCCTTTTTGATTGTATTGACCGACAATTCTTCCTTTTCCTAGTTTTAAATGTTGATTCATTCCTGAATAGGCTGGATCAGTGACAATTAGATCAACGCTTGCACTCGGCAATCCGGACAAGAATTGAATTACATCTTGATGCGAAACTGTAGCATTTTCGACGGATACCCTACTGAATGTAGGTTGTGATATTTTCTTCCGTACTCGCGGATCATTCTCGGTAACAATGTTAGTGTCGATTGCGTAATCATGTAGGTCCATTAAATAAATCCTCTTAATTTGTTTTCCGTACGATCTTTACAAGACAGAAAAATTTGTACTTATTTAACTCGGGTATTAACGCAACTAGTCAATTGCCAATATGGATAGGCAGGGTCATATTTATTAAATGCCCCCTCGGAAATAACAGATTTTACTCTCATGGGTTCGCACGGCCATATAATATTAATTGCATTATTTGGCTGTAATATGATTAATAATCATTTATTTAATAGCTAATATTTCAGCAATCAGATCTTCAATAGGTCTACATTCTTTTAGTGAAAAATGATACTTTGATGTTATACCTAGTTTATGTCCGTGCTCCATGTCTGACTCAACAGTTTTGCGCTCAAATTTTCGATTTTTACCGCGAGCGACATAAATATTTTTGAGTTCAGAAATCTCTTGGAACACTGTGATTCCGCCAAGATCGGCGCATGGTTTGTCATATTTCCAGACTACAAAGATCGGGACCACTCTGCCTAGTTTTTGAAAATCTCTATCTTTGCATTCGAAATAACTAAGTAGCTTAGGTTCGTCAACAACAAGTGTTTCTTTGGGCTTTAAATGATCCCCTAGAAGCTTTTCTGCCTTCATGAAAGCAAAACCTTCAAGAAGCTTTGCTTCCACGCGACAAATTAGGCGTTTACCTTGCGTGATATCAAGCACACAAATATCTGGATTCTTAACAATCTCAGGAGCAGCACATTCGTATGAAGTACTGGCTTCAATGAAATCCTTGAGAGCTTTTACTAGGGCTTCGGAGGTGGTGAGGTCACGCTTAAAAGGATATTCTAATTTTGATCGTGCAGTACACTTTTCACAGGGGACGCATTCGAGATGCTTATCTGTTAATCCTGCTAGGTTGACATTGCATTGCAGCATGGTTTTCAAGTCGTTGTTAATGGTAATGCCAATTCTACTGTAGTTTTGCACTTATATCCTTTTCCCAGTTAACCCCCCCCGCCAAAACCTCTGGCGGAGTCTCAAAAGTATCTACTACTCATCCCCAAGTAAATAGCCTGCCAATCAAAGACCATAACCACAGCCTCAAAACCCTGTTGACAATCAAATTACAGGCAATTGACAGCAGCATTTATAGGAGCATAATGGACTCATCGCCGATTTGTTTACCAGCTTGCGGGGCGATTCATAAATTCCAGCTAAAGCGGGAAAGAACCCGTTATAGCCACAAGCTGAACGGGTTTTTGCATTTCAGCTCTACAGATTGTTCCTCTGCACCTATCGGTAAAAATGGAACTGGGGGATTTGTTCCAGATTGCGGCCCCAGCCACTTGGCAATGCCGCTAAACAGGATAAGAAACATGAAAGCAATTCTCGTCAGACCGGACTACGAGTTGTACGGGGAGCGCCAGGAAACTGGGGACTCCGTATCGGTCGACATCTATTCAGTATGGCCACATGCCCGGACTGATCGATCACCACACAAAATCTTCAACATCAACTTACCCAAGTCAGATATGGAAGCCCTTGCTGATTTCATCAAGGGAGGCACAGTCGATGTATGATGACTTTGACAATCGCATTACTACGATCTTGAGTGAGTCGCGTTTGGTTATTTGGGATAACGTGTGTATGGCCACGGGGTGGCTTTGGACTTTAAAACGTAAAAGAGATTACGAGCAACAGTTTGGGCCAGTACCGACTTGGGTTCTGAACTTGCACATCCATTTACGGTGTGACCTCTGCCGGATTGCACTCGATGCGGGTCGGCGATTGCCATTATTAAGCTAACTCATTCAGCATGTACGTGATAATTTAGCTTCACTTGCGGCCCGGGATTTAATCAATGGCTAGCGTATTCAGATAGAGATTTAAAATGCGAAGATCACAAGAAAAAATCACAACATCTGATTTAAAGAAACTTTTGCGGCTAGCACAAAGTGATATTGATCATTTTTTTGAAAGGAATCCGGAATATAAAAAGCTCTATGAGGGGAAGGAGGTTCTCATTGCCTTATGTCAGGGAGCTGCTCTACATTACATAGATGGTGAAAACGGAGTAAAAGACTTTGACGTTTGGTTTTTTTATCCAAAGTTTAGCAAGCAGTTACCATATCGCCGTAGAGGAAAAGTTGATTTTGGTAAATCTAAATTTGGAAAATCCGTTGATGACGTTGATTTCATAGGCCGCAGGATTGATATCCTTATTCGCTCAGATCTTTGCTTCAAGGCTAATAAACCTGCAGAATCAATCGTTAAATATTTAAATTCGGCAAAAAGTGCAACTTCGAAACATTTATCCCACAAAGCTGTTATTGGGTTATATCCTAATTCGGTTTTTGGCAAAGTTCTTTGGCCAAAAAATCTCTATATCAAGATCAAACACTGACCTTGCACTTTCTGGAAACGTGAATACCCAAAAGAGAACCCCGCTACCAACAGCGAGGTTCTCCATTACATCCCCACACAGAATCACGACCGCATCCACCTGGCAATAACCACCAGCACTCCCAAAAATACCAGGTAGAGAAGCAAAGGCGTCACCGCCACCCAAAACAGCAAGGTAATCATGATCAGAAGACCAGGCGGTGCCACAGCCACATTACGCCGATGGTGGTTAATACCCATGGAAATGCAATTATCCATAACATGGTTTTTAGAATCATGCTGCCTCCCCGGCAAACTTGTTCGTCGGCCTGGTCTGGACAGCACTCTTTCTCGCCATTTGCGTTAGCTCATTTACCCATGCTGGTGACTCTTTCTTTGGATCTATTCTGATCGACATCGTGACCACCACGAATCCCTCGTCGATAACCGACAAACCCGATTTATCTCCGTTATGGGCAATACCGGCAAAGAACTTGTAGCCAAGTATGGAACAGGCCTTGTCGATCCGATTTACAAATCGAGGATCATACTGGGCTACGGTGCCATCCGTTTTGTCGGGAACTACACGGCGATAGTCCGGATACTTTCCGTCCAGTTCCTTGGCTGTGGTGGTTGTCTCGCCATAGGTCAGCGTGATGTCACGGGGCACGAACATGCCTTTGACATTGTCCTGGTCCTTGTATTGCTTGTTGCCCTTGGCGAAATCCAGTGTCACGAACTGGGGTGATTTTGCTTTCGATTTAACCGCAGCGACCAGACTGCCTGGAATGATGATTGAAGACACTGGAAACTCCCCTTCAATTTTCGCTACTGCCAGTTGATGGCCATCACAGCCGACCAGTCTGGCACCGGATTTACCAGTTTCGAGATACAGACCGTTCAGGTAATAGCGCACGTCGTTTATGCCCCGAAAGAGTGATACTGCGGCGAAGATGTCCGCCTTGATTTTGATGTTCATTTTGTTCTCCTTAAATTGATTCGATTTGGGAAATA
>Ga0307376_10003721_pt1 | contig 14171 bp, 8 predicted proteins | sample TR2MG_FD_202536 | JGI IMG/M metagenome (GOLD analysis project Ga0307376, IMG submission 202536) | Soil microbial communities from Risofladan, Vaasa, Finland - TR-2 | ecosystem: Environmental > Terrestrial > Soil > Coastal area > Acid sulfate soil | place: Finland: Risofladan, Vaasa | collected...
CATCGATAAAGAGCAAAAAATCACCCTTTGCTTCAAGCGCAAGCTTGTTTCTGATTGCTGCTCTGCCAATATTAATATCTGAAACTATAACCTTAACTTCTTTTGCTTCAAGCGACTGGTATTTGGTCCTGAATTCAGGCGATGATCCATCATCACCGATAAGTATTTCACATAACTCAGGAACTTTTTCCATAGCACTTTTCATACTGTGAACAAAAGCAACAATATCATAATCGAATACAGGAATAAGTAGTGAAATAGTCATCTCTCTGCCCAATATTTAAGTACCAAATGTACAATATTTTCATTATACTTTAACTTTAATGATCCCAAAGATTACACATATGAAAAAAGTTACTCATTTATTGTATTTGAAAACATTTTGGTTTGTAAATATTTACCGGACAAGCTTTGGCAAAGAATTTGTAATGGCTACTTTTGCATTTCTTGTTTATAATCTGAAGAATAAATGAAAAGCATTTTTTATATTCTATTACTGTCACTGATATCAATCACATCATTCAGCCAAAACAGAAGTGGTTACGAAATTGATATTACTATACACGGACTTGAGGATTCATCTATCTATTTTGCGTACCACCTTGGGGATAAACAATATATTAAAGATACTATTAAGCTAAATCCTCTTGGCAAGGGTAAGTTAATTGGACAGGAATCTTTGCCTCAAGGTATATATATGATTGTGCTTCCGGGTAGAAATTATTTCGAAATTCTGATTTCTGATGATCAGTACTTTACCTTGAATTGTTCATATAAAGATTATTACAATACACTGAAATTTACAGGATCTGCTGAGAATTCATCATTTATTGAATACCAGAAAGAATGGGTAAGAATGCAACAAGTGGCCGGAGCAATAGTAAAGAGGATTCAAAATAACAAGCAAAATAGTGATTCTCTGAAAATTCTTACCGCAGCCCAGAAGTCACAGGAAAATGATATGAAATTGTACCTCAAAAAGGTTATTTATTCTAATGATGGAAATTTGCTTTCAACACTTGTAAAAGCATTGCTTCCTATTGAAGTACCTGAATTTACTATTCCTCCGGGGGTAAGAAATCCTGATTCTATCAGATGGGTTTGGAATTACAATTATAATAAGGATCATTTTTTTGACAATATTGACTTAACGGATGAAAGATTACTACGAACACCTATATTATATGCCAGGCTTAATGCATTCTTTACAAATGTTGTTCTGCAATCACCCGATTCAATTAATAAAGAAATTGACAGAATAATTGACAGAAGCAGCAAAAATTATAAGGTATTTCAATTCATTTCTGTATATCTCTTTAACCATTTCAGAGAGAGTGAAATCATGGGTCATGATGCAGTAATGGTGAAGCTGGCTGATGATATCTATCTTTCTGGAAAAGCAGATTGGGTTTCAAAAGAATTCAAAGATGACCTCCGTAAACAAGTTGAACTGATACGACCTAATCTGATTGGTAAAAAGGGAGAAAATCTTATTATGGACTCCTACAAAGGTATTTTTGTATCGTTATATGATATAGATAAAGATTTTACAATTCTATATTTTTGGGAGCCTGATTGTGGTCATTGCAAAGAAGCCACTCCTAAATTAAGGGATTATTATGAAAAAGCAAAAGATGAAAATATTGAAGTTTTTGGAGTATGTACCACGTCAGATAAAACAAAATGGACTAAGTATATTCAGGATAATAAGCTAAATTGGATAAATGGCTGGGATCCTGAGAGAATATCTCATTTCGACTACTTTTATAATGTACAATCAACACCCATGGTTTATATTCTTGATAAGGACAAAAAAATAATTGCAAAAAAGATTTCAGTGGAAGATATTGGATCTTTTATAGATAATTATCGAAAATTCTTCAACTAGAACAGGATTCTTTCTGGCTCAAATATCTGATTAATTCATAAAGAGAAACGAATTCACAATCTGCTTCATTTTTGGAAAGGCGCCATTTTTTATTACTTTCCGATGGAACAGTAATATAAGGAATTGTTTTCTTTGACGATACTGAAAACCCTGCTCTAATAATCGCTTTTTCAGTCCAGTGTCTTAAAAATCCATCTCCCGATACGAATATATCTCCTTTACTCTCACTCATGAATTTAAAAGTACCTTGCTCTGGATTAAATTGAAGATTCGAATCGTCGAAAATATGATCAAAAGCCCCTTTTATCATTAAGTCCTCAGGTGCTCCCTCGATTAGGTTATTATTAATTATTAACCAGATTTTATCTGACTGACTAATAGCCATCTGGAGATCATGAGTTGAGAATATTATTGTTTTATCATTATCATGTGAGAGAGTATGCATCAAATGAAGAATTTCATATTTTGCTCCAATATCCAGGAAGGCAGTAGGTTCATCCATAACCATTATACTTGTATCTTGTGCAAATATTCTGGCAATCATCGCACGCTGACGTTCCCCATCAGAGAGTTCAGAGACAAATCTATTACGAAGAGAGGACAATCCAGTCTTCTCAATAGAATCCATTATTATTTCATGATTTTTAGAATCAATTTTGCCCAACCAATTTGTATGGGGATAACGTCCAAGGGCAACAAGATCATATACGCTCATATTAATCACCTTCACAATTTCAGTAGAAATATATCCAACTTTTTGTGCAAGCCCCATTCGAGAATAATCACTTATTCTTTTTCCTCCATATAAGATTTCACCACCAAATGAAGTCTGCAATCCTGTTATTGTTTTTAAGAGAGTGCTTTTGCCGATACCATTTCTTCCAATAAGCGCTATAAGTTCTCCTTTCAAAGCAGAGGCAGACAAAGGTGAAAGAAGAACATTTACATGCTTTCCTGAAACATACCCAATCTCCAGTGAATCAATGGTTAATATATCATCCTTCTCCTTTTCCATCAAAACATCTCTGAATATTTCCTTTTATGCAAGATCACCCAAATTACTACCGGGATACCTATCAATGATGTCACAGCGTTTACAGGAAGAACACTTTCATATCCCGGGAGCTGAGATATTATATCACTGGCGAGCATTACTGCTCCACCTACAAGTATTGTCCCGGGAATTAATATTTTATGGTCGGATGTCTTAAACAAAATTCTTACAATATGCGGTACTGCTATTCCAATAAAACCTATTGGCCCGCAAAAAGCTGTCACACTTCCTGCAAGAATACTTGTGCATGCAAATATAACTACTCTTGCAAACCTTATATTAAGGCCAATACTACTCGCATAATTTTCACCTATTAACAATGCATTTAACATTTTTACAGATGCAAGACTTAAAATCATCCCAAATGAAACACAAATAAGTAAAACGTTAAGTTGACTGGTAGTAAGATTGCCTAAACTACCCATTGTCCATATTACATATGCTTTCAACATTGTTTCATTACTAAAATATTGCATAATTGTAACAATTGCAGAGATCCCGCTTGAGAGCATAATTCCAAGGATCAGTATGGTCATTATATCTTTCACCTTTGAAGAGATGAACATAATAATTAACATAACCATGCCGGCACCAGCCCAGGATGCAGCAATGAGAATCCAGTTTCCAATACCTGACAAATTATCAGGGGATATTTTTAAAGAAGAGCCCAAAATAATAAAGGCAACACCTAAACTTGCTCCTGAACTTATTCCAAGCACATATGGACCTGCCATAGGATTCCTGAAAACAGTCTGCATCTGCAAGCCACTTAATGATAATGCTATGCCAACCACCAGAGCAGTAATTGCTTTAGGTAATCTGAATTTTAAAACTATAGTTTCTAAATTGCTGCCGGTATTTGTAAATAACGTTTTAATGACATCAGATGCCTTAATACTGACAGATCCAAAGAATATATCAAGGATCATAAATGAGAGTATCAGAATTATAAGACTAATGAAAATCAGACTGTGTTTTTTACCGGAGTATGTATTATTTTCAGCCACTATATCGTGCCAATTGCCAACAGGATTATTTTCAGTAAATCTTACTGTAGAAGAATAATTCATGATCATTAAATATTCCGGGATGGAGAATTGAAGCTATGTCTTTTAGAATTAAATGAGGAAACACACTCCCACTTTCCCAATAATCATTGCCTCCATTAACTGTAACCCTTTTATTATTATTAAACAGATCACCGTGTTTGAAACATGGAAGCTCCATTAACCTTTTATCAACATTGGAAATTTCATTTGCAGAATTTATACTTCCAATATTAAGCCAAAAATCAGCTTTGATGGCACGTAGATATACATTTTCGATGCCTAATGGCATTGCCAAATCAGATTGTGTATTTTGCCAGAGATACTCGCCACCGGCATCTCTTATTAATTTACTGATAAAGGAATTACCAGGCGAAATATACCAGGTGTCTTTAAACGGAAGACCTAACAGGACTTTGGGTCTTTCAGTTATATTCTTATTGATATATGATTGTAGCATATTATACGAATCAACCTCTGATTTATAAATACTATCAGCCATACTCTCCTTACAATATAATGCTCCAAACAGTTTAATCCATTCAGCTTTTTTCAACGGATCAGTTTCCAGATAATCAGCATTAAAAAGAACCTTTACCCCCAGCTCCTTAATTTTAGCTACATAACCAGCTGATTCACTTCCAATGCCATACATCATAACCAGATCAGGAAATATTTTAAGTATCAACTCTTTATTCAGATTTGCCTCATATCCAACGTCCCTTATTAATCCCATTTCAACCTTCTTAATTATGTTATCTAAGTATATGAAGTCTTTTCCCGATACACCAGATATTGTTTTTTCTTCACCCAAAGCAGAAATCATTGCAATATAAGTAGTTGACATACAAATAATACTTTCAAGGGGAATTCGAATCACTTTTAAAGAATCAATTCCGTCGGGTAGCTCAGTTTTCCTTTTAACAAGAATATATTCCTGTGATATATTTTCTGCACCCTGCCATGGATTGATTATTGTAACTCTAGTATAACCTTCCTTTTGCTCAATAGTAAATCGCTCAGCTTTTTTTATCAGTGATCCTTTATCAGTTATATTGGTGATTTTATGAGACTCCATTCTATCGCCGCACGATTCAAAAATATTTATAATTAAAAGAAGAACTATGATGAGCAGAAACCTCATATTTTATTTTTTAAAATGTAAAGAAAGTATTAGAAAATATATTCTTCCAGGTTGAGGATAGTAAGCTATTGTTTTATACGAAGTATTAAAAATATTTTCAACTTTTAACCTGAAGTCTATGAAATTGTCTTTCAAATTGAATTTCACACCACCTGTGAAGTTATTTATATTGTAATCATTGAGATAATCTGAATTATCTTCGGATGTATATGTCCGCCCGATAAAATTGGTCATCCATGTAACATAAATGTTTTTATATGCAATATAAAGAGCGCTATTTGCTTGATTTATAGGTATGTAAATCAATTGATTGCCCTTTACCTCAGATGCACCGGCACTTATTTCCCATGCTCTTGTATAAGAATATCCAGCATTTAAGTTTACGGACAGGTTATTAAGTGTATATTTCACAGAGAATGATGATTCAAATCCTGATGAATTAACGCTCCCTATATTATCAGCTATCCAAAAATATGATTCTCCAGGACGCCATTGTATCATATCCCTGATATAATTATTGAAGTAATTCATTTCTGAACTAAGGCTCGTAGATTTGAATATTTGATTGTCAAATTTATATCCGAATTCATAAGAGTAGGCATATTCATTTTTCAAGTCAGGATTTCCACCAGGATTCCAGAAACAGTCATTTAAGGATGGTATTCTGGAATTTCTTGATAAATTAAGTTTAAGAAAATGTTCTTCTCCCTTTATCATCCTGAATTCAAATCCAGAGGAAAAATCAGGTGCCAGCAAAGTCTTATCATCAATGGTCTCCCTGAGAAGGATTACAGCTCCAAACCTTTCTCCTTTCTTCCTTTCAACAGATACTGTAACTGATGCATTATTACGTTTTATGTTTTTCTCATAATTATTTGATTCAATAGCATTTAATTCGTTACTCAAGACAATCTTAAGACGCGAGTACTCCCCTAATGATGCTGTCATACCCCCTTTAGCAATAAGGGTGTTAACTTTATTTCTTGAATCAATTTCATAGAGTTGGCTTGTATAGTTAAGATTTGTGTACATCCAGGCTGCAGTGGTAAAATATTCTCTCTTTCCCTTTACAATATCATATGTAATGAGGGTTCTAAGTGATTCGTCGGATTGTTTTTCACCTGAATATCCGTATAATGTTGAGCCTGGCAGATCTCTCACCGCTGATTGATACCATAATCGGGCTGAGAGTACATTTTTAGACTTCCTGAGATAAAGTTCCTGCATAAAGCCCTTCTGCATGACATGATTATTTTCTCTTTTTTTCCAGAGTGCACCATTAATAGTATCTGTAGTTAAATATGGGAAATCGTTCCGAGAAGTGTTTAAATAACCTTTTGTTACAACCTGAAAGTGATCATTACCACTCCTCACTTTTACTAATCCTGAGAATCTCCCAAAACTTCCTGTACCTGAACTAACATCAATAAGTGTCTGCTTTTTCCAGTTTGGTTCATTCGCAAGGTTTACAATTCCGCCAATAGCACCGTTTCCCAAATCCATTGAAGCACCACCGAAACTAATCATAACGTTATCGACCATACCTGTAGGCAGAAGAGAAAAGTCGGACTGTCCCAGCATAGGATTGTTAATATTAATACCGTTCCATGTTACCTGGGTATGACCGGCAGAGGTCCCTCTGAATGAAGATGTTGCGGTTCCTCCTGAACCATAATCTTTAATAAATAAGGAGGTAGTTTCGTTAAGCAATTCGGTTAAAGAGGAGAGCGAATAAACATTTAGTTGCAAGGAATCTAAACTATTAAATTTGAAGCCTGGCTGCTCTGAGCTAATAAGTTTTCTTGAAATTATCACTTCCTGAATTTTGAGAGTATCGTTTTGGAATGAAAATTGGCCATTTAACTGTAATGTAAAAATACCCGGAATAAAAACCAGGATCGCCTTTAGAATGAATTTCAAAAATATTTGTTTAATAATTTTCTCCATAATAATACTCATCATTTAATATGACAACCATTATTTCAGGCTTACAGAAGATTAAGGAAGGAATCATTATATGATCCAGAGCTTTTCTTCCCGAAAGCATTGAACATCAGGTCTGTATGGTAGGTCTTCTGACTTATCCCGGTTTTATGAAGCCTTCCCATAATGTTAATTCATCACAGTGGCAGGTATTTCATAAAACCATCATCGATAGAACGATCGGGCATCACAGCAGCGGGTACTGTTGCGGATTCAAACCGCATTCCCTTTTCATTACAATGATTTTATTTCATTGTAACACCAAAACGAACCAAATATAATTAATTTATTTATGTAAACATTATATAGACATCAATAAGATATTAACATTTGTTAATACTTGTAGATAACGGATCTATATAGTACCGCACGATTTTCGGATTATGAGTTCAGGTGAGAAATTAACCTGCCTTTTGAATTTTCCTTTACCTGAATTTTTAACTTCCACCCAGATCATTTTTGCAACTTTATTTGCCATCAAGTACAATGGTTTTCTAAGGCATGTTAATGGTGAAAACATAAGATCAAATCCAATCCCCTCTTCCATCGATACAACAGCGATATCCTGAGGAACACGTAACTTTAATTCTCGTATAAAATTCATTAAGGGATAAACCAGCCTGGCATCCATTATGATCAATATATCTGCTCTGTAAGGAGGTCGAAAGAGTAGTTTTATGGGTCCAAAATCTGGTTCATTACTGCCAGCAGATTTATCTAATTCTACAATAATTGGTCTGTTTAGATCGGATTTTTGGAGCATTGTATCAGTAATATCATGTATTGCACCTTTATCATCACGAGATGAATTTCTATTTGTTATAATAACAGAATTTTTATATCCCAATTTATTAATATGGTCAACTATCAGTTGTGCCCCTGCTACTGTGTCAGTACATACAGTATTAACCCTCATTGATTTAACTGATTTTTCAAGTAGAATAAATGGATAATTTGTTGACCTTAAAATTCTTAATGTGTTTTCATCAGCAGTATCTCCTAGCAGAATCAGTCCATTAAAAAACTTTTTAAATGCTACGATAAGTCTATCAAATCGCTGATCATCAGGGTCTTTAGTAACAATAGAGAATCCGACACCGATAGCTGAAAATGCTTTATGAAGATATTGGGATATTTGTATTACAAAAGGGTCATCTAAAGAAGGAACTATCATCCCCAAAACACCCGGTTTCTCTTCAATTGGAGAAATTTCATTTTTTTCGTGCAGCGCTTCAAAATAGCCCATTTGATTTGCCAGTGCAAGTACCTTTTCCTGTGTATCTTTTCGTATACCTTGCTGATCGGCTTTATTGTTCAGGACAAGTGACACTAAAGTACTTGATAGCCCCAGCCTTCCGGCTATATCCTTAATTTTAATTCTCTTACTCATTTCCCAAATAGAATTGCTGGAAATAAAATTATCATATTTTATATTAGGGTTAAACCCAATATTTTTTAACTATATTAAGAGAGGTATTTCAGCTGGTATTCCTTTTATTAAAACATTGCGCCAGTGTTTCTATTTTTTAGGAGGATTTATACCTCTTTGTTTTGCAGCAGCTTCAAGACGTTGCTGCCACTTTGATTTTGTCACTGGTTTCTTTTTATTTCGCTCAAGATTCGCCAGTACAACATCTGGGTCAATAAATCTTTTTGATATTATATTCTGACCAAAAGTAATCATATTAGCCAGGAAGTAATAATAGGTAAGACCAGAAGAAAAATTATTCAGGATGAGCATAAACATAACTGGCATCATATACATCATCAGTTTCATCCCGGGTTGGTCCGAACCTGGTGTAGATCCAGTCATCTTCATAGTTAGTAACGTTGAACCAGTCATCAGCAGAGTAAAAAGGCTTACATGGTTCCCATACATTGGAATTGTAAAAGGGAGTTTCAATATTGAATCGTATGTTGACAAATCAGTTGCCCATAGAAAGTGTTCCTGTCTTAATTCTATTGAAACCGGGAAGAACCTAAACATGGCAAAGAGAATCGGCATTTGCAAGAGCATTGGAAGACATCCTCCCATCGGATTTACACCTGCCTTTTTGTAGAGATCCATTGTAGCCTGTTGTTTTTTCATGGCATCTTCTTTCTTTGGGAATTTCTTTCCCAATTCCTCTACCATTGGTTTCAAAACCTGCATTTTTGCCTGCGACTGGGTTGATTTAAAAGTCAGGGGAAATAGAACGAGCTTTATAATTATTGTTAAAATAAGAATAATTATACCATAACTTGCTATATAGTTGTCAAGCCAGTTAAAGATTGGAATAATCACATACCTATTAATCCACCCTATAATATTTTTACCAAGGAAAACGAGTCTGTCAAGTTGATAGCCTTCTTTTCTAAGAGTAGTTATATGATTTGGTCCGTAATATAATTTCATACTGATTTCATTCGCACCTTCTGAATTAAAAGGAACACCAACCTCTGATGTGTAATATCTTATATATTTTGGTGAAGTTATTGTCCGTGTAGATGTTACAGAGCCATTAAGAAAGAAATCAGTTGTCAGTAATACTGATGAAAAAAACTGATCCTGAAATGCAACCCATCTAAGTTTAGTTGTTATATCTTTCTTCTCTATCTCCTTCTTTGATCTGAGCCCGAGACTAGCAACATCATCCTGAAAATACTTAAATTTTACAGTCGAATAGTTTTCCTCATTAGCCCTGCCCATTTCCTGTTGAGGGATATACATCTTCCAGTCTAATGTCAGACTGTTCTGGTTTGAGCTGATAATACTTTCCATCGATTTGAAAGTTACATCAAAGTCGACCATATATTTATCCGGAGCAAGAGTATATTTATACTCAATATATTTATCTTTGTCTGCTAATAACCTGAGGCTTACACTCTGTGGCTGAGAGGTAATATTATAAGTTCTTCTTTCAGATACCGGTTTAAAATATAGATTATTTGTTTGAACAGCTTTATTATCAGTTGTAAAAAAGTTGAAACCAAATACAGTTGAATCTCCCGAAAACAGTATAAGGGGAAGTGAGTCATAGGTTCTGTATTCTTTTAGTCTTGCCGAATAAACTCTTCCGCCCTTAAGTGATATCTTAAGTTCAACCTTATTATTTTCAAGAGTTATAAATTCATTTTCTCCGATGGCACTCTGTGCAAAAACTCCAAATTGATTAATATCTGTAGCTACAACAGGATTTTTGTCAATAACAGCCTCTGCAGCTGGTCTTTGGATCAAGGCAGAGTCAATCTTCTCTGTTTCTGGTTGAATTCCAAGTTGAAGGTTTATTTCATTAATTTTTGAGATAACATCAGGTTGATTTGGTTTAAACCTTAAGGCATTAATATATTCAGACCTTGCTTTTTCCAAATCACCACTGGTATAAAATGATTCTGCAACTGCAACAGAACTTTCGTATTGTTTGTTTAACCTGTTGCTATTATATATACTAAATCCTATGAAGATTACAAAAATCAGAATCAAACCTGTTATTGTATTTCTATCCATTCTTTCAGCTAAATTAATTTCAAAGTGAATAATAAAATGTTATACTCTTGTTATTTAATGTATTTTACATTGATATATTAACCAATGCATGCTTTCACAAAACTTACAAACAGAGGATGTGGTTGAATGACAGTGCTGCTATATTCAGGATGAAATTGCACTCCTATAAACCACTTGTGATCAGGTATTTCAACTATCTCAACCAGATTTGATTCAGGATTAATACCAACAGGTATCATTCCATTATTTTTAAAATCATCAAAATATTTATCATTGAATTCATACCTGTGCCGGTGTCTCTCGACTATCTCAGTCTTCTTATATGCTTCGTATGCTTTTGAATTCTTACTTATAATACACTTGTACCCTCCCAGTCTCATTGTACCTCCTTTGTCAATTATACTCTTCTGCTCCTCCATAAGATCAATAACCGGATATTTTGTTTTATGATTTATTTCAGTTGAATGTGCGCCATCCAGTTTCAGAACATTTCGCGCAAATTCAATAACAGCACATTGCATTCCCAAACAAATTCCCAAAAAAGGAATATTGTTTTCCCGGGCATATTTAGCTGTATATATTTTGCCATCTATCCCTCTTGATCCGAATCCGGGAGCAATGAGTACTCCATTTAACCCTTCCAGTTTACTATTTACATTTTTTTCCGTAATTTCTTCAGAATGAATGTATTCTACCTCAATATCGCACTCATTCATTGCTCCGCTATGTATAAATGATTCTGCAATTGATTTGTATGCATCAGGCAGTTCCACATACTTTCCAACCAAACCAACTCTAATATAATGTTTTGGATTTTTCAGTTTGCTAAGGAATTCTTTCCATTCAAAGAGGGATGGGTCATTTTCAACAGGTAGAGCAAGTTTTCTCAGCACTGTTTTATCAAGTCCTTGAGATAACATTTTAATTGGAACCTCATAGATAGTTGAAACATCAACTGACTCAATTACAGCATTTTCCTCAACGTTACAAAATAACGCTACTTTTCTTTTTATGTCCTGGTTTAGTTCTCTTTCAGTTCTAAGAACTAAAACATCAGGTTGTATTCCTGTCTCAAGAAGTTCTTTTACTGAATGTTGAGTAGGTTTAGTTTTTGACTCTCCTGTTGAGGAGAGATATGGCACAAGTGTCAAATGGATTACTAGGCAATTTTGTGTTCCAAGCTCCCATTTTAATTGACGAACAGATTCAATATATGGCAGCGATTCAATATCGCCTACTGTTCCTCCAATTTCTGTTATTACTATTTCAAACTTATTTCCTGAGCTAACTAGCTTTATTCTTCTTTTTATCTCATCAGTTATATGTGGAATTACCTGAACTGTTTTACCTAGATAATCACCTTTCCGCTCCTTGTTTATTACTGCCTGATAAATCCTTCCAGTAGTAACATTGTTGGCTTGACTGGTTGGAACATTTAAAAATCTTTCATAATGTCCCAGATCAAGGTCGGTCTCAGCCCCATCCAGGGTAACATAACATTCTCCATGCTCATAGGGATTTAAAGTCCCTGGATCCACATTTATATATGGGTCGAGTTTTTGAATAGTAACTGAATAGCCTCTTGCCTGCAATAATTTTGCAAGAGAAGCTGAAATAATACCTTTTCCCAGAGAGGAGGTTACACCCCCTGTTACAAATACATACTTAACATCTGTCAAAGCAAGAAAATTATTACATAATACATTATTATCTCCATTCAATTAATCGTCAAGACCAGATTGGTCAATCATCCTGACTTTTTCTTCCAGAGTTTTAATCATTTTTTTTGCATTTTCTATTTTATCCTCAACCTCTCTGATCATAGTATCAGCATTCGCTGACTTAGCAAAGAACCCAATATTATTTTCCCACAACACAATATCACTTTCCAGTTGTTTGATCTTTGTAAAAAACTTGTCCCTTTCATTCCGAACCTTTCTTGAGGCTTTGGGATTAGACTTCAGACTATCCAGTTTAGTTTTATATTTCAGGATATTTTTATCCTCATCGCCAATTTTCAGCTTATCAAACTCCTTATTAAGTGCATTCCTGTATTTATTGGTTACTTCATCTTTCATATTGAACGGAACGAATCCAATATCCGTCCATCGCTTTTGCAAGTCTTTTAGTTGATCAAAGGTGGAATGGACGTCATCACCTGGTTTGAAATTTTCCAGTTCTTCAATAATACTCAATTTTGCTTTGAGATTATCTTCGTAAGAAGTATCCAGTTCTGCAAAAAACTCAGCTTTCCTATTGAAAAAATGATCACAAGCTTTACGGAATCTCTTCCAGCATCTTTCAGACTGCTTGCGTGGTACAGGTCCTACATCTTTCCATTCTTTTTGAAGTTTAATCAACGCATCGGAAGTTGCTTTCCAGTCTGTACTATCTTTAAGTGCTTCAGCCTGAACACACAATTCTGTCTTCAATTGCAGGTTATTAAGTTGAAGCTCCTTATTATCCGTATAAAATCCTCTCTTCTTTTCAAAAAAGATATCGCATGCCCCTCTGAATCTTTGATATACTTTGCTATTTTGCTTTTTTGGTGCAAAGCCTATAGTACGCCACATTTTCTGTAAACCAATAACCTTTTTTGCCTTCTCATCAAAATCCCTGAAATTTTTGATCTCCAGCAAATTAATCTCTTCTACTTCCTCACAAAGGGCTATTTTTGCCTCCAGATTTTTTCGTTGTTCATCCTTCTGTTTCTCAAAATATTCATGATGTCGTTTATTTATTTGTGAAGTAGCTTCTTTAAATCTATCCCATATTTCATTTTTAGATTCCTGTGGTACCGGTCCTACCTCACGCCATTGGTTATGATACTCCTGTAACGATCTGAAAGCATTTACCGGATTTGGCTCAAGCATAAGTTCTTCAGCTTTTTCACAAAGCAAAACTTTTGCTTCGAGGTTTTTCTTAAGATCCAGATCCTTTAGCTCTTTATTTATTTTAATATAGTCATAGAAAATTTCAACAGAATGATGATAATTCTCCCAAAGATCCTTTAAAGATGATTGTGGTACCACACCTGTAGTATGCCATTCGTTCTGAAGTTGTCTGAAATCGTGAAAAGTTTTGTTTATAGATTCTTCCCTGTTTACAAGATCCTTGATATTATCAATAATATCATATTTTTTCTTTAGATTTTCATATTTCTCAGCTTCCTGAATTCTATTAAAATCGGTTTTTTTCTCTTTATATCTTTCCAGTATTTTTTTTATACGAGCATCATCCGGGTCAGTGTATGGTTTGTAATCTTCAATTTTCCCGCCATTCTCAAGGAATTTGTTCTTCCTTTCATCCTCTTCAACCTTTAATTTCTTATAAAAGAGTGTTTTAATGCGTTCGACATCATCCCTAATCTCAGCAGTAGGTCTATTCTCAATAATTAACCCGAGAGTATCAACAAGTTCATGTTTGGGATAACCTGAATAATCAACAGGAGGAAGGTCAATTTCTTTCAACTCATGTTCGGTCAGCTTTATAGTCTCCTCCTCTTCCTCGCTAACAGTTTTTCCCTTTGCCTCTTTAGCAGTTTTTCCCTTTGCCTCTTTAGCAGTTTT
>Ga0307376_10003724_pt1 | contig 14161 bp, 10 predicted proteins | sample TR2MG_FD_202536 | JGI IMG/M metagenome (GOLD analysis project Ga0307376, IMG submission 202536) | Soil microbial communities from Risofladan, Vaasa, Finland - TR-2 | ecosystem: Environmental > Terrestrial > Soil > Coastal area > Acid sulfate soil | place: Finland: Risofladan, Vaasa | collected...
AAAAAACCACTTCTCAGACTTTATGATAAAATATTGTTCAGCAAGATCCGCGAAGCCTATGGCGGAGAGCTTGACTATTTTATCGGTGGAGGTGCCCTTCTCGATATTGAGCTTCAAAGGTTCTTCTATGCGCTGGGAATTCCAATGTATCAGGGATATGGATTAACGGAAGCCTCTCCGGTTATTTCTGCTAATACAACAAGCAGGCATAAACTAGGATCATCTGGAGCTATAGTGAATAATATGGATCTTAAAATTTGCGATGATGATGGAAATGAACTGCCTCTTGGCCAGAAAGGTGAAATAGTAATAAGGGGGGGAAATGTGATGAAAGGCTACTGGAAAAATGAAAAAGCAACAAGTGAAACAATAAAAGATGGATGGTTATATACAGGTGACATGGGTTTTATGTCAGAAGATGGATTCCTTTATGTTCTTGGCCGTTTCAAAAGCCTTCTTATTGCTGACGATGGAGAAAAATTCAGTCCTGAAGGTATCGAAGAAGCTATTTCCGAACAATCAAAGTATATTGATCAATGTATGCTTTATAATAACCAGAAACCTTATACAGTTGCCCTCATCGTACCAAATCAACATGCCATTAAATCATATCTCGAAGAAAAGAACCTTACGGCAGACTCAGATGAAGGAAAACTAATTGCCCTCACATTGATCGAAAGTGAGGTTAACGAATATAGGACAAATGGTAAATTCGGCACAATGTTTCCTCAGAGATGGCTTCCTGTTGCATTAGGAATCCTGGAGGAAAGTTTTACTGAGGAAAACGGTCTCATGAACTCATCTATGAAAATTGTAAGAGGGAAAATAATGGACAAGTACCAGAACCTTATTGACTACCTATACACTCCTGATGCCAAGATAGTTACAAATGAAAGAAATACAGAAGAGGTTGAAAAAATGAAACTAGGATAGTAATATTGCATAGTCAGGTATGTCTTATTAAATCTGTTCATAATTAATAAATTACAATCTCTTTATCTTTATACTAAAATTTATTAGATAAATAAACTATATAAAATGAGAATATTCGCATTTGTATTATTTCTTCTGATTAGTATTTTTTGCCAATCATGTACACATAGTGAAGAAACAAATTGGAAGCTGGCAGAAAACCCAATCCTTACAAAATGGAGCGAAGATTTAGACCCCTTAAAACCCTGGATGCAATATCCCCGCCCAGATATGGTTAGAAATTCATGGATAAATCTTAATGGATTATGGGATTATGCAATTTCACAAAAAGATATAAAACCGAACGAATGGGATGGTTTAATACTTGTACCTTATCCTGTTGAATCAGCAATTTCAGGAGTACGAAGAAGAGTATCAGAAAATGAAAATCTCTGGTACCATAGGACCTTTAAAATACCCTCCTCCTGGAACAAAAAACATATCCTTCTCAATTTTGAAGCCTCAGATTGGGAAACTATTGTATGGATTGATGGGAATGAGGTTGGTAAACACCGGGGAGGATATGATCCCTTTGCATTTGATATTACCCAATTTCTTGGTAATCAAAAGGTACATGATTTACTTATTTGTGTATGGGATCCTACTGATAAAGGAAATCAACCTCGTGGTAAACAGGTCTCAACACCGGGAGGAATATGGTATACTCCAACAACAGGATTATGGCAGACTATATGGATAGAACCTGTTAATGAATCATATATCTCCTCATTCCGAACAGTTACAAATGCTGATCAAGGTACGATTACCTTTAATACAAATGTGATGAATGCTGGCAACAGCACCCTTACTTATAAAATAAAAAAACAGGGAAAGATAGTCGCTTCCGTAACAGGGAATAGTGGACAGGCAGTAACTGCCCAGATTGATGATCCTGTCCTATGGTCTCCTGATTCCCCATTTCTGTATGATATTACAATTGAACTCAAAAATGGGAGGAAAACTATTGATAAAATCAATTCATATACAGGAATAAGGAAGATCTCACTTGGAAAAACTGCTGCCGGATTTACGCGAATGCTGATAAATAATGAATGTATCTGGCAGAATGGCCCGCTGGACCAGGGATTCTGGCCTGACGGAATATATACTCCCCCATCAGAAGAAGCAATGGTTTATGATCTTGAGATGACCAAAAAGATGGGATTCAATATGCTACGAAAACATGTCAAGGTTGAGAACAGGATCTTTTATTACTGGTGCGATAAACTAGGGATACTGGTCTGGCAGGATATGCCAAGTGGTGATAAATATATAAGAAATAACAGCCCCGATATTGTAAAATCAAAAGAGGACACAGAACAGTTCGAATATGAATTAAAAAGGATGATCGAGACAAAATATAATCATCCATCTATAATTATGTGGGTTGCATTTAACGAAGGTTGGGGACAATTTGATACAGAAAGAATTACTCACCTTATTGCAGAATATGACCCCACACGACTGGTGAACAGTGCTTCTGGCTGGACTGACAGAGGAACTGGAAATGTAAATGATGTTCATCATTATCCCGATCCAGTTGTGCCTCCTGCCGAGGAGTCCAGAGCTATCGTTCTTGGAGAATTTGGGGGACTGGGACTGGCTTTAAAAGATCATACATGGGAACAGAAGAATTGGGGATACAGGAATATGGAAGATACACTACAATTACTTTCAAGATATGAATTATACTATGACAATATCCATATGTTCGTGAAAGAGAATGGATTAAGTGCAACAATCTATACTCAGACCACCGATGTGGAAACTGAAACAAACGGATTACTAACATACGACCGGAAGGTAGATAAGATGGGATATAAAAATGTCTACAGAGCAAATCATAACATAATCCCGCCTTCTCTTTTACCTAATGTAAGGATTTTTACTCTTGATTATGTTGCAGAATTTTCTAATAACAGACCTGGTGGTAAAATTTTCTATACTATTGACGGCAGTGAACCTGATTTGAATTCTACCCAATATTCAAAACCATTTAAGCTTACTGAAACTACTACAATAAGAACTTTTACAAAATGGGATGATGGACAGAGCCGGGTGATCTCATACCTGGTAGAGAAGAAAGATGTTATCCCAGCAATGGATGTCAGCAGAGTAAAACAAGGACTCAGGGCATCAATTTATAATGGAAATTTTACTGTACTCCCTGATTTTACAATTCTTAACCCAGTCCAGACAAAAACAGTTCAAAATGTTCTACATTCAATTGCAGGCAAAGATTCATTTTTCGGAATAGTATTCGAAGGGTACATCAAAATACCTGAAGATGGCGTTTATGGGCTATTTATAGCTTCTGATGATGGAAGTAAATTGATCCTCGATGAAACTGAGATAATCATTAATGATGGTATTCATGGTATGAGGGAGGAAGGGAAATATTACCCTCTCGGTAAAGGTTACCATAAATTAAGAATTGAATATTTTCAGAATGAAAGAGGTATAGGATTGGAATTTTTGGTGGAACCTCCCGGTCAGCAAAAGACCATGGTACCTGCCAAATGGCTTTTTAATTAAGATTTAATAATAGATAGGTTTCAAATCAAGGGGATCTCGGTAAATGTTGGAGAGTAACCTTGAAGTTTTCCTGATCAAGGCCTATCAAATATTCTAAGGTATTATCAAACGGCTTTTAAATGGCAGGAATGTCATGAAATCAGCGTGATGAACAATATATGCCTCTGTAGTTCTTTTAACCAGATCACCTTCCTGTGCGTGAGTTGCTATAATATGGCAAACTTCAGGTGGTATGCCGCACTCTTCAGCCAGTGATACTCCTGAGAAAGGGTGTCTGAGGTATTGTCCATAATTACCCTGAACAACTTTCCCATTTATATCAATCTCATATTCAAGCAATTTACCTACATCAGCCAGGATGGCTCCGGAAATAAGCACATCTATATTTACTGGAAGATTATTCCCGAAGAATTCATTCATTTTCTGACCACTTAGTTTTGCCAGGTGCACTACACATCTCTTGTGATCCATAAAACTTACTTTAAGATCAGGTCCGCAGAGGAGGGTAAAAGGAATATTCTCCAGATCGTCAATAGTAAGAACACTCCTTTTCAGAGCTAATACCCATGTTTTTGCAGTTTTTTCCCTGAGCGATTTGTTTTCAATCCACTCAAGTTCAGGCCATAATTTTTGAACTTCTCCGCTCATAGGAAATTATTTATTTATTCCATTTTTTCAATAATCGCTTCTGTCATCTGAATTGTCGAAGCAGATCCATTTCTGATAACATCCTGATTACCTGGCATTTTCATCATATCGTAAGTTTTGACTCTCCCCTCTTCTATCACTTCAGCAATAGCTTTGCGTATTTTAGATGAAATGGCCTTCTCCTCAATATAATCAAGCATCATGCATGCTGATTCAATCATGGCAATTGGATTCACTATTGAAATCTCAAAATCGGCATATTTAGGAGCTGATCCATGTGTAGGTTCAAATACTGCAATATTACCGGAAGAGAATTGAGCGCTGCATGCAAATCCAAGTCCGCCAATCAGACCAGCAAAAGCATCTGACACTATATCACCAAACATGTTTCCAGCAACTATCACACCATAATCTTCTGGATTTTTAGTCAGCCACATCATTTGTGCGTCTATATTAGTATTCCTGAGACCAATTTCAGGAAAAGAGCTTTCCTGTATCTCCTTGGCAAGTTTCCACATTAAACCGGAAGTTTCTCTTATCACATTAGGCTTCTCACATACAGTAACTGACTTATAACCATAATTTCGAGCATGTTTAAAAGCAGCCATCAAGATTCTGATAGTTGCTTTTCTTGTAAAAATCCTTGTTGATATTGAAAGTTCCTCAACAGGCGTAAGACCAAAATTATTAGCAAACTTCGGATGAGTCATCAAAGCCTGATGAACCTGTTCCGGAGGAGCTGTCCATTCAACTCCTGAATATAATCCTTCAGTATTCTGACGAAATATTACTGCATCAATGAGAGGTTCTTCAATGGTATTACCTTTACCTCTTCTTATAAAATTAAGAGGATTGCCTCTATATGATTTACATGGACGGACACATACATCAAGATTAAAGTATTGCCTCAAACCAACGATAGGACTAGAATAAGTAAGTCCCTTTCCTTGAAGCTCAGGTGACAATTCGGCTTTGGCCTCATCATCAGGTTTTGAAGTTATAGCTCCAAAAAGGGCAATCTTATGTTTTTGAATGAGATCAATTGTCCTCTGCGGTAATGGATTTCCCTCTTTGCACCAGAATTCCCAACCAATATCACCATGTACATAATTTGCATGAAAACCTGCAGCATCAAGTACCCTGATTGCTTGTTGAAGCACAACTCCACCTATTCCATCACCGGGAAGCGTTACAATTGTTGGCTTTAGCATAGTAGCTTTATTTGTGAAGCTCCTGAATTTAGTTACTCGTAAATTTAATTAAAATCTTATTCGTTCTGAAACATAACTTTAATAAAGAAATAAATCCAAAAGAAAAAAAGTTGTACTTTTCCCATCTATTTTGGTATCTTTGATGAAGCATGAGTGTCTTAAGTCAATTAAATCCAGCATCAATCTGGATCTACTTTGAAGAAATTTGTAATATCCCGCGTCTTTCAAAGAATGAGGTGAAGATAAGGCAATACCTCCTTGATTTTGCAAAGACAAAAAATCTGGAAGCAAAAGAGGACAAGGTTGGCAATATACTTATTACTAAACCACCTACCTCAGGAATGGAGGACAGGAAAACAGTTGTTCTTCAAAGTCATATGGATATGGTTGGAGAAAAAAATTCCGATTACCCACATGATTGGACTAAAGATCCTATAATACCGATTGTAAAAGAAGGGTGGGTAACTGCCAAAGGTACGACACTGGGCGCTGACGATGGGATTGGCATTGCATCGCAATTAGCAATTCTCGCAGATAAGGATCTTAAGGCAGGGAGAATTGAATGTCTATTTACCGTGGATGAAGAATCCGGAATGACAGGTGCTATCAATCTTGAACCCGATTTTTTCTCAGGAAGAACGCTTTTAAATCTCGATTCGGAAGATGAAGGAATTCTATTTATAGGCTGTGCCGGCGGAATGGATACTGTTGCTACAATGAGCTATAAATCTATCCCAGTTAGAAATGATTCGTGTGCTTATGAAATTTCGGTAACAGGTCTTCATGGTGGTCATTCAGGTGATGAAATTCACAAAGGGTATGGGAACTCTGTCAAAATTCTGAATCGGCTTCTAAGAAATATCCTCGATAAATTTAAAATATCCATCAGCAATTTTGATGGAGGTAATCTTAGAAACGCGATTCCAAGAGAGGCTTTTGCAAAAATAGTATTTGACAGATCAGACAGTGAACCAATAAAAATATTTATTACTGATTTCTACTCTGATCTGATTAATGAGTTTGGAGCTCTTGAGAAAGAAATGAATATAACTTTCAGAGAGATTGACCTTCCTCCATCAGTTATGGATTCAGAGAATCAGAGAAAGTTTATTGATGCATTATCTTGCTGTCCGCATGGTGTAATAGCATGGTCAAATGAAATGGATAATCTGGTTGAGACATCAACTAACCTGGCTTCTGTCAAATTCAGTGACAATAATACCATTATAATCATTACAACTCAAAGAAGTTCTGTTGAATCATCAAGACATTATGCTGCTTCAATGGTTGATTCTTGTTTGAGTCTTGCCGGTGCAGAAACTGTTCATTCAGACGGATATCCGGGATGGAAACCGAACCTTTCATCTGAAATTCTGCAAGTTACAAAAAAATCGTACTTGAAATTATTCGGCAGAGAACCATCGATAAGGGCAATACATGCTGGTCTTGAGTGTGGTCTGATTTATGAAAAAATAAAAAGTATCGACATGATATCGTTCGGGCCTACAATAAAAGGAGCTCACACTCCCGAAGAGAAGATTGAAATCAAAACAGCACAAATGTTTTGGGATTTGCTCATTGATGTCATAATGAACATGCCATTAAAAAGGTAGAAATCACTTGTTGATTTCCACTGTTTAAGATTCATTCATAAATCTGGAATTCCGCCTTACCCGCTCCACATACAGGACAGATAAAATCTTCCGGAAGATCTGTAAATTCTGTTCCCGGTTCAATTCCTTCAGCAATATCACCCTGTTCAGGATCATATAGATATCCACAAACCTCACATTTATACTTTTTCATAATATTTTAGTTTTACGATGGTTTAATAACTTGTCCCACTTAATCTGGGAAACTTGCGAAGAACTCAGTATGGTTCTTTTAAATCAATTAAATCATACTTTTCATGTAATCTAAAGCAATTAAATTCATGCTTGTTCATTGCATATTATCCTGACTTTATTTTTCGTACTACATCAATAACTGTTCCATCAACCCACTTTATTACAGCAACAATATCTTCTTCAAACTGAGGTTTCTGAGGTTTACCACAAATTCTTTCAGCCTCATCTTTTAACTCTTTTATGGTCTTTAACGGAAGTCCACTATCCTTAACTTTGCTAAGAAGATCTTTACGAAGAGGATTAATAGCAATTCCTCGTTCAGTTATAATTACATCAATAAGTTCTCCAGGACCACAGAGTGTAGTTACATGATCTATAATAACAGGTATTCTATCTCTGAAAAGTGGCAGAGGAAGAATAACTGTTTTAGAAAAAAGACAGTTTTGCCAACCACCTATACCGTGTAACAGGAATCCATCTGAATGGGTTACAACATTTGCATTAAAATTCACATCAACCTCGGTGGCACCAAGAATTACAACATCCACCAGGTTTGCAAAGTTACCCTTCCCATGGTAATTATAACTGGTAAATGGACTTGTCCAAACATGATTAGGATTGTTTGCCATTGAATAGACACCGTCCAGGTCAAAGGTCTGTCCATCAAGGATATACTCCACCAAGCCTTCTTCAAGCATGGATACGAGATATTTATTACTTCCTCCCCTTGCAAACCTGGCTTTGATTCCCTTCCTCTTCATTATCTCCTTAAAGAACTCTCCCACAGCAAGAGAAGTACCTCCTGCCCCACTCTGAAACGAAAAACCATCCTTTATTATACCCGCAGCATCACAAAACTTAGCAGTAAGTTCTGCGAGCATTAAACGGTCGGGTGATTTTGTTATTACCGTTGTGCCTGACACAATCTCTTCCGGTATACCAATTTTATCTACACTGACTGTAAAGTCGACATAATTTCCCTGGATCTGCCATGGAATACATGGAAATTTCACCATATTATCGGTAACAACAATGACTTTATCCGCATACTGGGAGTCAGCAAGAGCAAATCCAAGGAGTCCACAGGCAGAATCCCCTGCAAGGCCATTCGCATTTCCAAAAGGATCGGCAGAAGGTGCTCCAATTACAGCAATATCTATTTTTACCTCCCCATCCTGTACAGCCTGGTATCTACCTCCATGAGATCTCAGAACTCCTGTCCCTTTCATATTCCCTTCCGACACATACTTCCCAAGCGGACCGTTCATACTACCCTCAATATGATGAATTGTCTCATCATCCATGTATTGGATTAAATGTTCATGACATAAAAATGATGCAGAAGGAAACCACCTGATATTTTTTACTCCAAGCTCTTTTACAGCATCAAATACCTGGTTAGCAACCAGGTCTCCGTTTCTGAAATGATGGTGGGTGGATATAGTCATTCCATCCTTAAGACCACACCTGACTAATGCCTCTTTAATCGATTCAACCTCCTTATTCCCATCCCCTGGATAATCTGCACATGTTGATATTCGCGGTGCATGTTTATGTCCAGTGGGTTGAAAATTTCCAACACCCATATAGGGAGTAGCAGGTTCTCCGTTAATCTCGTTAACAACCATTCTGCCTGCAGCATTCTTGACAAGTTTATTGTTCATGTCAGATATAGATTAATCATTTCACTTTTCGACCTTATCCCAGTCTTTCGGCAAAATATTCAACTTATCGGCAAGTTTAATTGTTTTGAGTGCCCGAGCAACAACAGGAGCATCAATCATCTTTGATCCCATAGCCACTACTCCTGCTCCGTTTTGCTTAGCTTTCTCATATGCCAGAACAATCTTTTTAGATTCATCAATTTCAGATTCATCCGGAGCAAATCCCTTTTGTATCACTTGTATCTGCCTGGGATGAATACAACCCATTCCTTCAAAACCCAATGCTTTTGATGCAAGAACATTCTCCCTTAAAGCATCCATATCGTTTACATCAGAAAAGACCGAATCGATAGGTTGGATGCCGGCTGCTTTTGCTGCTACAATCATTCGCGTTCTTGCATAAAATGATTCTGTGCCGTTTACAGTTCTAACTACACCCAGATCAGCCGTATAATCTTCAAGCCCTATGGCAATTGCTACTATATTCCCCGATGAACGGGCAATCTCATATGAATTTTCTACACCCAGAGCACTTTCAATAATGGGCATAAGAAACACCTGGTTTTGCAGATTATATCTTGTTCTTATTGCTGCAATCTCATGTTCTACTTTTTTCACATAACTACTACTCTCACATTTTGGAATAAGAATAAGATTTACATTATGTGGGATTACAAAATGAAGATCATTCAGGCCTCTTTCTCCCTGATTAATTCTTACCATCCTCTCAGCACCACAGAAATCAATCTGACGTAAGGCATTTCTGACCAGAATCCTTGCCTCATCTTTTTTATCATAGGCAACTGAGTCTTCAAGGTCAAGAATTATAGCATCCGCAGAATGCAGACCAGCATTTATCATATGCCCAGGTGAGTTACCTGGCAAATAGAGTCTTGAAAATCGAAACTTATCACGGTCTGTGGAATAACCATTTTCCTGAATAAACTCAGGCAGGTATTCGAGATCTGTATTTACTAACTTTGTTATTGCAGACTCCATGCGAGCAGCAATAACAAAACTGAGAGCTCCCGAATCATTGATCCTGACCGAAGCACTTTTAATTCCAAAGAATTCAATTATTTCACTTATAAGATCCTTTATGGAATCTCCATATAAAGCCTGCACTTTAGAAATCAGATCAATGCTTATACCTCCTTCTTTTTTTAGTTCCAGAGTAATCTCGCAATCTGACCTGACCTTTGGTCCAGCATTACCAGTAATCGCTATGGATGTTTTCATCCGTATATAATTTATTTTTGATGGTCGGATAGCCTGCCCCCATGTCGATCATTATTATACTATTGTGTTTAGCTTCGCTGAGCTCGCAAGCTCGGTTGTGTATGGTAATAGATGGAGGCTTCATCTTACTCTTTGGTCGATTGTTCTTTACAAACTCAGTGATTTTTGGATACTAAAATCTAATTGTCAAAACGAAAACTTTATAGTTTTGGATTATTCATATTTTACCTTTTCTTGTCTTCACAAATTTCAATTAGAACTCCGGAAGTTGACTTAGGATGCAAAAATGCAATATCAAGTCCTTCTGCACCTTTTCGGGGAAAATTATCAATTAGTTCTACACCCATCTTCTTTGCATGAGATAATTGCTCTTCAATACTTTCAACTGCAAATGCAATATGATGAATTCCTTCACCTTTCTTCTCGATGAACTTTCCAATTGGTCCTTGTGAATCGGTTGATTCAAGTAACTCGATCTTTGTCTGCCCAAGCTGAAAGAAAGCAGTCCGCACTCTTTGTTCAGTTACCTCCTCAATATTATAGCATTTCAAACCAAAAACCTTTTCATATAAACTGATTGCTGCCTCAAGATTCTTTACTGCTATACCAATATGTTCAATATGTGAGGGTTTCATAAATATATAAGTTAAGCTGACTATTTTAACGTTAAGTGAGTTATTTCCGCATATATGAATAATATGAATTATCAAAGAAACCCAATAACCAAATTGTTTTTAATAAGTTCCCAGGAGTAATCCAAGATACAAAGTTATCTATTTTCATATGATATTGGCCAGGGCAATAATTCTTACGAATACTCCTTTGAACAAAATTACCTTATTCCCGGAATATGAAACAGATAAATATCATGTTTTAAGAATTATTCTTTAAACAGTTCAAATAACATTTCTAAAATGGGAAATCGACTGGCGCTTCTATTTCAGATTCAACATTTTCTGGCTTTTTCGCTGTCGCATGTATAGCATTACCATCAACGAAAATTGCTTTATAAGGAGTGGTGGGACAGGCATATTCACAATGACCGCAACCGATGCATATATCCTCTGTAACTTCTGGGATTACAAGGTTTCCTTCATAAGGAATCATATGCACAGCTTTTGTAGGACAACTTTCGGAACAAGCTCCGCAAGCAGTCTTCTCTGTCTTTACAATGCAATTATCCTTGATAAATTTTGCCTTCCCAATTTGTGTAAGCTTTTTAGCTTCAAGAACTAAAGGTTGCAATGCATAAGTAGGACATATCTCAGTACAAATAGTGCAGTTATAAGTGCAGAAACTCTTATGGTAATCCATCACAGGTTGCATCATTCCTGCAATGCCATACTGTTTAAGAGCAGGTTGTAAAACCCCGTTGGGACAGGCAGTAATGCACATTGAACAAGCTATACAATCCTTATTAAACTTTTCAATTCCACCACTGCCAGGAGGACAAACAGGATAGGTTCTGTCTTCTTTTACTGCTGAATCTTGCTTTGGTTTCGGGACTGGTTTTTCCTGGCTATTCGCAACACGCGATAATCCAAATAAAAGAAGTATTGATCCAATAATGATCTCACGTTTACTTTCATCAGTCTTATTTCCCTCTTTCCTCAGTTTCACAACACCATATGAAAGTGCTTTATCCTGGCAAGCATTAATACAATTAAAACAAACAACGCACCTGGTAACATCAATATCGTGCTTCAGAAAGTCGATGCAGGATGATTTACATCCAATAGCACATCTGCCACATCTTGTACAGGCAGTTTCATCAAATTTTATTCTCAGAATTGAAATTTTAGAAAGGAGACCGAGTAATGTTCCAACGGGACAAATCATATTACAATAAAGGCGACCTTTAGTAAATGATAGTACTCCTATAAGAATAAAGAAAGCTAAAGGAATCGAATAGGAAAATAATGAAAATCCCCTAACAGGAACATTACTAAGTGTGTACAGATCAAATTTTCCAAGTATCCCTGCAAGAAAATTATTAAGTATGATAATTACAGGCTTGGCAAAAAAGGTCATAAACCTGCCAAATATACTATAAGGGTCAAGCAGTGTAATTAGATATATCCCCCAAAACAATGTGACAATAAGGGTTATCGCCAGTAATGAATACCTTAATATAGTAAAGGGCTTTTTATATCCATACCTCCTGAATTTTTTCTTAAACCGTCCGGCAATCCTGCTAAAAAGATCCTGCCCGATACCCAATGGACATAAAAATGAACAGTATGTCCGGCCAGTAAGCAGTGTAAGCACCAAAACAATAAGGAATCCAATAGCGACTACTGTTCCAGCATTAATAGCCTTCAAAACAGAAGGGACAAACTGTAAATACAATAAAATGTTTATATACTCAGTAGGAATTAATGATCTGAAGTCAACAAAAATCAGAAAAAAACAGATGAAAATAATTGATGAAAATAGAATACGTATACTTCTGAGAATGTGTGTCCTCATCAGGAATTACATTTTAATTCTTTGAATATTAAGAGAATCGAGGTTCATATTACCAAGGCCCATCCTGTGTGCAATAGGAATATATTCGACTAGCTCGATTGAAACGCCAAGCATCTTTGCAGCAGCAGCATCACCAGCTACCCAGTCACTGGTAAGAATCTGTGATTTCATTGTAACCACATCTTCCTTCGATACCCCCTGAGGTCCGTGTTGAACCATGACATTGTAACAATCGATAACATTAAGGGCAGGTTTTTTCTCATAAAGGGCATAATCTGCAATACACTGGTTAAGATCATTTGAGTGCCAGTAACCCCTGTCCCATACAAGCCCCATTGCATTTTTAAGACAGCAAGTCATTCGTGTTGAATTATGGTTTTTCAGGACCGGAACATTGATAAAAACATCTGTTTCAAGTAATAACTCATGAACCTTAGCACTTTGAAGCTTAATGCCGCCTGGAATTTCAATATTCTGATAATAACTTTCCGAATTACCAGGAACAACCTTTGCACCTCCTGATTTAGCAGCTTTTTCAATACCTGAGTTTTTATAACAATTTACCCAATTATCACATGTATGATCAAAAACATAAACCTCCTTAGCTCCTGCTCTAAAACAATGCTCAATGATCCTTTTTACTAGTAGAGGGTTTGTATTTGCGGCCAGTTCTGGAATTACATCCCAACCAATATTTGGTTTAATAAGTACTTTCTGTCCTTTTTGAACAAATGTGCCCATACCACCCAGTTCATGAATTCCAAGGTCAAACATTGCATCAGGATTCCCACCCATTACTGCAACCAAATCGTATTTTGTAGCTAAAGGAGCTGATGACCATAGCTTCTCGTATCCACCCAAACTTAAAGCTGCTCCTGCAGCCATTCCAGCTCCAACCGATGTTTTAAGAAAATCCCTTCTTTTCATTACTTTTATACCTCTTTGTAAAACAATAAATGGATAAGTTCCGAAAAATACGATTTTTTTCTTTAATTCAGCATAATTTTCAAATTGTATATATAGTAAAGAAAAATTGGTTTTATATTTTATTAAGAATTAACTTAACAATCTTCTATTATTGGTTGTTGATATTTAATATAATAATATGAATTTAACAGTATGAAAATTATCTCTTACGATTGTTTCTCAGGAATAAGCGGGGATATGAATCTTGGTGCCATGATCGATCTTGGGATTGACAAGTCATATCTGATTAATGAACTCAATAAACTAAACCTTAAAGGATGGGAACTAATTGTCACTAAAGACCAAAGGCATGGCATAACTGGCACAAAAGTAACTGTTAAACAGACCAGGCACGAACATGTGCATAGGCACCTTTCAGATATTGAGAAAATTATAAATGATTCAGAGCTTGACAGTAATACAAAAAAGTTGAGCAGGAAAATATTTATGAAAATTGCAGTTGCAGAGGCATCGGTACATGGGATCTCTCTAGAGAAAGTTCATTTTCATGAGGTCGGAGCAGTTGATTCAATAATAGATGTTATTGGAGCAGCTATATGCTTTAATGCACTTAAAGTTGACCAGGTACATGTATCTACTGTGGAACTCG
>Ga0307376_10003725_pt1 | contig 14160 bp, 10 predicted proteins | sample TR2MG_FD_202536 | JGI IMG/M metagenome (GOLD analysis project Ga0307376, IMG submission 202536) | Soil microbial communities from Risofladan, Vaasa, Finland - TR-2 | ecosystem: Environmental > Terrestrial > Soil > Coastal area > Acid sulfate soil | place: Finland: Risofladan, Vaasa | collected...
CGATTCAGATCGAAGAAACGCCAAAACCATTTTTAAAAAAATACAAAGGCCGGAAAACGATTTGAGAGAAAGGACGCATCGCAGAAGCGGTCTGAATCGTAGAGCAACCTTTACCAGAGCGTTGGCAACTTGACATTTCATTTCTTTTAAGGATGTCAGCGTGTTGCGAAATGAAATAATTTGGACACAACAGGCAGCCAACTTCAAACTTCAAACTTTTAAAACTTCAGCTTATACGGGCTAGTGTCCAGATAAAAATACGTCATCGTATTTATGAATTAGAACACTTAGTTTTCTGATCCTACGAATAGGCTCATTTGCTCCGGGGAATGTGCCGCTGTTTTGTCAGAGGTTCTGGCTCGTTCCCTTGCTCGAGCAGATTTGCCGGGAGGAGGCGCTGTTTTTTCTGAGATGCTCGGACGGCGCGCTGTTTTTTCCGAAATACTTGGATGAGCCTTGCCGATGTTCATGATCGCACGATTAATAATTTGAACGAAAGGCTCTCCGGAACGCTCCTTTTCCAGCTTTAAAACCTTTTGAGTTTCCGGTGTAATCATAATCTGAATCTGTTTGTTGCCCTCTGAAAGCTTCCTTTTACGCCAGCGTTCCCGACGCTCCCTGTCTGTTTTTCGTCGTTGTTCTAAAGTTGCCACAATATTCCCTTGTCGTTTAGCTTAAACGTTTATGATGGGCGTTTGACTTCAACGATCCGGGTGCTTTATATCATCTTGTTTTTAGCGGGTCAATGCCAAAATATAACGTCCTTGCATCAAAACGAAACAGCCGATTACCGTGCTGTTAATGCACGTTTATGACATCTTGCTTTATGCTTGGCGACATATGCTTTGAAAGACCATTAAAACAAATGGTTGTGAATCATAAGTCCATATCCGACTTTAAGGGTGGATACCCATGGGCTTATGCCCGAACACACACTAGTTTACTTTGAGCACTGACCCAATACGTTTTATTTGTAATCCATAATGCCATCCGCATCACCTTCAGAAGGTGTCACCCAAGTTTCGCACCCTTTTGCTCGACCCAAGACCTGATGTCGTTTGGGAAGGTTTTAATTAAATGAATTTCTATGCGCTCTACTGAACCATGCCTTTTAAGCACGATTCTAGCGCTGAACCACCTTTGGCTCGAAATCTTCTTTCTGCAATGCTTTGGCGATTTCTGAAGCCGCCGCTTCGCTGGGAAATGCTCCTTCCAACAATCTGATTTTGTTAGGAGATATTCTATCCGGGAGCCTGTAGACCAAATATCCTTTTGATCGAAGATTCGCCTCCAGCTCTTTCAGCTCTTTATCACTTGAGAAAATCCCAATCTGAACGGCAAAGGGCATCTTAACCACAAAGGCATGAAGATAGTCCTGCTTTTTCATTTCAAAAGCAGCCCTTTGTGCCGCTTCGAAGGTCCGATAAAAGCCGACAAATACACGATACCAATCCCCTTTTTCAGGAATGTGGGCATAGGAAATGAATCCAGAATACCCTTTCTTTCTGGATCTCAGCGCAGCCTGAATAGATTCTTCCCTGTTCGCATAAGAACTGACTTGAATCACATAGGGAAAAAAATCTTGAGGTCCCGGCGGTGCTCCATGCCCGTTTGCGTACGGGGTCCTCACTTCACCCTTATTACCTTCAGCGGTTTTTGGGACCTGTTCGCCAGGCTGGATATCACCACCATCCACCCGACTCCGATGCATCCGGACATCCACTTCTTTCATTTTTATGAGTTCTGCCTGGGCTTGTGTCAGATCCGCTTCCAATTGACTCAATCGCTGGGTGACCGTCACCAAATCGCTGGACTGTTTCTGAGCCACCGCCTGGAGGTTCTCCTTTTCTGCAGCAAAGGCGGAAAGTATGGATTCCAAGACATTAATGTGCTCCAGCATGGCGACGTATAATGCCGCGCTTTCTTTATCTTCAGGAGATAGCGGCAGTCCAAGATAGACTTTGAGCCAATACAGTGCTGCGTTGTAATCGATTTTTGAGTTGGCCGGATGAATGTTTAACAATGCCGCCTTCCAAACTGCAGTTTTATAATAGTTCGTGGAGGGATAACGCTCTGCCACAATCGAATATTCCTGGGCGGCTTGGTGATATTCTGAGGCGTCTTCCAGAGCAACCGCACGATCCATGTGATTCCGTGCTTGTAATTCAGATTCGGAACCGCGGAATTGGGAAAAACAGCCGGCCACAAGAAAGCATAAGATTACGACGATGACATGATGCCATTTCATGAACAAGCCCTCACTCCTGTATCGGCACTTGGATTGCCGGGCCTTGGAATTCCTCTGGCGCGGCCGGCAGTTCAACCGTGAAGGTCGACCCAGCGTCAACGGCACTTTCGGCATAAACCTTGCCGCCGTGGCCTTCTGTAAATGCCTTGACAAGGGCCAAACCCACTCCGATACCCCCACTCTTTATTCTACCGATATTGCTGGCTTGATAAAACCTTGTAAACACTTTGGGGAGTTCCTCTGGCGCGATGCCGATTCCCGAATCCTGAATCTTAATCTGAGCACCGATGGTGCAGGGGCCGACCTTCACCCTGACGTTTCCATCGTTTCGCGTGTATTTTATTGCGTTGCTGAGAAGGTTGCTCACAACGATAGAAATTTTCTTCGTATCCACCATGACCTTAGGCGCAGCACGGGTGGCCAACTCTACAGTGATTTTCTTGCTTGCAGCAATAATCCTTGCATCTTCAACCAGAGGTTCAACAATCCGGGAGAGGTCCGTCCATTCCATGTGGTATTTCATCATGCCGGAGTCGATCTTCGCAAGATCAAGATACTGCTTGCTGAAGACCGTCAATTTATTAATTCCCCTGCGTATCGTGTCGAGCATCTGCAACTGTTCAGCATCCATTTGGGCGGAACATCGATCTTTCAGGATGTCGTGTGCAGAAAGTATCACCTGGAGAGGAGATTGAAGTTCGTGGGAAATCTGCTGCATCATATGCGTTCTAAGTTCGTTTATATTCTTGATTTTGACGCTCATGTCATTGACTGCATCGACAAGCAAGGCGATTTCATCATTAGAAGAGACCCTGACCGGCTCGTATTTACCTTGTGCAATCTGCTCAGTCCCTCGTATCAACTCGTCGATAGGCTTAGTGATTGTTCGGGCAATAAGGAAGGCCGCTGAGACAGCCGTCAGCAGCGTCAAGACTATCAACAACAGAGCGACTTTGGCGGAATGGCTGGTCGTTGTTTTCATTCTAGACATGGCATTCTCAATCGAGACCTGATTGATGTTGATCAGATGATCAAGGGATTTGTACAGGATTTTCAGGCTTTCCGACCTTCGGTTGTCACGTACCGGATTGTAGCCCGTCTCTTGGCTGTCTTTCTCGCTTTGCATGCCGGCGACAAACGATTCATGGGCCTGAAACATGTTTCTGATAATGGAACGTTCTGTCTTATCCGATGATACATTAAGCAGCGAATTCAAGAGTTGATCAAATTGCCGGCTCGTTGCAACGAACAAAGAAAAATAGGTCTCATCACGGGAGATAATATATTTCTGGGCATCTTCATTTAGATCATGCAGGACGGCTTGCAGTTGCTTGGCAAGGTCCACGACCTGGACATTCGAGGTAAGGGTCACCTTAGCTGCATTGGAAACAGCATTCAACTTGAACAGGATATACGTGCTGGCGATGATCATTATGATGATAATGACACCGAAACCGAGCATCATCTTTTTATAAATAGTCAGCTTCACAATTATTGATCCCCAAAGAATCTGTTTTCATAAGGGCGGAAAAAGCCAAACCCTTTCGTAAAAAGCGCTGGATTAGAATTCGCCTTTTGAAATTAAATAAAGCAAAAAGATTGAATTGTGCAATGCTTTCAACCCAACCGGATAATATCCGGAAACCGACTATAACCTTTCAAGATTACTATACAGATATCAAAAACAAACCAGACCGTCAACCTGGGAGATTTACAAAATTTTAACAGATTTTCTAAATTTTGGGCATCGATCGCGGCTGCACCCTGGACTGTGCATTCCCTTATACCCTGTGTATTGCGTTAGGAGCCGTTTCAAAATCTTCCGATGAATGATTTTTGTGTCTTTTGCCGAAAAGCGCCCGACCGTTTGTCGCTGTTGATCTATCAGGGAATAATAATTCTTCCGAAACGTTTATTCCAAACGTTTATTTCAAGCGTCTGGGTGTTACTCCGGAATCCCCTTATATCAGATCGCTTATCATGGTCCATTCAGAAACAGCCAACTAAAAAATTCCAGGCATTAAGGCTCCATGCGGCCCTGTTTATGCACAAGCATAGCGCACTTGCCAATATTGTTGAATAAAATCTATTAAAACAGATGGTTGGATATCATAAAATCATATCGGACTTTAAGAATAGATCGGCGGAAAAACAGATGGATTCTCAGATTTTTGGGGCAAGCTTCGGGTTCTTTAGTAAGGAACTCGATCAATCGAGCAAGTGAATGAATTTATGATTGGCTTTGGGAAACGGATAGTGTTCGATCTCCCGGCGTGTAATCCATCGGAAATCGACCGGGCCGTTGAGTTTTACGTCACCGGAAACATATCTGCAGGAAAACACATCCATTAGGATTTTAAAGTGGGTGTAGGCATGCTTGACCTGTGCAATGTGCCCGGCAACCGCCACGCCCAGGTTCACTTCTTCTTTCATCTCTCTGACACAGGCGCTTTCGGGGGTTTCATGTTTTCTGACTTTGCCGCCGGGAAATTCCCATAATCCGCCCAGCAGCCCCTCGAATTTTCGGCGCGTGATCAGCATGTGGTTGTTTTTGTAAACCACGCCAACGACGATATGGTGAAGGGGCGTTTTTGGGGTCTTAATGCGCTTTGGGAATTTATCGGCGTTCCCGGCTTGATTGGCATGGCACAGGGAACAGACTGGACAACGATTGCATTCCGGTTTTCCGGGCTTACAAATTGTAGCGCCCAACTCCATCATGGCCTGATTGAAAATGCCGGGGTGACGATGATCAAGCAGACGTCCGGCAGCTTCCTTAAAGATTTTATAGGATGACGATTTGTTTATGGGATCCGCAATTTCATAAAGACGGGCCAGAACACGCTTGACGTTTCCATCCACAACAGCGTAAGGCTGATTGAAGGCAATGCTCAGAAGCGCGGCGGCGATGTAATCACCGACGCCGGGCAACGCCCGAACCAACGCCCAGTTTTCAGGGAGTTTCCCGGCGTATTGTTCGAGGAGGACCGTTGCCGCTCGGTGCATATTGCGGGCCCGGGCATAATACCCCAGACCTTCCCAGACCTTGAGGACCTTTTGCAAGTCCGCATCCGCCAGCCGTTTGACAGTCGGAAAGTGAAGCAGAAATTTTTGGTAATACGGCAGAACCGTTTGTATCTGAGTCTGCTGAAGCATCACTTCCGAAATCCATATCCGGTAAGGATCATCGGTTTCTCGCCATGGAAGCCTGCGGTGATGGCGACGGTACCACTCAAGAAGCCGCTTTCGAAACTGTTCGATTTGTTTGGGTGTCATAACGTTTGATGAAGTCAATAAAAACCTTGCACTTTACATTCCAGGAACAACCGATATCGCTTCCGCCAAAGTTGGGGACCTGACAAAATTCGAGATAACACGACCTGTTACGATAAACCCTGCAATTTCTCCCCAACAACTCCCGCCGGTTTGTTGCTCGATGAATCGAAAAATTAAATGCCTTTGGCCTTCATGGATACATTTACCATAGGCGGCCGGAGGTCTTACACGTGTTATGTGACTATACTTCAAAACGCACCGACGATCCAGGCAAAAAATAACACGATGATCCAGGCACAAGAAATAGCCCAAAGAAAATTCTTCCAATAATTTTCGAAATAACGTTTAGTGGACTGCTCTATCCATTTCCAATTTAACCAGACATGGAAGAACAGCAATGCCAGGAGAAAAAGGGCCAGAAACGAGGTTCCCCTTTATTTTTCACTTGAGGAATATTGTTTGAATATCACGCAATCTAAATGTTATGTGTTTTTTAACACCCAGACGAAACCCATTTATGGCATTAACCATTAAAAGAATCAAAACAGGAGGAGTTCGATGAAAAAAACATTCGTTTTCGTTGCTTTATTATCTGTATTGTCTCTGATGTTTGCCATGGATTCCTCGGCGGGTCCTGCCATGGATCGTATCATGAAGAAAGGAGAGTTGGTGGTTGGCACAAGCGGCGCACAGCCGCCGATGACAGCCACCACCAAAAAAGGAGAGATCATCGGACTGGATGCTGACATTTCGAGGGCAATGGCCGATGCAATGGGTGTTAAGGTAAAATTTGTTTCAATGCCGTTTGCCAAGCTTCTTCCGGCCCTCGAAGCAGACCGGGTAGACATGGTCCTGTCGGGCATGACCATAACCCCGAAGCGCAATCAAAAGGTGGCTTTCGTGGGTCCGTATTATGTATCTGGAAAGGGAATCCTGGCCGTGGCCGAGAAGTATGCTGCCGTGCAACAGGCAAAGGGATTGGATACACCGGAGATTACTGTTACAGCTCTGAAGAATTCAACCAGTCAGAAATTTGCCGAGACGTTAATGTCCAAGGCAAAATTGATCCTTACCGATTCCTACGAAGAGGCAATTGATCTTCTTCTCAAAGGTCAGATCGATGTCATTGTAGCTGATTATTATTTTTGTGCACTGACGGCTTACCGCTACCAAGATAAGGGGCTGATAGTAGGGAAGTCGCCCCTCACCTTCGAACCACTGGGCATCGCCATGACCGAAGATACGCTGTTGATCAACTGGGTACAGAATTTTATGAACATTCTTCAAGGTAGTGGCAAATTAAAAGAGATGGGTGAGAAGTGGCTTAACGGCGGCTCATGGATTGATGAATTACCTTAAGCGGTGATTGGGATCAGATGTTTTGCAAAAATATAATAATCCATTTGCGGACTATGCGACATTTCCTGTTCCCCTAAATCGAAAATATAATTTTGGAAAAAAGAATATAACTTATTAGAATGAACTACCCCGCAGCAGAGCTGCGAGGTATCAAAATGAATTTTTATCTTATTAACCCCGATGCAGAGCATCGAGGAATTCTTTTGATTAAATATAAATTGTGATAGCAAATCTTCATTTTGTGTGAATTTTATCGGACCATGGCGGTACCCATTTGCCAAAATTTTTAGGTCCAATAATAATAGTTCGGCATAAAAATAGAATGAAAATGAATAACGATTACGTTCACGGATACAATCCAAGAGAAAACATACGATTACAGGACCAAGCTTCTACGCTGGTTGAATTGCTACACTCAGACACCTCATATTCGGAGGGGAGCCAAGTCCTTGAAGCTGGTTGTGGAGTTGGAGCTCAAACCATCACTCTTGCCAGGAATAGTCAAAAGGCTTACATTACTTCTATTGACATATCTGAAGCTTCTGTTGCTGAAGCAAAAAAGAGGGTAACGTCAGAAGGTTTTTCCAATGTTCGTTTTCAACAGGGAGATATCTTCAATTTACCCTTTAAGCCGCAATCGTTCGACCACATTTTTGTTTGTTTTGTTCTTGAACATTTGGCAAGACCGGTTGAGGCGCTGAATTGTTTAGAAAAGCTTCTCAAAGTTGGTGGTACAATAACTGTTATCGAAGGAGACCATGGATCGACTTATTTCCATCCTGACAGTGAAGCGGCGCACAAAGCGATTCAATGCCAAGTCGAACTGCAAAAAAGAGCCGATGGCAATGCCAATATAGGCAGAGAGCTATATCCCCTCTTAAAGGCAGTAGGTTTCAGCTCTATCTGCGTATCTCCACGAATGGTTTATGTTGATTCAAGCAAACCTCTTCTAGTCGAGGGCTTCACAAAGAACACATTCACAGCAATGATTGAAGGTGTACGCAAATCCTCTATTGAAGCTGGTTTAATTGACGGGAAAACCTTTGATGAGGGAATTAAGGCGTTGTACAGAACAACGGAAGAAGACGGGGTTTTTTGTTATACATTTTTCAAAGCAATGGCAACTAAATAATAGTCGCAGAACCAGCGGTTGAAGAAGGACTGGCAAATTGTTTGTAGCCCAAATACTGGTAAGGTATCTGCAAAATTCGCAGAATAAAAATTAGCCGCTATTTTTCAGTCTAATCGAAGTTTCTTGTTTTTCATCACTTCAGCCCTGTTTTGCGTAGTGCGCTAATAATCTTAGGTGAGGCCCTCACTCCAAATTTCTCGAGAGAAAAATTGGGATTTAACCTAATCACTTCAGCGGCTTCAGCCCGAGCTTCCTCATCCCGTCCTGACCAACTATAAACCACAGCCATCATAATACGGGCTAATAGAGAATTGGGCTCTTGGTGAATCGCTTTTTCGCACCATGTTATTGCCTCATCATATCGTCCTGTCAAGGCGTAGGACAATCCTAAACTCCATAAGTACCTATTCGGCGGGATAGGATTAAGACGTATTGCTTTCTTATATTCCGGAATGGATTCCTCGAACCTGTCAGCAAAAGTAAGTACCTTACCCAGCATCAAATGGGCCACAGCTGAATTGGGATTAAGGGCCACAGCCTTCTCCGCTTCGGCAAGGGCCTTATCATGCTGCCTCGCCATTGAATATAGAAAGCCCAACCAGCCGTGTGCTTCAGCAAAAGTGTCATCCAAGAGAATAGCCTTTTGAAGCAGCTCCATAGCCTTGGCCAAAGACTGTTTAGGGGATTTAGTCGTGCCATGCCACACATCCGTATTGTGGGTTATAGATAGAACATAGTAAGCCGAGGCATACTCTGGGTCTAAGGCAATGGCTTCCTCTGCCAATTGTTTCGCCAAAGCATTACTCTCTATATTAGCCCGGTTCAAATACTCATTCGCCTGCAAGCACTTTAGATAGGCCTCAAGGTTATTTGTGCCTTTCGCAACCACTCGGGCTTGCTCGCCCTCGGTCAGCTTTACCTGCATGGCCGTGATGATTTTTTTTGTGATCTCGTCTTGAACGGCAAATATGTCGCTCAAATTTCGGTCATACTGTTCTGCCCATAAGTGATGCCCAGTAAGAGCATCAATCAACTGGGCTGTTATCCGTATTTTACCTCCGGCTTTTCTAACACTCCCCTCTATAACATACTTAACCCCCAGTTCTTCCGCCACTTGGTTAATATTCACCGGCGTTCCCTTATAAGCGAATGTGGAGTTTCGAGCAATCACAAAGAGCTTTGGAACTTTGCTAAGTGCAAAAATGATCTCGTCAGTTATCCCCTCGCTGAAATATTCCTGCTCAGGATCGCCGCTCAGATTGTTAAACGGCAGAACGGCAATGGAAGGCTTGTCAGGCAGTGGATATGCCATCTTTTTCACAGATGCAGGCGCTACTGACGGGCGTCGCATGTAAAACTGCCAGCTCCCCACAGCAACGGCCAACACAAGGACAACAACTACCCCGACAAGAATTGGCATTCGCCGCACTGGTGCAGGTTTTTCCTCTCCCAGCTTTCCTGCAACCGTCACCCTCGGATCCATTAAGACCCGGTAGGCTCCCACCGGCTTGGAAATGTTTTTTACCGTTTGATCGCCGATAAAATCATATCCATACGGCAGCTTACTTTCGATGTGAACAAAAGCTGTCTGGGAGATGCAAATACCACCCGGATCGGCCAAACCTTCCAGCCTGGCAGCGATGTTGACGCCGTCACCATATATCCGGTCACCTTCTTGAATGACATCTCCAAGGTTGATGCCGATACGAAACTGCATCTTCCTATTTTCGGGCAGTTCGGTATTTCGGGCACTGATCTCTTTTTGAACCGCCACAGCACATTGCACTGCATCGACCACACTGGCAAACTCAGCCAGCAAATTGTCGCCCGGAGAATCCACCACTTTTCCGGTGTGCTGCTGGATAAGGGTGGTCATCACCTCACGGTATGCTGTTATTGTTCGGACAGTGGCTTCTTCATCTTCACCCATGAGACGGCTGTAGCCTTCGACATCCGCACTGAGAATTGCAGTGAGCTTACGTTTAAAATCTTGTGCGATCATGAGAGCACCTTCCTAATGGTTTAGGGGCATAGGAATTGGTTGGTGGCTTAAAGAAAAGAGCTTGAACCCGGAGAATAAGTTTCGAAAGAAATCAGCTTTAAATCCGTGGGTGCAGGAGATTCAGGCCAACTAATATTGATTTATAATATCATAAGATATGAAGGGTCAACATTTTATCTAAATTACAGAAGTTTAAAACATTCAGATATCCGGCAAATTACCAGTGAGGCGAGTTTGATTGAAATTGAACAACGATTTTGTTCGGCATTGCGATTCCTGCTTTAAAGCTTGTCAACAAACTGCTCCGTGTGTGGTATCGATGGTGGTGCAAAATCATCAATCCGCAACCGATTGAAAAGTTTCGAAGGTCTTAGGTTCTATCTGACTCTTCGAGTAAGCGGCATAATCAGCAAATGGTGAAAATTCAGTTTTTCCTGCTTTTGATAACTTCCCACGCCGATACGGATTTCGGTTTGGTCGATGTCTGTTAAAAGGGTCCCCAGAATGCGGTCCCAGAGGGAAAATATGATGCCATAGTTGGAATCCCGCTCTTTTATGACCACTGAATGGTGAATCCGGTGCATGGACGGCGGAACAAAAAGAATCCAGAAAAATTTTTCGAACCATACGGGAATCTTGAGGGAACTGTGATGAAACTGGGTTGCCATAATGACCAGCGTCTCAAAAAGAAAAAGCCCGTATAAATCGACACCGAGGAATAAGATCAAAAAGATTGTAATGACTTTGGAAATTGCAAGCTCACCGATGTGAAAACGCGTTGCCGTGGAAACATCCATGTTCAAGTCGCAATGATGAACGCGGTGAAGGTCCCAGAAAAATGGAACCACATGGTTCAAAAGATGCCATATATACAACATGAAATCCAGGATGAGTATCGTAATCAGGATTTTTTGCCAGTAAGGCATTTCAATACTATTTAAAATTCCGAGTCGATTGACAGAAACATATTGACAGGCCTGTGTAATTGTGGCGGCGAATAACAGCGAGAGGATAATGTTGTTAAAACCTGTAAAGGCGAGGTTGATGATCCATCGTTTTAATTTTGATACCGTAACATGACGGTAGGGCGCCAAAAGCTCCCAGATCAAAAATATCAGCAAGCCGCCCATAAACAAAAACATCCGTATGGTTGACGGTTCGGTCTTGAGCATCATTTCACCCTCATAAAAAAATCTTGGTCTTATGTTTCATTTTCAGCAGAATCTTTAAAAAGGCTCTATTGAAAAAAGTTATTTGTATCGAGATAATAATATGTATAAAATCCAAAAAGGTTTTGTCAAATTTCATCGACCAAAATAAACAGTTAATGTCATAAAGTTGCCAAGTAAACCCGAAATTCTCAGTGGGCATAGAAGCAGAAGGAATGTATCTTGTATTTTTACCTATAGATTCCTACCATTATATCTTGGAAATTCGAGTTGATCTATTTTTTCCTTAAAACAACCCTCAAGTTTTCCATTTATTCAATCCTGAAACAGGTATTTTAAGCTATAAAATTTACGTTTGCTTTTTTATGGCTGAAGATGCAAACATTCATGGTTCTTGTATTCAAATCGATTCTACAGTAAAGGTGTCGATCGATGTAATAATTTATCCACAAATAATCTTGTTATGAAGCGAATGATCCATAACCGGAGATATTAATGCAAAACTCAGGACGTTATTCAGGAGCAATTATGAAACAATATACAACCGAACAGATTAATCAAGCGGTAAACGGTACACTTAACGGCAGCCCGACGATCATGATCACAGGTGTAGAACAAATATCCGAGGCAACGACAAACCAGCTAACGTTTATTGGGGAGAAGAAATACATAAAATTATGGGATCAATCACGTGCTTCTGCCGCAATCGTCAATGACAGCCTGGATGTCGAACCGGGACAGGGCCGGGCGCTTATACGTGTGGCCGATGCCGATCTTGCTTTGGCAGACGTCCTGCGACTGTTTGAGCCGGCACCTCCAAAATGCGGGTCTGGTATCCATTCAACCGCGGTGGTCGACTCCACAGCCGTAATCGGCGAAGGTACTGCCATCGGAGCCGGCTGTTATATTGGGCCCGGCGTTGTTATCGGTGCCGATACCAAGTTTTATCCCAATGTCACCGTGCTGGATGACACCCGCATCGGCAGTGAGACGATTATCTGGTCCGGCACGGTCATACGTGAACGTTGCCTAATTGGAAATCGCTGTATTATCCATCCGAACGTGACCATAGGTGCCGACGGCTTTGGTTATCGACCGTCACCGGATGGACAAGGCCTGGTCAAGATCCCCCAAATCGGTACGGTCAAGATTGGAAACGATGTTGAGATCGGGGCAGGAAGTTGTGTTGACCGGGGTAAGTTCAGTGCCACAACGATCGGCGACGGTACGAAAATAGACAACCTGGTTCAAATCGCCCATAATTGCAAACTGGGCCGATGCTGTGTGATGGCCGGCCAGTCCGGACTGGCCGGATCCGTAACGTTAGGTGATGGCGTCATGATGGGAGGGGGGGCCAGAGTTAATGATCATGTAACCATTGGCGACGGGGCGAAACTTGGCGGAAACGCCGGCGCCATAAGCGATGTGGCGCCAGGAAAAACGCTGCTCGGGTTTCCTGCGGACGACTATCGGCAAACGTTACGGCTATGGGCAGCACAAAAACAACTTCCTGATCTTATTAAACAGATGAAGAAAAAATAGTTGCCGGTTCCCAGATTTAATTAGGAGCAGTTTCTGCAAGGACTGGTTTGAGGCAGGAAAACTCTATATTTTGTGTTTTATCCTTTGTGTCGAAAATGCAAGATGTCCGCCTTTATTCTTGAAAAATTATAGCCATATTTTTTTTCGATTTGCTTTGAAATCTTTAATCCGACTTTTGAATATCTGCAAATCAAGACAAAAAACAAAAAGCCCGGCCGTTGGAGCCGGGCTAACTATTTGAAATGGCGGAGAGAGAGGGATTCGAACCCTCGGAGGAGTTTTCACCCCTCACTCGCTTAGCAGGCGAGCGCCTTCAGCCGACTCGGCCATCTCTCCGGGTTTCCCTTAAATATTATGCGAGACAATTGTCATACAACAATTTTGAAAAACTTCTTGCCTATATGGAAAACAGATCTGGCGGAGGGAGTAGGATTCGAACCCACGGAGCTGTTACACTCAACGGTTTTCAAGACCGCCGCTTTCGACCACTCAGCCATCCCTCCGGTATTATAATGTCTAAACGATCAATCGAAATTAATTATCATCTTGGACAAAAGAGGTCAATATTTTTATTTTTGTTGGTTGACACGACCCGTTTTTTATGATTTCCGGAAAATTAATAAAAAATCAATTTTTTTAACAAAGATCGAATACAGAAACCCCACTGTATTTAAGGGAGATCTACACAATGAAACAAAAATATTTAATTTTAAAAAACGAGGATAAAACCAGACTGGTCATCAGAGAATATGCCGAGCTGGATAAAGAAATGTTTTCACTGGTATGTGAGGAGACATTTGACGATGAGGTCGTAAAATCGGCAATTGGAAAAGGCAAAAATGCGCTGATCGCGACATTGAGGACTCAAAACCTGTTCCCCATCGGCATATATGCAGAGAAAACAGCTGCAGCAGTTACAAAGATATACGAATCCGGTGATGATCAGCCTGTTGAGCTTTTTTTTGATGACACGGATCTTTTGAAAAAAGATGGGAGAAAATTCCCGGTCCTGGTTGACCTTGAAAACGAGGACGTTGAAATCGACGGACTGCTTGATGATGAAGATATCCCCGAACCGAGTTTTGACGATGAAAATGACGATATAAAAAAGATTACCTCCCCTCTAAAAATTTCAGATGATGATCCCGTTGATATCGACGACGAGGATTAGAATAAAAAGCCAACACAATCTCAAATGAGCGTAAAACTCGGATTCCTGACGGAGTGGGAAAAAGCATTGCCCATTCCATATTCAATTTTACAGGGTTCAAAATATTAAGTTCTTCTCCAATTTAGTTGGAGAAGAGGGTCCAAGGATTCAAGGGTTCAAGCTTGCTATATTGCAGTAAGCCTTGATCCCAAATAAAAAAGGCTATACTCAATTCGATCCCAGTTACAGTAAGTTGGTTGGCAATCTGGATTCAAAAAAGGA
>Ga0307376_10003728_pt1 | contig 14159 bp, 14 predicted proteins | sample TR2MG_FD_202536 | JGI IMG/M metagenome (GOLD analysis project Ga0307376, IMG submission 202536) | Soil microbial communities from Risofladan, Vaasa, Finland - TR-2 | ecosystem: Environmental > Terrestrial > Soil > Coastal area > Acid sulfate soil | place: Finland: Risofladan, Vaasa | collected...
GCATGCCGTATCGATTACCGAGCATCTGCTCGGCATGATGACCGCATTCGCGCGCAACCTCCACCTCAGCATCAGAGCTCAGGCGCAGGGCATCTGGCGTCGCGACGACCTCCCTCCCGTGTTCGAGCTGTACGGAAAGCGGGTGCTCGTGGTCGGCATGGGCGCGATCGGCACGCATTTTTCGCAGGCAATCAGCTGCCTCGGAATGCACCCCATAGGCATCCGGCGCACTACGGGCGCGTCGATCCCAGGGGTCAGCGAGATCTACGGCATCGACAGGCTTTCTGATCAGCTGCCACTTGCCGATTTTGTCATCAATACCCTTCCGGCGACTCAGGCGACGTACCACATGTTTTCGCGTCGCGAGCTCTCGCTCATGAAGAAGGGAGCCTACCTCATCAACATCGGACGTGGATCGACGATAGACGAGGCTGCGCTTATCGAGGCGCTCGAGCACGGGACGCTTGGCGGGGCAGGTCTCGATGTCTTCGAAACCGAGCCGCTTTCCGCCGATTCGCCGTTGTGGCGGATGCCGCAGGTAATTATCACGCCGCATACCGCCGGAATGACGCCACTCTACTTCACGCGAGGCTGGAGGATCTTTATCGACAATCTCTCGCGATATCTTGCCGGAGCCGAACTCCACAACCTTGTGGACAAGCGTGCGGGCTATTGATATCATTCTGTTCGGGTCATGGCGAAAGATCGGGACCAGGTGACTCAATTCTGGCGTAATCTCGAGGTTGAACTCGCGGAGCCTATCCTTATTTACTCAACGGGAAGGTGCTACGACCTTCCCGGACGGGATAGGGGCTCTCTGTGGGGCATCTTTTTTCTTACGCCGAGCGCCCTCTACTTTATGCATTTTGCGCAGGTGAGCTGGTTTTCGCTGCTCATGAATCAGGCGGAACAACCTGGCAGGCAGCGCCTTACGCTTCGAGTACCGCGCAACTGCATAATCGGAATCCGGCACGAACGAAACAGAAACTTCCTGAAGAGGTTGCTTACCGCAGATCAATCGGTCGCACACGTCGAGTACCTCGACGATGAGGGGCACAGCCGCACCATCCGATTCACCCTGGAGCGCGACCGCGGCAACTTTCTGAACCTGCTCGACACCCGGAACATGTTCAAACGATAGCCTGTTGCCACTTCATTGACAAAGTTTTCGGCTTGCCGTAAATTGTTAGTATACCGAAAAACGGAGTGCCTATGGCTTCTGAGAACGCTCTCTCCGAGAGTCAGGAAGACTACCTCGAGGCAATCTATCACATTGTCAGGAAGAAACATGCAGCACGGGCGAAGGATATTTCACGCAGACTTGGCGTGAATAACTCGTCGGTCACCGGTGCGCTTCGGGCACTGTCGCAGAAGGGACTCGTCAATTACGAACCCTATGATCTGATCACGCTCACCCGCGAGGGTGATGAAATTGCCGGGCGGGTCGTGAAACGCCACGAGTTCCTTCTGGACTTCCTGATTCGGGTGCTCGGCATACCGGCCGACGCCGCGGAGGTGTCAGCCTGTCACATGGAGCATTCACTGACCGATATCGTATTTGAACGCCTGATTCAGTTCATGGACTGCGTTGGCGACGGAAAGCGAGACGGCTTTGTCTGGCAGGAGAACGTCGGCTTCGTGCGTGCGGGCAACCGGTCCGGAGAGGGAAGGTAGTATGGAATCCTTCGCCGGTGGGCGCGGTCCTGCCCAGAAGCCGGGAACCGTCGTCGAGGTGAAGCCGCTCAGTTCGCTCAGAGAGGGGCAAACCGCGGTGGTTTCCCGGATATCAGGAGCTGAGCCACTGCGAGTTCGGCTCGTGTCCATGGGAATAGTCCCGGGGCGGACTGTCCAGGTGATCAGCGGGCGCCAAGGTCACCCGTTTTTGCTTGGGCTCGGCGTGTCCCGCGTTATGATCGGGTGGGGAATGGCAGGAAAGATCATGGTTGAAAGCGGGTCGATCATCTATGAGACATCGTAGGTCCTCCCTCGCCCCCGCGACCGCATCACGGAGCTTTGTGGTCGCTGTCGCGGGCAATCCCAACTGTGGAAAAACGACGATATTCAACGGGCTTACCGGCGCAAGCCAGAGAATCGGCAACTGGCCCGGGGTCACCGTCGAAAAAAAAGAGGGCGCGCTCCAGTCGGTGAACGCGCCTCCTGACTGTTCGATACGAGTTGTTGACCTCCCGGGCGTCTATAATCTCAGCGCCTATTCGGAGGATGAACGGGCCGCCCGGGATTATCTGGTAAGCGGTGAAGCGGATCTCGTGCTGAACGTCGTGGATGCGACAAATCTCGAGCGCAATCTGTTTCTCACGCTCCAGATCATTGAGATGGAAGTACCGCTCGTCGTCGTCCTGACGATGATGGACCTGGTGACAGAATCAGGCGGTGAGGTCTCTGCGTCCGCGCTCTCAGCCGAACTCGGCTGCCCGGTGATTGCACTTACGGCGACTGAGGTTGCAGGCATTTCGTCGCTGCGGGAGCAGCTTGTCAACTGGGCCTCATCCGCATCGTTCGAGACTGCGTTTAGCCGGACCAACTTCGCCTGTCGATATGACTCGGCCATCGAGGCGGTCGTCAACGGCTGGGAGGCGGCGCTCTGCGCCGCAGAGACACAGCCACAGGTGAGTCCCCGCTGGCTTGCCGTAAAACTGTTCGAACAGGACGCGTGGGCGCTCGAAGCAGTCTCGGACCTGCCTGCCTTTTCCCCGGCAACCGTATCCGCACAGGTCGAGCGGTTGACGCAGGAGCTCGGCGAATCGCCGGATGTCCTTGTTGCCGACGCGAGGTACGGCAGAATCGGTGAGTTAACCGCAGCGGCAATTCGACGGAAGCGTACGAAAGAGGGCCGGGACGATCGCGTAGATCGTATCCTCATGCACCGCATCTGGGGTATTCCGATCTTTCTCGCGGCGATGTTCGTGGTCTTCTGGGTCACCATAAACGTGGGCGGCGTGTTCATTCCATTCTTCGACCACTTTTCGGCCGCGATCTTTGTCCACGGAACCGCATATCTTCTGGGACTTGTTCACGCCCCAGGGTGGCTCACAACAATCATTTCCGGTGGAATCGGTACAGGAATTGAGACCGTGGCGACCTTCATTCCGGTGATATTCTTCATGTTCCTCATGCTCTCACTGCTCGAGGATTCCGGCTACATGGCCCGTTCAGCGTTTGTCACCGATCGTTTCATGGGTATGCTAGGTCTGCCCGGGAAAGCGTTCGTTCCGCTCATCGTCGGCTTCGGATGCACGGTCCCGGCAATCATGGCTACCCGCACTCTTGAGCACCGCCGTGATCGGATCCTGACCATTTTCATGGCGCCTCTCATGTCATGCGGAGCCCGATTACCGGTCTATGCACTCTTTGCCGCGGCATTCTTTCCCGCCGCATCCGGTGCGATAGTCTTTTCGCTCTATCTCGTCGGAATCGTGCTCTCGGTGCTTACCGGCCTGCTGCTGCGCTCTTCGCTTTTCCGAGGAGAGCAGACGCATCTGCTCATGGAGCTTCCGCCCTATCATCGACCACGGGCGGGGTCGGTGCTGCTCTACACCTGGGATCGAGTGAAGATGTTTCTGCTGCGCGCAGGCAAGGTTGTTATTCTCGGCATAACCATCCTCTCATTTTTCAACTCACTCGGCCTTGACGGCTCTTTCGGCAACGAGGGTACCGATAAGTCGATGCTTTCAGCAGCCGGGAAAGCAGTCACCCCGATTTTCGAGCCTATGGGGATCCACGCCGACAACTGGCCGGCGACAGTTGCCATATTTTCAGGATTGTTCGCGAAGGAAGCCGTGGTCGGTACGCTGACATCGCTCTACAATGAATCAAGGACCCCTCCCGTTGCGAGAGATGAGTCTTCCGGGCCGATCCATCATGCCGACAACTTCAATCTTCCGCATTCAGTTGGCGTCGCCCTTGCAACGATTCCGGCTGCAGTTTCCTCACTTGCAGCAACCTTTACCGATCCGCTCGGCGTGAAAGACGCGCAAAGGCAGATTGCTTCTGGTTCCGGCGAAGGTGCAGGGGGCGGCGTATACGCGTCACTGCATCGCCATTTCGATCAAGGCGCTGGTCAGGCGTATGCCTATCTCCTTTTTATACTGATCTACCTTCCCTGCCTCGCGACGATGGGCACCGCGATGCGCGAGATTGGCGCCGGATATTCCATAGTCATGTCGGTTTACCTGACGCTTGTGGCCTGGAGCGTTGCTACCTTCGCCTACCAGCTTCTTGTCGGTGGCAGCCTGTTCTGGATGACAATCAGCGTCGCTGCCGGTTTCGCGATAGTTTTCGCATTTCTCGCATACGGACGGATCGATCGTTCACGGAACGCTGAGCGGCATCGATTCGGAGACGCCGCATGATTCTCCGTGAACTGAAGGAAATTCTCACCGAGCGCGGGGAGGCAACGCTACCCGAACTCGTCGCTGTACTTCGCTGCGAGCGGCAAATGATCCGAGCCGCGATCGACTACTGGAAGGGACGGGGTCAGATCATAGTTGTGGAGCCCAACGAACAGCAACAAGCTCAAACCGTATCGTGCAAATCGTCGTGCACCGATTGTGGCCTTATGACCCTGTGCTCGACCCCCACTGTACATTACCGCTGGATAGACCGGACATAACGCAACCGCTTTGCCCGCTGCCGCAGTATCAGTGTATATTCAGCGTGTCGATATCAACTGGCAGACGAGAGGAGATTCAGTGGAATACCGCAGACTTGGCAATTCCGACCTACAGGTCTCAGTCGTGGGTGTAGGGACCTGGGCAATGGGGAACGATTTTTTCGGCAGCGTGGACGACGAGGAGTCGATTCGTGCAATCCGCGATTCAGTGGATCAGGGCATCAACCTGGTCGACACGGCGCCGCCGTATGGGGCCGGCCATTCCGAAGAGGTCGTTGGACGCGCCATATCCGGAATACGTGACAGGGTAGTACTTGCCACGAAGGTCGGTGTGTATCGCAAGGGAACGCAGTTTGTACGCGACCTCGAGCCTGCATCAATCAGGCGACAGATGGAAGACTCCCTGCGCAGGCTGAACGTCGATGTCATCGATTTGTACCAGATCCATTGGCCGGACACCTCGACACCGCTCGAGAAGTCGCTTGAGGCGCTTGCGCAACTCCAGAAAGAGGGCAAGTTCCGCCATCTCGGTGTCTCGAACTTCTCGATTGAACAGATGGACATCGTGAAGAAGCACATGAATCTGGTGAGCCTTCAGCCCCACTACTCGCTTCTCGAGCGGACCGTTGACGCGGAGACTCTTCCGTACTGTAGAAGCAACGGCCTTGGCGTTCTCGGCTACGGTACGCTTGCCGCCGGCGTTTTGACCGGTAAGTTCAGGGAAATCCCCAAACTGCCGGAAGGCGACACCCGCGACCAGTTCTACCACTACTTCCAGGAGCCGGTGTGGAGTCGCGCGCAGAGGCTGGTTGACGTGCTGCGCGCAATTGGCACCGAACGGTCAGTGCCCGTGGCGAGGGTTGCAATTGCGTGGGCGATCCAGCAGCCGGGAATAACCTGTGCGCTGGTCGGCGCGAAGAACACGAGACAGGCGCTCTCGAACGCGGAAGCCGGAGATTGGCGACTGACGGGCGATGAACTGAAGCGAATCGAAGAAGCGCATGCGGTGTTTGCCGGGAAAGAGCAGGTGTGACGCGCGGAACTGAGCCAAAGTAGATTTGTATTCTGATCAAGTTCTGGCGGAAGAGGTGATATTGAGTTATTATGAACCGCATGAACGTCGCAACTGATCGTGACAAACACGTACTTCTGCGAAAGGCAGACATTTTCTCGACTCTCGGAGAACAGGAACTCGATGTAATTGAAAAGTACAGCGAGTTCAGGACGTATCCAGTTCACTCCACCATCTTCGAAGCAGGAAGTGTGGGCGATGAGCTCTATATTGTTGCCGACGGGGAAGTGGTCATCCGCAGGCTCCTTGAAAGTGGCGATGAGCTCGACGTTGCCCGTTACATCGCGGGAGATAGCTTTGGCGAGATGGACTTGCTGAACGACGCTCCGCGCAACGCATCGGCGTTGACCGAGACTGAAGCAACGCTCCTGGTTTTCCCGTACCGGGAGCGTCGATTTGAGTCCATTCTCGAAGAACACCCGATCCTCTCGGCGCAGATTCTGCACAAGTTCATGGCGATCGTCGCGGGGCGCATTCGCAGCACAAACAAACTCATTTCAGAGAATACGCCCTGGATACAGGAGCTCAGAAAGCAGGTGCTCGGAGACAAGCTCACCGGGTTCTACAATTCAACCTATCTGAGGGAAGAGTTCCCGCGCATCCTGGCTGCCGGCAATGGACCGACGGCGCTTCTCATGGTGAAACCGGATAATTTCAAACACATAAACGATACCTACGGTCACGAAATTGGCGACGAGTCGATCAAGACCATTTGCGCCGCACTTCGCACCTGCCTGCGACCCGAGGACGGAGCGGTGCGCTATCGCGGAAACGAGATTGCGATTATCAGGCCGGAGACTACTCGAAATGACGCAGCAGCATTTGCAGAACATGTTCTTTCAACAATGAGCGCGATAGACTTGAGCGGGATAGTTGGCGGGCCGGAAGGCACTCTACCACTTACCGCAAGCGTTTCGTTTGGAATCTTTCCTGAGGAAGGGTCCGACCCAGATGCCCTGGTCGAGCTGGTGCATGATCGGCTGTACCAGGCGAGGGATGCAGGCGGAAATCAGGTGATATGCAGATGAGTTCGCAGAAGCAGTTGCTGAAGGACGATCTGGGGAAGTTCCTGAAGAAAGTGGACATTTTCTCATCACTTGATGCCCGGGAACTCAAGAGGCTCGCGGAGTCGTTTCGCATTATGGAGAGCTCCGCAGGTACGCAGCTTTTTGCCGAGGGGAACGAGGGCAGCGAGATGTACCTCGTTTTTTCGGGAAAGGTAGTCACCACCGTGAGTCTTCCCGACGGAAAGACACTGGAACTGGCGACGTTCGGAACCGGTGATTTCTTTGGGGAGATGTCCATATTCGAGCAGGCACCCCGGTCGGCGACCTGCACAACAAGGGAACCCAGCTGTCTGCTTGGGTTGCACGAGCAGGAGTTTTTCCGGTTTCTGACCCAGTATCCGCAAAGCGCCATCAAGATTATGTACCGCATGCTCAACATAACGGCGGGCCGGCTGATGAACACCGGACAGTTCCTGAGCGACATGGTGCAGTGGGGCGAGAGCGCCAGGAAACGCGCGATCACCGACGAAATGACCGGGCTCTACAACAGGCGTTTCCTTGACGATTCGATTGAAGCGCAGTTTCAGCGTGCGAAGGCTGAAGGAAGACCGCTCACCGTCATCATGGTCGACCTGGACCGCTTCCGGGAAATCAACGAGGCATACGGAATAGCCGCCGGCGACGATGTCATCCTCGCGGTAGCTCCGGTGTTCAAGGAGCATATGAAGCCGACTGATATCCTTGCGCGATACGGAGGCGATGAGTTCACGTTTGTATGTCCCGATACCGATACCGAGGAGGCACTCGAACGAGCCAGTGCAATCTGTGAGCATGTTCGCTTGCTTCCTGTGCTAGCAGGACGAGGCGGCGCAATTAGTCGAGTCACAACCAGCCAGGGACTTGCGTCCTTTCCCCGGCACGCGACGGATCTCAAGACATTGCGGGAACGAGCGGATCAGGCATTGTACCAGGCAAAAGAAGAGGGTAGAGACAGGGTAGTAGCTGCGGGTTAGGAGGGCGAGGAGTCCGAGGTAAATAATGCAAAAACGTGAAATTTCAACAATAGCCGGGAAGAACCGAATAATCTCCAACATCATTAACGCGATGGTGGGTCGTGACAGTTTTCTCGTTCTCGGTCATCAGAATCCTGACGAAGACTGTCTTGCGTCAATGATTGCTGTCGCGTTGCTCCTGACCAAGTTTTCAAAAAAGGTGGAGATCTTTGCGAGCGATCAGCTGCACGAGCACTTTGATTATCTTTTGAGTATCTGCAAATTCAATTCAATCGGTATAGCCCGAAGCTCTGACGAAGTAGGAAGTGGGACTGATACCATCATCATCTGCGACACGCCGAAGCGGTCAATGGTCAGCTACACTGACGGAATTGCCGAAATGTTCTCCCGGCCCGAGATTGTAAAAATCGAAATTGATCATCACCTTCAGGCCGACAGCGAATACATCGGCGATCCGGATTTCAGCCTCGTGGACGAGGCCTCGTCGGCCTGCGAACTTGTTGGCCTTATCTCATTGAAGATGCAGGAACAGACCGAGCTCCTCGATCAGCATCAGGTAGTTGATTTGCTCTCCCGCAACTTCGTCCTTGCGGTGCTCACCGGCATTATCGGGGATACGAACATGGGGAAGTTCATCAAATCCCGGCGTGAGCGGCGTTTCTACGAGATCTTCAGCAACCTGTTCAACGAGCTGCTTTCCCGAAAGACCAAAAAGGGATCAAATTTCTCGAACAAGGACGAGGTCTTCCGTGAGCTTCATCGGCTCTCCGCGAAGGAAGAAGAGTGCTTTAACTATATGATGGACCGAAAGCGATTTTCCAATTCAATCGGATATTCGATCCTGACTGCGGAAGACATGCGCTATCTGCATTCCCGGTACGATCCAGACATGATCATTTCGGTCGCGCGTGCCACTGCCGATGCCCTCGCCGAGGAGAGCGGCGTCATGAGCCTTGTTGTCTACGATGACGATTCGCTTGATGACGGCCTTGTGCAGTTTCGAGCGCGACGAAGCCAGGATTTCAGAGATTTCGATCTGCGCAAGATACTCTCGATCTTTGGTATCGAAAACGGCGGTGGGCACCAGGGCGCTATCGGATTCCGAGTCGAACAGGCGCGCATCGGCGATCTGGCAGAGTATGTAGAGAAGATCGTCACCGGCATCGAAACCGCACTGCAGGATACCACACGCGTTTAGTAATCGATGCGCGGACCTGCCGCGAAAGGCGCCGCCTAAAAGCTATATCCCGCTGCAATCGAGATCGTGAGAGAGCCGAACGACGTCGTGCCGTTCGGACCGCCAAAGAGCGGACCAAAGTCAAATGAGATCCGCGGGCCTGCCGACAGAACGTTCAAGAACTCAAAATCCAATCCCGCCTCTGCGGTCCCGAGTACAGCCCATTCAGTGCCTGTGGTAAGCGGAGCTTCCCGCGCCATGGCGAGCGCGCCAACGCCTGCTCCGCAATACGCCTGAGCAATAGCGCCTACCGGAAGAAGCAGTCCGAACGAAGCGGATGTCTGAAGCGACCAGGAATAGCGGGTTGCATGCTGAAGAAGATAATCCTGTGCCATTGCACTGAGGTAATCGATCCCGGCTGAAAGATAGAACGGTGTTTGCAGCGGGAAAAGCAGATGCACACCTGCGCCTAGTGAGTATGTGCCGTAGGTACCCGGATAGAGCACGGAGTCCAGATTGTTGTTCATATCCGAGATTGCGGTTCCCAGCAGAAACGGAATACCGCCGGTAATCTGGATGTGTCCGTGAGGATCCCCAAGGCTGAACGCCGGGGTGCTTGTAAATGTGAGTACCACCGCAAATAGAATGCAGAACGCAGAGGGCTGTAACTTCATCACCTGTTTTGACAACTCGGCAACAATTCTACAGAGATACGGTACTTCGGACAAGCTCGGATCCCCAATCGGCCCGCGCTTGTCGGTACCAGAAAGCGCTGATAAGATGCCGTGAGCCTCGGAGGTGTTGTGCAGGAGCTGATAACTGTCTCGCGTGAGTTGAGTGCTTCGGTAAACCGACTGTCATTCTCGGCGCCGATCACGCATGTCTACAATCCGCTTACCTATGCGCAGATTGTGCACGAGGATTATCTTTCGAAGTTTGGAAACGGTCAAAAGCGAATCGTTTTCTGGGGCATGAACCCCGGCCCCTGGGGCATGGCACAGACCGGCGTACCATTCGGTGAAATTACCGCCGTGCGGGACTGGATGGGCATCCAGGGGCGGATCGGAAAGCCGGAAGTTGAGCACTCGAAACGGCCAATTGAAGGTTTTGCCTGCGCCCGCAGCGAAGTGAGCGGGCGCCGATTCTGGGGGTTGATGGAGAGCCGTTTCGAAAGCGCCGAAGAGTTTTTCCGCGAGCACATGGTCATGAACTACTGTCCGCTTGTTTTCATGGAGGAAAGCGGAAGAAACCGTACGCCTGACAAACTGTCCGCCGACGAACGTACTCCGCTCTTCGATGCCTGCGATCATCAGGTCGCGGAGACTATTCGCATTCTCAATCCCGACTGGGTTATCGGGATCGGCGCATTCGCTTTGTCGCGTATCCGGGGAGTCGTAGAGAATCGCTTTCCGCAAGTTAAGGTCGCAGGTATTCTCCATCCAAGTCCCGCGAATCCGCGGGCGAATGCGGACTGGAGCGGAGTGGTCAGTGCGCAGCTCGCCACTCTTGGCGTGTGGCCGTAACCAGGATCGTTCGCGGAGGGAAGTTCGGGGAACCATTCATCCCATTCATTCGACTAAATCTCAACTTGAGAGGTGAATGAGCGATGAAGAGAATTCTTGCTGTCTGTACATCCCTGCTTATTACGGTAGTTTCGGCATGGAGCCTCGATCTGGCGGATGCGGACCACCTTCTCCTGCGAACCGGATTCGGTGCACCGGCATCTTCCGAGCAGTTGCTTTTTCCGTTGAGCAAAGAGGCCGCGGTCAACGAGCTGCTAACTTCCGTACGGAGCAAACCTGTCACTTCGCTTCCTGCCTGGGCAAATATGCCTCCACTGCTTCCTCCACGGCAGGTAAAGGGCGAGAACCCGAATGCGATTATTGCCGCCCGTCTGCACTATAACGCCGAACTGAACGCGCAGGCCAGGCAGCTTCAGGCGTGGTGGGTCCGCGAGATACTTGCGACCGATTCTCCGCTTACCGAGAAAATGGTTCTCTTCTGGCACAACCACTTCACGTCGAGTTTCATGAAGGTTCGAAGTCCGCTGCTACTCCTGAGACAGGATTTGCTCATAAGAAAGTATGCTTTCGGCAATTATCGGCAGTTCCTCCATGCACTCGCGAAGGACCCGGCAATGATCATCTATCTGGATAATGAAACGAATCGCAAGGGAAACGCCAACGAAAACTTCGCGCGTGAAGTCATGGAGCTTTTCACCCTTGGCGTCGGACACTATACGGAGGCGGACGTAAAGGCGGCGGCAAGAGCCTTCACCGGATGGAGAGTTGACCCGAAGACCGGTCGTTTCTTCTTTGACGCGCGGCAACATGACAACGGTCAAAAGACGTTCCTCGGACAAACCGGAGACTGGAACGGGGATGATATCATCAACATCATTCTGCAGCAGAAGCAATCTTCAATCTTCATTGTCGAACAGATGTGGCGGCAGTTCATTTCGCCCACTCCCGATATGAAAGCGGTCGAACTGCTCGCCGCACGGTTCCGCGAGAGTAATTACGACATCAAGACTCTTCTGAAGGACATGCTGACATCCAATGAGTTCTGGGCGGCGCGGAACCGCGACAACCTTGTGAAATCCCCAATAGACCTTCTTGCCGGAATGATTCGAACACTGGCCATTAGCGGATTCAATACCGACAAGAACGATGAGCACATTGCCGCCGTCTCAGCTGAGCTAGGCGAGCCACTGCTTAATCCGTTGAGCGTCAAGGGTTGGCCTTACAATACCGGCTGGATCCATTCGAATACGTTGCTCCGCCGGGAAGAGATTGTCAGTTATCTATTTGAACAGTTCGTGCGTGCGAACGGCTCCCTGTTTTCGTGGACAGCCAGAAAGGGACTGCGCGCCAACGTGATGAGCCTCAATTATGAACTTGAGTAGAGAGGAAACCACAATGAAAACCGATTTGATCCGACGAATGATACTATTGACAGTCGTCTGTGGATTTCAGTCGCTTAGGCTTTTCGCAGCCGAAGCCCCTTCCCCTGATTGGCACAGAACGCTTGTGGTAGTGGAGCTTGCCGGCGGAAATGACGGATTGAATATGGTTATTCCATATGAGGATCCACTCTACTATTCCGATCGCCCGACAATTGCAGTACCGAAAAACCAGGTGTTGCGTCTGAACCCGACGCTTGGTCTGAATCCTGCGATGAAGCCACTCCTGTCCTCCTGGTCTGGTGGTGATCTCGCATTTGTGCTGGGTGCAGGATATGCCGAACCGAATCGTTCACACTTCCGATCGATCGATATCTGGAATACAGCTTCAAACAGCAATCAGTATCTGCAGAGTGGCTGGATCAGCCGGCTGTTTGACCAGGATCGTCCGCCTGCATCCGACATAGCAGACTCATTCATAATTGGCGAGAATCATGACGGTCCGCTTGCGGGTCCGAAAATGCGAAATATCGCACTAAACTCGATTTCCGGGTTTGTCCGGGAGTCGCGCATTCTGACCGCTGTTCACCTCGGCAGTTCCGACAGTGGACCCCTTGCCTATCTCGATGCAGTCGTGGCTGATACACGCTCGGCTGCTTTTCGCCTTGCCACGCTGCAGAAGAGTCTTCCGCATTTCAGCACGAAGTTTCCGGCGACGCCGTTCGGCAGGCAGGTGGAACTCGCTGCTGAACTACTCGGCGCGGGAGCGACGGTGCCGGTTATAAAACTTACGCTGCGCGGATTCGATACCCATGGCGGCGAACGGCTCGTGCAGGACCATCTGCTGGCGGAACTGTCGGGTGCACTCGCGGCATTCCGGTCGGCGATGATCGAGCGCGGGTTATGGAAAAATGTGCTTGTCATGACCTACTCGGAGTTCGGTCGCCGTGTTCGTGAGAATTTCAGTAAAGGCACCGATCATGGGACTGCGGCGCCGATGCTCATCATGGGCGGAATGGTAAGAGGTGGGTTCTACGGCGAGGAACCTTCGTTGAGCAATCTGGACCACGGAGACCTGAAGTTCACTACCGACTACAGGGACGTATACCAGACAATTGCCTCACGTTTCTGGAGGATGAGCAGAGGGAAGGCAATCGAGCGTGCCCTCGGAAAGGCTTACCCGCAACTGGACTTTCTGCCTCAGTAGTCAGCCGGATTCAGGCGCACGAGCTCACGAGTCGAAAGAAGTCCGCACGCGGCGAGGATATCCTGACCGCGGGATCTTCGAATAGTCGTAAGGATGCCTTTGGCCTTGAGCATATTCTGGAATTCGATCATCTGCCCGTCGGATGCCGGAAGCAGCGGGCTCCCGGGTATGGGGTGGAAGCGAATGAGATTGACCCGGCACCGCAATCCCTGAAGGATGCGAGCCATCTCCTTTGCGTGGTTCATCGAGTGATTCATTCCGCCGAACACTATGTACTCGAATGAGACCCTGCGCTGTCGCGGCAAATCGTAGGAGCGCAGCGTTTCGAGCACTTCAGAAAGCGGATAGACATGCTGTATGGGCATGAGTTGCCGGCGCTCATCTTCAAACGGCGAATGCATACTCACCGCAAGATGGCTGGAACTGCGTTCAAGGTAGTTCTTCATCGCCGGTATCAAACCCACAGTTGACACAGTGATGCGTGAGGGACTCATCCCGTATCCCCACTCCGCGGTCAGAATCTCTACGCTGTCGAGAACCGGCTCGAGATTGTCGAGCGGTTCTCCCATTCCCATGTAGACGATGTTCGTGATTTGATCACGTTCAGGAAGGCTGTCGTACTGGTTCACGATCTCTCCTGCCGAAAGTTGGCCCTGAAAACCCTGTTTTCCGGTCATGCAGAACAGGCAGCCCATCTTGCAGCCGACCTGCGTCGACAGGCAGAGCGTTGCTCGCTCGGTTTCCGGGATATAGGCGGCTTCAACATATCGACGGGTTTCCGGGGAACCGGCAGCGAACAGGTATTTCTTTGTGCCATCCGAGGAGACGGTAACCTTGTCGGGGAGTTGAGGCGCAATCAGAAAAGCCTCGTCGAGCACGGATCGGGCAGAGGTCGGGAGGTTCGTCATGTCTGAGAATGATCGTAGGTGTCCGCGGTAGATCCAGCGCGCAATCTGTTCTGCGGCGTACCGCGGTAGATTCAGTTCATCTGTGACCAGCTTAAGTTGAGAGAGTGTTTTTCCGAAGAGCGGTGTTTTCATCTGTGTACCGGCATCAATATAGCAGATTGTGCCGATTCTTTAGAAGTAGATCTCCGAGTGTATGCTGTCGAAGGCTACTCCGGAGGCTATCAGTAGGTCACGCACATCAAC
>Ga0307376_10003731_pt1 | contig 14157 bp, 10 predicted proteins | sample TR2MG_FD_202536 | JGI IMG/M metagenome (GOLD analysis project Ga0307376, IMG submission 202536) | Soil microbial communities from Risofladan, Vaasa, Finland - TR-2 | ecosystem: Environmental > Terrestrial > Soil > Coastal area > Acid sulfate soil | place: Finland: Risofladan, Vaasa | collected...
TGCCCAATTCACTACAGATCTTCTTATCTGTGAAGTCAGACCGTATATTTCTTCCCTTGGGAATTTTGCTGTTATTGTATATATCTCTAAACAGAGTTCGTATGACTTTTGCCAGACTTTCAACTCTTTGTAATTCTTTAGCATTTTTATCCGCCTGTTTTGTGGCGGGTCACTCGAACCCTTGGATCCTTGAATCCTTGAACCCTCTGGGATCACAACTGTTCAATTGGAGATGACATACTTATTTTACCCAAATTAACTACAACTAATCGGGAGATGATCCAAAATTGCAAGCTGTTTGAGGGCGTTAGCCCGAGTTCTTGCAATTTAGCCAGACGCGTCATGAATCCCAAAATTGCTTGGGGAGCGAACAAAATCAGACTTTTTAAGAATTCATCAAGAATGAAAAACAAAAATGCTTCGACATTCATCATTCGATATTCGAAATTCATCATTTGCAGTTTCAAATCAAGTCAAAATATCTGCTCGTTACGAGGTCATCATTATTAAAATATCATCATTCTGTTCTTCAGTAGCAACCCTTGCCAGAGGACGGTCGGCCGGTCCCTGGACCACCTCTCCAAGGGTGTTGAAAACACTTCCGTGACAGGGGCAGGCAAATCCTTTTGGGGTCGCGTCCACCGTACACCCGAGATGGGTACAGGTCAGGTTAAGGGCGTAAACATTCTTGCCGTCCTTTATCACAGCGATCTTTTTTTCTCCGAAAACCAGTGCACCGCGGCCGGGAACATCTGTTTTCTTTACACGAAAAATCCCTTTTTTACGTTTTGTCCGGGGAATGAGAAATTTACCCAGCAAGGGCAAAGAGACCAGCGCCAATACCAGGGTTTTGATTAATTTTCGACGGCCCTTATGAGTTTTTTCCATTTTTTTACGTATGCTTTTTTAAAATCCGGTCCCTTTGATGCCATTTTCGCAAACCGGTCCTGTGGCATGAAAAACCCATTGGACATATTTTGTTTCCTTTGGTCCCAAAACGAAACCAGTGTCATACCGTCCTTTTGGAGCTGGTAAATGCGATCCTTTTCTTTTTCCAGTAAAAACCTTTTAGGAGTATTGTGGCAACCGTCACACATGACCGTGCCCCGGCGAATGGTGTGGGGAAAAAAAGCCTTCCACTGTGCGGCCAGCAGGCGGTTTTCCTTCCCCACCGGCGTGTTGTTCTCAATGTCGGTAAAATAGACGATAAACTGGGGTCGGATGGGACTGACTTTTCCGCGTTTGTTGATACCCAAAGGGGGTGAATCCTGCTTTTTTAAAAAACCACTTTTAACATATTGACCGTCGCCCCAAGGCCGCAGACGGAAATAATCCCTGTTGGAGCTGTCTGTAAAGCGGATAAAAAAGGTGCCGTATTCCTGAGCCGCCCATGCACTGTGACAGGCGTAACACTCCAGATTCTTTGAATGGGTGCCGATACTGTGCTCGATGATCGCCGGATCGGGTTTATGGCAATCCTTGCAGGTGACAGAGGATTTCTTCCCGGACATCAAGCTCTCCATTGAATGACAGTCTCCGCATTCCATCCCGGCCTGTGCATGGACATCCGGCAGCATTTTAAGAAAGGGGGAGCCCTTTGCCACCGCTCCCCGCTGATAGCGCAGACTGTCCTCGCGCGGCGCTCTGCCGTAAAATTCCATACCGGTAAAATAGCCGGTGTGGCAATCGAGACATCGATCCGACTTGGGGCGGATGAGAAAATCTCCCGCTCTTTCATGACAGTCGAAACAATTTCTTACATGGCACGATTCACAGTTTTTTTTAAAAAAATCCGGATCATCCTGACCTATATTTTTTTTCACAAAGGCTTTTTCAACGGCCCGGGTACTCATCGACTGATCAAAGACTGCATTGTATTTGGAAGTTGAAATCCTTTGGATCGGAAAGCGGATTTTTTTCTTCTTGGGCTTGGATCGGTGCAACACCGTTCCCATCGCCGGACTCGGACGTCGATGTTCCGGTCGGTGGGTACGCTCAAGACACATCGGCAGCATGTTATAGTCGAGCTTTTTTTGATAAATCGGATTCTTGGAATCGTCATGACAAACAAGGCACTGATTGACCGCCAGAACTTTTTTGATTTCCGAACCGTTCAGCGGCCTGGAATTCTCCCGAACAATGGCGGATAAGGCACTGACCTTTCCTTCGTTCATCACCAAAAAACCGTCGAGAGGCTTTTGTGTCGATTTTTCGCATAGTAATGTCGCCACGATGCTCTTCTCGTTGACCACATGCTGTCCGAAGCCCAGAAAGCTGGGATCTGCATGGCATTCTGTGCACCCGACCGCTTTTTTACCGGTATTATGAGAATAAAAAGGGGCAAAACGCAACCGGTTCTTTCCGTTAAACTCGGCGACATATTCATCCTTGATCATTTGCCCTTGCGCATCGATCACCGTAACAAAGGTCTGGCACCCTGGCGTGACCGGAGAAATTTTTCCACGCTGGTTAACGGCCAATGGAAAAGGATAAAGCTTTCGCCAGTCCTCGGTTTCACTGAATTTACCCAATGTTTCCCGATCCTTGATATAGTCCCGGCCGAACTTGGTTCGGTCGTAACGGGTATGACAGCCATAACACTGGGGCACGGCACGGGAATGGCAGGCATAACACTCCATCCGTTCATGACCGACAATGGTGTGCTCCGGCGTGCCGGTAATGACAGGGCTCTTATATAATTTGCCGGTGCGTTTGCCCAAAACGTAAACATCACCGGATTCATAAAATACATTGGCGTATTTACGCCCTTTGCCGGTGGTTACCATTTTCATCCCCGGTCGCATCTTTAGCGTATAGCTTTTAGATTCCCGCACCGCCGAATCGTTTTCACGGGTGATTCCCTGAAAAGCAGGGCGATGGGCGCCGCTGCCGTGACAATCTTCGCACCGAATCTCTGTCTGAAGGTACATGTTTTCATAAGCGTATCCGTCACCCATGACATCTCTGGAAGTGTGGCAGTCGATACAGTCCATCCCTTTAGAGAAATGAACATCTTCGACGATATGGGTGACGTTACGCCCGCCACTGATCATTTTGGGACCCGGAAACCCGTTTCGGGTCGGAACCATGGAATTATTGCCGTCATTAAGCCCCTGGTAGGTTAACGCCATGCGACCGCTGCGGTTGTGACAGCGCATACAGACATCGTTTCCGGGAAGGGGATCGAGCCGGTGATCGGCGGAATAAGGCCATTTGTCTTTGACGGTGAGATCATTCCCCTGATAGGTAGCGGTATCGTTGTAAGGAAAATGGCATGCCGAACACCCGGAGCCATGGCTTGCGGTATACTTTTGATTGTCTTCCCGCCCCACGTGGCACCGGGAACAAAATTTGCGGTATAGTTCTCCGGAAAAGTTATTCAATTGGGATACATCTTTAAGTTCGAGTGGTCGTCCGTATGCTGAAAAAACGTTTTCCGAGCGTGTGCCGTAAAGCCTGCCGTCTTCTCCCTCCCAGGTCTTCTGGATATTTTTGATCATTCCGGTGTTCGTATGCATGAGGCTCGCCCTGACACGCGCCAACTGATACGGGTGACACTTCCCACAGGTCTGTTCCCAAAATTCAGGAGCCGAAGGGTTTTTCGGGCCGACCATGGAGCGATGTGAAATTTCCTTGTCTTTTGCTTTCGGATCACCCTTGTGGCAGTCGACACAAATTCGGTGATTGGCAGAGGCGACTTCCAGGTCTTGATGGCATAAAACGCAGGTGGACTTGCTGGAAAGAGCACTGTTGCAGCCGAGTAGTAGAAAGACAACCGCACTCAAAATAGAGATTCGTCTAAACCGAAACATAAATCAATCGATCACGAAGACATGAGACTTTATATTTTTTTTCGTGTTTCGGCATTTAGCCAAGTCCATATCCTTTTGGGTCGGATACGTTGTTGTCATTGGAAGCTTCCGTAAGATCAGAAAGGGTCATCATCTTATGGGAGTCTTCTTTGTAGAAAGCCAACATCGTTTCCATGGTTCTGAAATACGGGAGTTTGTGCTTGACCTTGCCAAAAAGGATGTAGATAAGGATATACGTGGGTATAAACGTGAAGGAATAACCCACCGTCTCCCCCACCCCGGGAAGACGGCACGGCAACAGGAACTCAATATTCACAAACCGTGTCTGCATCCAGCCCAAGGCAAAAGGGATGGGCCACAAGGAGGCGGCAGCAAGGGCGATTTGCTTGAAAAAAACCTTTCCAAAGGCTTCGTTGGCTTCCCTGTTGAATAATTTATAGCTCGGCTTATCTTTGGCCAGGAGGGCCCTTATGGAAAGGTTCTGCATTCGGGTCATCTCCCGGCTATCTTGATCAATACCTGCTTTGTTGAATCTGAAAGCCACAGAGAGGGTAAATTCGCCGACGATGACACACAGCAAGGATAATACCCCGGTTCCGATGAAATAACCGAGTAACGGTTGTTCGACAATACGGAAAAAATAAATCAGAACGGCATCCATATTTAAATAAACTGCCTGGAGAAAATCCATGAACATCCACTCCTTGGGATCCGAATTCAATGGGGATATCTCTCAAATGCTTTTTATGCGCAACACCCAACGAAGGGGTATCTTGGCGCTTAATACGGCGGCACAATACTGTACCCGAGAAAACCTCTGCTCGAGTATCGCAGCCCCACATATACGGCCAGCACAATAAATAGTCTCTTAAGCCATACCTCCGGGATGTACTTTGAAGTGCGGGGACCGATCATGGAGCCCACAAAGATCCCGACAAGTTCAGCACCGATCAACGGCCAGTAAATCACCGCCCCCTTTACGACCATATAGGTAAAGACACTGACAATCATTCCAACCAGCACGGTCAGCGCCGAAGTCCCGGCGACAATAAACATGGGCAGCCCCGCCACGGATGTCAGGAACGGCACGAACAAGAAACCGCCGCCGACGCCGATGAAAGATGCGATTGAAGCAATAAAAAAGCCGCCGATGATCGGGATAATGGGGCGGAAGCTAAACTCCACACCGTAGAAGGTAAAGAGCACCTTTCCAAGGCCAAACTGTGTGATTTTAACACCCACATCTTTGGCTTCACCGATTTCTTTCGTTCCCTTGACCCCTTTTTCAAAGGCTTTGGCTGCTTGTGTGGCAGCTTTCCTTTTGGCCATTCCAGCCGGAAGCGTTTCATAGAGCAAAACCCCTGCTACGGCAAACACGCAAAGCCCAAAGTAACCGATATACGCCTTTAGCGAGATCTTGCCTGCGGTCAACATCGGTACGCCGATGCTGCCTCCAACGGCACCAATGGCCAGAGCAATACCCAGGGGCAACACCAGCCGGCCGGCCTTATAGTAATTGAGACTTGAGATGGCTGCACTCAACCCCACCAACCACTGGTTGGATACCCGAATGCTGTCGGTAATCAGTTTGTTCAGAATCGGTGATGTCTGTTTAAAGGTTTTACCATAGTTGGCCAATCCAAAAACCGTGATATGTCCGACACCGGCCATGATCCCTCCAAAGGCGCCGACCGTGGAAAAAATCCACCCCACCCAAATGGCCCACAAAAAGCCGATGAGCAAACTGGGTGATGGCGCCCCCGGTATACCGAGCCATCCCGGTTTTGCGTCAGGATCGATCTCTCCCGCCTTCGTCCCCTGGGGTGTTTGGGCAATGGCCTCTGCAAGCCTATCCGATCCTGCATACGCCGGAACAGCAACTAAAATTGGCGATAAAAAGAGAACACCGACAATAAAGATTACTGAAATTTTTATTAATTTTTGGCTCATTTTCACCTCCTCGGCTGATGCATAGCTCCGAACAGTGCTGATCTCGTATGTAGTGTTCCATGTCTATCTGTTGACATAAAACTGTTAAAAGAACAAAAAGGATCCCAAAGCTTATAATTCCTCCAAGAATAGAATGGACCTGTTTTCCAACGTTATAATTTTTATTAAAAACCCTGTCGAATTGGAAATCAACATAATTTTTGGTTTTTACGGAATATTTTTCCATTGAATATTTCCTGCAGCCCCCCAAGACCGAATTTCCGCAACGCTCCAACATGCTTCAGGGAATGCGCCCCCAGTTTCAGTTCGCGTTTGGCACCTTGTGAACTCAAAGCAATTCGATTGCGGCGATCTGTGGTCAGATCAAACCGGCATACGCTATTTGGCTTCCGTTCGACCTATATTCTGTCTTGATTGCCCAAATTCTATCTGCTACTTTACGATAATATATCGATGGCGGACAAACAGCCGTTTCCCAAGGAAACGGACGCGATTACCATTCAAAAATACGGGTATTCAGACATCAAGAAAGGCTAGTTTGTTCACTGTAGCAGTTCATTCATGGCTGCGTTTGAATCTTAAAATATTTTTGCTTCTATATTTTGACTTAAATTGTCCAAGGTAAAAACATGAAAAGCATTAAATCAAAATTGTTGTTTTACGTCGGGTCGATTGTATTTATCTTTTCGACCATACTGTTCTACAGGACCTATACACTGATTACCGGAAATTATGAGAATCTAACCAACCAGCAGCTGACCCTGGCATTGAACTTTGACCTGGCCATTCGTGGATATGTTGCCGAAAACATCCGCCCGCTTATGTTTGATTTGCTGCCTGAAGGAGAGTTTATACCCAAAACCATGTCCACCAGCTTTGTTGCCCGCCACATATTCAACGAAGTTCGGACACAGTTTCCGGATTACATCATTAAATTTTCTGCGGACAATCCCAGGAATCCTGTCAATTTGGCTGGACCGGAAGAGTTAAAAATGATCCGGTATTTTAACGAAAACCCTCAAAAGAAGGTTTGGACCGGAGAAATTAACCTGGGGAACAGACCCTATTTTGCAAAATTCAGTGCCATGCGGATGGAAGAATCCTGTCTGCGTTGCCACGGCGTTCCCGCCGATGCACCAAGAAACCTGTTGGAAATATATGGTTCTGAGGCATCTTTTAACCTTCCGTTGGGAAAGGTGGTGGGTCTCGATACCATTGCCATACCGAAAGAAAAAGTGACCGCATTATTTTTTAAGGAAACCATCAGTAATTTTAGTTTGCTGGGCATCGGCCTTTCTTTACTGTGCATATCACTGGTTTTTGTTTTTAAATTTGTCATCACGGACCGTCTAAGTAAAATCACCGAACACTTTGTGCATACGGAAGAGCAGAACGGCATTGTGGAAATCCTGCCCATTGAAATTAGCGGACAAGACGAAATAACTACTTTGGTTATTAATTTTAATAAATTAGCAAACAGGCTCAACGATTATTATATTTTGCTGGAAGAAAAAGTTGAAGAGCGGACAAAAGAATTAAGCAGGGCCAATGAGCAACTTAAAAAAGAAATCGAAGAGCGCAAACAGGCTGAAGTGATGCTGAAAAGAAGTGAAAACACGCTGAAAAGCATCTTTCAGTCTGCACCGATCGGCATCGGGCTGGTTACCAATCGGATCATAGAATGGACAAACGATCAATTCCAGCACATGATCGGATACTCCATGGGCGAACTGGAAAGGAATAACGCCAGAATTTTGTATGATAGTGACGAAGAATATGAGCGGATTGGATTTGAAATCAACTCGCAAATACAAAAACTTGGTATTGGAACGGTGGAGTCGCAATTCAGGCGCCGTGACGGCCGAATTATCGACGTCCTATTGAGGTCGACGCCCATAAATCCTATCGACCTTTCGGAAGGACGTATTTTTACGGTCATGGATATCACTCAGACAAAACTGATGCAGGACCAGCTCATCCGATCCGAACGTCTTGCCGCCACAGGCCAACTGGCCGCCTCCGTCGCACACGAAATCAACTCTCCCTTACAGGCGGTTACGGTAATGCTGGGGACACTGAAAATAAAATACAGTGACGATGAAGCGCTATCGAAGCAGCTGGAATTGCTGAAAGGCGCTTTTAGAAGCATCCGGGACACGGTAATAAATTTGCTCGATCTGAATCGTCCGGGAAAGGAAGCCAAACAATCCACCAATATAAACCTTCTCATAGAAAAAAACGTCGATTTGGTTCGATCTCATTTGAAGCGGAATAAGATCAAGGTCAATTTGGATCTGTCATCAAATATGCCTGAAATATATGCCTCGCCCCTGAAATTGAGTCAGTGTTTTTTGAATCTCATCAACAATGCATCGGAAGCCATGACCGGCACCTCCACACCGAATAACGGGCCCGGGGCCGGAATGGACACAGGTGGGGAGATCAGCATTAATACGAGTCACACGAAGAAAAATATTATCATCAAGATAAGCGATACGGGCCCGGGTATTCCAGAGAAGGACCTGCAATATATTTTTGATCCCTTCTTCACCCGAAAAAAGAAAATGGGAATGGGCGTGGGGCTTTCCATCTGCCACGGGACTATCTATGATCACGGTGGGTTTATAACCGGAGAAAATTTACCGCATGGCGGGGTGATGATGACCATAACACTGCCTGCAACTTGATACTAAAAAAGCTTTTTAAGAATGATAGGGAAGCCATCGATGTAAGAAATTTGATCTTATTATAACCTACTAAACTGAGCGATTGTCGAGTTTCCCGCCGGCTTCTGTTATTACCAGCTGGTTGATCTGATAAATAACGACATGTTTACGTCTGAAACTCCTTGTACCGCTTTCACAACCTGGAGAACACGGTCCCTTCTTTCGCTGGTAAGAGCTGTCCCTGTAATATTAACCTGCCCATTTTCAAGCACCTCGATGTTTAAATTATAAACAAAAAGATCATTTTTCATCAATTCAGCCTCGATTTTTTTGGCCAGGGAAAGCCGTTTCATAGAATCGATTGCTTTCAGGCTGCATTCTTTCATCTCTTCCGATCGGGCCGCCTCAACAATAATTTTAGAAGCTAATTTGTTCCCCATTTTTTCAGTATTTAAAACAATGTCGTAGAGTGATGGATTATCCCATTCTTGTTGATAGGCAAAACGGAAAAAACCTTTTTGGGTGCTGTCGCTTTTTCGAATGGTCTTTATAGCCGCCTCTCGGCTCATTCCCTGGTGTTCCATAAGGTTCTGAATCCGAGCCTCTTCTTTTTTTTGAATGAATACATGCATAGCACATCCAAAATCCTGAAGCAAAATTTGACTGCCGTGTCCAACGATCACACCTCGACCTATTTGCGCAATCGTAAAAACGACAGAATTCATAAAAGTTAAATATATCTCCGGTTTTCGACTAAAAAGGCGATCAAAAAAACCGGGTTCTCTCTCATGCAGTTCCTTTACCTGTTCAATTTGAATTCCTTGCTCAACACCTATTTTCTGTAATTTTTGATCGTCATATAACTCAAGGTCAAGACCATCTGCGACACGGCGGGCTATTCTTGGGCCGTCTGTCCCCATGTTGTATGAAATCGTAATCAACGACATTGGTGTTCTCCTCTCGGTAGTAATTAAAGAATCCGGGCCCAGAGGACCCGGCTTTGGTTTCACCCCATAGGGGTGTGATTAACCTCTCATTGCACGTGGTTGGAAGGCTGGAAATGATGATCATTATAGTCATTAAATTCATTTTGCCATGTTATTTATGCAATTTCAGGGTAAATATAGCCGCTATCCCATGGCGGGGGTGCGATAGTTGGATGCGTATTAAGTGATGCTTCCGTTGAGGTCAATGCAAACACCCTATTTTATGAATTAGGGTCCGAACGCTTTAAAATTTTAAGACTCTCCAGTTCCTTCTTTATGCATTCAGGGCAATAGGTCGGTGAGATGGCAATTTTGGATTTGGTCAACAGGTATTCTTCCACAGATATCCATTCTCCGGCACCGACGTCCTTTCCGGTATCGTCCCGGATACTTTTGCACATACAACAGAGGGGCAATAGGGTTTCATAAGCACTCACCTTCCGCTTAAGTTCTAATTTTTCTAAACAGCTGGAAATCCTAAAAGACAATTCTTCAGGCTCACAGGGTTTGAGCAGGTAATCATCGGCATCGAGCCGCAAAGCGTCAATTGCAGATATCAAATCACCGAATCCGGTCAAGATGACGACCATGCTGTCAGGATTTTTTTCTTTGGCGCTTTTCAAAACTCCAATGCCATCTATGGGATCCATGACCAGATCGGTAAGGACCAGATCGAAATTATTTTCTTCCAACAATTCAATAGCTTCTTTTCCGTTCGCAGCAGTGGACACATGATATTCTTCTTGTTCAAGTGCAGAAGCAATCGATTCCAGAATAAAAGGATCGTCATCAACCAGCAATATCTTATATTTGTCCATGGTTACCTATAACCCCGTCTATCATTTAATGTATCGATACCGTTTTATTTCATCCTTTGTTTAATGTGTTTCATGAGAAAATAAGAACGGTCATCTGTTTCATATATAAACAATCTCCCCGGTTAATTGTCAAGTAACACTCTGAGTTGATGTGAGGCGCCGGAAAAATCTGTTTCCAATTCGTCCGGATATCCGGTTGAAAGGTGTTCGGTCATGCACCGGTGATTCCGTCAAATTATTCCTTGAATTGTAGGCAGAAAAACCGATGATTACAACCGCTAATAACATGGGTGATCTGTCCGGACAAAGCAGAATGGCCGTTTCCCATTTCGATCCTTCACGCGGATCTCAAGGGAATCGACCATTTCTGCCTCAGACAAAGACCAGACTCAACCATGGAAACAGCATGATGATAATCCAGGCAATAAATACAAAGACTAGATATGGCGGCACCCATTTGATTAGCTTGTCGTAAGGGATTCCCGTTATTCCGGAAGCGACGAAAAGATCCAGACCAAAAGGCGGCGTGATAAAGCCGATGGACAGACCCACGATAAAAACAACGCCCCAGTGAATCGGGTTCATTCCGATAGATACCGCGATGGGCGCCAAAATCGGGGCCAGGATGATGCATACGGAGATGGATTCCATGATGGCGCCGGCCATGACAATACTGATCATCATGGCGCCCAGCATCACAAAATAGCTTCCAAAGGAATGGACAAAATTGGATACAACATCATGAACGCCCAAGATTGAAAAAACCTGCTGCAGTACGATGGAAATCGAGACCACCGGCGCCAGCAACCCGTTGACCCGACCGCTGGAAAGGAAGACAGCCGGTATGTCTTTGAGTTTGATCTCTCGCGTCAGCAGGGTGCCGGCCATCAGGCAATACGCAGCGGCAACTCCCGAGGCTTCCGTGGGTGAAGAGATACCGCCGTATACAATGATCAGAATAAGGGCCACTGCGGCAATCCCGAGTTTTGCATCCCAGGTCGAACGTACAACTTCTTTCATTAAAAAGGGTTCCGGACGCCCCCAGTCATACTTTCGGCACCAGAATCGGGCGGCGACCATTAGCGCAACACTGACCAACAGCCCGGGGATGATTCCCGCCTTGAAAAGGTCGAGGACGCTTATATTGACCGTGAAGCCGTAGACGATCATAAGGATGCTGGGGGGTATCAAAATCCCCACAATCCCGCCGGCGGCTACCGTTGTTGCAGCGAATTCATCATTATAGCCCTGATCTTTGAGTTCGGGAATCATAATTCGGCCGATGGTCGCCACGGTGGCGGAGTTGGATCCGGAAATCGCTGAAAATAAGCTGCAGGTGGCCACCGCAGCCATGGCCAGCCCCCCTCTGAGCGGTGCCAATACCCGCCGCGCCATCATGGATAATTTTTTGGCGATACCGCCGGCGCCGATAAGGTCGCCGGTGAGAATAAACAGCGGCATCGCCAACAGGGCGTAACTGCTGATGCCCTGGTAGGATGTAATCCCGATGTTCATGATGGTAAAATCAATGGCAATCGATGCCAGGGTGGCCCAAAAGGCCACACATAAAAAGATCGGCACGCCAAGGATGAAGAGAAACCCTGTTATTACGGAGATGATCCAAATTGCCACATCTTCAGGTATTCCGAACATTCTTTTCTCCCAAAAACACTATTTATTAAACCGGTTTATTCGATGGTCGCGGTAGGATTCAACTTCAGTGGTTTGTTGTTTCTGAAATCTTTAATATCCTGTATCGCGCACTGTATGACCCTGATAAACAAAATAGAAAACGAGACGGGGATACACAACGGGACCAGCCATTTGGGTATGCTTTCGGTACCGTATATCAATGCACCGACCTCGTGTAAGCGAACGATCTGAGTCACCGAGAAATACGCCGCAATAATACCGAATGCGATCCAGAGGGTATAATCGAGCATCAGAAGAGAAAATTGTGCGCCCCGCGGCAGTTTACTTCGGAACGCCGCCAGGCGGAGATGTGCCCGCTCTTTGACATTCCAGGAACACCCCAGCCAGGAAAACCAGACGAACAAGCCGATGCAGACATAAACCGCCCAGTGAAACGCGGTTTTGAAAAAAAAGCGCTGTACAACGCCGATGGCCATAATCGCCATCATTAAAAAGTACATCGGGAAAATCAGAATGTTTTCAATATTCTGATCCAGCCAGTGTAAGATTTTTTTTGCCATTTATTTCACCATGCCTAAAATATATTTTCCAACCTCAACAAATAAAAAACATCAAAAGCGACGGCCCTTTTTAGAAAACAGTGCGGGTGCTTTTGGCGGTCTTCAAGTTATACCATCGCTTCGCGATTCTATGTAACCTCCCGCTCAAAGCGGGACCCAAAAAAGAATTCCTATACGATTAAGTCACCACCCAGACCGCCTGCTCGACGCCCAATTGAATGACTTGATTGCTGACACTGCCCATAAAAAATTCTTGAAACTTGGACAAACCTCTTCTGCCGATGACGATCGGTGAATATCCACCCTGTTCGGCTTCTTGAACAATGGCTCTTGGCCGGCTTAAAACGCCGGCAATTACTTTTCGTGTCACGTGATCCGATTTAAATCCATGATCGATCAAACGGCGCTTGGCTTCATCGAATACAGCCTGCATTTTTTGTTCTTCGGTTTGAAAGTCCTCTTCGGGCAGAGGTTTATACGAAGGTCCGGGCTTTAATTGTTCTCCATTCCGAATAACATGCAGCAGCGTGACCTTGAAATCATGACCGCCCATCAACTCACCGACGAAATCCACAGCACGCATCGCACCTTCTGAACGGTCCATGGCAACCAGAATATTTTTTCCGGGCAGCCTTTTCCCTGCGATAAAAACGGGAACAAAAGAAAGATTCTGAATGACTTTTGTGGCATTCGTACCCAAAAATGGTTCCGGCAATTCTCCTTCGCCGCTTCTGCTGATGATCACGGCCAAATACCCGTCTTTGGCTTCTTCGACGATATCTCTGGCAATGCCTTTTTCACTTTGCTTGATCTTGACGGTCACCCCTTCTTTTGGAAAGCCGGCATCCCGAAGAATCTGCTGAGCCTTTTCCATGAACTGCTCGATTTCATTTTTTTTAGCAGCTTCCCAGGCTCTGACGTGGGCTACGGCCCCCCGGCTCTGCGGCTCCATTTCGATATCCCAGTAAAAATCCGGCAACGTGATGAAAACATGATACAAGACCAAATGCTTTTTTTGAAACGGGTCTCGTTGAGTGATATGCTTAATGGTTTCCATACAGCGGTCTGAGGCATCAACGGCCACCAATATTTTATCTTCTAATGCCATGATCGGAACTCCCTTTATGTCGGATCCAGTAAAACGTCATGATCTGTGATTGGGTCAAAATACCCCGTCATTTAAAATAACAATCGGGTATCCGCGAAAAATCGATACCTTGGGCCTTTGCTTTAAAGCATTTGCAGAGCCTCTCCATGATGAATGAGGCTCTGCGTTAAGTAGGGTTCATCAGCGAAAAGCGAATTGCCGATTTATCCCGAGCTATTCGGCCTTTTTCTCGGTGCTCTTTACATAATAGCCTTGGCCGCGTTTCCATTCGCCGTCTTTCCACCATGGGGGGTTGGGCTTCCACCAGCGATGGGGTGCAACGTCCATGGCATACGCACCTTTGGGAACTTCGCGGGCAATGGAATACATCTTTTCAAAGATATCGCCCCGCCCGTACAGCTTGTTCTGTTTGACCATCTGGCTTTCCCAGGCGGCTTTATTGTACTTGGGCGAAATGAGCTTCTCCAGCTTATCCATTTCCGCGTCGGACCAGAGAACATTGGTAATGTCGTTTTTCCAGTGCTCGCTGCCCACCGGCGGTTCCTCCTGGTCAGCACCGGACCTGATGGCAATGGAGGCTTCCTCCTTGCCGAGAACACCGACC
>Ga0307376_10003734_pt1 | contig 14154 bp, 12 predicted proteins | sample TR2MG_FD_202536 | JGI IMG/M metagenome (GOLD analysis project Ga0307376, IMG submission 202536) | Soil microbial communities from Risofladan, Vaasa, Finland - TR-2 | ecosystem: Environmental > Terrestrial > Soil > Coastal area > Acid sulfate soil | place: Finland: Risofladan, Vaasa | collected...
CAGTGCTTTTGACGGTATTTAACTCATCACTGTTAGCGTCATTGTCTAGTACGCTTGTGGGTATAGAGTCCTCTAAAAAATACCCATCCTGCTTTGGTATAAACGCAGCCTGAGAGAATGGTGCTATCAAAGAGTATTCGTTGTCTTCAAACTTAAATCTGTAGCTAAATCTCACAAACTTATCTGAAATAAACTGTTCATCGCCCGTGAATGATGATTCGTAGTAAGGGTTTGATGTAACCCCATCAGGCAATAGTGGACTGGTAACATCCCACATGGATGGTACTCTAACCATGTTCTCTCTACCAACAACAAATACCGCATCTGTAAAAGCAAATAAACCTGTGTTATTAAAACCAGAACTAGCGTTTCCTAAAGTAGTTCCTGGTATAGTTATAGTGTCACCTGGCTCGTAGCCTAGTCCTCCAGACGTTATAATCCCTGTACTTAAGGTGTATAATCCTGAACCAGGATTAGTTGGCAGGGCATAAACACCAAAACTTAATGTCCCTGAGCCAGCACCACTTGTTGTTACTGGGGATGGTGTACCAACTCCAACCGTAAAAACTTGACTGAATATTGTAATGTTTGACATTGTAGAATTAGTCTGTACTTGTAACCTACTAGTTGCAAACAAGTCTCCATCACCTGATAGAGTTGTAATGTTTGGTGCAAGGCATGGGTAATACTTAGCTACAGATACATGGTCCTCAGATGTGTAGTATGGGTTTGCGGAACCGTATGGGTTTGCTAACGCTAGGTTTACGTTAATCTTTCTTGGTTGGTTTCTGTTGTCAGTAAAGAACAGCAGGTTCTCTATAAGGTCAATGCCCAGAACCTCGTGTGTGTCAGAAAAGTTTAGGAAGCTGCCACCCACCAAGACTGTGTAATCATTTGATATTGTGTTATATACAGCTATATAGTGACCCGATGCAGCTGGAGCAGGGTTTGTTAAAGATGTGGGGGAAGAGTCTGTGTAGTTAGTTAGAAACGCAAATAACCTGTCGTTAGTGTTGTCTACATAAAAACCTATAATCTTTAGGTTTGAATCTGATAAACCAAAATCTGTCAGCTCTACATTGCCAAGAACATTCTCCAACACCCCAGAGTCACCCCCAGCAGAGTCTGTAACCGAAGCATTTCTAGCCTCTATGTATTCTCTGTTCGAGACAAGCCTTGGGTCAAGGTCTTTGTTCATCTTAGCCCCAAGAAAAACATTTTTAGTTTCAGCCATTTAATTCTAGTTTTTAATCATCTTAGATTTACCCCTCATTACTTGAGTGAGTTCGTCTATCTTGAGGTTAGAAAGTCTAATCTTAGCGTTCCTAAGTTTAGCATATCTATCTTGTTTCCAGCGTCTTACAACGTATTCTGGCTGGTTTATCCGTGTTGATAGTATACTATAAACAAGGTGTGAGTACATTGCGTCCTCTGCCATCTTAGGAACCCTAGAGTCCTCATGGTAAGCCAATCCATCAGACACATACTCCACAACAACCAGCTTATTAGCTAGGTCACTTGAGAAGCTAAACGAGCCAGTTCTTTCGTTTACAGTAAACCAACCGTTGTTCTGTGTCAATGCTGGGTCTAATCCGTATCTCTGCCCAAAGTAACCACCGTATCCCCAAGCGTAACCCTGACCGTATCCCCACCAGTCGTACCCTTGGTTTACTTGGTCTTGATTAAATATACCCGTGATTTGATTTGGGTTGTTTGTACTCCACCTTTCATCCGTTTGAGACTCAAGCTGTATGTTAGTACCAAAGCCATCCTGCGTAATCTGACCCGTAGAATCCTGCTCTGGACTTTGTATTGGGTTGATTGTTAAGTTGTTAGCTGGATATATAATGTGCTTTACGCCTATAGAGTCTATCCAAGAAAGTCTAACGTAGTTGACGTAGTCTTGTGGTAGTGGTATGCTAAGGCTTGCTGGCACGGTTAATTCTATTGAACTTACACTCTTCAGTGTGTCGTAGCTAAACTCCTGTAGACCTCTCTTTGCGTGAAAGATAACATCGGTTCTCTTAACGCTAGGTATAAGCTTATCAGCCCCAACGTAAGCGATTAAAAAGTTGTTTATGATGTCACCTAGCTTGATGTACGAGTAACCCCCGTAATTCGACTCTAATGCGGTTACAAACAAGGCTATCCTTACAAGTATGCTTGGCCCTAACACTACTGGTACAGCGTTTGTACCACTTACTATAGTTGTGCTTGTGTTTGTTTTAACCTCCGATGCAACAGTAACCCATGTTACTCCGTTATCGTTACTTGTCTGTAGGTAGTAGTTTCTGTCGTACTCCCCCACAACACCGTCAGTAAGCTCGGTGTCAAATGTTGTTACAAACTCACTTTGAGTTGAGGCAGCCCCAAGTGTGTAAACCTTTTGGCCAACATAATACTCTTCATTTGTTTCGGTAATTAAACCTCCGTTTGGTGTTGACATATTCTATTAGCTTTTTTTGTTTATCTCCTCAGCCCTTGCCTCTTGCATGGCAACCTGAATTATTTGTGGGTCTCTAATCACTACACCGAAGTAGAACAACAGCTTGATTATAAAGTCAACCCTCTCTGATACATGTAGTTCTATGTCCGTTGACCCGTATGTACTTGAGTTATTAAAGTCAGATGCCTGAAGGGTTATCACTGGGTCAGGAAGGGAACCCAATCCCAATATGGTTATAACATCACCAACAACATATCCTGTACCTGCTGTGGTGACACTCAGCGTTACGTTTGTGGGTGTGGTTACGTTTGCAGATATTACAAGCCCTGTACCAGAGCCGCCAGTGTATGTTGGTGTGTATGTACCAAGAGTACCCCCAGTAAGACCAGTGGTTATACTACTTGTTAGGGTGTTTGTGCCTGTGTTTAGTAGTGCCTCCCCGTAAACGGTAGGGTCGTATATGTACTGACCAAGTGTACCCACGCTGTAACCCCATCTTGGGTCCTTAGGTTTCCTTAGGTAGTTTACAGAAACCCCTGAGTTTATACTGTCTGGCTTAACATAAATCCTTTCATTTTCGTAAAGGTATGTTGGAAAATATTTTGTCGATGCTGTCAGTAATGACTTCTGTATGTTGTAAAAATCATGTCTCTGTAGCCTCTGAAGCTCTACTTCACTGTTATTTAAACCAGTGTAAACCACTGTACCTAAGCGATATAAGTCAGATGGTAGAGTATAATAAGGTGTGGTTGGAGTTACGACATTGTCGTATGTTGCGTCACCGAAAGACTTGAATATAGAAAGCTTCTCATCGGTGTTCATTATCCTGTCCGAATAATCTGAGTCAGCCTGTGGGACACGAAGCTGTTGGTTTAGTTCCTCTGCATAGTTCTCAAACATCTGCAACTGAACCTGTGTGGCTATTTTATTAAACTCATTAGGAGTAACATAACCCCTCTGCTCCTTGTTAAGAATCAGTAATGCGGTCTTATATACCTCGTTAACATTTATAGCCATATTTATTTTTTATTAATTATAGGGGCTAGGCCAGTTTTGTTCTGACCTAACCCTATAATATATATTACGTTGTTACATTAGTTTTTTCTCGATAGATGAGAATATTTCCATACCCTCGTCTGTCTTGAAAAATGAAGCCATAGCAGAATAAGGATGCTCCTCAAATGGAACAGTCATTAGCTTTCTACCGTTACTAGCCCATGTAAATGTACGCTGGTCTTGAGATAGTCTAATGATACCCTGTTCAGCCGCTTTAATTGCAAAGTTTCTGAGCTGTATATTATCGTCCATTGCTAGACTAATAAATAACCTTGGATTTGTTTTAGCCATTACCATCAAGTCCCTTCGTATCTCTTTGCTTGTCATCTTTGATACACCAGACCCATTCTCTGCTCTTAGAATTGCCTCAGCATGGTCGATGTCTATCTCCCTGGCAGCCGTCATAGCGTCAAGCTCTATTTCTAAGTCCTCTAGTCCATACTCAGCCTCTTGTACTGGGTCAAACTCATTGTAAAGTCTACCGTTGTGTGGATGATAAATAGATAAAAGTTTTTGCAAACTCTGCTTTTCTTTAGGCACATTTAACACACCATCCTTAAAAACAATATGTTCCAGCGTGACAGAACCGTTCTGCTCATCTACAAAGCAACTCTTCTGATTTGTAGCATAACGTATCTCTCTCTGTGTATTTGTTTTTTCATCAAACCAAAGTAATGGATGCCTTGGTGTGTGCTTACTTGCTAGTGTGAAAGTTATCGGTGACTTAGTTCCAGCCAAATAATATTGACGGGCTTTAATCTCCCACTCGTCTTTCTTTTTAGTTTCTTTTTTTACCTCAACTGGCTCATGAGCTACTGGAGCTTCAATTACAGTTTCAGTTTCTTGTACAACCTCCTCTACTTGAGGTGTTGTTATTTTTCTAGGTCTCGCCATGATATAATATAATTAAATAGTTAAAAAATAAAACTTGGGGCCACATAATGCAGCCCCAAGTTTATAAAGTTAGAATTAGACAGACTTGAACAACACGAAGTTGTTAGCAGCCTGAGTTACTAAGCAACGCTCAGAAAGGAAATGAACCTTCATTACGTCCTCTCCTGAAGTAGCAGCACCACCTACAGAACCAGTAATCCAAGACTTCATTCTTCTGTCATCAGCCTCAGATGCACGGTAACGTACATGTAAGAATGGTCTGCGAATGTTAGTACCTAGCATTTGGTCGTAAACAGTAGTTGTTCCAGCAGGAATCAAAACTCCATCGATGTCTTCAGTAAGACCACGAGTAGAAGCATCGTTAAGATATTTCCAGTCAGTCTTGTAGAAGTCATAAGAACCTCTTCGGAATCCAGAGAATCCAAGGTTCAAAGCCATCTCAGAGCTGTTTTCAAATACTCCGTAAGAAGTACCACCAGCACCGTAAGAGTTCTGAGCAGCAAGCATGTCATCCATGTCTAAGGAAGTGTTACGATTTAAGAAAAGCATGTTTTCTTCAATAGCACCCTGCTTATCTAGGTTGGCAAGAATCTTGTCAAAGTCAGTTAAACCAGTTGCAGCAGAGAAGTTGTTATAAACATTTCCTCGTGCCTCAATAGCGGCAAACAAACCCTCAGTACCCTTTACGTTTGGAGCACCAGCTCCTGGAGTAAGTCCACCAGCAGAACGTCCACCAGCAGCAGAACCAGCAGCAGCAAGTTCACCCTCTATAGAAACCATCTCTAGGTAGTCCTGAAAACGTAGACGAGTTTCTCCTTCAGCCTTCAAGTACCATAGGTATCCAGAAAGTCCAGCCTCATCAGTAACTTCAACCCAACCAATTTGAGCAGCGTCAGAACCTGAAACCTCATACTGGTCCTTGATGATTACTGGGCTGTTGTTGTACTGAGTAAAAGATGGTGTGATAGAACCAGCCATAGAGTCAGTACCCTTAGCAAATTCAGAACCATATATGAAGATTTTAATACTTCCACCAGCTCCTGGTTGTCCAACAGCAGTAGAAACAGCGTTTAAGTTAGGTGCATCGTATGGATAAGCCTTGAAATCGTAATTATTACCAGCAGCTCCTATAGTGCTAGGCTCAGTGTCAACAAAACACTTAACAGACGCTAAACTAACTGTGTTATAAATAACTACAGTAGAACCAGCTCGGATAATAGGCTGAATAGATGCTCCAGCAGAGTCCTCACCAGCTACGTCTTGAACGTCTACACCACCAGCAGGAATGTTAATGGCAGAAGGAAAGGTAGCTCCTCCACCACCCATACCACTCTCGAAAGAAAGGTGTAGACGGTTTTGCTCAGACCAAACAACTTGGTCAGAAGTCATTGGCATCTCAGCACCAACCATACGAAGGAATCCAGAGATTGTACGGTTACCGTAACGCTCTACTTCAGCTTCATAGATTTCAGGTAGATACTGCTGTGCGAAGTCGTTTCCGCCTCCATCAGCAAAGTTTAAATAAGAACCTTGAGTAACACTCTTAAATGGAGTAGGTACCAAGGAAAACGAACCCAACGGGTCGTTAGTTGCAAATTGTCCCATAATTTTTAATTTTTGAACTTGTTTTTATTAATTTTAAGTTTGGAAGAGTCGATACCGTTGACGGCCTTAACCTTTAAACCATTTATAAACAGGCTGTCGTTTGACGTTTGTCTTGGTGCTTCACCTGTTATGTTCTTAGACTTAACAGCAACATCCTTGATAGCGTCAGCCTTACCCTGCTCGTAAAAGTGTGAGGCAATTTTGTCAACATTTTGGGCTGCGTACATTGCCTTATGATACTCATCGAATTGTTTAACATTACCCTTGTCATCGAGAAACTTTCCCAATATATTGTTAATGCTAGACTGAGTCTCAGCAATTGAGTCTGGATTACTTACCCCGTATCTAAACTTCTTTTCTCCTACATTGAAATCAAAACCTTTGAAATCGTTTTGGAAAAAGTTTTTAGTGTTAGATTTGAATAAACTTCTAGACTCCTCAGCTTGTTGTTCACTCTCCTTGTAGCGATTAAAAAAGTCCATTGCCTTTCTTTGTTCGTTGGATTGCGTGGGCCTCGACTTGATTTCCTCGTAATATTCATCCTTCAAATTATCTAGAAAAGAACGGGCCTTTGAAACCTCTTCTTTTTGAGCAAGTTTTTTTAACTTGATGTCTCGCTCATCATCAAGGTCTTCATCGTAAAGGAAGTTTTCTTCCATTACAAAATCTATTTCCTCATCGTCAAGATGTGGTTTTGTTTTTTTATAGTACTCTTTTAACAAAGCCTTATCATCCACAGTAGAGTAGTCTGCATTTAATCTTACATAATCTTGTAAGTCTCCACCTGTCTCGTTAATAAACTTTAGCAGCTTATCTACACCCTCTGGCAGCTCTATCTTAACCTTATCCTCTGTCTGTTTAACAACAGGTTTTACCTCTTCTTCGGTAATCTCTTGTATTACTACTTCTTGCTCACCCCCATCATCTGAACTGGTGACTTCTTCGGTAGTGCCTTCAGGTTTTGATTCGGGTGTTCCTTTCTCCACTTCTCCGCTAGTTTCGGGTTGGTTGAGTACAGGTACTTCATCTGTGCTTGGCTCTTGAACGGCATCTTCTTTTTTCTTTGAAAGGTCTAACTTAGTTACTGTTTCCTTGGCCTTCTTTGGCTTGACTTTTGACAAGTCTACTTTTACTTCTGACATAATAATATAATATATAATTGTTTAAAATCACTTCGGCTCAAATTGCTCTAAACCAATACCACCCAATACATCGTTTCCAGAGGACTCAAAGTTTGTTGGTAGTAAGTTGTTTTTTCTTTGGTTGATGAGTTCACTCTGCTGAGTTCCCTGAATCTTAATCCTCTTGTCTTTTCGGTCTTCTATACTCTGTTCTTTCTGACCATCTGCGTTAGCCCTTACTTGTGCTAACTGCATGTTAAAGTCAAACTCAGCCTGCATTAATCCTCTTTTTATTTCAGCTTCAGTCTGAAGTCTTTGTATTTCAAATTGAGCTTTAGCTTGTTCTATACTTATTTTTTCTTGAGTGAGGGCTTGTTGCTTTTGAACCTCAAACATTGCAGATTTTTCAGCAGCCTCGGCATTTGCTTGTGCCTGCATTTGTATGTTATTCTGTTGTTGCTTTTGCTCACTTTCTTTTTTCTGCTTTCTTTTTTGTTTTAAAACTTCGTTAGCAAGCTTAAGATTGTTTATTTGTCTGATATCTATTGCGTCTTCAATATCAATACCACCCATTTTTATTGATGCTTGAATATTTTGTTCTAACTGAGCCTTTTCTTCTTCTTCTGGCTCAAGCTCTAAATATATTCCAAAGTCATGTAGATGTAAGCTTGATATTTCTTCTAAAGTACCTACGTTAAAAGAACTTATAGCCCTTCTTAATGATTGATTTGTTAATGCAAACTCAACAGAGTCAGATATTCTTAGAGATATATTTTCACAAGTTCTAGCAATTAAATAAAGACTAGATTGAAGTATATGTCGGGTAGCAACATTAGATGCATTAGCGGCAAGCTTTTGAAGTCCTACAAGTGTGTCTTCCATTGGTGCGCTACCATCCCTAGCCTCATTAAGACCAGTTACATCTCTAATCATTTGTAAGTAGTACTGATATACATTAATCAATGCTCCTAATTTTGCTTGACCGCTTGATGAATTTAGTTCTTGAATTGGAACCTTTCCCCTATTCATATCACCCTCCTGAGTCAAAGACCTACCAAGTATACTACCCGTTTGGAAGTACATGTTTAACGCCTCCTGTGGGTTATAGCTTGTACCATTACCTAAATCTACCTCAGCTAAACCATCTACATCTAAATAAACTCCATCTGGAACAAGCTTAGATATAACCTGCTGTATCTTTAGGTTTGTTATGTTTATCATGTCAGCAAACCCAGTAATTTTACTAACCGTAGATTCTATTCTACCCTTATACATTCTAGGTGCAGCAATAGCATAATTCATCTGAACCTTGGTAGTGTCAGACTTTGGTCGGGTCATGTTCTCTGAAAGTCTCCAGTCAATCATCTGGTCGTAACCAAGAATCTTAGCTCCAGTAAATAAAACTTCTATAGTCCTGGATACCTTTTTAAATGTGTCTGATGGTGGTGGGTCAAAAGAATCTGTTTTTTCTATAACTTTTTCAAGACCATTAGCAGTGTGTTTTAACTTAAACACCTGATTCATGTATGTCTTATACTCAAAGTATAATATTTGAACAGTATTTTCGTCATAGTCATTCCAACCAACAACATAATCAGTCCTGTTACCCATCTTAGATATCCTGTCTAGTTCTTGCTCAGGAATAAATGGGTACTGTTTCTTAAGCTCTGGTATCGTTATAGACTTAACTTCACCTACATAGTATATGTCCTCAAAGTTTGGGTCTTCAGTGTATGACCAAACCATTTTAGCTGGGTCACAGTAATCTGCTACAACGCCCTCTGCCTTGTTCCAATCGGTTTTTACCGCAGCAATACCAAGAACCGTTAGGTCATAATTAAACCTTCTTCTTACTAACTCAAATTTATTTTTAGCTAAAGCGTTGTTTATAGCCTCCTCCTCAGCTATCTCTATAGATGGCTTATACTTTAACTGCATATATAGAGAAACGTCTTCAGGTGTCTCTGGTAAGTCTGACTTACCCTTGAAATTTGATGTGTCTACACCTATTGTGTCTCTAAGTATTTGTATATCTTCTTGAGCTACTATATCTCTAAGTAAGTTTTCTGCGTAGTTTGTTCTTTCTTTTAGTGATGATGGGTCTTGTGCGTATGCGTTAATCTTGTATTTCTTTTCAGACATGCCGTTGACCACGATGTCAACAAACTTAGATATCACTGGCACTGGCTTCCAGTCTAGGTTAAGGTATGATAAGTCACCGTTAATAGATAACTCGTCCTTATATTTTTGTATTGGCTGCTCACCTCTAGCGTACAACCTTAGGTTGTGGTATCTGTTCCAGTTAGTGGCAAACCTGTTACCACTTCTTCCCCCATGAAACCACTCACCCTCTATAGCTCTGCCAACTTGAACGCCATACTCAAAGCTCTTTTTTTCCTCATCACTAACGACTTGGCTTGGGAACGAACTATTTGGATTTGTGCTTATATTCATCTATCTATTATTTTGGAAATACTACCAGTATTGTCATATCTTTTAAAGCCAAGGCTGATATTATTTCTAACCACTTTGTTTATAGGTGCGTATCTATTTTTGTTACAAGCCATTACCGCTAGTCCTGAACTAATAGACGCATCAAACTTTGTTCTGTTGTTTATATCAAACCTTGCCCAGTCATTTAATGTTCTGTCGAAATACATATCCCCGTACTGGTCGTCACCTATGACACCAACGCACTCGTCTATATAAGTTTCTATTGCGGCTGCATGAGCCTGCTTAATGTCCTCGCTTGAGTTGGGTATACCACCTATCTCCTTTTCTGTTAGTGATAGATTATTCCAGACTCTATCTGGTCGGTTCATTGAATAACCCCTATACCCCCTACGCTTTATGTGATACAACAATCTAGGTTTATTATTCTCACAAAGAATTGGCATTCCGTAAAACACAATTGCCATTAAAATGTCTTCAAAGAATATCTCAGCCGTCTGTGGTCTAGATATATACTCTAAAAAGAAATGATTAGCTGGAGCCTCCTCCATTGAAAACTTTGTTAATCCGTGTAGAGAACCATTTGAACCTACGCCACTTACGGTTCCTGATATGTCGTAACTGTCACACCCAAAGGCTCCTACATGCTCATTGCCAGGATACTTAAACCCATTCTTTAGTATTACTCTATTTTGCAGATTTATTGGGGGAACCCATGAAATTAAAAATCTTCCGTTGTTACTAGGTAGGAATATTACTCTTGTGTCTTTTATGCCATTCTCCCACTGAAAGTTACCCTTACTGAGTATGTTGGTGTTTCTAAGGTCCTGATTATAATCTATCTGCTGATATATCCTAGTCAGATTAAACAAAGAGTTCTTAGCCTCATCTCTAAATGCATGCTCCACTGTTCTAGGGAACTGCCTGTAAAATTCATTAAGACCATCCTGGTCGTTTTTTAAACCCTCCACCTCGTTCTGCCAGTAGTCAATGACACCCATTTGTATTTGGTTACCAAACGTGTCAAGCACCTTGTCTTCTGGTGTTTCAAACACAGGGTATCCGTACTCATCTATGTAGCCCTCGTAGTTCCACTCCATTGGTATGAACAACCCGTAAAGACCAGATGCTGTCTGCCCGTTGGCATTTCTTTTTGATACGTCAGAGTTCTCGTACAGCTTCTTAAAGTTTTCACCACCCTTGTCCAAAGAGTTTGATGTGCTACCCATCATGCACTTACCAATCACCCTGCTACCCAGCCTCAGACATGTCTTAGTAACCCTCCAGTTGTTTAGTATGTTTGCAGGCTTCTCCCACTTACCACTCTCATCATGCACCAACAGGGATAGCTTCTCACCATCGTAGGAGTTGTCTCCCGTGTTCTTCCAGTCTATCGTAGTGTCAAGACCCGTGATGTCCTCAATCTTGTTGTTACTGTCTAGCTTCTTTCTAGTAAACTTAGATGCTGGTACACGATACGCAAGCTCTGTCTTAGGTCTATCCATACCATCCTGTATGGGTTTAAAAAAGAACGGGTAGTTTACCGATATCGGCACCACCTTGTCTGTGAACATCTTCTTGGCATCTGGTCCCGTCTTAGACAGTATACCAAACCTTGAGTCGCTGGATAGTGTTGCTAAGTTTACAGTTTCTGCCGATGACATAAAAGAAAAGCCAGAACGTCTGTTCTTCAGATAGCACATCCCGTAGCTTCTGTGGTCTGCCTTACACGCCTCCCAGAATATAAAGAACAGCCTGTTAGACTCTCTGAAGTCTGGCTTACCAACGTCTATCTTAGACCACTGTAAATAATTGTAGTGAGAGCCAGTTATATATGTTGGCTTTTTTTTATTTACGAACCAAAAACCCTCTTCCCTCCTAGTAAACTCTGTGTCTATGTAGTCAAACCATCTGTTCTTAAACTCATCTGGTGCCTCGTTCCAGTCAAACACGCTTTTAAACCTAGATAGTTCTTTCGGGTATGGTATATGTTCCCACTTACTTTCACTAAACTTAGTCACATTTGACTCAGTTGGTAGGGCTATCTTAAGTCCTTGTATTTTGTATATGTCCCCAATCTGTCCAGTCTTGCTTATAACCACAACATCGTGGTCCTTGTTATAACCATACACCCACTTCTTACCCTTATTCATCCTCTTCAGAACGTGGGGCTTTATGTGGTCATCTATTATATTTACTAGTGTCTGTTCGTACATTACTTCTTAGACCTGTTTTCAGCAAAACCAGAGAACACCTTTTTAGGTTCCTCAACTTTAGTAATGTTGTTAAGCATGTTCTCCTCCTCGTTAATCCTGTTTAGGATTTCAAAGGCATCAAATATTGCAAGCTTTTTAGTAGCCGCAGCGTTCTTTAATCTGTCCGATGATACATCATCCGCACCACCAGTAACTATCGGCTCTTTAGCCACCTTAATTAGCTCCTCAACCGCTGTTCGTCCAGCTTGGATTATATTTAGTTTCGCCTCCTTCGTCTCCATAGGTCAAAGCAATATTTTTAGATTTCATACAATATAATAGTTCACCACCCACAACAAACTCAAACTCGGACTCTGGGGTAAATCCCACAACCATTCCTGGGTATACATCGTGTTCTTCAAGCGTCTTGTTGCCATACCTAAGTATACCAGTAAGTGGCTTCTCTTTCTGAGATGACCAATCATCGTCATTAACAACTGGCTGTACAAAGCAGTAGTCAAGGTGTGACTTGTTGTCCGCGTAAAGATATATCTGCTCTGGTGAGCAAGCATACAGGTCATCCTTTATATGACTACGGCTGTTCTTCTCGTTACCCCTTATGTCGTAAAACCTCCTAAACACATTATGGTGGACCGTCACCCTGTCACCAACCCTTATGTCGGTTACAATGGATAGTGGTGTGGCTATTACCTCAGCCTCGTTACTAACGCTCTTGTAACTCTCAATCTTTGTGTTGGTCACAAAACTAACCCCACCAATCTCTTTGGTATTGTTGTACCTGCCAGATACAGGCTTTATAATAAAGTCATACACACTCCTCATGCGTTAGTATTTTAGGTCGTACTCCACAGATATACCCATGTTTTTGTTGAAGTCCTTCCAAGGCATAATTTCATCGTTCTTGGTTATGTATATCCTGTACACATTATCCTTTTCGATGTCCTCTATGTTTGACACGCAATGGCCACCATATACCTCCTGTCCTACAGCGTAGTGCATGGCATTATCCTTGTACTCTTTACCTATGGTTATCTTCCTTATTATAGACACAGCTACTCAGTTTTAACCTTAGTGTACGAACCGTCTGATAGGTCTATATTAATAGCACCGTACTTATCCTCAAGCTCCTTTTTACTAGTATTAGAGTCACCTAGTACCTCAATGTATGCCTTTAAAAGACCATCCTTTTCGGTCTCTATAAAACCTATTCTCTTAAGCAGGTTGTTTAACTCTACCTGCTGCTCAACAATCTTGTCAAGCTCTTCTTTTTCTATTTTCATTTAATTAAATTTAATTATATATATGTTTAAACCCCTTCAATTATCTACATTTTATCCTTCTATTAATGGGTCTACTGGTTCTACAATTTCAATCTCCCCAATAGCGTATGCAATTTCTGCATTGTCTAAATCGGGTTGAGCTTCTAATTGTAGCCAATACACACCACCAACGGTGTTGTTAGTAGGATTCCAATAGAAATCATCAATGCTACTTAATATTGGAAATTGAGAAACGTCTGGTATTATTAAAGCTGTCATCTTACTGCTGTGTTATAAGTTGTTATTGCGTCATATAAGTCAGTTACTTGGTTAGCTGTTAACGAAGCTCCTATATGGGTAAAGTTCATTGTTCCCGATGCTGGGAAAGTTGCCACGCCACTAAGACTATACGCACCTATCATGTAACTATATGTGTTTTGTCCCGTGGAGGCTAATGTTATACGAGAAATATCTATCGTGTCTTTATATAAAGTTACCAAAGAACTATCTCTGTTTAATATATAGTATCCAGCTGTTACACCCCCAGGTCTCGAATTCCCAAAGGGAGCATTCACACCATAATATGTCCTATTATTATATTCAAGAATACCATTAAATAGATTAGGAGAGAGTGTTCTTGACCCTATTAACGCACCATTACCTACAGAATATGCACTAAAATTAGTTCCTAAAGAATGATTATCTTGTAGTCCATCAATAGGAGGGTATCCTGTATCTCCATACTGATTAGAACCATTAAAAGCTACTCCCGCACTTGAATGTGTAGGAGAATTGTACCAAGTGATTTGGTAGGTATCAGGGTCTTTAAGATTATATTCCGCAGCAGCTAGGGAAGTTGGGGATGTTGGATAAATTGCATCTAGCCCTGTCCACAAATCGGTATTATTAGTAGTACTTCCTGTTCCTTTTAAGTCAGAAACAAGTTGAAAAACAGCCGCTTGTTCTGTTGGGTCTGTTATGCCTGCTGCTGTGATGTAAGCAGTAGCGTCAGGGTCTATTCGTACTGCTGTGTTATAAGTTGTTATTGCGTCTGATAAATCTTTTGCTTGGTTAGCTGATAATCCTTTGTGTGCTGCCGCAAAGTC
>Ga0307376_10003737_pt1 | contig 14148 bp, 10 predicted proteins | sample TR2MG_FD_202536 | JGI IMG/M metagenome (GOLD analysis project Ga0307376, IMG submission 202536) | Soil microbial communities from Risofladan, Vaasa, Finland - TR-2 | ecosystem: Environmental > Terrestrial > Soil > Coastal area > Acid sulfate soil | place: Finland: Risofladan, Vaasa | collected...
GCCTCCGTGTAGACCCACGCAAGCTCCTCTCGCGGCTCGGGAGCCCGCGGGTTCTGAGCCAGATACCCGCGGTAGGCGTCTATCGAGGCCTGGTAGTTCCCCTGGAAGTAGTAGTTCCGGGCCAGTCTCGGCGCGGCCGCTCCCTGAGCCCATCCGACGCCCGCAGGATACCGCCAGCCCGGCGTGCTCACCGTAGGCGTGCCGGTGCCGCGAACCGGAACCGCACCCCGCATCGGGGGCATCCCGTATCCCTGCCTGGCCAGTCTCTGTGTCCCCATCCCACCATATGGCTCCCGGCCCCCCGCGGGCAGCAGGAACGTCCCGGGGCCAATCCACTGGGCGAAGCCCTGAGAAGCCGGCCGCTGCACCCGCCTCGGGGCTGGCGTCGCCACTCTCCGCGGCACGGACCGCGGCGGCCGAACCCGTCCCAAGCCGAGCAAGCGCGGGGGCGGCAGTTCACTGGCAGCGGCGACGCTCGGAGCAGCCTCCTGCCTGGCCGCGCGCGCCGCCCGCCGCTCCCCTCGATCCCGCGCCCCGGGCTGCGGCTGCTGCGTCGTGAAGATGATCGCTCCCAGCAGAACGAGGGCGATCACCACGAATCCACCTGTTGCCGCCATTCGCGCCGTTCTTGGAGAGACTGCAACATGCTCCGGCGCCGCGGCGACACCCATCAGCTCGTTCAACCGGCGCCGCTCGACCGTGCTGCCGGGGCTCAGAGTCAGGACCTGCTCGTACTCACGAATAGCCCCGTCGCGGTCACCCACGCGCTCATACAGAGTGCCCAGCAGCGAATGGGCGGAGGTGGAAGTCGGGTTGAGCGAGATCGCCTGCTGGCAGGCATGAACGGCGCTTTGAAGCTTCCCCTCTTCGCTCAGACGAAAGGCGTCTTCCAGAAGCCGTCGCGAGCGTTCCTCCGGCGTCAGCATCTGTGGCCTGTAGCCGTCTCCCGTACCGGCCGCGATGCGCTCCCCACAGGAACGGCAGAACCGTGCCTCGTCAGGGCTCGCTTTCCCGCACTTCGGACACCGCACCGTGCTCGCTCCTCCTCGACGCCGCGAGATACGGGACCTCAGGTCACCCTGTGGTCAGTTCGCACCCCTTCGCACCACGCGCCACCCGTTGCATCTTTCCCAATCGAGGCGCCGGCGACCTCGCTCATGGGATAACCTTGTTCAACGGGTACTCCACGATTCCCTCGGCGCCCGCCTTCCGCAGCTCGGGGATCAGGTCTCGCGCATCCCGCTCGTCGAGCACCGTCTCCACCGCAACCCACTCCTCGTTCGTCAGCGCCGAAATCGTCGGCTGCCGCAGCGCGGGAATCAGACCCAGCACCTCCTCCAGGTTGGCCCGGGCCACGTTCATCTTGAGCCCCACCTTCTGCGCCCCAAGCAGCGCGCCCTGCAGGAGCATGGCCAGCGTCTCGATCTTCTCCCGCTTCCATGGATCCGCCCACGAATCGCGGTTCGCGATCAGCTTCGTGTTCGTCTCCAGGACCGTGTCCAGAATCCGGAGATCGTTCGCCGCCAGCGACGACCCCGTCTCCGTCAGCTCCACGATCGCGTCCACCATATCGGGGACTTTCACCTCCGTCGCTCCCCAGGAAAACTCGACCTCCGCCCGAACGCCCTTGCCGGCGAGATACTTCTTCGTTACGTTCACGACCTCGGTCGCGATGCGCTTCCCCTCCAGGTCCTTGGGCGACTGAATCGGGCTGTCCTGGGCCACCGCCACCACCCACCGCGCAGTCCTCCGGCTCGCCTTCGAGTAGACCAGGTCGCACACCTGGACCACATCGGCGTCCGTCTCCACAATCCAGTCCAGACCGCTCAGACCCGCATCGATCGCCCCGGCTGCCGTGTACCGCGGAATCTCCTGCGCCCGCATCAGCACCGGCTCCATGTCCGGGTCGTCCATCGTCGGATAATACGACCGGCTGCCGAGCGTGCACTGATATCCCGCCCGCGCCAGCAGATCGAACGTGCCCTGCTGCAGGCTTCCTTTTGGCAGACCAAGGCGCAAGCCCAAGACTCGCCTCCGTGAACTCGACTTCAGCCGAACTGCTCCCGAATGAGTATATCCCTCGCCACGAACGAGGTCAAGGAGAGCGAATGCACGCCCCTGTTCCCGCAGCAGAAACTCTCACTCCCCGCTGCATTGGCCCGCGCCCCCGGACCCACGGCAGGACACTAATCCGCCCGCTCCGAATCCAACCGCGGCGGAGCGAGAACGTGACACTACCGCAGACCTACACCTACAAACGCACCCACGGAGTTGACGTCCAAGCCGACGTCTACCCTCCAGATGAGGCGCGCCCCTCCCCGGTCGTGCTGTGGGTCCACGGCGGCTGCCTCATCATGGGGCACCGCAGCGCCATCGCCGGCTGGCAGCGCGACCTCTACCTGCAGGCAGGCTTCGCCCTCGTCTCCATAGACTACCGCCTGGCGCCGGAGACCAACCTTCCGGCCATCATCGACGACCTCGAAGACGCCTGCCGATGGGTGCGCCAGTCCGGGCCTCAGCTCTTCCATGCCGATCCGCATCGCATCGCCGTCATCGGGCATTCCGCCGGCGGCTACCTCGCCCTCATGGCCGGCTTCCGCGCCGACCCCCGGCCGGCCGCAATCGTTGCCTTCTACGGATACGGCGACATCGTCGGCCCCTGGTACAGCGAACCCTCCCCCTTCCACCTTCAGCAGCCGCCGGTGTCCGTCGAACGCGCCCGCGCCGCCGTGGGAGGTGGTCTGCCTACGGGAACCCAGGGCGCGGATGACCGGGAGGACTTCTACCTCTACTGCCGGCAGAACGGCCTCTGGCCCTACGAGGTGTCGGGACACGATCCCAAGTCCGAGCCCGAATTCTTTCCGCCCTACTGCCCGGTCCGCAACATCGACTCAGACTACCCGCCGACACTCCTGCTCCACGGCGACCGCGATACCGACGTGCCGTACGAGCAGTCCGCGATGATGGCCGAAGCCCTTGCAGCCGCCGGCGTCGAGCACGATCTCCTCACCATCCATGGTGGCGAGCACGGCTTCGACGCCCAGCCGAGCGCTGAAGCACGTCGCGCCCTCCGGCGCGTGATCGAGTTCCTGACAGCGCGCCTCGCCGAGCGCTGAGACGCCATTTGGTCGACCCCTTTCTTTCCGCACCCAACCATCCGGGACGCCAAATGCAAGCCCGAACGCCCCTCCCTTTCTTGGACAAAACGCAAGCGAAGTGGTACCGATTCATCGGGCGGAATCCGCCAGGGATCGCCGCCCGAACAACGAATAAGAGGTTGACTGCTGTTGCGCGAGCTCGGAGGAATCTGTGCGCGCCTCGCCGCATCCGCCGGGCCGATAGCCTTGGGTGAACCATCGACCTCTGGAGAGCACCGCATGCGCCCGCACCTGATACTGCTCCACCCTCCGAGCCACCTCGACTATCGCCAGCGGAAGCTGAGACACTCCCTCGCCTCCGCCACCATAGCCACCTCGCCGCTCTTCGAGTACTACCCCCTCGGCTTCCTCGCACTCATGGAGTATCTCGGCAGGTACGACTTCGACGTGCGCATCATCAACATCGCCGTCAAGATGGCGAAGAGAGCGCGCTTCGACCCCAGGCGGCTCATTCGCAAGCTGAAGCCGATGATCTTCGGCATCGACCTCCACTGGATGGTCCATGCCAACGGCGCCCTCGACCTGGCGCGCATCTGCAAGGAAGAGCACCCGGACATTCCCGTCGTCCTCGGGGGGCTCACCTCCTCCTACTTCCACCGCGAGGTCATCGAATCACCTCACGTGGACTACGTCCTCCGGGGTGACTCCACCGAGCAGCCGATGGTCGACCTCCTGCGGGCGCTAGAGTCCGGGGGGGAGCCCGCCGAGGTCGCCAACCTCACATGGAAGCGCAACGGCGAGGCCGTGGTCAACCCGCTGACATACCAGCCCGACCTGCTCGACATCAAGATCGACTACCGCCGTCTCATCAAGCATATGCTCCGCTATCGCGACCTCCGCGGGGGGCTGGTCACCGGCTACCAGTGGCCCGCCTATGCCTTCAACATGACCCTCTCCTGCCGCGGCTGCACCCACACCTGCCTCACCTGCGGCGGCTCCAACTGGGCCTTGGGGCGAAACGCGCTGGCAGTAAGGAACCCCGAGGCGCTGGCGGAAGAAATCATCTCCATCCAGCAGCTCACGACCTCGCCCGTCGGCATCGTCGGCGACATACGCCAGCACGAGCCCGACCGCCTCATTGCAGCCCTCAGACAGCGCAAGCCCACCCGCCCCCTCAGCTTCGAGCTGTTCGAAACCGGAGGCGAGGATTTCCTCGGGAAGCTTGCTGGCATCGGCCCTCCCCTCGACGTCCATATGTCCCCCGAGAGCCACGACGAGCAGCTCCGCGCCCGCTACGGTCGTTCCTTCTCCAACGAGCAGCTCGAGGCCGACATCGAGTTCACCCTTGGTGCCGGCGGGAAGTCCTTCCTCTTCTTTGTCGTGGGCATCCCCGGCCAGACGCGGGACTCCGTTGCGGAGAGCGTCGCCTACGCCGGCCGGCTGCTCGAACGGTTCAACGAGCGTTACCCCGGGAAGCTCGACGGCATGTTCTCACCCCTCCTCCCCTTCATCGATCCCGGCAGCCCTGCCTTCGAGAACCCCGAGAAGACCGGCTACCGGCTCTTCGCCCGCACCTTCGCGGAGCACCAGAAGCTCCTTCGCAGCCGCGATCTAAAGGACGCGCTGAACTACGAGACCGATACGATGACGCGGGCCGAGATCATGGATGTCGGCATCGAGGCCATGGAAAAGATGACCGATGTCCGGGAGCGGTGCGGCATCCTAACCGGCAAGTGGGTTGCGAAGGAGCGGGCGAAGCTGGCGGAGGCGCGCAATGCAACCGACGAGTAAGAGCTACCCCGGGGAAGCAGAGACCTTCCTCGCGGAGCTCGAAGAGGAGTATTACCAGAACGGGGCGGGACTCAAGCGCACCTTCGATCTGACTCCCATCTATGAGAAGTACGCCCACCTCTTCTCGGCCGACGAAGTCAATCGCCTTCTCACCTCATGTCGGACGAAACAGGATCGCCATCTGGCGCAGTTCGCCGCCTCTCAGCACCTCGATCGTTCCGTGTGCGCCCTCACCGACGAAATCACCACGGCCGAGACGCAAGCGACGCTGGAGTGGGACGGAGCCGAAGTCCCATACCGCATGGGGATTCTCCTCGCATCCAAGGAGTCCGACCGACAACGGCGCGCCGATCTGTCCCGCCGGCTATCCTGCCTGACGGCGCAGATGAACGAGGCGAGAGCCGCCCGCGTTTCCCATCTCCATGCGCAGGCGAAGCAATTGGGATTCGAAGGCTACCGCGAGCTCTGTGACGACCTGATGGACCTAAGGCTCGATTGGCTGAACCGTCAGATGACCATACTGCTGGCGGAATCGGAAAGCCTCTGGGAACAGGAATTGGGCGGCTATCTGGGCGAGGCCGACGTCCCGCCGCACGAGGCCCACATGGCCGATCTTCGCTACCTTCTCACAGCCCCGCAGTTCGATCACCTCTTCCCGGGAGAGCGTGCTCTCCCCCTCCTTAGGAAGACCCTCTCGGCCATGGGAATCGATCTCGATGCCCACGAGAACCTCCACCTGGACACCGATGAACGCGAGCTGAAGTCTCCTCGCGCCTTCTGTTCTCCGGTTCGCGTGCCCTCAGACATCCGTCTCGTGACCACACCCCGCGGCGGCTGGGAAGACTACAACATGCTCTTCCACGAGACCGGGCATGCCCTCCACTTCGCCCACACCGACCCTACTGCCCCGTTCGCCTTCCGCTGTCTCGGCGACAACTCCGTTGCGGAAGCCCACGCCTTCACCCTCAACATGGTGCTGCGGAGCCGATTCTGGTTACGGGATCTCGCCGGCGTTCCCGCCCCCGCAGCCTATTTTCGTTTCGCCCGCTTCTACCAGTTATATTACCTCCGCCGCATCGGCGCCCGACTCGCCTACGAGCTCGAGCTCCACGCCCTCGACGCGCCCACGGACGACCTCCCCGCCCGCTACGCGGAGCACCTCGGGCGAGCACTCAAGGTTCAGATCTCCCCCGAGGAGTACCTCTCCGACATCGACGACGGCCTCTACTCCGCCTGCTATCTGCGCGCCTGGATACTGGAAGTGCAGCTTCGCCTCAAGCTCATCGAGCAGTTCGGGGAGGCCTGGTTCACGCGCCCGGAAGCAGGGGATTTCCTCAGGGGACTCTGGGCCTACGGGCAGGAGTTCACGGCCGAAGAGATCGCCCGGAAACTCGGCTATCCCGGCCTCCAGGTGGAGCCGCTCATCGCCGACCTCACCTCTCCCGTCGAAGCCTAGCTCACAGCCGGCCGGCCGTCACGCCGCCGCTTCCTCCGCCGGCGCCTCATCCTCCCCCACGGACTCAACTGCCGGTTCCTCTTTCCCCTCCCGCAGCGGCACGACGCTCTGCGACTCCCGATCCTCGGGGTCCCGCAGCCGCATCCCGATGAGCTTGCTCGCCCCCGCCTCCTCCATCGTCACGCCATAGAGCACGTCGGTCGCCTCCATCGTCCCCTTGTTGTGGGTGATGACGATGAACTGCGACTCCTGGGCGAACTCCCTCAGCAAGGAGGCGTAACGTCCGATGTTCGAGTCGTCCAGCGGCGCGTCGACCTCGTCCAGGATGACGAACGGCGATGGCTTGACCTTCAGCAGCGCGAACAGAATCGCCGCCGCGGTCAGCGCCCTCTCGCCCCCCGAAAGCTGAAGCAGATCGCGCGTCTTCTTCCCCGGCACCGTAACCGTCACATCGATGCCGGACTCCAGCACGTTCTCCCCATCGGTCAGAGACAGCTCCGCCCGCCCCCCGTCGAACAGCCGGACGAAGAACTCCTGAAACTCCTTCTGGATCATCTCGAAGGCAGCGAGGAACCTGCTGGTCGCCTCACCGTCGATCTCCACGATCGCCTGCTGGAGATCCTCTCGCGCCGCCTCCAGGTCCGCCCGCTGGCCGCCCAGAAACTCGAGCCGCTGCTTCACCCGCTCGTATTCCTCGATGGACCCCACGTTCACATCGCCCAGTGCCTCGACCTCCGCTTGAAGCTGCTTCACCCTCTGCTGGGCGGCGGTGCGGCTATCTATGGGCCCCGCCCTCCGCTCCGCCTCCTCGATGGAGATACGGTACTCCTCCGCCAGCGTCCGTTCGCAGAAGGCGATCTCGCTTTCGATCTGCGTCAGCCGCAGCTCCAGCCGATGACTCCGGTTCTGGAGCATCTCCGTCTCCGCCCGGTTCTCCGCCGCCGCCTCGCGATTCTCTGCAATGGCGTCCAGCAGCGCCTTGCGCTCCTGCTGACACCGAGCCAGCTCCTCCTCCGCTTTCGCCCGTGCCTGGCGGAGGCGCTCCCACTCCGCCGTGCGCTCCTCCTGGCTTCGTGCCGCCTCCTGTTCCCCCGTCGCCAGCCGCATCCCGAGAGAACGCTTCTCTTCGATCGCCCCCTCCAGCATGCGCAGATTCCGCTTCAGCGTCTCGATCCGGGCCTCCAGCGCCCGCGCCTCCCCCTCGACCGAAGTCAGTTCCACCCGCAGGCCGGCCGCCGTCGCGTTCAGCTCCTCCCGTTCATCCCGCCCCGCCGCCAGCGCCGACTCCGTCTCCGCCATGGTGCTGACCGCCGCTTCCTTGCGCCGCTCCCGCTCCCCAACCGTCGCCAGCGCCTCCGCCCGGTCCTGCTCGATCCTCGCCGCCTCCTCCTCCAGTGCAGCCCGCTCGCTCGCCAGCGACTCCGCCCGCTCCGCCGAAAGCCGTGCCTTCTCCCCATTCACCTCGGCGCGGCGCTCGGCCGCCGACAGCTCCGCCCCAACCCGCTCCGCCTCGTCCAGCCGCTGATCCGCCTTCTCTCGCGCCTCCCGTGCCTGCTGTCGGGCGCCCTCCAGATCCTGGGCGATTCGCCCAAGCTCCCCCTCGAGCTCGCTGCCCGTCTCCTTCAGCTCGCCAATCTCCCGAGCCCGGCCGATGATCCCGACCCGCTGTGAGCGGCTTCCACCCGTGATCGCACCCCACGGCCTCACGACATCTCCCTCCAGCGTGACGATCACCCGCCATCCCGCCGAATCCCGAGACAGCTCCAGCGCGTCCTCGAGCGTCTCCACCACCAGCGCCCGTCCGAGCAGATGCTCGACGACTTCCTCCCCTCCCTCCCGGCACTCCACCAGGTCGGCCGCCGTGCCCCGGCATCCCCGCCTCTTCGCAAGCTCGCCCACTCCCGCCGGCCGCAATCCCACTTGCATCGTCGACCGCGGCAGGAACGTCGCCCGTCCCGCCTTCGTCGCCTTCAGCAGCGCTATCGCCTCCGCCGCCTCCTGCGGCGACGCCACCACCAGATCGCCCGCCGCCGGCCCCAGCGCCGCCTCTATCGCTGCTTCGAGCTCCTTCGGCACCTGAATCAGATCCGCCACCGTCCGGTACTCGCCGCTCAGCCGGCCCTGCTCGGCCGCCGCCAGCACCGCCCGCACACCCGCCCGCAGCCCCTCCCGCGAGCGCTCCATCTCCTCCAGCGCCCGCTGCCGCGAGCGCGCCCCCGACAACTGCTCCCGCACCTCGAGCCGCCGCTCCAGCAGCCCGCTCGCCCTCGCCCCGGCCGCCTCCTCCTCCAGTCGCAGAGCCGCGATCTCTCCCCCCTGCCCCTCTCGCCGCGCTCGTATCTCCTCCATCGCTCGCGTCGCTTCAGCCGCCTGCGCTGCCAGCTCCGCACCCTCCAGCTTCAGCACATCATGCTGCTCTTGCAGTCTCGCCATCCGAGCCCGAGCCGCCTCCAGCAATGACTCGCACTGCCCCAATCGGTTTCGCGCGTCGGCCACCTCCCGCAGCAGATCCAGGTGCTCCGTGCGCTGCTCCTCGACCGACTTCCCCCTCTGCTGAAGGGTGCCGGCCGCATCCCGGAGCCGGCTGTCCCTCGCCTCGATCTCCGCTCGCAGTTCCGCCGCCCGCGCCTCCAGCGCCGGCCGCTCCTTCTCCGCTCCCGCCAGCTCCTCCGCCGCCGCGCTCTTCTGCCCCTCGAGCTGAGCCAGCTCCTCACTCGCCTGCGCCTGCTGAGCCTTCAGATCCTCGATGCGCTGCACCGCCAGATTGCGTCTGCCCTCGGCGCGATCCGCCTCGCTCGCCAGCCGCCCCACGAGGTCTCGCGTCTCATCCAGCCGGCCCTCCAGCTCCTGCAGCTTCGCCCGCGCCTGCACCTCTTCCGCCGCCAGTTCATGAGAGCGCGTGCGCGTCTGCTCGATCTCCCGCTCCAGCTCAACCCGGCGCTGCTTCGCCTTCGCCAGGTTCTCCATCATCGCCAGCCGCTGCTGAACCATCAAGCTGAGCTTGAGATCGAACAGCTCCTTGGAGAGCCGCTTGTACTCCCGCGCCGTCTCCGATTGCTGGGCCAGCGGCCCGAGCTGCCCCTCCAGCTCGTGGATGATGTCGTTCACCCGCAGCAGATTCGCACACACCCGGTCCAGCTTTCGCCCCGCCTCGTTCTTCCGCTGGCGATACCGCTGGATCCCGGCCGCCTGCTCGAAGATCTCCCGCCGGTCCTCCGACCGCACCGAGAGAATCCGATCGATCTCGTTCTGCCCGATCATCGAGTAGGCGTTCCTGCCGATGCCGGTGTCCAGGAGCAGCTCGTGGATGTCCCGCAGGCGACACGGAACCCGGTTGATCAGATACTCCCCCTCCCCCGTGCGAAAGACGCGGCGCGTGATCGTCACCTCCGAGAAATCCAATGGAAGCGCCCCGTCGCTGTTGTCCAGTGTCAGGGAGACCTCGCCCACCCCAAGCCGCCGCCGGCTCTCGCTCCCCGCGAAGATGACATCCCCGGCGCGGTTCGAGCGGAGCGACTTCATGCTTTGCTCGCCGAGCGACCACAGAACGGCATCGGCGAGATTGCTCTTCCCGCTCCCGTTCGGCCCCACAATACCGATGACACCGGGGCCAAACTCGAGGGTGGTACGGTCGGCGAACGTCTTGAAGCCGTAGAGCTCCAGGCGCTTGAGGTGCAAGGCAAGCCCCTTTCTGCGATGCTGCTGCCGCTTCTGCTGTAGCTAGGCTGTTTCGACTTCGGCTGCGTCACGACGCCGTTCAGGCCTGCGCGCCTGGCTCGGCCGGCCGCATTATAGCAGACGGTCAGCTTATGTGGAAGCAACCATCCGCAGAATACCACCTGAGAGCCCCCTTTCGCGACGGCGACCATCTCTGCCGCCGCGCCTCCGAGCCCTCAAGAGGTGGCAATAACCCCCCATCGGCGCCGGGTCAGACCTCCCGGTACTCCCTCCTCGCCGCCGCCAGCTCCAGCGCGAGGAACACCGACGCGCCGACCTGCGCCACCAGCCCCAGCGCCGCGCGGAACACGTCGATCCCGAGCACCGCGCGATCCTGTGTCGCCAGCCAGAGCGCCGCGGCGAAGAAGATGCACCCCGCCACCGACACCGCGACAGCCATCCCGCGCAGCCACAAGCCCCGCCGAATGCACCAATGCACATACGGCGCCCAATTCCCCGCCGGCAGATTCCGCTCTCGTTTCACCCGACTGCCCCCGCTACCCACCGCCTTCGCCCTTGCGCCGACAGCTCCTGTCCTCAGCGCGGTCAACCGCCACCGCGCGAGCGTCGCCGGTTTCCGGTATAATGGGCGGGCGGGATGGGGCAACTGAAAGAGCAGCCGCTCGTTCCTGCGGAGGATGGGCCGGTGGGAATCCAAGAACTCCTGAGAAGCAAGAGAGACGAGATACTGCGAATTGCCCGCGCGCACGGCGCGCGAAACGTGCGCGTCTTCGGCTCCGCCGCGCGCGGCGACGCTGACGAAGACAGCGACGTGGACTTCCTCGTCGAGTTCGAGCCGGGAACGAGCCTGTTGCAGCACGGAGCGATGATCGCGGAACTCGAGGAACTGCTCGGCCGCGGTGTGGACGTGGCCCCCGAGAAGACCCTCCATGAACGGCTGCGGGAGAGAGTGATGCGAGAGGCCGTGCCGCTATGAGAGACGACCGAGCCAGGCTGCTCGACATCGTGGAGGCGATCGCGAAGATCGAGCGCTACACCAACGTCGAGCGGAGCGTCTTCGAGCGCGATGAACTCATCCAGACGTGGATGGTCTACCACCTACAGATCATCGGGGAAGCCGTCACGCAGCTCTCGGAGGGAATCCGTGCCCAGCATCCTGACATCCCCTGGCGGGCGATAGCCGCGATGAGACACGCTCTGGTTCATGCCTACTTCCGCGTCGACCTCGACGAGGTGTGGAGCGCGGTGAGGAACGACCTGCCCGGCCTGAATGCCCGCCTTCGGGACTTGCTGCCCCCTTCGTCGGACTGACGAGACGCCCGGCCTGCACCTTACTCCGCCACCCTCCTACACACAAACATCCCCGCCACCTTCGGCACGACGAGTTCGTCCCCGGTGAACTGCTCCCGCGCGATGTCGTCAAGCATCGTCGCGACTTCCGCCCATTCCTCGTCCGTATGATCTTCGGCCATGACAAGATGGCGGCCGCTCTTCAGGTAGGCCGCCCACGGCTCGGGGGTCGGGAAGCGGAAGGCATCCCGCCGCACCCGCAGCTCGATCCGGTCGAAGTGCCGCAATAGGAACTCCGCGCCGTTCTCCAGCGAGAAGCGAGTGTGCGCGGCGGCGGCGTCAGACCGGAGCCGAGGATATCTCTCCCTCACCGAGCGCCAGGCGTCCTCGTCATACGGCGCCATCGTGTCCCGGCTGTTGGTCGTCGCCACGAACGTGCCGCCGGGGGCGAGGAGTCGCGCGCAGGTCGCGAGCCCCGCGTTGATATCCGGCACATGGTAGAGCATATGGCAGGCGCAGATGAGGTCGAACCGTTCTTCGTCGCACGCCGGGTCGAGGATATCGCCCTGCCGGAACTCCAGCGCCAGCCCGGCCTCGTCGGCGAGGGCCCGCGCCTTCTCCACCATCCCGGCGGACTGATCGACTCCGACCCATCGCTCGCCGATGCCGGCGTCGGCAATCAGACGCAAGATGCCGCCGGTGCCGCACCCCACATCCAGCACCGCGCGCACCCCCTCCCGCGGCAGCTGCGCCACGAGCCACTCCGGCCAGCTCCCCTCCGCCACGCTGTACAGTTCGTGCGTCCGCGCGCGGACCTCGTAGTCGCACGTAACCTCATATGCCGCCTTCACCGAGTCTGACATACGCGTCTCTTCGCTCATCCCTTGATTCATCCTGTTTGCTGCCCCTGCTTGTTAGGGCTGGCAGGATCGCACATTCACCCTGCGTCGCAGGCAGGAATCCTCCCCCGCCCTGCGGCAAGAAGCCCCATCTCGCCCGGCCCCGCCGCGGCCATCGGAGGAAGAATGTGATCACCGGACTGGCACATGTGTGCTTTGTCGTGAGCGATCTGGAGGCATCCATCAAGTTCTACACCGAAGTGCTCGGCCTCACCCCGGCCTTCGACTTCACCAACGAGCAGGGCGAGCGCTTCGGCATCTACCTGCACGTCGGCGGCCGCACCTTCGTCGAGCTCTTCCAGGGAGACCTGGCTTCGCGCGCGGAGAAGCAGTCCTACCAGCACTTCTGCCTGGAAGTGGACGACTTCGACAAGACGGTGCAGGAGCTGCGGTCGCGGGGCGTGGAGGTCACCGACGTCAAGCTCGGCATGGACCATAGCTGGCAGGCCTGGCTGGCAGACCCCGACGGCAACCGCTTAGAGCTCCACGGCTACACCGCCGAGAGCTGGCAGGCGCCCCACCTCACATAGCGTGAACCGGGAGGCGACGTCTCACGGCGGCGCATCCATCAGCTCCGTCGCCGTCGGCACGGGCCCGTCCACGTGTCCCCGCGGTACCCGGATGAAGCCGGCCGCGATCAGGTTCAGCACCGCGATGCCCGCCGCGCCGACGAACACCCACGGATACCCATAGAGCACCCACGCCATGCCGCCCAGCGCGGGAATCGACATCGACACCGCGTGGTCGATTGTGACGCCCACGGACAGCGAGGCGTGGATATCCTCCTCATGCTCCGCGATCTTGTCCAGGTACGTGGCGCGGGCCATGCCGGTGGCGAAGATCACGTTGTCGACCACGTAGCAGATGTAGACAACCCACACCGGATGGGCCATCGGCAGCAGATGGGCGAAGCCATACCCGAGGCAGATGATGACGATGATGATGGCATTGGCCATAAGGATGATCCGCTCCCCGACCCGGTCGATAAGCTTCCCGAGCTGCGGCTGGAAGAAGATCCCGATGGCGGAGGCGACGATCCACAGCTTCGCAATCGTGTAGGCCGGCTGCTCGAAAACCTTGATGAGCACCCACACCCCAAAGGTCATGAATATCTGCTTGCGGGCGCCCGAAAAAATGTTGAGCAGGTAGTACAGGCCGTAGCGCCGCTTCAACACGAGCTTCGGCCGCCGCCCCTCTCGCTTCGGCAGTGGATTGATGAAGCCGATGAAGATAGCCGCGATCACCGCCCCGCCCGCGGCGATGAGGAACGTTCCCCGATAGCCGATGTCGATGTACTGGAGACCCGCCCACACGATGGTCGCGCCCACGATGGTCGCCGCCATCCCCACGGCGCCGATCTGCCCCATCTTCGCCGCGCGCTTGTTCGGCGGCGCCAGACTCAGCGCAATGGTGCCCATGACCGGCATCAGCAGGTGGTTGCCCATGCTCCAGATCACCATGAAGGCGATCATGCGCGTGTAGTCGTCGCCGGTGTAGGCGAGCCCAACGATGCCCACCGCGATGCCGAGCGCGGACAACACGCCCAGCCGCGCCTCCGAGAGGAAGAACAGCACGCCCCCCATCAGCGTCACCAGGAAGCCGGGCAGCTCCCGCGGGAACTCCAGCTTGCCCCGCGCCTCCGCCGTGATGGCAAACGTGTCGTTCAGGTAGTTGTTGAACGTCGTCTCGAAGATTCCGAACGTCATTCCTAACGCCGCGGTGACCGCGAGGAAAATCGTCAGCTCGCGGCGCAAGTTGCGGATCGTTCCTCCAGACGCGCTCGACTCGAATCCCGTTGATGCAGACATAGAGGGCTGAATCCCTGCTGTCGACAAGTCTTCCGTGAGTTCTCCCACTTCTCCACAGAACGACGAACTCCTCGGAAGCGCGCTCTCAGGGACTTTCCAGCAAGGAGGCCGAGGCCCGCCCAAAAGAG
>Ga0307376_10003738_pt1 | contig 14147 bp, 11 predicted proteins | sample TR2MG_FD_202536 | JGI IMG/M metagenome (GOLD analysis project Ga0307376, IMG submission 202536) | Soil microbial communities from Risofladan, Vaasa, Finland - TR-2 | ecosystem: Environmental > Terrestrial > Soil > Coastal area > Acid sulfate soil | place: Finland: Risofladan, Vaasa | collected...
TTAATATTCAGATTAATACCTGAAATCGCAGGTAATCCGATATATACTGAATTAGATGGTCTTAACGCAGGATTAAGCAAGTGATTTTGGGGCAGATTCATATTGTAAAGAATCTGGCTGTTCTGAGCTGATGCACTTGTAATGATCAATGCGAACAATAAAACCAGTAAAAATTTTCTTTTCCAGATCATATTATCTAATTATTGAGAGTCACTTCAAATCAATATTGATATTTGGCTTGAATATAAATGAAGCATCGAATTTAATTCTATAGTCGGTATAGATTTTAACAACTTCATTATCAGTGCTATTTAGAGCAAAATTGAGAATAACCTTGTCAGCCATTTTAATGGAATTGAAGAAATCGTGAGTGAATACTACTGATGTAGAACTCAAAGTACTACCAGTGGCTCTTCCAAAGTTATCTACCGGAGCAGCGTCAAGAAGATCATCTGCATCTACAGAACTAATATTACTTTGAGTCAGAGAATCGTATAGAACCATTGTAAGTGAAACTCCCACAGGAAAACCGTTGTCAACGTTAAAATCCATCTGAAATGAATCAAAGTCATCCCAACTAAAATCACTGTCGTCATCAAATGCATCACTTAAAAAATTATCTAAGGTATCTGCAAATAGCAAATTCATGCCAAATTCAATCGGTATTTCAATTTCCATATTCCCAATAATACGGCCAGTTCTTATAAGATAACTTGCCTTCTTATCTTTCTTAGCTAATGTGTCCAATAAAGCGGTACCGAAAAATATAATTTCTTCCGGCGGCAATGATATAATATCAGCCAGCGAGGAGTTAGTATTATCTATCGTTAACGAATCCATAATATTCGGCTGATCGGGTGGATTAGTTACTGATAATATAAGTGTATCACGGCCTAGATCAACAGGTGTTTTATCGTTCCTCTTTCCTGTAGCATCCAGTTTCAATTTTATAGGGAATGGAAACGAGTTTGCATAATACAGTTTAATAGTGGGGTTCGGTATTATAAAATCTCCGGTTATACGACTCAGTACATCTTCAATATCAATATCTAATGTCTCAGGTTCAATGTTCGCTAACATCTGGCCCAACCCCTTATCATCCCCTTTTAACTCAACAAAATTTTTGAAACTATTAAAGTCAGAAAATTTGAGGTCGATAACAGAATCTTCTTTTATAATAATTTTAACCAGATTGTCCTGATCGAAAACCAGGGTATCGTTAGGATCTACCATATCAATGAGTGAAATATCACCATTAATTGCCCCCAAAACTATTGCAGGTGAAAGATGCACCTTACTTGAAAGCTTATTCATGTCATAGGTCTCTTTTACACAACCAGCAATTATGAGAACCATGACCATGAAAATAATATGTAATAATCTCCTTATCATATTTTTTTCATTTAATATCAGTTTCTATTCTATAATTATAAAGGAACCTGTCTGTTCCACCTACAATAAGATGCCATCCAGCTCTGTCCGATAATCTCCCGATCGAAAACATAGATGCTCCTCTTAGAGGGAATCCATTCATAGTCTCTCCCTTTTTATTTATCAGATAAATCAGATTATTATTAATGTCAAACAACCCAATTTTTCTGTCAGAAGCCGAAAAAATAAAATTAATCGGACCACCAAGGTCAACTGAACCGAATTCCCTTGAGAAAATCTCAGATCTGTTATGGTTATAAAGATACAATATCCCTTTATCAATAAAAATATATTCATCAAAACCATCACCATCTACATCAAAAATATCGAATGAATGATTGACTGAGAATTTCTTAAAATTGAATTTCCTAATGCTGCCGTCAAAATATATATGTTGCACAGTACCATCTGATGACGAACAGACTACATAAGGATCAGATCCCTGTATCAATGTCATGGTAGATCCTCCTGCCCTTGAAACAGCTTCTTTCAGGTTTAGTCTTTTATTCCCGGTACGATCGAGGAAATATATCGAGGTTTCATCAGAAACTACAATATAATCTTTCCCTGATACTTTAAAATAATTTATTTCTGCATTTACATAACCAGATGTACGAAATGGCTTCCATCCCTTAACCACATTTCCTGTTTTATCATATGAATAGATCAATTTATCTTCACCGGCAATAAAAAGCCTGTAATTTAAGTTGTTGTCGTAGTCAAAAAGGGCCAGGGAATTTGTTGCAGGCGACCTTAATTTTACCGGATATCTCTCAACATAATTACCGTTTCTGTCGAGGATATGAATATAGTTTTTCCCTGAAAACAGAAGTTGATATTTCCCATTCTTATAATAATCAATCATATATATATTACCAGAAATCCTCTCCCGCAGAGGCACTTTCCAAAGAACACGACCTGCCTCATTTATCAGGTATGTATTATTTTTCAAATCCTGTATGAAAATCTCCCTTTTCCCTGTGTTATGATTAGTAAAAAAGAATGGTTTTATACAAGCAGTTGTATCAAGCAGTGTCTCCCATTCAGTTGTCGATTCTTCTCTCCCTTCGCTCCTGAATTTGACAGATAAGCTATTATATAGCATGTTATTACTTGACGCAAACTGGTATCCCACAGCTTGAATCTTATTTATTGAATTTATGTTTAATTTGAGTGCCTTGATTAGATCTGCGTTAAGGAAGCCTGAAAGATAATCTATTATACGCGACGGGATACAATAGAAAAAATACCCTGCCCGGCTGGGAAGAGAACTTTCAAAATCACGATATGTAATATCATTTGCAAGTGTTCTATTAAGCAGATTTTCGTACAGCAATCTTGATATGGTGACAAAAGAGTTACCTGCTATCAAGTAATTATCATAAAAAGAAAAATATGATTCTTCAAAATCGGGAGCAAATCCTGGCATCAGGACTCCTGTTAATCCTTTAAACTGGGTTTTATATACGGGAATCCTGACTTGATCATCAGGTTCAAAATAGAGAATTTTATTATCTGTCCCAAGCTCCTCAAGAAAGAGCTGTTCGGCACGAACGCGGTTACTTAATTCGTATATAATTATTATGTTATCATTAACCGGTCTCTCTTTAATATCTAAATGAGCTTTCGTTATTTCATCACCAATTAACCCCTTTAATTTATCTGCCAGATTAATAACCTCATTTGAAACAGAAGGATTTGACTTTTTATCAATACTCCCATCCGGAAAAACGATTGTTTCAAAGAGAACTGTTGAAGAAGGTAAAATTTTATATGTGTCAAATGTCTGTGGAGGAACAAACTTATATCTGTTTAGGTAGTCCATAGAATCCACACTTTCGGTAAAGCCGCTCAAAACCAGGCCATCTTCATTTACAAAAATATCTCCTTCTGCTGTACCAGCGAGGTTGGCAATCCTGTCTGCCAGTTCCGGGACATCCATGCCTATCAATGATTTAAAAGTTTTTTTAAGATTGGCAAAAACTATAAATATTTTATCCTCATTTTTCCCCGATGCATTTAATACTCTTGAAAAACCCGGAAGATTTCTTACATCATCTTCCAAATCCATCTGATCAATAGCATTCCTAATAAGTTGATTTGAACTACTACATACTATTAAACCAGTACGTTGCGTCAGATATACAGTATCTGACAAATTGCTGATACTATAAGGCATTTTAAGAAAAGGGTAACCATCTAATTTACTTTCTATAATCTCACTAATACCTGAGGAATGTAAAATTTCCTTGATTTGCCGGTATCTTATCTCACCGGGAACAGTTATCGAAAGAAGTGGCTCCAGTTTCCCAACATCATTTGAATGAAATGATATGATTGCAGTAGCATCGCTCAATATCCTGTTAAAACCGGCCTTATTTAATTGATCAGCAAGATATTTCAACTTTCGGTAAAAGATATCAAACTCTTTAATTTTGCCTGCTTCTCCAAATAATCCCTTCCCGGTTGTGAGAGAATTCATAAAGCTTTGCAGATCAACAGTCTCAATTACAATACAAGCATCCTGTGAGATTGCCTTGTAAGGATCTGAAAATAAACTTTTTCTGCCCTGCTGGAGGAAATAACCCATAATTGCGAGAACCAGCACTAAAAGGATTATAATTGTAATTCGTTTTCCCACCTTCAAATCATTAATGATAGTTATATCCCAAAATTAACAAATAAAATTAGTCCAGTAGTTCAAATGATTAATACGTGTCTAATTAATGTGTGTTTTATAACAATCTAGCTGCCAATTATTTTAGAATATTTTTGTTAGTTTTATGTTCTATTCCATGAGAGCAAAAGATGAAATTACTGATTTTTACCTTCTTATTAACAATTATTACAACACTTCCTTCCTTCTCACAGACAATTACTGTTGTTGACAATGAAGACTTTAATCAAATTCCTGACGTTGCTATCCTTAATGATGCAAATACTAAATTCATTTATACCAACCGATCAGGGAAAGCTGATATTTCAACATTCGGGGAAAAAGAGATAATATGTTTTCAGCATTTTACCTATGAAAGAATTTGTCTGAGCCTGGATGAGATTAAGAAAAGGGGGTATATAATCATGCTGCCAAAAAAGATCTTTGCATTTGATGAATTTGTTATATCAGCTAACCGCTGGGAACAAAATAAAAATGAGGTGCCAAATAAAATTACCACTGTACTTAAACCATCAATAGAGCTCCAGGATCCACAGACCACTGCTGATGTCATCGGAATATCAGATGAGGTCTTCATTCAAAAGAGTCAACTTGGCGGTGGAAGCCCAATGATCAGAGGTTTTGCCACAAACAGGGTATTAATTGTTGTTGACGGAGTTAGAATGAATAATGCAATTTACAGAGAAGGAAATATCCAGAATATAATCTCTCTTGATCCTTCTGCCCTTGAGTCAACAGAGATTATCTTTGGACCCGGAGCTGCTATATATGGAAGCGATGCAATTGGAGGTGTTATGGACTTTCATACAAAAAAGGCGCTGTTCACTACCGGTAATAGTCTTTATATAAAGGCTAATGTTTTAACCAGATTTGCGACAGCAAGTAAGGAGAAAACAAGCCATTTTGATCTGAATATTGGCGGCAGGAAAATTGCACTAATTACAAGTATTTCATTTTCTGATTTTAATAATCTTAGAATGGGTTCAAAGAAAAATCCCGGCTATATCCGGCCTGAATATGTTTTTAATTCAGGTGGACAGGATACTGTGGTAAAAAACTCCAATCCTGATATACAAATCTATTCAGGATATAGCCAACTCAATACTATGAATAAAATCAGATTAAAATTATTTGAAAATATTGACGTAGTCTATGCAAACCATTTCTCAAAACTATCAGATGTGCCGCGTTATGACAAGCTTATCCAGTATAAATCTGGAAATCTGAGATATGGGGATTGGTACTATGGTCCACAGATATGGATGATGAACAGCCTCCAGGGAACAATCAAAAAAATGAATTTGCTGTTCGACGAGGCCGTTTTAACTCTTGCACAACAAAACTATAAGGAAAGCCGGCATGATAGAAATTTTGGAGATGTTGCCATTAATGAGCAATTCGATAGAGTTGGGATTATTTCTTTAAATATTGATTTGGATAAAAAACTAAAAAGCGAAAATCAACTTATTTATTACGGTTTTGAATATGTTAATAACGATATTAAATCTGATGCTAATACGCGTAATATTTTGACCGGCGATCTTACTCCTGCCGGGACAAGGTACCCGGACGGTAAAAACAGATATCAAAGTATTTCTGGATATGCAGGATACAAGAATAATATTTCAAAAAAAATTACAATCAATACCGGCATCAGGTATAATAAGATAACCCTTAATTCAACAATAGTAGATAATACATTTTATAATGTCCCTTTCAACACTATTTCTATGTCGAACGGAGCAGTAAGTGGAGCGTTTGGTATTGTTTTAAGGCTGATGAATAATATGCAGATCAATCTTAATACCTCGACGGGATTCAGAGCCCCAAATCTTGATGATGTAGGTAAGATCTTTGACCCTGTAGCAGGTATAGTTATTGTCCCAAATCCCAAACTCAAACCCGAATATGCCTATAATACCGATCTGGGCATCTCAAAAGATTTTGGAAATTTTTTACATCTCGATATCACAGGTTTCTATACCTGGTTGAATAATGCAATGACCCGTCATGATTTTCTGTTTAATGGGGAAGACTCAATTATTTATAAAGGTATATTGAGTAAGGTGCAGGCAATCACAAACGCCACATATGCACAAGTATCTGGTTTGCATATTAATGTTCAGGCTAACATAACAAATTATTTTTCAGTAAAATCAATATTAAATATTACTGAAGGACATGAGAAGGGCAATATACCATTACGGCATGCGGCTCCATTGTTTGGTTCAACTCATCTACAATACAAATCACCTAAACTCACTGCAGACCTTTATGCAAAATACAACGGATCAAAAAAATATATCAATATTCCCCCTTCCGAACTCGATAAACCATATCTGTATGCTAATGATATATATGGCAATCCATGGTCTCCCGGATGGTTCACTCTTAATTTAAAAGTATCATACACTTTTCTAAAATGGGCGATTATAAATGCTGGAGTTGAAAATCTTCTGGACATCCGTTACAGGCCATATTCATCTGGTATTGTGGCACCTGGAAGGAATTTTATTGTTTCTCTCAGAGCATCACTTTGATAAAGTATTCTTCAACTAAGCTTCTTCTATAGCTCTCCATCCGATAGTATCAGCAAATGAAAGAACCGGCTCCCTGAGATCTCCATAGAAAGTCACCCTGTGCCAACCCCATTTATCCCACATAGTGAAAAGTTTTTCAATATCTCCAGTTGGTTCAGCACAAAGTTTAGTCCTGCACGCCCTATCATCTGGATCATTGTCAATTGCCACAGCCTGGTGAAATAGAATTTCTTTTCTTTCATTATGGATCTCAATAGTTGTGGTCATATAGTTTACAGGTAGAATTGACTGCACTGAAGCTCCAGCCCGATCTTCTGAATGAGTCATTATCCTGAACTGGTTCGTCTCTCCCTGGGGTCCAAACATTTTATTAGGAGCAACACAATGAGCATAAATGATCTGTCGTTTTGAAGTGTCAATTACAGGATCAGAAATGAACCCGGGTCTGCCATTAGTCATTGTTGAAAACGCAAGCATCGTGGCAGTAGACCTGATATCGCATTCACATCCACCAACAAGCCCTTCGTTACATAATTCGTGAAATCCAAGACATGGATAAGCATGGATATGACCTCCATAGAAACCTCCAAGACAATTAATTGTAATAGCATTGGCTTCATGTTTCTTAAGAACCGCTTTCATTCCAAGGTACATGGCTGCTGATGTGGCCAGCGTTTCATGAGGAATATCAATTATCTCAAGTGCCGAACTTTTCCAGCGATCCACAATACTTTCTGCTTCATCCTTGTCTGCTTCACTCCAGGCACTATTCACCTCTGAAAATGGAATATATTCCAGGGGAATGCCCATTAACGGCTCAGCTTTTCCTGAGTTCTGATCTCTTACTGCCAGTATTTTTGAACTACCAAGCCGACGAATACACTCTTCAGGTGATAATGATATTATACTGTTGGATGCAAGTGCATACTTAGATGGATCCCTGGTGCCCTTAAGACGCGATTTTACCGTAGCGGCAACAAAGTCTGAAGTTGTTCCTCCCTTAGTCATAATCTTAAAACAGCCTACCGCTTCCAATAAATCTTCCATTCGTGAAGAAGCAACAAATCCAACATTCTGAGTATTTTCGCGCAGGAATGCTGAAGTATAAACAAGAAATCCACCACTTCCACCAAACTGAAAATCAGCATAAAGAACAGGCTTTCCCGTTTTTGCAACAGTTTGAATAACCTTGTTCCAGCAGTTCATCTGATAAACAATATATCCATCTATCAAATTCGTAACATCGCTGGCAACAATCTTTTCAGCATCTTCAGGTCCCGTTGCAAGTGTAGGAATAAATTCAAAATCACTAAAATGATTTGCAAGTGTGGAGTTGATCTGGTTCATGACCGGGTTAAAATCAAATCCGATATTTGGCCAGTCAGGTTTTGTTTGTACCGATTCATGAAGGGAATATATAATCCTAATTCTCAGTTTCTTATCTTTGTTACCAGTTGAACACGAAGTATTGACAAGACTCATTGGTGCTAAAGCTATACATGCTGCACAGGCAGAACATGACGATAAGAAATTTCTTCTTGTAACATTTGTTACAATTTTTCTTTGATTAATTATTGGGTTACCTATTGCCTTCCTTTTCATACTCTGAAATATTTGTAAATAAACTAATCCCTGTATATAAGCTATTAAATTTACGAAATACTACAGATTTTTCTATGCCTTTTAAGAATATTATTTTATTTGAGTATATGGAATCCTGCATAAGAACCCATTGCTTATTCCTGATTGCCTATCGTCCTATTATTTTCAACTGGATTGTTTCTGTTGAACAAGAACAGAAGATGTTTTGGCACGCATTTTGATATATTGTTTATAACGCAGACAACTACTATATATCCCTGATCACTCAGGGCAGCCAGCTTAAAAACCTGGCTTTTTTATTAAAAGGATCGGTATCCAATTATCTTCCTCACCTCATGTACCGTTTTTGAAGCACTTTCCCTGGCCTTTTCCGCGCCATCTGAGACAACTCCGGCGAGATATTTCTTATCAGAGAGTAATTCTTTAATCCTGTTTCTTATCGGATCAGTAAACTTGATAATGTCCTCTGCAAGCTGCTTTTTCATATCACCATATCGAATTTCGCATGCAGCATGCTTGTCCTTGAAAAACTTAACAGTGTCGGGTTCTGATACAACTTTCATAAGGGTGAAAAGATTCTTAACCGGTTCTGATGGTTGCTGGCCCGGACCTGTTGGCCCTGTATCAGTGACAGCCTTCATAACTTTTTTTCTTATTTCATCCGGGGTGTCAGCCAGAAAGATCCCATTACCCTCACTCTTACCCATCTTACCAGTACCATCAAGACCAGGTATTTTGACCAGTTGCTTTCCAAAATTATATGCATCAGGTTCAGGAAAATAATTTACATTGTACATCATATTAAATCTCCTGGCAAATCTCCTTGTCATTTCGAGGTGTTGCTCCTGATCTTTTCCTACTGGTACCTTATTTGCTTTATGAATAATAATATCAGCTGCCATGAGAACGGGATAAGTTAACAGACCTGCATTGATGTTATCGGGTTGTTTTCTTATCTTCTCCTTAAATGAGGTCGTTCGTTCAAGTTCACCAACATAGGCATTCATGTTAAGCAGAAGATATAGCTCTGACACTTCCGGCACGTCACTCTGAATAAATACCGTAGCAATTTCCGGATCAATACCGCACGCTAAATATTCTGCTAAAACCTGTTTTATATTCCCATGTAGATCTTCAGGTTTTGGATGAGTAGTAAGAGCATGATAATCAGCAATAAAAAAATAGCAATTATTCTCCCTTTGCATCTTAAGAAAGTTCTTAATAGCACCAAAATAATTTCCCAGATGCAGGTTCCCTGTTGATCTTATCCCACTCACTACTGTGTCCATTGTCTTCTAAAATAATAATTCACAGCAAAGCTAATAAAAAAGTGGTATGGTACAACGGCTCAATGGCTACTCTGCAAAACCATTAAGACTCTGCACTGTAACTCTGTTACACCTTTTTTACTACCTTTACGAAATTAAAATAAAACTGGCCATGGAATCAACAAGACAGAAAAAAGTATCACGTTTAATCCAGAAAGAACTGGCCGACATCTTCCTTAAAAAAGGGAATGAATTAGTTCGCGGGAAATTAATTTCAATAACAAGGGTTAGGGTTAGTCCTGATCTCTCTTTTGCAAAAGTCTATATTAGCATCTTCCCGGCAACAAATAAGAACGATGATCTGCAAATAATACAGGATCACAGCACTAAGATCAGATTTGACCTGGGCCAAAAAATCAGATCTCAGCTTAGAATTGTGCCAGATATTGCATTCCATATTGATGATAGCCTTGACTATATTGACAAAATAGAAAAGCTCCTGAAAAACTGAGAAAAATGCAATATGAACCTTTAAAAAAAACATTGGGCAAATTCTTTGAAGGATCTTTATTCCTGAGAAAAACCTTCTATTTTCTACTCGATTTATTACTTCTACGTACCTGGCATGTAAAAAAAGCTCTCAGAAAAATTGCCAGGCAATTACCTGCGAATGCATCTGTTCTGGATGCCGGATCAGGATTTGGCCAGTACTCTTGGAACATGAGCAGGATGAATAGCAGCTGGAATATTAAAGCTATAGATATTAACAGTGAACAGATTGAAGATTGTAACAGGTTTTTCGGGCAGGCTGGTTTGTCGGACAGAGTAAAATTTCAGACAGCTGATCTTACCACGCTGGATGACAATAACCTCTATAACCTTATACTTTCTGTTGATGTGATGGAACATATTGAAGAAGATGTCCGGGTTTTCCGGAATTTTTACAAATCGATGATAAACAATGGTATACTCCTAATATCAACTCCTTCAGATAAAGGTGGTTCCGATGTACATAACGAGAGCGATGAATCCTTTATTGATGAACATGTAAGAGATGGTTACAGTGTTAAGGATATTACCGATAAACTTACCAATGCTGGATTTAGTAATATTAAAGCACTATATACTTACGGCAAACCAGGTAATATCTCCTGGCGATTATTGATGAAATATCCCATCGAAATGTTAAATGTCTCATATCTGTTTTTTATCATTCTGCCTTTTTATTATCTGATTTCTTTCCCTGTTTCAATAATACTTAACCTCTTTGATCTGCGGTTAAGTCATAAAACAGGCACTGGATTACTGGTTACCGCTATGAAACAATTATCGTGAAACTCTCCTTATACATAGCAAAAAGATATTTGTTCGCTAAAAAATCGCGAAATGCAATAAATATTATATCAGCAGTTTCAGTCGCAGGAGTGGCAGTCGGCACTATGGCACTTATCATTATCCTTTCCGTTTTCAATGGACTTGAAACAATGGTTACTGCTATTTTTAACACATTCGATCCAGATATCAAAATTACCACGGCTGAAGGCAAAACATTTGTTGCCGATACCTCGCTTCTCCATCTTCTGACTAATGTTGAAGGGATATCATGCTATTCGCTGACTATCGAGGAAAATGCCCTTTTAAAATATGGTGACCGGGAAATTATTGCAACAATTAAGGGTGTAGATGATAATTATGTAAGTGTTTCAAATATTGACAGTTCCTTGTTTGAAGGTGAATTTGTTCTTATTAGCGAGAAAGGTCGGCCTTATGCAATCCCGGGATTGGGAGTTGCACAATACCTGGGATTAAGAGTTAACTTTATTACCCCTTTAAATATCTATGTCCCGCGAAGGACTGGAAGTACCAACCTAAATCCTGAAGACGCATTCCAAAAAAAGTTTATCTTCCCCTCAGGGATATTTGAGGTTGAAAAAGAGTATGATTCAAAATATGTTTATGTCCCAATTGAGTTTGCACGAGAACTGACTGAACTAGAGGATGAGATAAGTTCTATAGAGATAAAGTTTTCAAAACAAGTTAACCCCCGGATTGTACAAAAAAAAGTCTCGGATATTTTTGGTAAAAGATTCATCGTACAAAACAGGTATGAACAACAGGAGATCTTTTATAAAGTAATGAGGTCTGAACGGCTGGCAATCTTTTTCATTCTAACCCTGATTCTAATCATTGCATCATTTAATATTATTGGCTCACTTACCATGCTAATAATAGAAAAAGAACGGGATATAGCTATCTTAAAAAGCCTCGGAGCTGATAACACCCTGATCAGGAAAATTTTTATTTTTGAAGGATGGTTGATATCTATTGTAGGGGCTATTACCGGCATTCTACTGGGTTTTTTAGTCTGCTGGCTACAACAAACTTATGGACTGGTAAAACTTCAGAGCGATTCATTGATAATGGATTCCTATCCTGTTTTAATGAAAGTTAAAGATTTTATTATTGTTCCGTGCACTGTTCTGCTTATAGGTTATTGGGCAGCCTGGTATCCGGTAAGATTCCTGTCAAAGAAATACCTGAATAAAGAGGGCTAATAAATTAAATATTTACATCATTGATTCTGATTAATATTTAGCTTGACTTAAATATGAGAAAAACCAACAATAATTAAGTTTCATGACCAGGATAACTCATCTAATATTAATCCTCTTTTTTCTGTTAACAGGAGCATGCTCAAGCAGAAAAAATAAAATGGAACATAAGAATATGATCCCTGAAAAGGATCTGATTTCTATATTAACAGAGGTTCATATTGCCGATGGACTCCTGACCATTCCAAAGATTCATAATTGGTTTTCTTCTCTTGACTCTCTTTCAACATATAGCCAGATTATTGAGAAACATGGTTACACTAAAGAAACTATGGATAAAACAATAAAATATTATTTTATCAAAAACCCCAGGAAGCTCATAAATATTTATGATAAAGTTCTTGGAATATTAAGCGAAATGGAATCTTATATTGAGAAAGAATTTATTTTGGAAGAAGCACATAAAAGAAACCTATGGAAAGGAGAGAATTCCTATTCATTCTTCGAATCTTCTAATACTGATTCAGCCGTGGTCAGGTTGTCTTTTAGAACTCCCGGCATTTATACCTTTTCATTTTCTGCCATTATTTATCCTGACGACCAGTCATTAAATCCCCGTATAATTACATATACATGCAACGCCGATAGTATAGAAACCGGGGAAAAATACGATTTACTAGCGCTTAATTATATAAAAGACGGGCAGCCTCACGAATATAAGATGGAGATAAAAGTTCCGACTAATATCCCAACCTGCTTTACAGGTCTGATGTTCGTTTTTGATAACAATCCTGCTGAATTGCAACTAAATGCAATATTTGAAAGTATCTCAATTGTCTACAAAGCATCAACAGCGTTATGAAACGCTTTTCAGCACAATATATTATTACTAACATATCCTCTCCGCTTAAAAGAGGAGTAATAACTATAGATGATGATGGCACCATCATCAATATTGAAGATACTGAAGGCGATCTTAAAGAGAGGCATTCAGTTTCATTTTACAATGGGATCATCATCCCGGGATTTGTAAATTGCCACTGCCATCTCGAGCTTTCACATATGAAAGACACTATTGTAAAAGGTGGTGGTCTGGAAGAATTTCTTGAAAAAATAAGAACCACCAGGGATGAAACAAGTGAAAGAATAATTGCTTCTGCATTATCGGCTGATAATGATATGTGCAGAGACGGAACAGTGTTGTGTGCTGATATATGTAACACCTCCGTTACATTCGAAATAAAAAAGAAGAGCAGGATCTTATACATTAACCTCCTCGAAGTTTTTGGGATTGACCCGGATAAAGCCAAACTTCGTATAGATAGTATCAACAAGGTAGCACAGGCAGCTGAGAAGATGAACCTACCTTATTCTATTGTACCTCACACCGCTTATTCAACATCGTTACCTCTTTTCAGGCTTCTCAAGAAGAAAAGTGAAATGAATAAAATAACATCAATACATTTCATGGAGACCCCTGGAGAAAAAAGTTTCCTTAATAACCATTCCGGTCCTCTTTTTAACTCTTTCAAACGCACAGGATTTTTCCCGTCAAGACTCGATACAGTGAAAAGTCACGAAGATGCAGTTTTAAATGAAATTACACCTTCGGGTAACCTGATCCTTGTACATAATACTTTTGTCGAGAAGGACACTATAAGAAAAATAAAGAAGAGAGGGAACATATTCTGGTGCCTATGCCCAAATTCAAATATTTATATCGAAAATAAATTTCCACCTCTCCCCTTGCTTCTCAGGGAAGGTTGTGAAATAGTTATCGGTACCGACAGCCTGGCTTCAAACACTAAGCTTAACATCCTGGAAGAACTTAAAACACTTCAGTTAAATTTCCCATCAGTGTCGATTGAAGAATTGGTCTGCTGGGCTACGCTGAATGGAGCAAAAGCCTTAGGAGAGGAGAACAGATTCGGGACACTTGAGCCTGGCAAAAAGCCAGGATTGCTTCTTCTTCAAAATGTTGACTTGCTTAATATGAAACTTCTGCCAGATAGCTCTATATCACGTTTGATATAAATAATATTTCTATATGTGTTACCCACTGTTCACTTTTAGCTAA
>Ga0307376_10003740_pt1 | contig 14145 bp, 20 predicted proteins | sample TR2MG_FD_202536 | JGI IMG/M metagenome (GOLD analysis project Ga0307376, IMG submission 202536) | Soil microbial communities from Risofladan, Vaasa, Finland - TR-2 | ecosystem: Environmental > Terrestrial > Soil > Coastal area > Acid sulfate soil | place: Finland: Risofladan, Vaasa | collected...
CACGTCTGATAGGCCCATCATGTGGGCCAGGGCATCCCCTACTCGCCCGTTGAGTAGGGTGTCCAGGCCCCCACCCATCACATCTCTCCAGAGGAACCAGCGAAGCCCTCCCTGCGGGGTCTCTTTCTTTCTTCTGCACATGAAAACCTCCTTCTGGTCTACACTTCTTATGCCCGATTCCGTTGGTGAATAGGTGCTTCACGCTCCCTACATCGTAGCCTTTGTCGATGAGCTCACGAAGTTGGGCCGTGGTCCGAAGTACCTTGAGGACATGCAGCCCGGGGACATCGTCAGCATCGAGACGGGGCAGACCTCTACCAAGAAGGGACCGCTCCACTACCTGGTGGGCAAGACCTTCGAGAAAGGGACCCAGGCTATGCAGGGGTCCTTCTCCCACACCGGCATCTACGTCGGGGGTGGGAAGATGGTAGAGGCCCGGATCGGGGAAGGGGTGACGCTGAAGAGCTTCGGCGATGCCCTCAAGCACAAGTCCTTCTTGGTCCACCGGCCGAAGGTCGACAAGCGCCATCGAATCCGGGCGGCCAAGTTCGCCAAGCAGCAGGTGGGGAAGGACTACGACAGCCTCGCCCTGGTGGTCACAGCGGGCGGCTTGGCCCTCCCCGAGTTCGCCACCCGCCTCATCGACAAGAACGTCCTACGCAGCCCCCAGGAGGCCGACAAGTACACCTGTTCGAACCTGGTCCAGGCTGCCTACGAGAAGGCGCACCTCACAGGGGTGGGACCGCGCACTGTTGCACCGGTAGATCTGCGCAGGTCCGACAAGATGCAGCTCGTGAAGGCTGTCCAGAAGGGTAACTTCGAGGAGAAAGCCCCTCTCAATCCCCGAACCCGGTGGGGATGGGGTAAAAGAGAGACTCCGGACAAGGGGAAGCTGATCAGACGATGACCTTACCTGCTGCCATCCTGGATGCGTTCTTCGACGAGGCCACGAAGCTGGCCGCCATGACTGAAGAAGAAGCTCGCCGGAAGAGACACGCGTACTACGTCGCGAACAGGCAGCGGATGATTCAGCAGGGTCGTACCTATCGCCAGGAGAAGAGGGTCGAGATCTCTCGCAAGAAGAAGCGGTACAATCGTCAGGTGGCGATGGGCACGAAGCGTCAGCGCAAGCGGGTGCAGACCGGCGGCATGAGCTTCGCCTACATGGGGTACAAGTAGATGCTCGATTCGATGCTGATGACCGCCTTCATGTCCGAGATCTCGAAGCTCGCTGATGATCCGGATGCCGCTCTGCTCCCCAAGGTGAAGGGCCTCAAGAGCATCCGGAACAACGGGCCCCGCCTGCGGATGGGGACGAAGGGCCAGGTCCCGGTCAACCCCTACTCCGGGAACTGGGTGAAGCAGCCGAAGAACATCCTGCAGAAGGCCGCTGGGGCCCCTACTCCAGAGCAAGTCCGCCATGCCGGCGAAGAGCATGAGCGGATGGGCAAGAAGATGAGAAATGTAGGGTACGGCTCCGCTGCAGCTCTTCTTGCTGGGTCCTTCATCCCTGCCGTTCGGAACAGGAACTGGGCACGGCGCTTGGCCCGAGGTGGGGCCGCTGTTGCCGGTGCCGGTGGATACCTCGGAGAGGGAGGGATCCGTTCTGGGAAGGGATACCAGAGGGCAGCCGATGTAGCCTCCGGGAAGGCGAAGGCCCCCAAGGACGAAGAGTACATGTCCATCAGCCCGTCGGCGTACCGGGAAGCCTCCCAGGCACTGCAGAAGAGCGCCGATCTGAACCCACTTCACGCAGCTCTTGGCATCGGAGCCGCTGTCGGCACCGGGGCCCTCGCGCACAAGACCTACAAGGCCGTCAAGGATCCGTACTCTCGTCCGGCAAAGGATTCCCGAGGAGCAGCTGCACTAGTTCATGGGGCTCGAGGCGGACAGTTCTTTGCTGGCGCTCACCCTGAACAACTGCTCGCCGCCTTGCGCTGAGGGGCTGCCCAGGGTCCTTGGGGTCGAAGAGCTCTTCGTCGGTGATGGCCAGGTCGAGGATGGCCTCGAGCACCATGCGCGTGGTGATCTTCGCTCCCGTCTCTCGGGAGATGTGGCGGGCCATCCTCTCCAGGTAGGCTCGGTGGTGGTCCTTGTTGATCCTCATAGCTAAAGGGTAAACCCCTCACGCCGAAGCGGAGGGGCCTCCCGTCATGTTCGCGATCTGACGCTGTCTTTCTTCGAGAGCCGCGCGGCCCTCGTCTACGAAGCCCTTGAGCGCACCGGCGGCGGCGTAGGGGCTCAGGCGTGTGAGGCGCATGGCGAAGCTGATCAGCCCCGCCTGCATGAACTCGAGCAAGAGAAGTCCCTGCACCGGGTCGCTCTCGTCAGAGGAGACCGCCATGCCGGAGCCTGTCGTGAAGTTGACTCCACATGCGTAGTACTCGGTGATCCCGTACCTCCGCAGGAGCTTGGCGATGTCGGCGTTCAGTTCGTCCAAGTCGTTCTGGTTCATCGCATCGACCTCTTGAGGTGCGCCTCAACCAGCACCTTCGCAGTCTGGGGGAGGGCCTTGGTGAGTGCATCCAGGTTCGGCAGCAGGCCATAGTTGCCCACCCCGAACCCCCTGTCGTACATGTCCTTCATCCCTTCATTCCCGATGGCCAGGACCGAGAGGATGATGTTGTCCAGCCGCATCTCGTGCAGCACGTCGTGGAGATCCTGGATGGTGTCGCCGGAGCTGCGGCGCCCGCGCAGGGACGTTGGCATTCCGTCGGTCATCAGGATGACTGCCCGGGTCGATCTCGACACCTTCGCCCACTCGTAGGCGACGTCGAGTGCCTGGACCATGCTGGTGCAGCCATGCACCTGACCGATGGCCTTCTTGGGGCTGCCCAGCTTCTTGTAGAAGAAGACCTGGTCGGAGAAGGTCCAGAGGTTCACCTCCACCTTCATGCTCTTGCAGGCGAAGACGACGTCGGCGATGGCTCGCTCGACCATGTTCAGTCCGTACCCCAGCATGGAGCCGGAGACGTCGACCTCGAGGAGGAGCTCCATCCCGGACTCCTTCTTCTCCTTGCGGAAGAACTCGCCCTCGGCCAGCTCGTTGTTGAGCTTTGCGTCGAGGAAGGACTCGATGTCGATGTCATCCCCCTCCTCGTGGAGGCGGGACTTCTTCTTCATCTTGACCTTCTCGAGGTGCGTGCGAATTCTCGCGGCTGCGTGGCTTGGTGCTGGCAGCGGGATGGTGGGGGTCACGAAGACCCCAGGGATCTTCGCGGTCTTGCATGCGCTGGTGAGGATGTCCTCGTGCTGCTCCTCGATGCTCTTCTTGGGCATGGCCATGGCGATCCGGGCATCCTCGAGCTTCTGCTCCATCTTCTCGGCACCGTCGTTGAGCAGGGCCGAGAAGGATGACAGCCCATCAGCCTGTTCGTTCTCGTCATCGATCTTCGCAGTCAACACCTGCTGGATGCGCTTCATCTGCCCGGCCGTCGGGCGCTGCTTGCGGCCTGCGGGATGCTGTAGGTCGCGCCCACCCATGGGGGTGCTCTCGGGGTTGCCTCGAGCGGACTTCTCGTCGGTCTCCCCGGGCTGGCCACCCTGGGGCTGCTGCTGGCCGCCCTGGGACTTCTGCTGGGACTTTCCACCTCCGCCTGCGACAGCCTTTGACAGGGCCATCAGCTTGCTCTTGGCCTCCTGCTGCTTGTCCGGAGGGTACTTGTCGAGGAGTTCGTCGGCGATGTCGTCCACGAGGCGGGCCGTGATGGCCAGACAGGACTCAGCGTCCACGCCCTCTACCAGATTCTTGGACCTGCGCATGTGACCACCGCAGGCCTTGAACTTGTCTGGTGCGTTGGGGGTGTCCACTCCGGTCGCGTGCCGCGAGAGGTAGGTGAGCAGGTCCTGCTCGGCGCCCTCCTCCATCTCGTACTCAGCGATGTCGTGCCAGCGCTGCTTCAACAACTCTCCCCCACCAGGGTAGAGCTGGGCCCACAGCCATCGACAGCGGTGGTCTTCGAGGACATTCCACAGATGGTGGACGATCATGTCCAGCTTGTGCTTGTAGGGCTCAGCGTCCTTGTGCGCCTTCGGGATCCCTGCACGACGGAGGAGTCGTTCCACCGCCTTCTCGCGGAAGGCCTCGGTCAGTGGCAGGTTGGTGCCGAAGAGGTTGTGGGAGAGCTCGTGCTCCACCACCAGGTAGCCCTCGGGGTCGGACAGGGGCGCCCTGATGTACGCCTTGCAGTCCGTGCATCCGAATGGGTGGTTCTCCAGCTTCAGGTCCTTGTCGAGGAGGGAACTGAAGGTGGAGACCAGGTTCTGGGCACGGTCCCTGATGTAGTCGCCATCCCCAGACATCGGGCCGAGCTCGAGAGGGGGACGGGGCTTCTTAGCTGTCGTAGAGCCGGGAGAGAAGGGCCCCCAGTTCTGCTGCCCGGTCGGGTTCTGATTGCTCATCAGTACAGCTCCACCTTGTTGAGGTCGATCTGGAAGGTGCTCATGACGCGGGTGCGGAAGTCAGCGACGTTGTCCGTCTCGTACTTGCCCTCGAGGAGCTTCAGTGCCAGTGGCCAGTCGCCGAGCATGACGAAGTCCTTGATGAACTGGACCAGGTCACGAGTGGACAGCGCGTAGCCCATCTCGCCGCCCCTGGTCTCCTTCGAGAGGTTCAGGATCTTGTCGACCATCCGGCGCTCGTTGACGGCCGGCGGTGTCGGGAACTGCTTCTCGAGCAGGTCACGCTCCAGCTTCACGGGCATGTAGTTGACCTCGATGAACTCGAAGCGGGAACGGAAGTCCTCGTTGAGGTTGTAGGTGCCTCCGTAGTTGGGGTTCATCGTTCCGATGAGCCAGATGCGGGAGCCGGGATTGACGCGGAAGATCTTCCCGATCTTGGGGACCGAGATTTCCTGCCGGTAGTCCGCCACCGGGTTGAGAATCTTCTGGCTCTGGGGAGGGAGGGTGTTGATCTCCTCGAGGACCACCACGCACCCACCATCTTCGTTGGCGACCTCGACCGCTGCAGTGAGCGTGCCGAGCATGTAGAACACCTCGTCTCCCTGCATGGCGTACGTGCCCAGCAGGTCCCGAACTCCAGTCTCCTCCGTGCAGTCCTGCCGCAGGATGGGGACTCCCTTCTTTGCGGCGAACTGCTCGATGGCCAAGGTCTTGCCCGAGCCCTTGGGCCCCTTGAGGATGAGGTTGGGTCCGAAGGCCAACTTCTCCATCAGCCCGACAAGGCCGACGTCTTGGTAGTCGTCCATGGTCCGGGGGACCAGGTACTTGGAATCGATGCGTCGCGTTGCGACCTGTCCAATCGTCATGGGTAGTAATCTCCTGTTGGCTGCCGTACTCCTTTTGACAGATTCTACGTCCTCTTATAGCTTTTGTACTCACATGCTACTTGCGTTTGTACTCACACCGCTGTACACGTTGTACATGGCTTCAGACGTAGACCTGACAGAGTTCTCTTTGCGAGAGGTTCGAGAGCGCGTAGGCGAGCTGGTCGAGATGTCGATCCGCAAGAACCGCGTCTCTGTCCTCGTCCTCCGTGACGACGGGGTACTCACCCACGTCGACCCGGACATCCTCAAGGATGCCCCGGTGGAGAGTGTCATCAAAGCCCTGCTCGCCGCCGAGTGGAGCGAGGACCAGATCGAAGAGTTCCTGGGACACCTGAAGGAGGAATCGTGAAGAGCAACGTCATCGCGTTTGAGTCTATCTCGGCTGCCGTGCCCCTCTCTCGGGTAAAAAAGTCCAAGGACACTCGCTACATCCCCTCCTACGTCGATGTCGGCACCCTGCAGATGAGGGCTTGCCAGCTCTCGGCCAGATGGCGCCTTCGCGGGTCCGAGCCTTTCCCGGACCGCTACCTGGCGCAGGTGAGGGAGATGATCACGGACTCCGTACGTGGCGTAGGCAGCGTCTCGTTCACCCGACTCATCAGTGGAGACCAGAGCCTCGTCTTTCTCGCCGAGGACGACATGGGGCCCTACTCGTACGGCTTCGTGCTCCAGGAAAGCTGGTTCCGAAAGAACTGACTCCCTTCGGGCAAAAGAGAACCACAGGAAGGCTCGCCTTAACAGGAGAGTGAATGAGCAACTTCGACACCGACCAGACGATCTCTATCCCCCTGGATGACATCCGGCGGGGTGTGACGATCACCAACGTGCGCACGTTCTTCAACGAAGAAGCACTGCGCGACTTCGCGGACACGCTGTACCGCGACGGGCTCATGAGCCCCCTCGTCGTCATGGAGACCGAGGACCCCGACTCTGGGGACGAGATCACCGAGCTCGTCGCCGGCGAGCGTCGCTACAAGGCCATCCAGTGGGTCCAGGAGAACGTGGACGAGGACTTCTACGCCGATGGCGTGCCCTGCATCCTCTACGTGGGGACCACCGAGGACGCCGAGTTCGCCAACGTCCTCGAGAACATCGAGCGCGAAGAAGTCGACGACATCGATCTCGCCGCGTGGATCTTCTCTCGTACCGAAGACGGCATCTCCCAGACCGACCTCGCTGACAAGCTGCACAAGCCGCTGCAGTGGGTCAACTTCCGGCACCTCTTCCACGTGCGTGCGTGCCAGGAACTGAAGGATCTCCTCCGCGAGGGTCTCATCTCCTTCACTGCCGCCTACGAGCTCTCCAAGGAGGTCGAGGAGGACGAGCAGAAGAAGTGGGTGAAGAAGGCCCGCAAGTTCAACGAGCGGATCTCCATCCAGCAGGCCCAGAACGCCAACAACCCGAACAAGACGGCCCGCCCCTCCAAGAAGCAGCGGGACCTCATGCGGGCGAAGGCCGAGGGCATCTCTGAGAAGGAGAACAAGAAGATCGCCCAGGGGGCGGGACTTGCACTGCGGTGGGTCGACGGCCTGCTCAGCGACGACGAGATGGACGAGGCTCTCCGGCTGGATGAGTCCGAGGAGCTATGATGATGTGCATGGACGACCACACGAAATCGAAGATCCGAGATCTCTACACGGCTATCCTTGAGAAGGACACCGTGCTCGGGTTCGACGAGGAACGCGAGATCGGGGTCGTCTCCATTGTCGAGACTCGTGGGGGCAAGACCCACCTCATGCCGGTCGCCGAGATCAAGTTCCCCTTGGTCATGCCGACAGCCATCGAGGAGTAGGAGCTTCGGCTCCGGGAGGGCTTCGGCCCTCCTCCCTTAGCTCTCAGTCCTTGTCCTTCCCCGAACGATTGTGATCCTGTAGTTTTTCCCGTCGAGCTTGCTTTGAGCAGCTGGCAGGTACTCCGCCAGCAGATCTGCGACGAGTCGTGGCCGGGATGTCCCGAGGGTGATCACCAGCTTTCCGCCTGGTTCCGCTGCCCCCGCCACTCCCGCGAAGTCGACCGCCGGGCACGACAGAAAGTGCTCCTCGAGCTCCCGCCGAACCTGCTTCTCCTCCTCCGTCGTTACCTTCTTCCCCTCCAACATCGGTCTCGTCCTCCAGCTCTTTGAAGTAGTCTGCCCTCGACTGCCCCGGTACCCACCCGACCATCACATCGTTGTGTAGCCCACCCTCCTGGATGATGTCGAAGGTCCCGTCCTCCCAAGTCCCGAACACTACCCAGCGGTTGGGGTCCCCCGGGACTTCTACGATCTGGGCAAAGTCGGCATCCACATTCGGCAGCACGAACCCAGTCCCAAAGACCGCCCCCAGGGTCTTCACGGCAGCCCCCGCACGCAGTATCGTCATGTGTGAGGCTCCGCTGGCCTCGAGGCTCTCCAGAAGATCTGCCCACAGTGTCATTCGACCCTCTATCTAAAAAGGAAGGGGCCTTGCGACCCCTTCCCCGAGTCTGTGAGAGATTCCTCGGGAACAGGGAGAACGCTCCCAAGGAGAGGGCTTGTGCCCTCCTCCCCTGGGGGAGTAAGCTCCCGTCACAGATCGGTGCTTACTCTCTTTATGCCCAATCTTGCTGGGTTTTTAAAGAGGGGTCTGGAGAGGCCAGTAGGTACGCCGACTATGCGTTGTCGGCTGTTTCCTCTGCTTCTGCTTCCGGGAGGGCACTCTTCGTCTCGCCATCCATCTCATCGATCCTGTCAAGTTCATCAGTCAAATGGATGATGGACTTGCACTCTTCCTCGGGCATCGTGTAGACGCGGGCTGCCTTTCCGTTGAGGTGCTCTCGGGCTTTCTCGCCATTCTCCTTCACAGCCTCCTCCATCTGCCGTTGGGCAGAGGGTGGAACCGTTCCCTTGGCGGCTTCGACGATTTGACGCACCGTCGAAAAGGAGTCGGCAGCGCACTGGATGATCTTCGCGGTATCGGCGGCCATCAGCGACCTCATGGTGAGGAGGGGGCCGGAGTGCTCGAGGGGGCCTCTGCACCATGGTAACCCACATCAGGGTTGACAAGCGAATCCCCGTTCGGAACCTTCATATAGATGCCCCCCAAGCCCATGAGGATGATGATGACTTGGATGACGAAGGCAGGCGTGAACGTGGAGCGGAAGGTCCCGTGCCAGAGTTCCTGGCGCTTGAGTTCGGCGACAGTCTCCGCCTCTTCCTTCACCTGCGCCTTCGCTCTTTCCTCCGCCCTCTGAGCGTTCTCCCGCTCCTTCTCCTTCCGGAAGTCCTTGATCTCGACGGCGGTGGCATGCAGGGCCTTCTCGAGATGGTCGACTCGCTCTTCCACCTTCGACAGAGCCGTCGCTACCGCCACGGAACTCGCTGACGATTCCGAGGCGGCCTTGACCACCAACGGCAGCATCACCGCCAAGATCTCTTGGGGGCTCGCTCCCGGCGGGATGACGGGGATGGTGACTTCGTCATTCGAGTCGGGCATACCAGTAGCCTCTGAACGGGGTAGGGCGAGGAGCCCTATTCTACGACAGCAGGCGGCTCTGCGTCAGTTCCTGTGTCTCTGCACGGGGGCTTTCCGTTCGAGGTGATCCTGGCGACATCGACGTAACGGTCGAGCCACGCCACCGAACCGATGAACCCGGCCTCCATGAAACCCGCGACGATCACGACGGTCCACATGAACCACCACATTCCGACGCCGGCTCCGTCGATGTCCGTGCGGACCATGAGGATGTCCTTCGACAGGTAGAGGCAGACCAAGATGATGGCTTTCCACGAGGCCTCGGCCATCAAGAAGGCGATGAACTTCCTGCTCTGGAGGGGACTTGGTCTCTTCTCGCTCATGGGGGCTCCTCGTACAGCTCGATGGGCTCGTCGGCGTAGTTCTTCATCCCACCCGTGTCGTTCTCGTTGATGAGGTACACGGTCTCTGCGGGAACGGGAGGGGCCTCCTCGACAGCAGTGACGTTCATCCTGTCGGGGGCTGTGCCACTCATCTCGAGGCCGAAGAAGTTGATGGCCAGGTTCGCTCCGGACAGAGCTCCGTTGGCCACGAGGAGGACAGCTACGAGGGCGAAGAAGCGGTTGATGAGGGTCCGAGTCGACTCGGAGTTCTGCTTCGAGTACTCCTTCACAGTCTCGGCATTCTGCCTGGACTCTTCTCTCACCATGTCCAGCAGCTGCTTGACCAGAGGGTCTATCTCATCAGGCATCTCTCACTCCAAGAGTGTGAACTGCTCATCCCCCTTGATGATCTTGTTCAGGTCCTCTGGGGACACCGTACCTGCATTGAGCTTCTCGAAGCCAGAGATCTTCGACCGCCGGATGTACCCAAGCACGAGCTCGGAGCAGACATCCTTCTTCCGCTGGCTGAAGGGATTGGGGAGGCTCCACCCGGTGATTGCCTGCAGCATGATGACGATGGCGTCGCCGAGGATTTGCATGTAGGAGTAGGGCCGGTGGAGACGGTTCAAGCAGATGACGTCCCAGGCTTGGTTCAGCTGCTCGACGTCGTGGTCGATGACGTATTCCTCGATGACAATGGCCTTCTCTTTGAGGAAGACCGGGTACGGGCCCATGCCCACACCGTGGGAGTTGGCCTCGAGGACGTTCTTCGACTCGCAGGCATCGCACTCCTTCACGATGTAGCAGTGGCTGAACTGGCTCTTGGTGAACCACATGATGGCTCGGGCGAAGAAGTGGGTCTTCTTGGAGAAGCCGACGATGAACCTCATCTACTCGTCCTCACAGGTGGTCTTGAAGGTGAGGGAGGCGTGTTCCCCGGTGAAGGAGGAGAGACCGTTGCTCACCACCAGGCGAATCTCGGCCCCCTGCGAGGACCGGATGTCCCAGTAGGTGAGGAAGTCCAGCACGGCGGTGATGAGCGGATGGGCCATGCCTCGATCCGCTCCGCCATGCGCTTCCAGGGTAGGAAGGGGCCTGCTCTCCAGGTGGAAGTCTATGACTCTGCGGTACTGCCGCCAGTTGTACCTGACCTTGGGCATCGACGTCGGCGGGTCCCAGGAGGGGTCAGCAGGGTTGTAGACCCACACCTCGAAGGCGACGTCGGCGTTCATGACCATGTCGTTCGTGTACTGAATCTCGGCGTACTGGACCTTCAGACGCTTGCCTGCAGTGGGAACGATGGTGAACTGGTAGCCATCCTGCTTGAAGTAGGTGGCCCTCACGTTGTCCGTGGCTCCCTGAGCCTCGTTGAAGGTGACTGTCCCTTCCTCGTAGTTGATGGAGTAGTCTCCATCGTCCGAGCTGCCCCAGGAGTTTTCGGTCTTCAGTACCCAGTCCCCTGTGCCCCCGACCTGCACCTCGACTTGGGGGACGTACCCCGGAGTCTCGAGGATGATCTTGTCCTCCTCGATCTGACGACCATGGTTGAGGTCAATCCAGTAGGTGTTGGAGCTCGAGTAGACGGTGTACGCCCCATCAGGGGTGAGGGCCTGCTCGACGACCTCCTCGGCCCCTTCGTACCAGGCGCATGGGTCACAGAGGTTCGGGCTGAAGAAGTACTTCTCCGACCCAGGGAGAGGCTCCTGGGAGGTCTCCAGGTGCCCATCCGCATCGATGGCGAAGGTGGTGGACCTCGACTCCACGATGGTGATGTCCGAGATCTCTCCGCCATCGTTTCGGCAGAGGGTGGGAGGCCCTTCGGAGTCCTCTCGCCACTCGTAAACGAATTCTTGCTCTGTGTCGCAGAAGTACCGGAAGTGATTGAAGAGCATCAGAAGACTCCTGCGAAAGACGAGCTTTGGATGGACTTACCCGGCCCGTTGACCAAGAGCTGGACCTCCCACACAGCCGCAGCGGTGGAGAGATTGGAGAGCGTGCCCATGTCCTGGATCGTGAGAGCGGTCGAGGTGAACCCCGTGACTTCACAAATGGTCAAGGCGTTGGTGATGTCCCGGACTCGAACGTCAGCGTCGGTTCCACCCGCCAGTTGAATAGCGATGAGAATCTTCGTGAGGGCGTCGATGTTGCTGGTCCCCGCCCAGATGATCTGGGCGATGGTGGTGTAGGTCGACGAGATCACCGTGACGTAGGGGACACCTGCTTGGTTGGAGAAGGGTACCGACCAGTAGCGAGGCACGGCCGTTTGGCCTGATTCCCACACCGGGTTTGCCCCGACCCCCTTTGTGACCAGGATCTGCCCGTCTGTCCCGGCAGGGAACCGTGCCCAGTTGGTGCCATTGAAGAAGAGGATGTCACCCTGGGCCTCACTCGGACGAGCAAAACGGTGGACGTGACTGGCTCTGGCCAGTGTGGTACCCGCTCCCTCAGTGTTGGCATCCCCAATGGAGACAGGGGCAGCCGTGGTGATGTCGTGCTTGTGGTCCGCCCGAGCAGCCGTAGTCCCGACACCAATGACGGCAGCCGCCTTCGTCACATCGACGGGTGCGGACGAGGTCAATGCAACCGAGGGAGGTACCGCCCAGGAACCGTCGGCCCGAAGGAAGTTGACCGTGCCTCCGCCACTGGCAGGGGTCAGTCCCTTCAGCCCAGAGGTGAACGCATCCAGCATCGCCGTAGCCTGTGCCGTGGTCAGGTCCAGAGGGTCAGCCAGACTCCCAGTGTTGTTCCCTTTGATGGTGTTCGCTGGCATGTTGGCGAGCTTGGCGTTGGTGGCGCTGTCGTCCAGCGGAGTACGCTCGTCGGAGAGGCGGGAATCTCCCGTGTCGATGAGCGTTGCGTCACTGACCTTGATGTTCAGGTTCGCCAGCGTATCCGCAGAGTGCTCTGCGCCACCCAAACTGTGAGCGGTGGGGGTGCGTGCGTCGGACAGCCGAGGATCGGTTCCCGACACTGCCTGCAGCGCTCCCGTCCCTAGTGTCCGGAGAGACCCCACCCCGGCGGCGGCATCCACCGCCATGGCATCTCCACCTCCTGGCTCGTGGCTGATCGCGTGAGCGGTAGGAGCTCTGGAGTCGGAGAGTCGGATGTCGTTCCCTGCACAGGCCTGGAGAGCACCTGTACCGAGAGTGCGGAGGGAAGCGACGATGGCTGCGGCATCGATGGTCATCGCGTCGCCGCCACCAGGCTCATGGCTGATGGCGTGACCACTGGGGGGGACACCGGACACCGGCGTCCACACGGTCCCGTTCCAGGTCAGTACGTCTCCGGGAGCCGGAACAGGAGTCAGGGGGATGGAGATAGCCCTGCGCCAGTCTGCAGAGCCCGGGGTCGGGTCTACGAGTACGTACTCGAACTGCGTGACCTGATCTACCCAGCTGGAACCGAAAGAGTACCCCTTGGAGGAGTCATCGGTCACGGTGGGTGCCGTGGACGCCTCGAGGTTCTTCTTCGGTTCGGCTAGGGCTTCGGCAGTGGATTCGTAGTCGGCCACGGGAGGTCCTCTTGGCTAGAGAGCTTGGTCGATTCTACACGTCCGAGGCGCCGTCGTACTCGGCCAGGGTCTTCAGGAAGACGTAGGCTCTTTCCAGAGGGTTCTGGTCTACGACGTCGAGTACGCTGGGGGCGAAGTAGGTGTCGTAGTCATCACCCGAGATGGCGTACTGACGGCGAGAGAAGGCCGCCTTGTCCGCAGCTCGAGCTGCTGCGTCCTTGTAGGCTTCCACGGCCAGGCTAGCGATCTTGTCCTTGGAGTTGAGAGCGAGAGCGATGATGCGGTGGTACGCCGAAGCGTTGGTGTTGCCGAACTGATCTTCTGTGCTGAGTTGAAGGGCCATTGGTGCTTACCCGCAGTAGACGAAGCAGGCGACGAGAGCCTTCTTGTACTCTATTCCGCCTTCTTCGATGGTTTCGGTGATGCTGCTCCAGTCTACCTGCTCGGTGACCTTGCAGACGGTGTAGGAATGGATGAAGTCGTCGTCTTGCTTCTGGCCGTACCCCGGAATGGAGGACGAAGTCACCAGGTCGCCGGCATCGACTTCTCCGTTCTTGTCGGTGACCAGGATACGGCTGTGCCCGACGGCCGAGTATGTGAGCACTGGCAGGTCCGGGTCGGACCCTGCTCTCTTCCCGAGTTCGTCCCTGGCATCCGTGAACACACCGATGACCTTGCAGTCCAGAGCGGTGTCCGTGAGGATCGCCATGGGCTCCTCGGTTGCCTCGTACTCGTCACTCATCAGGGATCCGACGGTGGAGAGGATCATCCCTCTCTCCCACACCGTCGTCCCGTCGTCGATGGTCGTGCCGTCGAGGGTAGACCCCGGAGACTGACTGCTGTGGGCTCCAGCGAATCCCTGGAAAATAACGGTGCCGGTATCGGCGTTCCCTCGTAGGCCACCAAGCCAAGAGCCCCCAGAGCCATAGCAGGCCAGCCAGTAGGAACTGGTTGCGATGGTGGATACTCCGGGGAACGCTGCTCGGATAGCCACCTTCGTAGCGGCTGTGTTGGTGTTCTCACCGGCGAGGACCCCCAGAACCGAGGAGTCCTGGACCTGGAGCACGTAGGCTGGGGCAGACGGAGTGACTCCCGAGCCGAAGATGCCCATGCGTCGGTTGGCGTTGTTGAACACCGCCCACTTTGTAGCCGCGTTGTCCTGAATGGAGACATCTATGTTGGTTCCACTAAGAGCACTGCCGATGTTGATGGGATTGTTGGAGAAGAAGTTGACTAGTGGACTAGTTCCTAGGGTGTGCTCGAGGTAGGTATTGACATCTCCGATCCAGAGCTGGTTTCTGAACAGGACCTCGGAGGAGAAGACCGTACCGATGAACCCCCCAGAGTAGGGCAGTCCGACAGTTCTGGAGTAAGGACCAGCAATCTGATCAGTTCTCTGCTCGAGCTGGAAGCCCCAGAAGTACATCGTCCCGGTTGACGTGTTGTAGAACTCCAGGAGGTTGGTTCCAGAACTGGATGTAACGAATGGTACGACGTACCGCTTCCACTCGGTCGCGACGTCAACCGTGCCC
>Ga0307376_10003742_pt1 | contig 14137 bp, 15 predicted proteins | sample TR2MG_FD_202536 | JGI IMG/M metagenome (GOLD analysis project Ga0307376, IMG submission 202536) | Soil microbial communities from Risofladan, Vaasa, Finland - TR-2 | ecosystem: Environmental > Terrestrial > Soil > Coastal area > Acid sulfate soil | place: Finland: Risofladan, Vaasa | collected...
GGAGGTGCTGCGGCTGCAGGTGGAAGTGCTGCGGCTGCAGGTGGTGGTGCCGATGCGGCTGGTGGCAGTGCTGCGCCTGCGACAGGCTGGCCAGTTAGCGCAGACTGGAACTCCTCAGGCGTCTTGAGCTTCGCAAAATTGTCAAGATCTGCCAAACGCAGTGTGCCGATGATTTTGACAGGCTTCGCTGGAGGCTTGACCATCGCATCATACTTGGTGCCCATGTCCTTGCCGCTCTTGGTGATCAGGACATCATATCCGTCTACCATGTCGGTGAGGTCCATTTGAAGCTCGCTGAACATCTTGAGCAGCTTCTCGTAGATCATGGGTCCGAAGTTGAAGACCTGAATCTTCGTGTCACCTACAGAGAATGGACACTGCGTACTCTTGTCCTTCTGGCGTGTCTTCCAGTTGTCAACATCAGCCTGCACAAAGACGGGGTCCTCGTTGTCGATGATGTTGGTGTAGTAGCGTGGCTTCGCGCGGATCTTCTCAGCGATTTCCTCATCGGCTGGGTCATCCGTTGCCCGAAGGTTTGCGACGTGGTTACAGATTGGGCACTCGCCCGTGCTGCCGACAACGTTGGGCGTCTTCACAGGACAGACAAAAGTCATCTGCGTTGCACCTTTGCCCACGTTCCAGTGCATCCACACTTCACGCTCGAACTCCTCACCTCCATCAGACCACGGAGGCATGAGGCGAATATTGCTGGTCCCATCGTCTGGTGACCAGAAATTGTATCCACCCGTACCGCGTGCAGCTGCAGCGCGTTGGGCTTCCTCGTTCTTCTCTTTGTATTTACCTAGATTAACTCCCATTTTCTTTCTCCTGTGCTAGACCGAACGCGATCTACGCCTTTGTTTTGGCTTTTCGCCGTTATTATTCACAGCAGCCTCTTCTTTCGCTGCCTTGTTCTCACGAATGATTGTGTGCACGGACTCCTGTTGTGCTTCCATAGCACGAGTAGGTGCGTTGGTGGTCCTATGACCAAGCCCTAACTGAACTAGCATGTCCTTGCGCTGAGCGATAGCTGCTGATGCTGCGCTGAGCTGATCTGCCAGAAGCCTGGCATCGAACATCTCGTGCTTCTTCGCGGTGTATCGCTTGTCGGTGATGACCTCGCTCTCGACCATCTTCTCGGTGTACTTGAACTTTGGGTTGGCGGCTTTCATACCCTCCGCTTCGGTACGCTTCTCATGGTCGATGGCAGCGTAGATCTGCTCCAAGGCAAACTTGTTACGCTCATAAGAAGATTTCGCGTTGGCTGCAAGGAATGCGTAGAAAGCATACTTCTCAGCCTGTGTGGAAAACTCCTCATCAAGGTTGGTGCGGTCGATGGAAACGTCTGTGTTGAACGAGTTATCGTAATGCACACCATCAATTGAAATGTCTATTTTGGGTAGGTTCATCGTGTGTCTGCCTTCTTGTGGTCCAAATACAGTTGGTTGGATTTGGAGTATGCTTTCTCGCCTAGCTCCCACGCAACGTCCGCCATGTTGATGAGCTTGTCGGCGTTGTGGATGTAGCGCTCGAGCTGCATAGGATCAATATCACCTGCGTCTGACAGTCGCTTGAGCGTTGAGTTTAGTTGAGCAGTTGCGATGGCGAGAAGTCCTCCGACCATGTCCTTTGCACCTTCGGAAATCGCTTGCTCATGTTGTGCGGTATTTACTTTAGGCTCGTCCATCATGCAGCCGCTCTCAATCCATGCTTTGCCGACCATTCGCGCTTCGAGTACTCGATGTCCACTTTGATTGGTATGGAGAATTGCGGGAAGTCCTCCATCACGTCCTTCACCAGTTGAAGCAAATGAAACTCGTCACGATGCCAGTAAAATTGGATCTCATCGTGCACGTAGTTGACCATCTTAGTCTTCGCGTTGTGGTCCTTGAGTAGCTTCTTCACACGCACAACTGCGTGCTTGAATACGTCTGCAGCAGTGCCCTGGATGAGGTAGTTTACTCCTTGACGACCTGCGCGCTCACGTTGCCAGTCCTGGCCATTCATTGCGATAGGCAATCGTCGGAATCGTCCGAAGCTGTTGATAAGGTATCCGTCTCTACCAAGCATCAGGATGGTCTCGTCGATCCACTTCTTAACTCCTGGATACTTCTGGAAGTACCGTTGGATGTACAGCTCACACTCCTGCACAGTGACGATGCGTGCAGGGGTTGATACTTGTCGTTGGATGGTTGGAGCTTCCGCTCCATAGATGATTCCGAAATTGACGCGCTTGGCGATGTTCCTGAACCACTTGTATTCCTTGTACTGTGGGTGATTTTCGTCACCATAGACAACCATGAACTCGTCAAGGGAAATACCCATGACTGCTTCCGCGCACGTGATGCTGTGGACATCTTTCTCCACGCCTATGCGCGGGTACGCCGCAAGCAACGTTGGGTCCTGACTCCAGTGTGCGGTGAGCCGAAGCTCTACCTGCGAGTAGTCAAAGAACATGAAAACCCACTCGTCGTTGACCTTCTTAACGTTCTCGAAGCCAATCTCTTCTGGCAGCGTGAATGCTGTACGGATTGTGAGGTCTTGTCCTGGGATGTTCTGGACGTTCGGGTCTCGTGACGACATCCTGCCTGTGGAAACGTTGGCATTGAAAGTTGAGTGCAGGTAGTGCCGGTGGTCCACCATGTCGATGATTTTGAGCACGTAGGTGTTGAGCAGTTTCTGTGCTTGCCTGTACTCCACCACCTTGCTGGCGAATGGGTACTGCGCTGCGAGGTACTCCAGGGTGTCACCATCGCATGAGAATTTGATCTTCTTCTGTAGTTCCTCTGCGTCTTCGTCACGACCCTCTTTGATAGCCTGTGCCATCTCACGCTTGGCCTTCTTACCTGCCTTGGTGAGCTTCGAGAGCCTGCATCCTGATTTCTGTAGTGCCTCGATGAGCTGCTGGTTGGAGCCTAGATTGAACTCGTAGCCGACCTCCTTGTAAACCTCATCCTGAGCAACCTTGACCATCTTGCGAAACAACGGAACCTGGCGCTTCAGGTAGGGAATGTCGCACTTGACGCCGTGACTCTCCACCTCGAACAGACTGTCTGCAAGATGCATCTCGTTGACATAGAGGCTTTGCAGTGGAGGCGATTTCACCAATCGACTCACTTGCTCGTTGTGAATCTCGTAAGTGTAGTGTACGTCGGCACACGCATATGGCGTCATGATGTCGAGCGGGACGTTGTCGTAGGTGATGTCGTCCTTCTTGTTCTTGGCGTACTTGTGATTACTGAGCTTCTCCTTGAGGAAAGATTTCAGCTTGGCTGTGACCTGCGCCTTCTTGAGGCCACTGAATTTGAGGAATGGATACTCCTTGTGAAACTCCACTTCCAACTCTGCTCGCTCCGAGCCAAGTGTGTCGATGAGCAGATCAGAGAATGCCTTGCGCCTACGCTTCGACTCAGCAACACGCCACTCCGTGAGTGTGGTCTCCCACTTTGACGCCGCAGGACCGAAGTACACAGGCTTCTCTGCAACCTTCTTGAGCGCCTTCTCGGAGTTCTCGTCTAGGAGGTGAAACATGACCACACCATCGTGAATAACTGGTGCTACCTCGATGCCAGCTTTGCGCAAGAAGTGAAGATCGAACTTGGCATTCCAGAAAATCTTGGCGACATCCGCACGACCAAGATAGTCGGCTAGTGGCTTTTGTATGTCACTGAGGAGCAGCTGTTGCTCCATGGTCGTGTGAGCTATAGGCAGGTAGTAATTGTGGGCAGGCCCCCAACCGAATACTAGACCGCATGCGTGTGCGCAGACCCAGTCAAGACCGCTGGTCTCAGTATCGACTGCAACACGCTTCTGCTTGATGAGCTTGTCATAGAACGCATGGAACTGGTCCATGGTCTGCACGCAGTAGTACTTCCCGCCGCGAACACCATCGTAGTATGGTGCAACCTTCTGTGCCACGGATGACGTGAGCACTGGGTGTTCAACCATCGTCACAGAAGACGTGAGCAGACGCTTCTGTGCAGGTGTTGCTATGTTGGGAAGCGCACCCACTACTTAGCTTTTTTTGGTGTCCGTATGTTCCACGTCTGCTGGGCGCGCGGCTGAGCGGTGCCACCCATCTTCGCAGCCAAGCCATCGGCGTTAGAGCGTGACTCCTTGATTGTGTGGTCATAGGAGCGTTTCTCCAAAGCAGCGCGTTGGGTCTCTGGATTGTTCATGCGCCCAACCCAGGGTCCACTCATTATTCGTTCCGCTGTCTGTCCGCACTCGTCGTGGACAACTTGGAACTCGTCTGAGCGCACAAGCATCTCAAATTTTACGTCGCAGGTTTCGCAAATGAAGTCGTGGAGAATCACAATAAGTCCCAATCTTTGTGCACCGAAGGAAGGTCTTCGGTTTGGCAAACTATCAATACTGAAGATCGTCGTCAATGTATCAGTAGCCCATGACAGCCTCCTTTTTACGCTGCTTCATTAGCTCCTTGAGACGAGATCTGTATTTGGTCCCAGCAGCCTCTCGGCGATCCAATGCTTTGAGAATTTCCAAGCTCTCCAGGCGCGATTGACAGCGTGCGATGACGAGCTTCTTTCGGTATTTCTCTGCAAGGTAGACTTTGTACGCTTCCCGATGAGGTGCCAGGTGGGGTGCAAGCTTCTTGAGGCGTTTCTTGTACTTCTTAGCAAACGCACGCTTGACCTGCAGCTCCGAAGGCATGTCCTCTGTATCGAGCATGGTGATGCCACTGAACTCTTTGAAAGGCTCGCGCCACAGGAACCATGCGTACTCTGTGGCGTCCGTCTTGCCATCAGCAGTAAAGGTTGGTCTTCGTGGGGTGATGAGTGTGTGGGGTGGGTATGCTCTCAACCACTTAGCTCTTTTCCGAGATCCTAGAAAGTTCAATCGAAGCAGCATGGCCACGATGGAGCGTTCACTCTTGCGCCACTTGAGCGCCTGCTGGATGAACTCCCACGCCACTGTGTACGGTGGATTTGTGATGATGAGGTCATACGCAGGGTCTGGCTCCGCCAACAGGAAGTCCACAGGAGGGTCGTCCTGCAGATCGGTACCAATGACCGAAGCCCAGGGGAACTTGTCTGCGATGATGCGAGAGATGGCACCAGCACCACACGCAGGCTCGAGAATGCGAAAGTCCTGCACGGAGTCGTCTTGGAAGTACTCGTGAAGGTGTGGCACGAGGGTCTCCGTGAGCCACTTTGGGGTCTCGTAGAAGTCGTGCTCGTTGCGTTCTCTGCCTCTGTTGGTGGCGCTCATGTCGTCTTCGCTGCCCTGCGTTGCTTTCTGACTGTGACGGGTGTGGCTGTAGCAGCCACAGTAGCTGCTGTTGCTGCTGGGGGCGCGGCTGCTTGCGCTGGCAGACCTGCAGCTGCTGCCACAGTAGCTGCGGAGGGTAGGTGGCTGATGTCCTCACCACACTCTGGAGGGACACCCTTCAGCTGGGTGTAAAGCACCATCTTCTCGAAAGCGCTGAAGATGCGCGTTTGGCACTTTGCTGGGCCATTGCGGTTTTTAGCCAAGTACAGTCTCAGCAGACTTCTCTGACGCTCCTCAGGCGTTGCTGCCAAGGCAACAATCACGTCGGCAATCTGGGCTTTCTTGAGTGAATCTGAAATATGCTCAACATCCACAATCTCAGCACCGAGACCAGGACGGTTGACTTGGGTTGCTGTCCACAGGGGGCAATTATTCTCGCCTGCGATGCCTCGAAGGTCACGGAAGATGGCACCCAAGTCGGCATACTCGTTGTCGTACTTCGTGAGTGGCTTCAGAAGATCCCCGTAGTCAACGATGATCACGTCTGGGTACCAGTCGAAGCTCTCGAGCTGCTTGAGGTGGCTCTTGATTGTGTTGGTGCTGGCTGACCCTGTTGGGTAGTCCTTGATCACGAGCTTCCCGTCGTAACGTCCCATTTTGGCCATCTTCTTGCGGAAGATATGACTGGAGGATTTCAGGTCCTGGAAAGGGATCTGTGTCATCGCTGCGTCGTAGCGCGCACCAACTTCCCGCTCATTCAGCTCGAGCGTGTAGTGTGCAACCCTGTACCCAAGTGTCATCGCGTGCCTGCCTACTTGAGGGAGTGCGATTGACTTACCACCACCGGTACCGCCCATGAAGATACCGAGCTGCCCATCCTTGAGTCCGCCGCCGAGCCAGGTGTCTACAATTGGGATGCCACAACCTCCGCGTGCTTCCTTGTCGTCACCAACTCGTCGGAGTCGATCACGCTCAGCTGCGTCTGCGTACCAGTGTGTTCCAACGTCTAGGTAGTTGGTTCCGACCTGTGATGCGTTGACCACTTGGTCGATGATCTCGTCCCAATCCTGGTCATCAGCTGTGTCCATGCGTGGAGCACACTCTAGGAAGGCTCTGCGACCTGCCTGCCTTCGGCAGAAGCGAACGATCTCGTTGACGACATAGTGCTGTGAGTTGACACGGTCGCCAAGTTGGTTGAAGACAGCTGAGTAGTCCTGGATCTGGTTAGGCTTGATACGTCCCGCGCGTGTGGCTTTCTTCAGTTCGTTGGAAATAACAGGGTGCGGGGTCGGCTGGTCTTGGTTCTGTAGGTAATGGTTGCGGATTGTTTGGAAGAACCAGATGAGGACCTGGTCCTCGAAATACTCGTCCTTGATGATCTCCACTGCGGTGAGCAGGAAATCGTAACGCTGAACGCACAGACTCAGAATGCCGATCTGGAACTGTCTGTCGAATGGAAATTTGGCCTGTGACATAACTAAACCAGTGATCCAATCCTGCGGTCCAGAGCTGGTCCCAAAAGGTCATATTCTTCTCGCGCGTCCAACGCAAAGTCACTGGGTCCCAACCGTCCGACCCGATGGCCTCTGCAACTGCTGGACCCATATCCAAGATGCCTCGGTACTCTGCATCCGCCGTTTCGGGATCTCTCCTGCGCTTGAGTACCCAGGTTCCATCCGGCATTAGCGCACCGTAGGGACCTCTGTCTGCGATCAAGCATACTGACTCCTCACCTGTGCGCGTGTTGGTAACACTGACCCACGTGCCGCATGGAATTGTTCTGCTTGCGCAGATAGGCCATGTCTCATCACTCCAGTTCCGCATCGTTTCACGAGGCAATTGGTGTGTGCGCCCAGCACAAGCAAATAGTCCATTGTTCAGTCGTTCCTGTGGATAAAAAGTCGAAGCGTTTCCAGATGAAACGTTAAGTAGTGGGAGGGTTAGTAGGGCCAGGATTAACTGCATTGCGATGTTTCTCCACTGCTTTCTTCAAACCAGGAGAGAGTCGCTTCAGAAACTCCATAGTCTCAATCGCACCCATGAGCGCGTAACGTTGCTCAGCAGAAAGCGCGTGATCACCTTCCATGATCTGGCGCAAGCAACCCTGCATTTCCCCCACCGTTAAATTTATTTTCCCACTCATATCACACCCAAAATCCGCAACGGAATCGTAAGTGGAGCCAGGAGCAACCAGATGGCTGCTATCACTGGCCCCACAAGTAACCAAACAAGTAACGGCAAGAGCTGCTATCCGCAGCCGGATGTCGCGCCACAAGTTGAACACGTAGTGCATGAGCCAGCGCGTTGTGCTGGGTTTCCGCATCGCGCGCAAGTTAGTCCTTGGTCGCTTCGTTTTGATTCAGTCATAGTTCCCATTTCCAAAGTCTCAGGTGTTGCCTCCACCTCACCACCACCTTGTCCCAAATACTCAACACCCAAGTATCGGAACAAATAGTCCACTGGTGATTTTGCAAATCGTATAGCTGCGTTCGACGTGATTCCCTGCGGCTCGAAGTTCATGTACGAGAGCTTCGACACCAGCATGTCGAGGGGCACTCCGTACTGCAAGCAGAAACTCGTAAGTACACCGATGGTGTCCATGAGTCCAGCAACTGTTGAACCCTCTTTGGCCATCTTGATGAAGACCTCGCCAGGTTTACCGTCTGGGTATATTCCTACATGGATGTAGCCCTTGTGTCCGCCGATGTCGAACTTGTGGCGGTGCGCAAAACAATCGTTGGGCAACTTGCGTCGAACCTCAAGGGGATCTGGTGCAACTTGGCTCTCAACCTCTTTCTTGTCACGAGACTCTATAGGCTGCGTGCGCTTGCTGCCGTCCCGATAGAGTGCGACTGCCTTGAGACCAGACTTCCACGCGAGTCGGTAGAGTTCTGAGATGTCCTCCTTGGTCGCGTCGTTGGGAATGTTGCAGGTCTTGCTGATGGCACCAGAAACGAATGGCTGCACTGCACCCATCATCTGGATATGCGCTTCGGGCCTCATCGACTTCCCACTAACGGGATCGGCAAAGCTTGTTGTGAAGATTTCCTGATGCTGAGACTTCAGGTAGGGAGCTTGTGCCACGGAGCCGTTCTCGATGACGTACTTGGCCACTTCCTCGATCTCGTCCTCTGGGTATCCAAGGGATCGCATCGCAGCCGCGACACAGGTATTGAGGATGGTGATGGTGCCACCACCCACAAGCTTCTTCCGCTTGGCCAAGGAAAGCTCTGGCTCGATGCCTGTGGTCTCACAGTCCATCATGAAGCTAATGGTGCCTGTGGGCGCGAGCACGCTTGCCTGTGCGTTGCGATAGCCTGAACACTCACCAAGGTGCAGCGCGCGATCCCAGTTCTGCTTGGACCACTTGAGCATGTCACCAAGCTTCGTAGGCTTCTGGTACTGGGATCGGTCCACTGCACTGCGGTGACGAGACACGACACCAAGCATGGCACCCGCGTTGGCACGGTAGCCGTCAAAGGGTCCTTTGACATCAGCAAGCTCTGCACTGCGTGCGTAGGCGCGTCCAGTAAGCACAGAGGCCAAGAGAGCTGCTTGTGTACGTCCCTCATCACTGTCGTAGGGAATGCCTTGAGTCATGAGGAATCCACCGAGGTTGGTGTAGCCGAGACCAAGTGTTCGGTACTTCGAGCTGTTCTCCTCAATCTGCTTCGTTGGGTAGCTCGCTGCATCGACGATGATGTCCATCGCGGTGATGAGCACGTCAATCGTGTGCGTGTATGCGTTGATGTCGAAGCTGCCGTCTGGCTTCAGGAACTTGATGAGGTTGATGCTGGCGAGGTTGCAAGCTGTGTCATCGAGGAACATGTACTCGCTGCACGGATTGCTTCCATTGATGCGACCGTTCGCAGGAGCGGTGTGCATGTCGTTGATGGTCGTATCGAATTGCAGACCAGGATCACCACAGAAATGCGCAGACTCGCAAATGTCGCTCCACAACGCACGAGCTTGGATGGTCTCGAGCACTGTCTTGCCGTCGCGAGCCATGAGGTCCCAAGTGCCATCGCTTTCCACAGCAGCCATGAACTTGTCGGTGCACCGAACGGAATGGTTGGCGTTCTGGAAAGGAACCATCGAGTAGGCTCCCCAGCGCTCGCGGAAGTCACCACTGAAGCCTGCGTCCACCAGCGCTTGTGCTGCCTTCTCGCTGTGCTGCTTGCATCCTACGAACTCGAAGATGTCTCCATGGTCTGCGTTGAGGATGGCCATCTTTGCTGCGCGACGTGTACCGCCTCCGCTCTTGATGGCACCTGCGTTGAAGTCATCCTTGGCAATGAAGGGAACTGGTCCCGATGCAAAGCCACCGTTGGAAAGCCCCTCCCTAGACGACCGAAGGGCAGAGTAGTTCACACCGGAACCGCTACCGCCCTTGTAAAGTTTGCCTTCTGTGATGCTGAGACCGAGGATGCTCTCCATCGTGTCGTCCAGCGAGTTGATGAAGCATGCTGAGCATTGCTCCTCACGCATGCGCCCTTGCTTGGTGCCTACGTTGAACCAGACTGGCGAGTTGAACGCGGCCATCTGATTGACGAGGATGTAGCAAAGCTCATTGCGGAAGGTCTTCGCGGGGTCGGACTCGTTCCACTGCGTCGAGCCGTTGGAGACTGGGTGGTGCGGGAAGTAGTCCTGCTTGATTCCCCAGTTGGCAATCGTGTTGGCAACGCGAGAAATCATCTCCCGCACGGAGGTCTCCCTAAGAAGAGTTCCGTCGTCCTGCTCGACGTGCCTGAAGTATTTCTCGGCGACGAGTGACACACAGTTCTGTGACCAAGTTTTCGGGAACTCCAAATCGTCCGCCTCGAAAACCTTCTCACCTGTCGTTGGATTCACAATCGAAGCATCGCGGTTTTCCCATTCCACGGAGTCGAAAGGATCGTCATGACCTTGTGTGAAAAAATCTATGACATGAGCGTGCGACTCTGCTGGTGTTGGTTCCCGACCAACCTTCCCCGCTGCATCGCGTACTTCACTGCCGTTACCATCGTCCAAATTCCCTCGACGCCATGATTCAATCATTCTTCAAACGCTCCCTCTGCTTTTAGTTGTTGATAGACCGGACGAGCCTCAAGCCAATCCTGGTCAAAGCTGATGTCATCATTTCGCAACGCGAACACCCGAATGACATCAACTTCAGTGACTTCGTAGTTTCTCATGAGCGCCTTCAGTATGCCATCACAGCGCTCGAATCTATGGCGATCAGCGACGGGTGCCTGCACGACCCGAGTGACAACGTTAGTCGCTATACTGGTGCGCCCAGACGCAACGCATTTCCGGTACGATTCCCAACGCTCAGTGGAGTACTGGCTTGCAATTTCCCAAAGCTTGGGAGCACGGGATTTCTTGATCTCGAGCCAGTAGAATTGTGCCTTGATGAACTCAACGTACTCGGCACCAGCAGCCTCAGCGAGCTGTGCAGCCTTCACGTAGAGCTTGTACATCTTGTGCTCGGGCTTGAAATGGTCGGGCTTTACGAAGCCACTATTCTTGAGATTGCGCTCAGCTGAGATGCCATAGTACCGATACACAGCACGCTCGAGCGCTCTAGCGAAGCCGACCATGCGAGCATTGTTCGGACTCTGTGTGTGGAGTGACCGCTTGCCGACAAGTTTGCGTGCGTTCTCTCGAAGATCTCCGAGTCGGTCTTCCCGACGAGACTCCTTAGCCATTGTGGTATCGAGTTTGCTTCGCGGGCGCGCGCGGGGAATGTTTCGATCTGTACCCAAATGATCCAGATCAATTGAATGATCAGAATAATCAATATTAGATCTATTAGGGTATTTGCGAATCCCTTCGGGATTCTTAATACAAACCGCGCGCGGACTTTCTGAAAAACTAGAATCAGCACCGAAAAGGGAGAAAGAAGATGCTGATTCTAGAAATTGAGAATCATCCATCGGACACTCAAAAAGAATCGTATTTTCGGTTAATTGGGAACTTTCTAGATTCTTAGAAAGTTGGTCTGAGCCTCCTCGATTTGATCTTTCTAGGTTCTTAGAAAGTTCGTCATGAAGTGTTCTTTCTGAAAAGCTAGAATCAGTGCTTCGAGTGGCATCTGAACTTTCTAGATTCGTAGAAAGATCATGGTCTGCACCGGATTCCTCAACGGGATCGACGGGAGCCATGGCTCGGGTGAGAACAGAAAGACTACGCCGAGGACTGGCCAGGTGTTTAGGGTTCTCGTCACCTTTGACCCAACCAGCCCTCAGCGTCTTCAATTCCGCACTGCCAGTGGCAGTAAGTTGGTAGCCTGCATGAGCTTGTCTGAAAAGACCAGCAGTGATGCCTTGGGAGATCACTCCCTGACAATTGTGACTGACTCCGAGCAGTGCTTGAACGTCGTGCTGGGTAAATGGCCCGCTCCACCTTCGTTTGGAAAACTCGCCAAGTAGCGACTCCAACAGACTTCCAAAGGTTTCAACGCACGCTGCCATCAAGGTCAGCCTCCCTAAATACTTGATTACTATGGTGAAAACACCAAACGGTGACGAGGTAACCAAACTACTCGGACACACACACGGAGTCAAGAAAACTAGGTGGACATTCGTACTCTGCCTTTGTGCGCAAGAAGTTGGGAGCCAAACTGCACAGCTTATTCACACCTTCTAAGTCTTATCCTCATGTTTATCCACAGGCTGTGGATTGACGAGGGATCGCTCTTTGCGAATCTGATTGTATGCGTCGGCGAGCTTGAGGAACTTCTGTGCCTCGCCACCAACATCTGGATGGTGAATCCTAGCAAGTGCCTTGTACGCTGCTGAAACCACCTCCATCGGGGCCTCCTCGGTCACACAGAGAATTTCGTAGGGTGTGCCTGTGGTGGACTTTTCCGCTACGAACAGACTTCCAGTGTTGGGTACCTGTGCCCCTGCGGCTCTGAGCTGCCACGTCGTTGGCAGATCTGCCCAATCCACGTGTCCGTAGTCCCGACGAGCCCACGCCACAACCTGTGGGAGCCAATCCCAGTGGAATTCCCAGAGTCCAACCTCTTCGTTGAACCTGCGCCTGTTGTAGGGCCTGATGCCTGCCTTCAGCGTGGCGATGAGCGGCCCGCGAGCACCATGCAGACGCACCCAGACGGGCTCGTGAGCTGTCAGGACGAGACTTGGGCCTGTGTCTGCCATGTCCATCAGTAAAAGACCCTCACGAGCTTCATGAAGCCTGGAGCATCTCTCACGCCTTTGGCTTCCACTCCCGGATGCCGTTCCGCCCTGGGACCGCCACCAACCTTGGAGGTGTTGTGTGGTACTGATGGAGTGACGTATTTGCGGATCGACAAGATGTCACTGTAGCGGACTGTCGCCAAAAGGTGATCCCTTCGGATGCGATCTCTGCCTTCGACCTGGAGGTGCATTTCTCCGTTCACACTGTCATTGAGCGTGAGGTACCCAAAGAACACCGTTCTCGAGAAACCCTTGGCGGCACGTCCTGAGACTTTTCGACAGCCCTCTCGTTTCGTCTTCATCACCAAGAGCTGATTCTGCTTCTTCTTGTTGACGACAGGCTCAAGGTGCCTGCCCGCGCGCATCGCGATGCGGAGCACGTCGCCCAGCTTGAGCTTGCTGATATGGACTGGTGCGTAGGGATCGACATAGACCTGCTGGTAGGTCTCGTATGCGATATGGATCGCGTGGTCCTCCTCTTCTCGCAAGAGGATGGGCTCAAAGAGTGTGACCGTGCCCAGCGTGGGGTCGTCCTCTGTCCACCAAGAGGCGTCTTGCAGCATGCCATTTCGGAATACCGAAACACTGCCAGGCAAGTAGGGTGGGTTGCGTACTGTAAACTGGAGCTTGCCTGTGGTGACTGTTGCGGTGAGGTCGTCAACCACTTCGACTGGATCAGACATTTAGCACCTCGAGATGTACTTGACGTAGATGTCTTCAAAACCCTCGAAGGGATCACAGACCTCAAATTGCGTGCCGCCAAGTTCGATGACGAACTCCTTCGGTTGGAGCTGCCCGTTGCGGTAAATGAAAACCGTCAAGGGCTCGTAAGTCGCACTGGTCTGGAACAGGACGTTGACGCCATCCAGAGCCCCAACTGGGACTTCCTTTTTGTTCCTAATTGCCATTCTATTTTGGTGTGAAGTCGATTCCTATATTGTCACTACCGACGATTGGGAATGCAAACGTGATCGTGTCGTAGCCCGTAGTGGGGACCGTCTCTGAGGCGATGTAGTCACAACCAGCACCCTCTGTCAGGCAGACGCCATTAAGGTACACCGCTTCGTCCCGTTGGCCATCATGTCGGAACTTCTGCGCGGTTGTGAAGACTGCATTGGCTCCGTTCTTTGGGCCAATGAGTGCCTGCTTGTATCGCCTGCTCGCGAGCGCAAGAATCTCCCCAAGGTCGGCGACCGGATTATCGAACCAGTTGCCGGTAAGGCTCGCATCCATGATCCGATTGACCTGGGAGCGGATGTTGTTGAGGTCCGTCTCCAGTTCAGTCGGATCGGTCTCCATGACCGGACCGTTCGGTTTCTGATCGTCGTAGGCTTCGCTGTTTCGCGCTTGCTTGGCCTGCCGTATGCGGGTGATCTTGGCCATTGCTCTCTGTTACCACCACCAGTGTCCCGCGACGAAGCCCCAACCAATCATAAAAAGCGCACGGAACCACGGATGGCGGTTGCCTGTGTTGCGAATGACTTCAGAGTAGGTGTTGCCTGGAGTCTTGTCGAAGTTGAGCTTCACGTCGATGAGAATAAAAATGCTCACGACGACAATGAGGAAGGCAGTGACCTGGGCGGGGGTCACTTCTTCGTCTCCGCTTGCTTCTCTTTCACCTTGGCCTGCCAGTCAACGGTGGGAGGCAGCTTACGCTTATTGATGGGCGCAGCCTCCTCGCCGTTGATGAGAACCTTCTTATCTGCCTGATTGTTATTCGTAGC
>Ga0307376_10003743_pt1 | contig 14132 bp, 35 predicted proteins | sample TR2MG_FD_202536 | JGI IMG/M metagenome (GOLD analysis project Ga0307376, IMG submission 202536) | Soil microbial communities from Risofladan, Vaasa, Finland - TR-2 | ecosystem: Environmental > Terrestrial > Soil > Coastal area > Acid sulfate soil | place: Finland: Risofladan, Vaasa | collected...
ATCGAGTACCATACCGCCATCGGGACAGCCCGCCAGGATGCACGGCTCGATCAGGTCGGGCGGGTAGGTGGCGAAGTGCGCGTCCTTCACGGGGTAGGTGGCGATGGTCCAGACGGAGCGCTTGTTGCGGGTGGTCTTGTCGCCGTTGCGCATCCGCATCGCCGTGTCGTGTAACCCCGTGTTTCCGGCCTCTCTAGGACCGCGTTCAAGTGGGGTGTCTTTTGGCCCGCGAGACTGCGCGTTTGGCATGGTTCCAAGTGGCTCTGCTATCGCCTCCGCGTCGTAGTAATACTTCGCGCTCTTGCTCAACAGAAAGATGTACTCATGCGCCTTCGTCGGCCTGTCCGTCACGCTCTCCGGCATCGGGTTGGGCTTGTGCCAAATGATGTCCGACCGCAACCACCAGCCGTCCGCTTGGAGCGCGAAGGCCACACGCCAGGGGATTCCGATGAGGTCTTTGGGCTTGAGGCATCCCGCCACCTTTGGGCGCTTTCCGACCATGCCATCGTGTTGGCCGTGCTCATTTCCTTTTCGATTTCCACCGCCGCCTTCTCCGCTGCCAGCATACGAATCCCCCAAATTAATCCAGCATGTGCCGTCGCGCCTGAGCACCCGCCGCACCTCCCGGAAGATCTCGACAAGGTGCTGCACGAAAAGCGCCGGCGTCGGCTCCAGGCCGATTTGCCCACCTACTCCGTAATCCCGTAACCCCCAGTACGGCGGACTCGTACAACAGGCGTGTGCACTTTCGCTCGGAAGGGTCTTCAGGACCGCTAAAGCGTCGCCCTGGAGGATAGTGTAGCTCATTCGGCTAACACACCCCCATCACCATCGCCAATGTTTGCAGGGGTTCCGGCGATTTGCTTCCGGCACGCTTCCACCGCTGGTCATTAATTCCCACCAGCACATCGCCGTGTTTTTCCCACTGTATGATTTTCATGCGGTACGCTCCGGCATTTGCCTCACGCGCAGATATTCGGGCCATTCGGAGGGATTGGCACCCTTCTTGTTGCGTAACCCAAGACACGCCCTGCTATCAGTGGATTCTCCAGTCATGCTGGAAAAACAGGAAACTGGGCTGTATGGCCGCGAGCCGAGTTGCTTAATAAAACAGGGGATACCAGCGTCTTGGCATTGCTGGATCACTGAGCTTAGCCAGATCACGTTGCAATCCCTCGCGTCGGGGCCCGATTCGCCGCCGACGATGAGCCAGTCAATATGGGAGCCAGAACAGGAATCACTGTCATCACGGGCCGACAGGCCGTTTCCACGACAGTAAATGCACGTCAGCCACAGAGAGAAATCTACCGGCCCCAACGCAGGTTCGTATGAGACAAACCGCAGCGCCGCCGGGGTCCGGAGCAGGAGGGGGATGCGCTCGTCGGCGGTCGCCTGGTCCTCGACCGAGACGCCGAGCCAGACGTTCGGGAGCGGCCAAGGGTGATACGGGAAGGCCGGTCCTCGGCCATACGTCCAGTGCATCCAACGCAGATTCAGCACATCCGCTGGTGAAAATTGGCCAGTCTTCGTCTTTGGTGCCCAGTTGTCCGCGATGTGTTGTAACCGTAGGGACCACTCCCGCAACGGCCCCGCCCGCTTCGTCAGTATGACGTGCGTGTGCTGCGGCGTTAGCGCCATCACCGCGAAGCAGCGGTCGCGCCACTCATCCGGGTAGCCGTCCCAGAACATATCGGTCATGTCGGCCCAAAACCAGGTCGTCGGTTTCCGGCGCCGCAGGACCTTTTGGAGCTTGGATTCATCGAGAAACAGTTCCACCTTGTCCCGGTTCTCGGCGAGGAACGGGAACAGACCGAAGCGGGACTGGAGCCGCGAGGCGTAGCAGTTCTTGCAGCCCGGCCCAACCTTCTCGCAGAAGTGGCCGACTGCTCCCGTCGCCTTGTTGCGCGCACGGAACGGGTTGATCGTCTCGCCCTGTGTGCCGTCCGCGTTGCGGACCCATTCGATCTTTGTCGTGCTCATGCCTTCTTCAACTCCTCGATCGTCCGCTCAAGAATTTCCTTCCGGCGAAACCAGCGGGCGGCATAGATGGCAAGGGATTCTGCACGTTTGGTTGGATCTTCCCAGAACCCACTCTTTGCTCTCAGCGTTTCCGCCGCCATGTCGTAACGTTTAGCGGCCTGGTGGCCACACCATTTGCCGGCGGTCTGGAGCATAACCTCCAGCGCCGATATTTCTCCGCGATTGTCGAGCAACTCTGGCAGCCAAACACGCAATGCCTCGCCGTAACCGATGAATTTGCCCGTAGGCCCGCGCTCTAGAATTTTCATGACTTCTCCCTTCTCAACCGTAATGTTTCCTTGGCCTTCCGGTGCGCCTCTCGTTGCGCAATGCCATTCTGGCGATAAGGCCGCGCGGCAATCGCGGCCGCCGGGAGACTTGTCGCTTTCGGCCTATTTTTCGCCCCACGCGGACGGCCCGCCGCGTGCTTGCGCTCCGCCTCTTCGCGGGCGATCAGCCGGTCTAATTCGGCGAACCGCCGTATTCGGCCATGCGGAGCCCCAGGATCAATCGACAGGCCCATGTACGTGGTATCCACGGCCTCCCTCCTGGCGATTGAACCTAGAGCCGTTTCCGCCTTCGTGGGACGGCTTCCAGTGGGCGTCCGTGGTGACTGTATGGACTTCATTGCCCGCACCCGCAGCGCTCGGACGCCTCGTACACCATCTGCCGGCTCACCGATAGCTTCGACCGCAACGCCTTCGCCTGCTCCTCCGTGATCCGCTCCCTCTTGTGCCGGCTCCCGCCGCGCGCATCCGGCAGTGTCGTGACAAGCCACAGCCCAGCCGTTAGCCATCCCGCGCCCTGGCAATGCGGGCAGATGCGTTTCTCCGCCGTCGAGCTGCCACGCAGCGCGGCTACCATCACGGCGATGCTCGGGCAGCGCGCGCATTCATCCTGGAGCGAGGTGATCGTCGCGACGGCATGAGTTTCGTGATCGGCGCAACGAATCAGCGCGTCGATATAGTCGTTAATCACCGTCCGGTCCTTCGGGGCGCCCGGCATGGATAATAGCCTGCGGATCTGACACTCGGCGTCATCTCGGTTGATCATTGCTTGCTTGCTCCTCCCATATCGGCTCGTTCTCCTCGCCCGGCAGTGGCGGTAATCCACGCGAGCGGTCTATCGCTCGTTTGATCGCCCGCGTCTTGAGTATGGCCTTGCGGTCGGCCTCGGAAGCGTTTCGCAAGTCCAAGCTCATCGGGTCGGGCACAATGTCCGGTGGCGGCCTACGCTTCCACTGGCCGCTCTCGATGAATTTGCCCAACGATTCCGTATAGCCGCGCTGCCACTGGCCGGATGCCTTCCATGCGGCGAGGTTGTCCCGGAATTTCTCGTGGTGGCCGCAAACCAGGCTCACGTACAGGCGCGCATCGTTGTCAGGCTGGGTCTTGCCGGGGTAGGACTCGATGATGGCTTCCCAGTCCTCAGGGGAAAGGCCGGAAACGCCGCCCGGTTCAGGCAGGGCAGTGACGCGAGCGAGGTCGTGATCGGGACCTTTGCGTATCTGTGGTTTTCGCGATTCCAGCGGTACATGTATTTCTTCTTTAGGAGGGAGAGGAAGAGGAAGAGGAAGAGTTCGTGTTTGGTTCGTATTTGGTTCGCGTTTGGTTCCAACCAAATTGCAACCAACCTTCAGCGAGTAACCCTTTTCCCTTCTAGCCTTTCCAGAAAGTACGCCAGCTGCGCGACTCTTTTCGTGCCATTCATCCTGTTTTTTTCGCTCCAGTTTCAAACGATCGTTTGATAAACGATTACCGTTTTTACTGAAACAAGCGCGAACCAAACACGAACCACCGTTCAACCAACCTTCACCCATCCTGGAAAGTCTGGCAAGGACCTCGTCATCATCCGGAATTGAACAATCGGGATCGGCCCAGGCGTAGCACAGCAGCCGGATGTAGGCTCCTTCCTGTTCGGGCGTCATCTGGGCAATTTTGGGACTGGACAGCCAGTCGGCCGGGTAAAATTGAAAAGCTGGTGATTTGTCACCCATTCCGCCTCATTCGGTGCCGGGGGACGGATTGAATGAGGCAACCCGTCCGTGGTCCCGGCGATTCACTTCGCGCAATCCGATTATACGTCCGGCGGTACATAGCGTCAAGCCTTTTTTACCCTTTCCCACCACGGCATGAACGGCTTCTTCCCCTCGCCCGCCCGGAAGCCGTCAAACCACTCGGAGGTGAAACCGTCATTCCGGAGCACCTCCAGCCAGGCCAACTGGAGCGGTGTTGGCTTCTCGCCTGGCCGCTTGGTTTCGACAAACAGAATGGATAGCCGCGCGGCCCATACATATCCGCCGTGGGCGGATGCCTGCACGAATACCCAGTCTGGATAGCCCTCCGGATTCCCGTGCTGTGGCGCGTACCGCGCGCCGCCCTTCATGTTGCGCACGGGACCCGCGATGCACCGGACGGCCCGGTAGCCTGCCAGCTCCAGGACCTGCCGGATGTCGGCGGCGATCGACTTCTCGAGGCGTGCCGGCTGCTTGATTTTGGGCCGCTGGGTTGCCGTCATGGCCGGGGCTCCGGGGGCGCGGCGAGCGACGGTATTATCCATTTCCGGCATAGCCAAGCTCCATTCCGGCAGGTACCTTGGTGATCCGCCGTCTATCCGTGCCATGCGTTGGGCAATAACCGAGCGCCTCAGCCTTCGTCCGCGTGACATTGGAGCAACCACATCGCACGTATTCTTCCAGCCAGAGCCAGCGCCGGCCTTTCTGTTTGCTCATGGCTTCTCCCCCGCCGCGTCCAGCGCGGCAAGTAGCGCCCCCACGTCCCGCCGGTACGCGCACGCATAGTCCAGGACGGCGCCGACGCGCTTCCCCTGCTCGGTCGAAGAATCCACCTCGTCGAGGTCGTAGAGTTCAAGCCACCAGAACTCGTTACTGGTTGAATCATGAATTTCGTAATGGTTCGTGCCGGCATAATCCGCAACTGCATCAAGCGGTATCGGGCACGCTTCGAACCGCTTGCGGATTGCGTCAATTTCGTTTTCGGTCACAATACCCCTTGCCCCAGCAACTCCCGGACGCGCCGGCGGTCCGAGCAGCCGACGGGCCCGGTGGATCATCTTCGCGCCCTGACGGACGAGCGGCCGGGCGGCGGCCTCGCGCTCCTCGACGGTCTGGGCGATGAAGTATCCATTCGGCTTGCCGCGGCGCGCACCCACTGGGACGTCATGCTCATTGCCGAGCGATTCGACGATATCCTTGACCCTGCGCTCACTGAACATGGTTACGCGACAAATAGAGGCGAGGCTTACCGGGTGGGCGTATGAACCTTTGAGAATAAGACCGTGGATCAGATCCTCGTGGACGCTAAGGAAGAGGCTCATTGTATCCACCCCCACGCCATCAGCGCCCACACCCACATCCAACCAATCCCGCCGACGATGGCGGCGAATCGGAAGGCGATGCGTGCCTTTGCCAGTTCGCGTTCAACCTCCCGGCAATGATCGGATGCCCGGAACATCTCCTGAATGGCGTGCTTGGCGATTCGCTCGCGGTCCTCGGCCTCCCGGATGGCCTCATGGAGTAAGTGCTCGCGGGTTCGGCTCATGGCGTCCATCATTTCTTCCAGCTCCCGTCAGCTATTGATGCGCGTATGTGGTGAATAGCGTTTAGGACCCATCGCTTTGGCGATTGGCCGGAAGACTTACCGGCTAACCTGACTGCCGCGCGTACGTCAGCGACGACACTCTGCTCGGTATCGCCAAGTCCTACCCTAAACCCAGTTTCCCTATGCGTGTAGGCGATCCAATCACCATCCGCATGGAGTCCCGATTTGACGGATACGTCATAGGTCAATGGTCGGTGGAACACAAACCCATCGACACCGAACAACTTCGGTGCTGGCCAACAACGGACAGTCAATATCACTCCGCCTCTACAGCGGATTCGCACTCGGCTCATACTTCGCTCCTCGCCCGTAACACACACTCCCGCCACCGGCCCCGCCGCCCCCAGGCACCCTGAACGATCTCCCGGGCGAATAGCCACAGCGCCCGGCTCATGACCGCCCCGCGCGCGGCCAGGGTTAGCGGATTTGTGCGCGTGCTCACCATGGCGACAATGTAGCTGGCGACGAGTAGAATGACGGAGGCCTGGAGCGATGTATTCATGCTCCATTCGCCGGTTCCGTCCGTCAGGCAGACGGCGAGCAGGACCACGGCGGTGGTTAGGATCAGGCCGGCTTTCAGGGTTCGCGTCATGTTAGTCTCGGGTCGAAACAAAAACGTTGTCACCAATGAGGGATACGGATACCTTGAGGCCACGGCTTCTCATGGCTTGGTGTATAAAGGCATACGCCGTCTTCCTGGGGACAATGCCGAGCGCGAAAGCGGGAAAGCTCACGGCTTGACCGTCCTTAGCGTTTTCCAATTGTTCCGCGAGGGCATTATAGAGTTCATATCGGCCAGTTTTACGGCCTGAATGTGGCGGCTTCGTAACTATCGTAAATTCAGTCATTGTGTTTCCTTTTCAGTCTCGTCCGTCAGGCAGGCGGCGAGCAGGACGATGACGCCAACCAGGAGCATGGCGGCCTGTAGTATTCGGGTCATGATCGTTTACAAATAATTAGTTCATCTGGGGAGATTTGCGAAATAGACACCTGAACCCCCCTACACCTCATCGCGTGACGCACGGATATCTGGACCGTACCGGGGCGTCTTCCCTTCAGTGGAAAACGAAGAGCTTCGCCATCATTCAACGAACAAATTGCCCTTGCTAATTCGTCGTAACACCTTCTTGCCGCTTCCCGGGGTGCTATATTTTCCGGCTTTTTAATCACTTCAAACTGTGTCATGTTGTTCCTTTCAGCCCAGTCAGCCGCCGAACCGTCCCACTTTTCACTTCCCCCGAGGTTGTCAAGGGTACTCGCCAGCTCGGCGGCTGGCTGGACCGCCCCGACGCCAACGGAAAGCCGGCGCCGGGCGGTCCAGTTCGTTACAGAGGCACTGCTTGATTTCCAGCTATCTGAGAACCCTCCTTTCGTTCAGAGTCAACTACAGTCAGTAGCCCCGCCAGGTACATGTCGAGCGCGGCCTTCAGTTGCCGCAATTGGTCGGCGGTGCAATAAGTCGTGGAGGCCTCGGTGTTCAGTGTGTGGGTATCCGGGAAATCCTCCCCCAGCCCGCAAACCTCGAATTCCTCGCCATCCATATTCAGGTGAATATCCGTGTGGACTCTCATGGTTGAACCTCCGCCTTGACGGCCCGCTTCCGCTTCCGCACCGGGCTGCACGTCAGGCAACGGTATCCCGCGCGGCGCTCGATCATGCCGTGCAGAAGGGCGCAGCGGAACAACTGAAATGCTAAAATCAAACGGTTCATCATCGAATCCTCAGATGGACCTGGTTGTCCACCAGCTCGGCGCCTGGCACGGGCTTGCCATCCTTCAGGTCGCCGCGCAGTTTAATCCGGTCGATTTCGTACCGGATGATTTTGTACTCGGCCGGAATCAGTGTCGAATCGGTAATCTCGATGCTGGCCGGATTGTGCTGGAGTGTCAGCGTGCTCGTGGCGCCCTTCAGTTTTGTCTCGCCGATGGACTGCATGACGGCGATGACGTAGCCCGTCAGCCGCTGCTCCGCGTGGCCGACGGCTTCCTTCCGGGCGCGGAACCGCCGGATCTCCTGCTCGCAGATTTCCTGCTCGGCTTTCAGCCGCCGGATTACCGCCGTCATGCGGTCGCGCTTGTCGGCGGCGGCGGTCAGATAGGCTTTGACGATGAGCTGAACGTCAGCATCAGTCGCGGTTTCCGCCAGCGCGAGCGCCTCTTTCAGCTCGCTCTCGATCTCGAAAAAGTTCGGATTCCGCTCGTGCGAGCGCTCGGCTAATTCGGCGCCGGAGTTTGCGGATTCGTTTGAGGCCGTGAAGGTGTCGTTCATCTGGTTGCTCCTCGTCAGAAGGGGATATCGTCATCACAGGGCTGGTATTCGCCATCACCGCCCGCCTTCCCGGCTTGTGCCGTCTGCTCCGGCGTCCGGTCTTTCACCCGAACGTAATCCCGCGGTTCGAGCCGTATGCCGCCGCGCGGGGGCGGAACGACGGATGTGATGTTCGCGTAGGTAGATCCGTCCCGGCTATCGTGCATGACCGACAATTGGCAATTGACGCCGATGAGGTTTTCCAGGTCGAACCCTTCGAGCTCCGCCGGCGTGAACGGCCTGGAGCGCCAGGACTCCAAGTCTTTGCGGAGCGACGCCTTCTCATGCAGGCTGGCCGTGTACCGCTTCTGGACGATGTACGGTTTCCCGCTCGGCATCATGTCCTCTACCTGCCACACGATGCGGATCTTGTGCTGTTGTTTTTCGTGACCGCTGTACGCGACTTTCAGTACGCCAAGGTCCACGACATCGACGCAAATGCCGTGATGCAGGCCGGCCGGACATGGAGTAAAATCCCCGCCGCCGGTCTGCTTTACAATAATTGACATTCAGTCTCCTTTTTCAATCGCAGTAACTTCGATGGCACGCCGAACAACCAATGATAAAGGCCGTCGGAAAATACTCGCCATGCCGCTCCACCAGGTCCGTCTTGCAGCTCCAGCAGATTCCGTCCGCCGGACAGAAATCCGGGTCATTCGGCCAGCGCTGCGGGAATTCCACGGCCCGGCGTTCGATCAGCGCGGCCCGTTCTTCCTTGGTCACGGGGTCCTCGCTTTCCAGAGGGCGGCGCGGGCCTTCCGGCGTGCCCCGGCCATTTCGCCATTGACGGACCCGTGCCAAGCATCGTCTACGGCCAGCAGTTCCTCCAGCGCCTCGTACAGCGGCGGCGCCGCCGCATGGAGCCGGCAATGCTTGATGTGGATACTGGAGAATCGCTCCCGCGCCTCTCCGTGGTCAAGCTCCCGAATCCCCACGGCTCCGCAGCCGCACGGCAGCGGGTTCGGAATGTGTTTCGCTTCGGTCATTTCCGCCTCCTGGGATGGGCAGAGTCCATAATCAGCTTTTCCAGCCGTCTTATCCGGCCCGCCTCATGGGAAGCGCATGCAATCCCAAACGCACAGACCGCCAGCACGGTACAGACCAGGCCGGGAATTATCAGATAGTCTGGGATAAGATTCACTTCCGCCTCCCCGCCAGCGCCCACATCACCCACAGCGCCACCATCAGCCCGAGCCAGCCGGAGATGATCACGACGTCAAGCATCGAGGACCTTCCGCAGCCGCCGGCGCATCCGGCGAAGCCGCCAGTAGAGGACGATCTCTCGGAGGATCCAACCGAACAGGACGCCGGCGAAACCCGCCAGTATCAAATACGTGTAATCGCGCATGTCCGCCTCCGCTGGTGTTCCAGCCGCAACGCGGCCGCCAGCGTGTCGAGGGCGATCTCCCGGAGCTCCGGGTCCGGGCTGGTGAGCATCGCGCCGGCCAGGAACTCGACTTGGCGGCACTTCCGCTGGATTTCGGTTTCGATTTCTATCCGAGCTTGCATGGCAAACCTCCCTGGAGCATCAGTACGGCCGCCACACGAGTATTCATACGCGGATCGGCCTCCGGCACTCCGAGCTTCCGGAACAGCCTGCTCACGTAGACCTTCGTGGTACTTTCGGCCAGAAACAATTCCGCGGCGATCCCCTTGTTTGAAAAGCCACGCACAAGGAATTCGCGGATCTGCTTCTCACGGGCCGTCAGGTGGGGCTCCGTCTGCTCGCGGCTTGGGCGGTATGGGGTAATCATGCGACCTCCTCAAATGGGCATACCAGCATCGAGCGGACGATCTGGCACATTTCTTGATGTGCGTCCCAGTCGGCCTCGGCGGCGGCACTGGCGGCCCTGGCGGCGTCCCCGGCGGCACAGGCGACCCAGCGGGCGTCCCCGGCGGCACAGGCGACCCAGCGGGCGGCCCCGGCGGCACAGGCGGCCCTGGCGGCGGCGGCCCAGCCGACGGCACCGGTGACCCTGGCGACCCTGGCGGCGACCCTGGCGGCCCCGGCGGCGGCCCCGGCGGCGGCCCCGTTTTGCGGGGTCGGATCGACTGCCCATCGCTCTGCGGCTTCAATTGCTAATCGCGGCCGATCCTCCCCGGCCAGAACATATTGCAGCCCAGTCCGGGCGCATGCCGCAGAGACAAGGACGATTGACTTATGGCTGTTCCGTCCGGTTATCGCCGCCCACCAAAGCAGCCAGTCCGCCCGTTCGCATTCGTCCCACGCCTGAGCCGCTGTGCGATCGCCGGCCCATCTACACGCTTCCAAGCAAGCGTCAAGTTCCGCGAGGTGTTCCTGGAGTTGCGTCATAGTACCTCCCTAGCTGCCAGCTCGCCGGCGGCCGCCCGGATCTCCCTGTCCAGCCGCGCCGACTGACGCCGCCCATGCAGCCACAAGCTGATGCTGGTGGCCGTCACGCCGAGTCTGCGGGCGACCGAAGCGGCAGCGCCTCGATTGCGCCGGAAGATCCGCCTGATTTGCGCCCGGCTGAATTGTGACGGTAACATTAGCTAGACTATACGCCCGGTCGGAGAACGAGTCAAGAGAAAAAGACGGAAAATCCCGCCGTCCACCCCGTAGCGTGGCGTAAAAGGTTGAGAATAAAGCGAATAAAAATGTGGATTAAATTGGGGTGGAGGGAAAAAGGCAGACCGGCGCACGGAAGTCCGGCGGAGAAGAGAATGATGGGGAAGCCGGATATCCGGCCTGATGGCGTAGCCAGGCGTGCGAGTGCCGGGGTTACGCTATTTCAGCGCCGCGGCCTCCAGCAACTGCGAGGCCGTGCCAATATTCCCCGGCGGCCCGAACAGCTCACGCTCGATGTACTCGTAGTGTGCCCAAGTCGAATCAGTCTCTAACGTCAGCGATGGGGCACGGCAGGCGTTGATGCGGAGCCTGTCGGAGTCTCGCACACACGTCGGGCAATATTGCGATCCAAGCCGTGCGAGCCGCCGGCACGTCAGACACCTCACGCGCCGCACTTTCCGCCTTTCCTTGACGGGTTTCAGCCGCGCGCGCATGGCGGCCTGACGCTGCTCCCGATCTTCAAGGGTGCGGCACACGCAATCAGTACCGATATCGGAACTTGACCACAGCACCGTCAGTCGGCGAATGGCCGGGCAGGAAGGTGACCGTCGCCGGCGGGGTGAACTCGTACTGGTGGCTGATGGTATATTCCAGGCCCATGACGACGACTCGCAGGGATTCCAAAACGGGCGGCTGGCGAAGGGTGAATGAAAGGGGTGGCGTATCGGTCGACTTGACCAGGTACAGGTCTTCCGTCTCTCGGATGGCCGGCGGGTCCGGCAGGAGCACGCGCAGCCGGGCGATCGGGCCAGACGTATCCACCTGGAGCGGCGACTCGACGTCCAGCTTGGCCCACCGCCAGGCGCCTCCGGCCAGGTAGTACGTCCACAAGCTGCCGCCGGTCGGCGTCTGGGCGATGACGGCCGCGACGAGCAGTAGGCCGGCGAGCACGATAGTTTTTCTCATGGGACGTCCTATGGATTAAACGATTACTCCTCGTTTCCGCAACACCTCCGCGACTTTGAACGGATCCACCTTCCACCCGCGCAGTTTCCAGCGGAACCAGTCCACGCCGTGCCACGCGAGGAGTGCCAGGCCCCAGTTCGGATTGCGCGGGTCCCAGTCGATTTCATAGAAGATGCGACTCTCGAAGATGTGCTTGATAATCTGAACGGCGTAGGTGGCGACCCTCTCGCGCCAACCGTCCACGGCCGTATCGACACCGAATGGCTTGTGCGCCTTGATCTTGAGCGTCCAGCGATCGAACAAGGTGCCGACCGAGTGCTCGAGGCGGGCTTCCAGCTCAAGTGTCCACTCGAGGTAACAGCGGTCGTCCGCCGGCTTCTCGTCGATGTCGAACAGTACCGGCTCGGGAAATCCATGGTGGGCGAACCATCCGTGGACGTTCGCCCGGAAGCGCGCCACTCGGGCATTCGCGGGGATCATGGGCCCAGCGCTTGCTACACGATCTTCTTGGCGTCACGCCGCAACTGTTCGGCGGCCTGGCCGGGAGTCCAGATGTCGTAGTGGTTCTGGTTGAGAAAAACCTGGAGACCCCCGAGGCTGATCTCCGCCATGCTGGTCGTCGTGTACCAGTAGCCGGCGCCTGCGTAGAGCTTGTACTCAAGGCTAAGGCCAACTGCGGCGAGAGCGGCCTTTACCCTCTTTAGCCAGCGATCGAAGTCGGCGTTTCTGGAGGCCGTCTGCGAATCGATTGCGGGGGTGTCAGATCCGGCGATCAGCTTGTTGAATGGAACGTATCCGGTTCGCTCGTAAAACTCCTTGGGGATTTCCTTTTCTGTGGGCGGTGCGGGGCCAAACGTCCAGCCCGCCGTTGAAGACGTGAAAAATGCGAAACCCATAGCAATACTCCTTTTTACTATTTGCAGAAACGTAAACATCACTTTGGCGGCAATGGTTTATCGAGGCCAAGAGCCCGCCACATCGGTTCCCAAAAAGCAAACCATCGCTCCCATGCCTTCTGTCGTTCGGCGACGGGCTGATCCTGAATTACGATCATTGTCAGATCAAGTGCTTTCTCGGCAACCTTGAGCGCCGCAAGAATAATCGCTTCGGTAAAAATCATGTTTTTTCCTCGATCCATACTGAAATGTCGAAACTGTACTTGTCCAAACAGCCCGACAGCCGGACCCGCCGGCCTTCCAGTACGCCGCTAACGGCCTCGGCGAGCGCCCTGCTGACGTACCCGCCGTCGAGGATGGCCCGGACCTGCTGGCCGAGCTGCTCGATGTCCTTCGCGTCGATAACGTCAATCAGCCTCATGCTTCAACCCACGCGGAATGCCGCCCATTCAAATAGCACCAACGCGCCGGATACTCCCGCGCATCAACGTGCAGGAAGTCCGATCGATCAGCAACGCCGAAGCCGCGAAGCTCCGGAATCTTTCGGGCCTTCGCATAAAGCTGACGTGATGTCATGCCGCGGGCCTTGATATCAGCGGCCTTCGCCGCGACGTGCAGGGATCGAGAAGCGCCACCCACTGATTTGTTATGAGCGGAACATCGGCAACCGGACGAAATTGTAATGGATCGTCCAATCGCGGATCGAAGCGCCTCCAGGCCGACAATCAGCAGAGGGTCCGGCGTGTCAAATCCACATCCGCATTTGCAGGCAAATTCGGATTTGCTGAAATGGGCGCTTAGTTTTTCTTTAGGCATCGATCAACCTCGTCTTGCACCATTTCGCGGACCCGTTTCAACCGCGCGGCGATGGAGGCCAGCTTCACCGTGCGCATCGGCGATGGTACCCGGTCCCAGTAATAGTCGAGCAGCGGGATCAGCTCGCGGAGGTGGCCGATGGGGTCTTCCATTCAGTCTCCGAACGCACCCGCATTCGATCCGCCGCCGGCGATGCCGACAACCCCCCTGCCCCAAAAGCCATGGTTACGACCGCCAGCGGCTGATTCGCCAACACACAAGACGACAATCTGAGTCACCCGTGCTTTCCTCGTAGATGGCTCGCCCGCCACCAATACCGGAATCTGGGTGAGCCGCCCTTTCCTCGTAGATGGCTCGCCCGCCACCAATACCGGAACTTGCGTGATCCGCCCGGCCATCAGCTCACCAGCTCATAGCCGTATTCGGCCGCATCCACCACGGCAGTCGTCCATGCCGACTCAGGCGACGTTGCCGGGTTCTGTTCTAGGGTCTCCTCTTGGTAAATGTAATCGTCCGGCATGTTCGCTAGACTCGCTCCAAAATAGTCCGCGCCGGCAATGCGGATCAAGCGGCGGATGTTCCGCGTTCCCGCATCATCCTTGCGTACTCGCCAAAGCATCATCAACCCGTTGACGGTCCCGGTTAGCCCCGCTCCCGCGAAAGTGAACGAATCTTTCTGTCCGGGTGTCCCGCTGCTGTTGTACGTAGTATCAGCGTCTTGGGCCGCGTCGTCGATATTCTGCCAATTGGCCCCGGCGCTCGGCGTCCATTCGGCATAATTCCCGGCTCCATCCGCCAATTTCAGATAAACGCGCCGGTCCCCCAGGAAGTCGTTGTTGACCGTCCCCTGAGTGTCCAGCGCAACATAGTCGTCGATGTAGAATGGGGCTGTCCATGCACCGCCGCCGATGAACCCCACGCGATCGGCGTAGGCGTTGGCGCTCTGCCTGGTATTGACGCCGGACACTGAAATTTCCG
>Ga0307376_10003745_pt1 | contig 14125 bp, 36 predicted proteins | sample TR2MG_FD_202536 | JGI IMG/M metagenome (GOLD analysis project Ga0307376, IMG submission 202536) | Soil microbial communities from Risofladan, Vaasa, Finland - TR-2 | ecosystem: Environmental > Terrestrial > Soil > Coastal area > Acid sulfate soil | place: Finland: Risofladan, Vaasa | collected...
AGATTGGACTGTACTATCCACTTCACCATATCGGCACTGCCTTTCCATCTTTCAAATCAATAATATATCCAATGTTTTTATTATAGTCATGAGAAACATTATAGAATAGGGTATTGCCAATTTTCTTACGTTGCCCAAATGAGCCGTGAATGTGCCCAAACACATGTAGTTTTGGCTGAACCTCAAACACCCTATTAGCAAGTTTATCGCATCCTAAGTTTTCTCCCGCCGCGTCTATATCACATATTTGGTATGGAGGACAGTGTGTAATCAACACATCAGTGTCGTTAGGAATTGCGGCCCATTTTTCTGTAAGGTAATCACTACCCTTTGGCAGATTGAAGGCCCAGTCGTAGAACCAAGGCTGCCAGGGAGTTCCATAAAACTTAACACCATCGATTATTATCTCATCGTCTTCCAAGTAAATACAATTTGTCATATAAGAGCGAGCTTGTTCTGGCTCTTTTTGGAATAGTTCGTCATGGTTGCCTGAAATAACCAATTTATGCTTATGAGGAAGTGTTCCAAGCCAATCATTGAAATCGATATAATGTTGTCTTGATCTGTTAAAATTCGTCATATCTCCGGCAAACACAAACACATCACCATCTGGTATTTTAATTTTTCTGTGTTTCTGATGAGTATCAGATATAGCAATTATTTTCAACGATTCCTCCTGAACTCAATTATTCTCTTTATACACCTAATACAGATTTTATTCTTTGTCCCAAACTTGACTCTGATAGTATTGGCTCTTCGCGACCATTTTTTTCGTGCCAACAATGTGGACACTCACCACCGGGCGATTCCCATGGCAAGTATCCGCCACCTGGAGAAGCAAACACGGGCGTTCCGTGCCAGCATTTTAAAACATGTTCTGCACCAGAAGAACCCAGAAATACAGAGGTGTTACAACGCTCACATATACTAAATTGGCAATTACACTCTTTACATTTCATAATTACTCCTTTCGTACCAGGGGTGGGATTTGAACCCACAAATGACGCAGAGTTTGAAGCTGCCGCCTATTCCAGTTAGGCTACCCTGGCATAACCGGATGCTATCCGGTAATTCGTCCAAAATGATAATCATTTACCAATTTCTCAAACTCTTCGTCGTTTATCTCACTCCACCACACAAACGGCCCTTGCCCGGAACCCAATCCAAACCAGCCGTATTTAGGATGATGAGCTATTCCGGTGGGATATCCAGCATCAGACTCACTTTTGGTTGGAATAAGTAACTCATCTGGCGCTCCACAATAATCCCATTCATCTGGATCAATCATATGTTTTTCTATCATCATGGCAAAATTAATCATTCTTCCCTGATCAATTGTCATTTTTGCTCCTGGCAGTTTTAATATCTTGGAAAATCCACTTTACTACAAAGAGTATAGCCAGTAAACTAAGCGTGATGGTTGGTATAACAAACCAAACTGAGGCACTAAACATTCCTATAATAACAGAAAGTAAACAGCATATTGTTGTACAAATTGACATAACTTTATAATTCATTTCGAATCACCTGTTTCTAATAAGTCGGATATATCTTCAAGTATTAACTTTCTTAACCTTGGGCTTTTAGTTTTACTCAACTCTTCATGATATACCAAAAGAGTTTTGTGCCATTTTGTATCGTTATTGGGGCACTGAAACAGATCATAAGGATTTGGCGTGCCGTGCCAGGACATTGCCGATGCCCAACCTGTAATTTTTGGTCTGTCTTTGCCCCTTTCAACCTCACAAACAACACCGCAAAACGGACATTCGTGGATATCAAGTTGGTTTGCGTCTGTAAATTTTTTATATGTTAACATTATTTATTACTCATCTTCCTCTAACTCTAATGAATAATGGCAATAAGTGGTTCCAGTATAATCTGTCTCCATGTAAGGATCTAATGGATTCGGATCTTTGTCCCCATCCCAATTATGGTACCAGTATACACCACCATATTTTTCCCTTAATTTTCTGTATTCTTCAGAAACCTTTTCCACAAAATCTTTGGCTTGTTGTTCAGATCTGAACGCTTTTACAAGCCAATTTCTGTTATCGCTATATTCTCCAGTTTGACCTTCAATCACATATATAATCATATCAGCCTCCTGGCAAACTTTTCTCGAAAGATGCATTGGCATATGCGATCTGAGCCTTATCATCTTTTTGATCCGGCACAAATACTTGAAGAAACAGATCATTCTTCATATATGATTGAAGCGTTCCATCTTGATTTAATACCGCCCAATCACCAATCTCAACACCATTTTTAACATGAAACTCACATGGGAGTTCTTGTACACGATATGCGTATACCCATTCCCCGCTTCTATATCTAAACATTCCCGACATTTTCCTACTCCTAATTCATTAGACGACTCTCACGATTCTCAAGATCTTCAAGTGTCTGTGTATAGTTATTTTCTTTTAGCCACCCAACCCATTCTGGATGAGGATTGCCAAGAACATACTCACTGCCAGAACGAGTTTTAGCATATCCTTTTCGTACATTAATTTCTATAATATAAGAAGTTGTTATTGACGCACCATCTTCAAAGCTTGGGTTACCATATACAGTACCTGTTAAATGTCCTCTTTGTAATTCTGGCGCCAAATAAGGATTTGGATCTACAAACATTGACCAATTTTCTAATCTAAACATACCTTACTCCTTAAATAATGCGTGAGGCTTTGCTTCTGTTACACCAGCAGCAGTTTGTTTTATAAATAGCGCATTCTCTCTCAGCTCTTTCACATTATGCGCATTTTGATAACTCATTCCAGATTTCATACCACTAATTAACTCTTCAAATATGTTTCTTACACTTCCCTGATATGGAATCCAAGTCATTTCTCCTTCTATTGAGGTGGCTTTGCCCTTCCAATCTTCTTGAGCAGCACGAGACGCCATCCCTCTATATACCTTAAACTTACCTCTTCCTGGTATACTTATTATTTCACCAGGCGATTCATCGCTTCCAGCGAATAACCGACCAACCATAACCGCATCAGCACCAGCAGCAAGGGCTTTAACAATATCCCCAGAGTTTCGAATACCACCATCTGCAATTACTGTAGCTCTACCTCGTATGGCCTGTTCTACATCAATGATAGCACTTAGTTGTGGAACACCACAACCAGTTTTTATTCTTGTTGTGCAGACACTGCCAGGTCCCACTCCGCACTTAATACAGCTTGCGCCAGCATCTACCAAATCAAGCGCCCCTTCGCCAGTTGCCACATTTCCAGCAATGATGGGCATATCAGGAACAATATCTTTTATTTTATGTATTTTATCTATCATCAAATCCGAATGGCCATGGGCAATGTCAATTAACACGCCGTCAAATATTTGACAATGCTTTAAAAGATCATCTCTATCATCACCAACACCAACACAAAGAATAATATTTTTTTCCGGCCCAATCATTTCTTTTAACTGTTCTTTATGTTTATCAGGTTCAAAAAACCGATGAATAATTCCTAAAGCACCAAGTTCCCTCATCGTTAAAGCCATGGCTGAACCTGTAACAGTGTCCATGTTGGCTGAAACTATTGGATATTGAATTTTAATCCCAGGCACAATCTCCACAGAAAAATCTAAGTCACCATTAAATCTACTGCCGAAAGAAGATCGCCTGGGCACCAGAATGACATCATCAAATGTTAATCCTTCTTCTTTTTGAATTCTAATCATATTTTCCCTTATATTTATTTATCTAAACCCTTTTCCTTGGGCAATTCTAAACCAATAACTTTTTTAATGCTTTCTTTCCATTTAATTATAGAATCATTACAATATTTATTATACAATTTCCATATGTTAGTATCGCACTGAAGGCCTATGAGTTTGCGTCCAACTTCCATCATTTCAGCAGACGCACCGTTGCTGGTCATTCTGAGCATAAGCTCATTGGCCTTACCAAGCCAAATAGCATCTGTAACAAACTCGCTGGTCGCATCTACGACCAGGTGGATGTTTTCATCCAACATTGGCTCACATGAAACGCTGGTTTGATAGCCCTTTTCATATGCCAATTTCAGACTGGCCAAACGCTCTTCAAAACTTGGAGCATTTGGCTCCCAAAGTTGTAAAACCTCATTGCTTTTGGATCCAATAGTAAATCGAAACAGCATCTGATCTTTGTATTGCGTAAACGCTTCACAGATAAATTGAATACATACAAGATGTGGTTTTGATACAATTAAGACTGCGTTCCCAGCGTTAAGCATCCTCTCTAAATATATAGAACATGCGGCTAATGTATTAGGAGTAATGTCATGCGTTGTCGGGAACATAATACGACCATTTCTTTCAGTGTGAACTTTTGTCATTGCCTTTCTGCTAATAACTTCATTCTGCCAAGTTTCTGGTGTTCTAACACCCATTTGAACTGCTCTGTTTCTGGCATAGCAGTATTGACACATATGTGAACATCCGGTGATACAATTTTCGTTATATTTGGCCCACTCAAAAGTGCCACTTACTTTTTTACCCATTGTACTACCCTTTCTAAAGATTACCAAAGCCATGATTGTATCCCCTCATCATCCCATCAAGATAATGTACCATTTGGAAACAAGCATGGGCGCGATGACTGACACGATTCTTTCTCCATTTTCCTACATTCGCAAATGTAGTATCGAATGGAGGATAATAAAATATACTATCATATTGAAGTCCAGTATCATACCGTCCCACAGGGCTGGTTAGTATGGTTCCCTCTACAACTCCAGTAAAAACACTCGGCAATGTTAAATGTAATGGATCAATAAATGCCAGACTACACACAAACATAGCCTCTTTATTTGTTTCCTCTTCCATAAGGTTGAGCATATATTGTATTTTTTCTTCCCCAGTTGCTTCAGGCCCAATACAACGAGCAGAGGCAATACCAGGATATCCCATTAAAGCAGCAATTTCAAGTCCACTATCATCTGCGATGGTTGGGAGTCCAGTTTGAATCGCAATAGACTTGGCTTTTAAAATCGCATTCTCTATATAAGTGCTGCCAGTTTCCTCTGGTTCGTGACAAACAAAAGACCATGATGGCACATATTCAATAGAGTAAACTGATAACATTTCTTTCAACTCGCTAAACTTACCGGCATTTTCCGTGGCAATTACAACCTTCATTTTCAACATCCTCTCTCTCGGTATCAATAACCTCTCCTACTACCTCTCCATCAACACAAATTACATACGAATTATTATCACAATCGATCATAAAATTATTATAACGAAGATGATTATAGTAATCTACAGGCAAATACTTACGAAAATAATCCAAAAGAGCAGATTTCATTTCTTTTTCGGTAAGTCTAATGTTTAATATCTTTCCAATTATCATTCTTTCTCCCTATAACTTATAATTATTGTATTAGTGACCGTACGTAATTTCACAGCTTTGTTATGAGTAATTGTATCCAAAATGGCATAGGCCAAATTAAGTAAGCCACTTTTGTCGCTTTGAATACAAGTATTTCCATATGCGTCTTCAAAAATCTCAATGTCTTGTTTTTTATTATGTCCCAATTAAATGCTCCTTTGCGAATCGTGAAGGTTTAACAATATTAGTTCATTATGAGATTCCCCCCGGTAGGATTCGAACCTACATAGACGGATTCAAAGTCCGTAGTCCTAGCCATTGGACGACGGGGGACTATTTTATAGCAAATGTAACATCTATTATGAGAGGTTTTACGTTCCACCCTATTCTTTTTATATCATAGTACTGAAGATCATTTATATTTATCTTAAGTGCTTCCACAAGAGAGTTGGTTGGCAAATGTGACGGCCCCCAATCTCCACTGGTTTCATAAATATATGATCCTTTGCTGGTTGCATCCTGAATAACCAATATATATTGTTGTATAGTCTCCGTCTTAGTGGCCATAATTACATCCTATATGATATTTTCGTAATAAATCGCACGGGCAGCGGCAAACAATATCAAACTGCCCACAACAACCGCTCTCTTGTTGTTTAGCATAATACCTTAATGCTTTCTTATCACCCACTCTCGCAAGACGATAATTATCTTTACAAGGGTCATCGATTTCTCTCTCAATAATATAGATTGCCCAATCCGCAATACGTTTGCTATATCTCTCGGCCCATGCCTTAAACTTAGGACGCCTATGACAATATCGCAGTTCACGTATGCTATTGATTAGTTTTGCTGCTTGTTCATGTGGAATCTTTACATTCCACTGTTGACCAGAATTCCATATTTTCATAAAAACTTCTTTCCAATATTCTTTATCTTTACGAGTAAAATCTATATTCTCTATAAGAAAACGTTCTTTTTTTGTTCTTCCAAGATCAAAACCGCCGCGGACATCTCTTTTGGTTAAAATTATCTCTAAATCAAATGGGCCATTATACCAATTTACAGTTTCAAACTTTTCAAACATCCAAGGATTCAGTGCCACGATAAATTACCTCACTTATTTACAAATCACTTACACTAAACGGCGGAACAGCAAGAATATGCGCACGCTGGCGCTCACTTCTTTCATTACGCCTCTGTTGTAATTCTAATTTTCTACTTTCAACCTCTCTCATAACCGCTATAATTGAAATTGGCTGAGACGCCACATACTCCATAATTTCGCAATCGTTATAAGCCTGATCAAAGTTTTGTGCTCCCATATCAGACAAATGTCTCTTTAAAAGGCCAAGACTATTCCAAATTTTGCCACCTTTTTTAAATCTTGGTCGCGTTTTGCCATTAGAAAACAGTCCGTCGTTACGCCTAATTTTATACACAGTGCTCATTTTTTTACCTCAAAAATTATTTAAAAAAAGACTATCAATATTTTAACATAGATGTAAACTATTAATGGGAGGGCAGCTCAATGTTTAGGTCAATATTTGGATCCAAAAAACGTATAATAAAAATGGCCAGTTTGGGTTCTTTTGGTTTGCCCAAGCGTCAAAAACGTACAATAGGACAAAAGATTGCTGATAGAGTAGCCTCTATAGGTGGAAGCTGGACATTTATCATTATCTTTGGAGCATTCCTATTCTCGTGGATGGTACTTAACTCTATTAGTTTCATTTTCCAACCGTTTGACCCGCATCCATTTATTCTATTGAACCTAATTCTTTCATGTATGGCTGCTCTACAAGCACCAGTTATAATGATAAGCCAACGGAGACTGGATGAAAAAGACCGAGAACTGTCCGAACACGATTTAGAAATAGACATTCAAGCTATCAATAAACTCATTATGCTGGATGAAAAAATCGATAAGTTAATATCCATACTTAATGAGAAAGAAAAGATATAAACCCTATAAAAATGATACTAAAATTTTCATCAGCGCTGAACAAATCAAAAAACCAATTGCTATGGATCCAACAAACATTACAATGTTATATATTATGACATTTTGTCGTTCTTTTTTATTATCATCTCGTTCTTTCAGAACCTTTCTAATAATTTTTTCAAATTCTTCACTCATCTTGTCCCTCGAACCTCTTCCTAAGTCTTTCATACTCTATACGTTCTGTCGCTTCATATAGATGTTTAAATTTCTTATTTTTCTCTTCTATTTCTTTCCGCCACTCATCACAAATATTGCCAAAATCTTTACTGGTAAACGACATTTCATCTATATAATATATATTCATTCTCTTTCTCCTGTGTCACGAGCACGATTCGAACGTGCGCTACCTGGCGTAAAAATCCCAGGCGTGCTGCCTGCCTGATGTAAGCTAGCATCTTTCAGACTCGACACTATCATGACAGAAACTACTTGGCTTTAGATAATTTGTCTGCTATCTTATCTGCCTTGTTAACTAATCGCTTTGGAGAAGTGCTAAGATCCCCAAAGCCACTTACGCTATATCCTATAAGCTGCATCAGTTGTGTATAATCTCCCTCATTAAACATTTTCCGAGCATTCATAACACAAAGTTTGTTTAAATCCAAGTTGCTGGTTTCTAAAATCAAACTAACGATCTTGTTCTCTTTAAACCTGATTACTTTTCCTGTTTCATCCCAGCCAATAGGCTGCATAGGATGCTTAAGATCCTTTGTGTTCATTATTATCTCCTACGGTTATCGTGGCAACAATAATATAATGACTTTCGTTATCACTTTGAAATAGTTTCTTGAAAAACCGTGACAAAGTGCTGCGTTTCTTATTGATAATTATTTTTGTCTTGCTTAACTCTTCAGCCTTTTCTTTTGTTATAATTGAAGACTCTGCCAAACTATCAAATAATATGTCTTTTACCTGGTTTGCGTAAACATCTAACCCTTCTGTTGTAAGAGTCCACGTAACTAACTCTTTCATAAATGCTCCTTTCTCTTGAAAGCTCCAGGGGAGAGATTCGAACTCCCAACTCGCACATTAACAGTGTGCCGTGATACCCTTTCACCACCCTGGACCATCACTTTATTCTCTATCGTTAATGCTCTTAATACAAGCAGTAATGTGTTCTATATATGTTAATTCATTGAAATCATTACTCGACACATATACCTCATCAGAAGCATTTGCTAACACAATTAAAGACCTAGCAATATTCTCTTCATCACTATAATACCTTTCAGCCATTCTATAAGGATTGTACCAATCGTAGTTTGCCGTTAATTCATCTCTAGCCTTTACAACATCATATTTTTTTCCAGCCAACCTGAGAATCCAGCCCTTAAAACCTTTATTTTTACGCTCCATATGCGTTTCAATTGCTTTCGCTTCAGAACGTATTCTCAAATATTCTATATCTTTTAGAACAGCAGAGCACTTTTCGATAACATCTTCCGACTTCATTTTTATTGATGACATTTCTTTCTCCTTATGCGCACCAGGAGGGATTTGAACCCCCGCTAACGCGGGTTAATGGCCCGCCGCTCTAACCAAACTGAGCTACTGATGCGTCTTTAATATTACTTTAGTTCTTTTACGAACTGTTCCAAAGGAACAAACTCTCTATCATACCGTTCTTTAATACGATCGTGCCATGTGCCGGTTGCTCTTGTTAAAAGATCCTCTTCACGCTTCTTCCATGTTTTAACAAATCCCCTTAATGTCTTTGGTTTAATTTTATAAAGAACTTCTTTATTTCTAATCGTCCAATAAGATATAAACTCATCTATAGGACAGGCACCGCCTTCAAACCACTCAATATCATGTGCTTGTCCAATCAAGTGTCCCTCAGGCTGATACGATTTTAATAACATTAAACAATCTTCTATGTCATAATCCAGTGTATCTGTGAAATATATGCCATGATCGCTATACTGTTGTCCATTGTCCCATAGAATAATCATTTAAATAACTCCATTTGAGTTGAAACGAAATCTGTTTTCTCAACAAACAGACCACCTTCTTGTTTCTTTCCACTTTTGCTACAAAGTTTATTGTATATTTCTTTAGTTGTCATGACCAGCTCAGATCGTTCGACAGATATAGTATCTCCAAATGAATCGTATACCATTTCTTGATAGTTTTGCTTAAAACGTTCCGCATCCGCTCCACTTATGTGTAAAGACCAAGCCTTTTCTTTGTCTGACCATGGAGACTCATCCCAAAACAAACATATAACTTGACTCTTCATTTCGGGCCGAAACATTCTTTCCCAACCCTCTCGATATCTCTTAGATCCATATGAAACATGAAATGTTTTGTTAAGATATTTCATTTGAGCACCATTTTTTAAGTATTCCTTCCATTAAATTAAAACATTCAACATCATTAAACTCTTCTTTACAAGCCAAACATTTTATCATATCACCATTTTTAGGAGGACTATATATATCTTTATATTTTTCTTGTATATCAAAATGCTCTGCTATAATTCTATCTCCTAAAAATACATCCTCTATTATTATAAGTATAGATTTTAAGCATTTAGGGCATATTACAGACGCACCCTTTTTCAAATATGGCTTCATATAAATCTCCTTGTCCGCTAGGGTGGACTTGAACCACCATGACGCGCTTATCGGGCGCGAATACTAACCATTGTATGACCAGCGGGTACGGATTGTCGTAACGAGATTCGAACTCATATCTTCCGGCTACGCGCCAGCTGCTCTACCATTGAGCTACCCAACAATCCTTTTCAATATACGGTACTAGGAACATCTACTCTTGTGGCCACCAATTTCAATCAGAACCAGTTCCCCTATATCTATCTTTGTGTTGTAGTATAAGTGTATCTGATGCTAAATCTCTAGTGTATTCATACGAAAAGGCCACTCCGTTCCTCAAATCACACGCCGTAATTCTTTTAGAAAACTCCACAAGTTTTCTTTGTTCTATACATTTAGCACAATTACAATTATCACAACTCATAATGTTTCTCCAATATTACCTTGGCGATATTTGTTTTAACTTTTTATCAATGCGGGCTAATTCTTTTGCTGTTCTTATTCTATCCAATTCTAAATTCTTTTTTGCCCTTTCCTCTGCTTTTATCTTCTTTTCTTTTGCTTGTTCTTGCTTTTTTGCCAGCTCCACTTCAATAGATTCTTTGTTTCTTTCGTACCAAGCATTATATGCTTGTAGTTTAAGCTCATACTTAGCTATTTTTGCGTTGAAAGCTTCCTCACTTTCAGGAGCAGAAGCATAAAAAGAACAACTAACATAATCATCATAATCATTGTAACATTCAAAACGCACTTCAGTTGGATGTATGCCAATATCTATAAAAAATCTTGCTATTTTATCAAGAGTATCTCCGTCCCCAATTGGACATTCTTTTCTTTCCATATACCTAACCGGCCGGTTTGGCATCTTCTTCATTCTCATTATTGTTCTTTTTGCCATTTTTTCCTCTCTTAACAACCCCAAATTAAGTTGCCACATGACTTACAAATACACGCCATACCTTTTATTTCACCCATTGTTCCACATTTGGAACACATGTCTGGATCACATGACGTATCTTCCGCGACAGAGCACTTTCCACTCAAAAAATCATTTATCAGTTTCTGTTCATCTACTGTAAGTGGTTTTATCCCATATTCAACCCAAACTATATTTTGTGTATTAATACCTTGGTTTTGGCGGGTAATAGTAACATCATGATTATCTAACAATTTCCAATCATTATTGCCCCAGTTAGGATCTTGTATATACCATTCTATTTGTTTAAAAATTTGACTACCGAAATAAAACAATTTACAATGTTCATCTTTGCGATCTATAACGGAAGCCATATGTCTTGGCCTTGGACACAAACCACTTACACACCAATGGCATGACGCACCAATACATTCTTCAGATGTTATACCACCACCATTAAGGTTATTAACCCAATGTATAAGAGAATGCTCTATTTTTGAGAAAATTCGCATTGTATTGCTGCCATTGTCAATCTTCAAGTATTCCATTAGTTCCACCACGCATTTGTAGATTCAGAACTATCCATAAAACGTCCTAACATTTCAAGTACTTCCTGCTTCGAAACATTAAGAGTATGAGCGGTATAGATTAATAGCATTGTGTATATCGAACCACGCTGATCAGGTCTAATATCTTTCAAAAACTCTTCTACCTGCGCAGCCAATCTCATGTTTTCAGTAATGTCGTCTTCTAAACTCATTATCCTAAATCCTCTCCGCAATTTTTACATGTCATATCAGGTTCTAAACCACTTGGATTATAAAACCAAACACCACAAGGATGACCACGCATTCTACACCATGACACCTTAAATCCCTTCCACGGCTTAAACAAATATCGATACCACTCTGGGTCCAACCAGCGACTTATCCTACCATACCATGGCAAATTTTTATCGCTAAATATACACTTAAGTTTTTTCAACATTTTGAACATCAAACTCACCTATCTCTTTCTCAATAATAACAATCTTTTTCGCTTCATCACGTAGTTCTTTAATATCTGATTTCTCAAACCCTTCTTGACGAAGTTCAGCTATCGTTGTTTCGACATGACTATAACCACTCCATACAAAAAATCCATATGTTAAATTGATATATCCTTTATAATATACAACAACATCTTTTTCTGGAAACCTATCAAGTTGTTCCATTATATATTCTTCAAGTTTTTCGTTCATGATAATCCTTTCTGTACGCCGGGTGGGATTCGAACCCACATGCCAACAGTTTATGAGACTGCTGCTCCACCAATTGAGCTACCAGCGTAAAGTATATGTTAATATATACTTATGTAAATAATTTCTTTCCCTTATTTTTTATTATCCGCCAGGGCAGATTTGAACTGCCGACTTCACGCTTATCAGGCGAGCACTCTAAGCCACTGAGTTACTGGCGGTCAACCTTTCTACATGGAACTATATTCATTTTACCACACCAATTACAGGTCCCTATTTTCTTGCTAATTGGAGTGTTGTCACCCTTGTTAATATAAACCTCTACACGTTTGGCTCCACATTGACATATGTATCTAAGCTCAGTGAAGCCATTTTTATCTATCTGTTCTGTCCAGTTTACACTAATTTCCTTCTCAAGCATTTTGGAGTAATTAATCAATCTCATTTGCCATCTCTTCAACGTATCGTTTAAATATATCTTCAAAAGATATAATTATGTGCTCTCTATCAACATCTATTATTTTGCCTGCCACATCATATAAGTCCGTGTCAAAACCAATATCGACATCCTCATCATCTACTTCTATATGAATAGTATTTATTCCATACACTCTCAATCTTCGTTCAACAAGACTTCCAAGTGCCGAACATATGTTTTTTATTGTATCTTTTCCCATTTCAGTCATAATTATTCTCACTTTAAAAGAGCAGCAGTTATTTGTTGTCTGCCAGCTTCTGCGTGTTTCTCATCAACCATCTTATGTGCCCGTAATGTTTGTTTTGCCGTCAAAAATATGCTAAAATTTTTAACAAAAACTAATGGATCTTGAAGCCAATGGCCGGGATATCTCGACCATTTTCCTTCTCTAATAATAACGTCTCCATCAAAATAGAGCTGACGCACTCTATAGTCTCCAGCAATCTTTATATCTGTAACCTCACACGATTCTACTTCGTCTAATAACAAATCGGTTTGATCCTTTACTATCTTTTTAACAAGACGGCTTTGAGATAATCTAATAAGGTAACCAAAAATAATGCCGCTTATAACTGCTAATATAATCAACATGTTTAATGCCTTTCTTATAAGTAAAATCCTATGAAACATACGATAAAGAAACCAACTATAATCGCATACATTACTGCTTGCTCATAGTATACTACAAAGTCTTTAATCGTCAAACTTGCTGCTTTATAAACACTAATAAAAAACTCTGGAATGATAGCAACTATATATAAAAATGCCACCATAAATGACGCCAGTTTATTAAATAGTTGTAAAAATTTCATATTCATCAAATTTTACCTTTCTTTTGTGTTAGAACTATAATTTATAGAAAACTCCCTGGAGGAATCGAACCTCTGTACCCTCCACCAAGCGTTTAAGGGATGAGTCCGTAGCCCATTGCCGGGAACAGGGAGCAATTTATCATTAACCTACTATTCAATTGTCAAAGATCATTTCTTTAATTTGCGTAATTTACGATCAGATTCTTCTTCAATTTTCCACTTAATCTTAGGAAATTGCTCCGCCATTGAACCTACCAAAGAGTATCCTCGATCAGAAATTACTACAACACGCATTTCTCGTGGCTTTTCATAATTGATTCCAAATTCCCACATCTTTTTGGCAATGCCATGTTTACGATATTTTGGAGCAACCCAAGTTCCAAGAGAGTGTATCGTCCTGTTTCCCTTGTCGTATTTCCAGGCACCAACAACATGTCCACATTCAACATGAGCAATTACCATACGATCACTGTTCATCCACATATGGCCATCTTCTGCTCCAAAATCATCACGCCAAGTGTGCCAAAGGCAGCCATCACGACAATGTTTTCCGCCATGTATACTTAATGTAATCGTCGGCATCTTCCTTTCCTTTCTATGGGCCATGCTGGGATCGAACCAGCGACCTTCACCGCGTCGAGGTGTTGCGCTCCCGCTGCGCCAATGGCCCACATTATTTTTTCCTATTTGCCAATCTTATTTCTCTTCGTTTTCCTGCTTCTTCAAATCTTCTTGTTTGTTTTGGCACTTCCATAACGTCTGGCAGCATATGAGAGATAAACTCAGGATGTGC
>Ga0307376_10003747_pt1 | contig 14121 bp, 13 predicted proteins | sample TR2MG_FD_202536 | JGI IMG/M metagenome (GOLD analysis project Ga0307376, IMG submission 202536) | Soil microbial communities from Risofladan, Vaasa, Finland - TR-2 | ecosystem: Environmental > Terrestrial > Soil > Coastal area > Acid sulfate soil | place: Finland: Risofladan, Vaasa | collected...
TGACGAAGAACGGACTACTTCGTGCGGTTTCGGAGCAATAGGCATCGCTGTTTCCATGATATAAAATCGCCCCAGGCCAGTGGGCGCAAGGCTTTCGGAGCTAACCTTATAGTCATATAGCTCAATCTTAACATTAGGTAGACGTCAACAGTGGCTATATATAGATAAACAAAAGCGATTGAGTTGAAATTATTCTGCATATATGAAACAACCAATATTTCAGCTAGGATTGAACCCATAAACCATAAAGGTTTATGAGGATGCCTATTTATTCGTGCCGAAGAGTTTAACAAAACCAAGAGAAAAAGGAATGAGAAAAGGGCAATTCTGTTAAGCTCATGCCCCATCATGATTATCGAAACAATAAACACACCTATATAGGTAATATACCTTGACAGGCCCAGGTAATAATAGTGTCTGTAGTTCATAATTCCTCCAGAATTACGCGCGTGCCGCTACCCGTCCCATCAGGGTCCAGCCCCACAGGGCGGAAATCCTTCTGAGAAAGATTATACTTATGTATCGATTGTTCTGGCAAGCACGGAGCATAGACCGGGGAGGCAAAAAAATAGGCGACTTACACCGGTTAACCCCAGCGAAAGGCCGACCGGGATGCTGTGGGGATGGTCTATAAGTGGCTGAAGACAACGTATTTACACTGCTCGACCTCATCGAGGGGATAGCCGCCTTCCAGTAGGAAATAACCAAAGTGCTGCAAATCATGGAGTGTGGCACACTCTGGCACGATGCCCTTGGTCAGGCACCAATCCCTAAACAGCCGCACAGCTCTTCCAGGCTCTGTTATATCGCATCTACTTTCCCTGGTCATTAGCCGCACCCCTATACACCCCTTTCCTGAAGAGGTATTGCTCAAATGTCAGGCCCATTATGACTTCCCCGCTCGACGGGGCGGGTTACCGGTGACTATAAAAAGAAATCACCCGGCAGTTACCGGGCGGCATAATAAAGATTAACTGAAAGCCATCTTTACTTGCGGCAACTGGCTGACATAGCGGTTTCCCGCCTTAGCCCCTGTAGCTTTGCGCCGCTACCTTTCGATAACTTTGCCTTTTTCGGTTGTTGAATCGTTTGGTATCCCGTTCGTCAAGAGGGAGAAACCGCCGGGGCTTCCAAGTTACGCCTGTATGCCCGGCAACCCCTGCCTCCTTCGACCGGCCCGGATCATAAGCCGCGGTACCAGTACCTGCGGATGTTCTTGGCCTGGTACTGAAGTACCAGGGTGTCTATTCCTGATTATACAAGGCCGAAAATAGGATTGCAAGCAATATTTCACACCAATAGCGAAAAATTCGGTTATCTGATTAAGCGTCTCCCAGCTACGGCTTCCCTCTCACGGTACGAAAAAGGGACACCCCGGCGTAGGTTTCCCACCCACGGCGTCCCTTTTCCCCAGTCCTAAGCCGGATCTTCCGCACGACCCACCTGTCGCGCCGGTTGACAAGGTCTTTTCCCCTATTTGCAGCTTACCATAACCCGTCCCCGCTCCCGGTCCAGTTCCGCCTTGAGGGCGAACAACTCCTTAAAAGCCCTCAAAATCACCCCGGGTTTGGCCCCGGTCTGGCTCCCGCTGGTACGCGGGTAATGGTTGACCCCTACCTGGACAAAGACCTTGCCGGCCAGGGAGGCCCGGGCCAGAATTTCGGTATCGATGAGAGCACCCCGGCTGGTCAGTTCCATCCGGTCGAAAATCCTGCGGCGGAAAAGCTTGAAGGCACAGTCCACATCCCGCACCCGCAGGTTGAAAAGGAGGTTTACCAGGGTGCCCCAGAGCCAGGCATTAACCTTGCGCTGCAGGGGGTCCCGCCGGTGGATGCGGTAACCGCACACCATATCCACGTTCTCGATCAGAGGTATGAGCGCGGGCAACTCACCCAGGTCGAACTGCCCGTCCCCATCGGTGTAAAACACCAGGTCCTTGGTGGCACTCCGAAAACCGGTGGTGAGGGCCGCCCCGTAGCCCTGGTTGGTCTCGTGCCGGATCAGCCGTAAATGGGGATCTTCGGCCGCCAGGGCCTCCGCTAGAGCTGCGGTCCGGTCCCGACTGCCGTCGTCCACCACAATGACCTCGTAGTCGTCGGTCAGCCCGCCGGCCACAGCCAGGGCCCGGCGGGCTAAAGATTCCACATTGCCTTCCTCGTTGTAGCACGGAAAAAAGATACTCAGTGAATCCTTCTTGTGCAAAAACCGGCTCTCCTTTGTCGTCTTCACCCTTTTCGGCCTATTCCAGCTTTTTGCCGCACCGCGGGCAGAAGTTGGCACCCGGGGGCGGTTCTTCCTGACAGCCGCCGCAGACGGGCGGTTTGGGCTGTAGACGTTCTACTTCGTTTTGCAAGCTGAGGATATGGTCGTCAATACCGGCGGTCGCGGTGAGGAGTCGTTCTATTTCCGCAGCCATGCCCTCCTCGCCCCGGAACTGGCGGTACTGCAGTTGCCCCAGCGCTGTGAGGTTGTTCTCCATTTCCTTTTCCAGCTTGGAGATGTCGTACTTAAGTTTGGTTACTTCCACCAACTCCGAGGACTTCCTGGCAATCCCCTTGGCCAGATCACCCACATCCCTGGCCTTAACCCCGGCCCTTTCGCCGACTACCTTGGCCTTCTCCCCGACTACCTTGGCCGTTTCCCCGGCCTTTCCCCCTACTACCTTGGCCTTTTCGCCAACAACCTTGGCCCGGTCTCCGATCTTGTGGAAGATTTCCATTCTCTCTCAGCTCCTTTCCATATTATTCATTCTACCCGGCGGGTGGAAATCCCTGCCGTTCCCGCGCTTGACGGCGACCTAAAATAATTGTATGATGCCTGGGATGTTTCAATCCACGCCTCCGTGCGGGGGTGACTCACGGTCTGGAGAGGAAAGACGCATGGCAGCTACGGCAGGCAAAGGACAGAAATTTCTCCGGTTGGCCTTGGTCCTGGTTCCCGCCGTCATCTTCATCACCTATTATCTGTCCGGACTGCACAACCGGCCCCAAGCTTCTCCCCCGGTGCAGCCGCCAACCATGACCGTCAACACCGGAACTCCGGTCAACCTGGGAGACCACTCCTTCCGGGCCGGGAGTCCGGCACCGGTTTTTACCCGGACCATCAGCGAACCGGGCAACACCATCCTGGCCGCTCCCAATCAGACCTTCGTTATTATTCCCGTAATTATCCTGCAACATGATGAGCCGGCCCGGCCCCCGGGCCTGACTTGGCAACTGGTCGACGACGCGGGTGTTGCCCACCCGCCCGTGCAGCCTAAAAACCTGCTGGTACCACCGGCTGTGACCGTGCCTCAGACGCTGAACCCCGTCTACCTGGTCTTTGCCCTGCCGGCCAACTCCCGCCAGCCTTTTCTCCTGCTGCTCTCACCCTGGGGCCAGGCCGCCTGGCGTTTGAATCGCCCGGCCGGTTAGACCCCTTCCCCCGTCTCCAGTTCCCGCGCCGCCAGCGGCAGGGCCTCCAGAATGTCGCCGGCCACCAGACCCATCATCCCCCTGGCGCGGGCCGCAATGTCCCCGGCCAGGCCGTGCAGATAGGCGGCCGCAGCCGCGGCCCGGGCCGGTTCCAGACCCTGGGCCAGCAAGCCGGCCACCAGGCCTGTCAGAACATCACCGCTGCCCCCGGTGGCCATGCCCGGGTTGCCGGTCAGGTTGAGGTAGGCCTGGCCGTCCGGCGCGGCCACAATGGTGCGGGCCCCCTTCAGGAGAACCACCGACTGCCAGCTGGAGGCCGCCGTCTCGGCCGCCTCCAGCCGGTTCTCCTGCACCTTCTGCGTGGTGGTATCCAGAAGGCGGGCCATCTCTCCCGGGTGGGGCGTCAGCACCAGGGGAGCCTGGGCCTTGCGCAGGATCCCGCAGTCGCCCACTATGGCGTTTAATCCGTCCGCGTCCACCACGCAGGGCACCTGCACCGCGGCCACCAGCTCGCGTACCAGGGCGGTGGTTTCCAGGACGGTGGACAGTCCGGGCCCGATGGCCAGCACGTCACAGTTTTCCAGGAAGGCCAGAATTTCCTGGCGGGCGGCCCGGTTGATCACCCCGGTACCCCCGTCCGGCAGGGGCAGCACCATCACCTCGGTCAACTTGGCCGCCACCACCGCAGCCAGGCTCTCCGGCACCCCGACCGTCACCAGGCCGGCACCGCCTCTAGCCGCCCCGTTGCCGGCCAGGCAGGCCGCTCCCAGCATACCCTTGGAGCCGGCCACCACCAGCACCCGGCCGAAATCACCCTTGTGGGCGGCCGGAGGGCGTGAACCCAGCCAACTCTTCACCAGTTCGGGCGTCAGAAGGCGCCGGCGCAGTCCTTCCCGCTCCACCAGGACGGCGGGCAGGGAGATATCGGCAACCTTCACTTCCCCCACGTAATCCACCGCCGGCTCCAGAAGGAGGCCCAATTTGGGCAGGCCGAAGGTCACCGTCTGGGCCGCCCGGATGCAGGGACCGGACACCCGGCCGGTATCGGCCTCCAGGCCCGAAGGTATATCAACCGAGACGATGGGCTTGCGGCTGGCGTTCAAGAGGTCGATGACCTGCCCGACCCGGCCGCTGACCTTGCCCTTGAAGCCGGTGCCGTAAATGGCGTCCACGATCAGATCGGTATTCATCAGCACCAGGCGCACGATGTTGATGGCATCGCCCTGGTGCAGGGAATAGACTTTTTGGCCCATCTTGCGCCAGATGTCCAGGTTGAGGCGGGCGTCGCCGGCTACCTCCTCCGGCGCCACCAAAAGCATCACCTTAACCTCGGCCCCCTGGTTGAAAAGATGGCGGGCCGCCACCAGGCCGTCACCGCCGTTGTTTCCCTTGCCGGCAAACACGGTGATCACCCGGCCCTTCAGGTCGCCGGTCATCTTGCGCACCGTGTCGGCCACCTGCCGCCCCGCATTTTCCATCATAACCGGACCCGGCAGGCCAAACTCGCTCACTGCCGCCTGATCCAGCCGGCGCATCTCCTCAGCGGTGGCTACCCACATTCCGGATCATCTCCCTCCAAGGCTACGGCAAACACCAAGGCCCGACCCGGCTGATTGCCGCGTCGTCCGCTCCGATACTCCATGCAAAACAGGTTCGCCAGCCCGTGTCCAATACCTGCCAGACGGCTTTCCCTATCCCCTGTCCGGCCAAAGGTAAAAATAAGCCCGTGAAAGGCAAATGCATCCGCTTGCAGGCTAAAATCTGCCGCTGGCGGCGAAATATTTACCACTTAGCTCTACAAAGATTCAATTGAACCTTCTTTGAAAGGAGTTCCTGCCTGTACGTGGAAGAACGTAAGGACCTTGTTCTAAGTTTGTCCCTGAGTCGACAAATTATGGTACAGTGGACGTATCCTAAACAAGATATTTACCGCAGCCGGGAAACCAACTCTTCCCCACGCCGTGACCGCGGTGCTGAGCCGCGCTTTGGTATACCGGTGCAAGACCGGGGATAGCAGGCCGCGCGGGCGATGGCGCCGGCAGCAGGGCTTGTCCCGGCTAAACAGCCGCCGTTGCGGCTTAAGGGGTTTGGTGTTCTATTGTCAAGAAGCCGGCGAGGGCCCGCTTGTGGCCCCGGAAATTAGACGGGAAAGGGAGGTGAGGCGCCGGAGGCCGGGAGACGGCTTTGGGCTGACACGGTTATAGCAGCGGTCGGAAGGGTTTGGGGCGATATTTGGTTGTCGAGACGCGGGGCGAAAAGTTCTTGTGAATTCAGAAATTTTCCATGATTTCGATCATTCTTCTGATGCAGCAATAGCTTTCCATGTTGCCGGTCCCCGCTTTGGGGGAGGAGGGATCACAAGTAAGTCTGGTTGGCTAACTTTCCGGTCTTCGCCGGCAGGCCCCTGGAAAACCGCTGGCCCTGGCGGCGAGTTAACAGGGAGACTCTGCCGTGAACCATGCGCGGCAACTATTTGGAAATCCCATCTTGGGCAACGCGAAAGGAGAACGATCAATGGCAGACGAGGATCTCAAGGCAGGCGCCAAGGAAGAAAATGTCGAATCAACCGAAGCCCATTACGCGGTACACTGGCAGGAGGAAGAGTATTACTATCCTCCCGTGAAGTTCGTCGGTCAGGCCAATTTGACCGATCCCGCCATTTTTGATCGTTTTAGCTTGGAGAACTTCCCCGATTACTATAGGGAATTTGCCGATTTACTCGACTGGGACGAATACTGGCACACCACCCTGGATACCAGCGACGCCCCCTGCTGGAAATGGTTTGTGGGCGGCAAGCTGAACGCCAGTTATAACTGCATTGACCGGCACCTGGCCAAGTACAAGAACAAGACCGCCATCCACTTCGTGCCGGAGCCGGAAGACGAGCCCATCCAGCACATCACCTACCAGGAGTTGTACCGGCGGGTCAACGAGATGGCCGCCCTCCTGAAGGATTACTGCGGCCTCAAGGCCGGTGACCGGGTCACCCTGCACCTGCCCATGGTACCGGAGTTGCCCATTACCATGCTGGCCTGCGCCCGCCTGGGCGTGATCCACTCCGAAGTCTACGGCGGCTTTTCGGGCAACGCCTGCGGCGACCGCATCGCCGACTCGGGCAGCCGGATCCTCATCACCATCGACGGTTACTACCGCAACGGCAAGCTCATCGACCACAAGGTCAACGCCGCGGATGCCCTGGCCGTAGCCGCCAAGGAAGGCCAGGAGGTCGACAAGGTTCTGGTCTGGCAGCGCTATCCCGGTAAGTACTCGTCGAAGGCCCCCATGGTGGAAGGCCGCGACTACTTCGTGAACGATATCCTGAAGAACTATTACCACCAGGAAGTCAAACCGGTTTCCATGCCGGCCGAGGACGTGCTCTTCCTGATGTACACCTCGGGCACCACGGCCAAGCCCAAGGGCGCCCAGCACTCGATCGGCGGCTACATGGCCTATGTGACGGCCATGTCGAAATACATTCAGGACATCCACCCGGAGGACGTCTACTGGTGCATGGCGGACATCGGCTGGATCACCGGCCACTCCTTCATCGTCTACGGCCCCCTGGCCCTGGCCGCCAGCTCGGTGATCTACGAAGGAGTGCCCACCTATCCGGATGCCGGACGGCCCTGGCGTATCGCCGAAGAACTGGACGTCAACATCTTCCACACCGCTCCGACCACCATTCGCATGCTGCGGAAAGCCGGGCCGGACGAACCGCAGAAGTACAACTACCACTTCAAGCACATGACCACGGTGGGCGAGCCCATCGAACCGGCTGTCTGGCGCTGGTACTACGAGGTGGTCGGCAAGAAGGATGTCGCGATCGTCGATACCTGGTGGCAGACCGAAAACGGCGGCTTCCTCTGCAGCACCGTGCCGGCCCTGTCGCCCATGAAGCCGGGTAGCGCCGGCCGCGGGGTTCCGGGTATTCATCCAGTCATCTTCGACGACGACGGCGCAGAAATCCCGGCCGGCTCGGGCAAGGCCGGCAACATCTGCATCAGGAATCCCTGGCCGGGTTCCTTCCAGACCATCTGGGGCGACCGGGACCGCTACGTCAAGACCTATTACGCCAAGTACTGCAAGAACCCGGAGAGCAAGGACTGGCGCGACTGGCCCTACATGGCCGGTGACGCGGCCGTGCAATCCGCCGACGGCTATTACCGTATCCTCGGCCGGGTGGACGACGTCATCAACGTGGCCGGCCACCGGCTAGGCACGAAGGAACTGGAAGCCGCCGCCTTGACCGTGGACGAGGTGGCCGAAGCCGCCGTCATCGCCGCCCTGGACGAGGTGAGAGGCCACGTGCCCGACATGTATATCTCGCTCAAGCCCGGCTTCCCGGCGACCAAGGAGTTGGAGAAGAAGATTTCCGACGCCGTGTCGTCCATCCTGGGCAAGATCGCCCGGCCTAACAGTGTCTACATCGTGAACGACATGCCCAAGACCCGCTCCGGCAAGATCATGCGCCGGGTGCTGGCTTCCATCTCCAACAAGAAGGATGTCGGCGACACGACCACCCTGGCCAACCCCGACATCGTGGAAGAAATCCGGAAGCAGGTTCAGGGAAGCTAGGTTACCGGCCCGTAACTTACGGTTAAGCCAAGGCGGGTAGCTTGTTACCGGCACCACGCAGGGGCGGGGGAAGTTCCCCCGCCCCTGCGTATGCCTGCGGCGGCCCGGGGCACAATGGTGGAGGAATGAAAATAACCCGGTCTGTCAAGGGGCAGGCGGTAGCCGCCTTCGTCACCCTGAAGGAAAACGCCCCTCCGGCCCCGAACTTCTCAACGAGTTGAAGGCGCACATGGCCAAGAAGATCGGTGCCCTGGCCAGGCCGGACGACATCTTCTTCACCGCCGAACTGCCCAAGACCCGCAGCGGTAAGATCATGCGCCGGCTCCTCCGGGACATCGCCGAGGGCCGCGCCCTGGGAGACACCACCACCCTGGCCGACCCCACGGTGGTGGCCCAACTCAAGGACAAGTACGCCTCCGAGGAATAGGACAGGGTAAGACAGGGCCCCCGCTACGAAGCGGGGGCCTTTTCCTTTACCGCCCGCAAAATGCCGGCGGCCTTTTTCAGGGCGGCGCTTTTGGCCTCCGCCGCGGACAGGCCGCGGCTGGTGAAGGACACCGCCAGGGAATAGGTGGACGGCGCCAGGTCGACGAAGATCACCCGGCAGGTACCGGCCACCACCCACTCCTCGCCACCCAGGCCGCGCCAAAGGGCCTGTTCGACCCGTTCGGGATCCAGGGCGGCGTCCACGTCAAAGCGAAAGCTCACCCCCTGCCCGGGGGTGCGGCTCAGGTTTTCTATGGCCGCCTGGATCATGATCCCGTTGGGAATGAGCAGAACGGGGCCCTCGTCGGTTTGGAGAGCGGTGTGCATCATCCTGAGGTCGATGACCCTGCCGGTGTGGACCGGCCGGAGCGCCTCGTGGGGGTAGGACGGCAGCAGGACCGGATACTGCCAGGTCATAAAGGTAACCCGGTCCCCCACCTCGAACGGCCGGGTCAGGACCAGGGCCACCCCGGCCAGCAGGTTGGCCAGGACGGTCTGGCCGGCCAGTCCCAGCAGGACGGTCAGAAAGGCGCCACCGAAGAGAGCGTTGGAAAAGCTGACCCCGAAAGCCCCGAATACGGCCACGGCCACGGCCAGGTAGATGAAGAGACGGGTCAGGAAGCGCAGCATGGCCTGGCGGCGCAGGCCCGGATAGACAGCGGAATACCGGAAGACGTAACGCTCGACGATGAAAGAGGCCAGGTAACCGGTGACCAGGATGATCAGGGAATTCAAAATATCCCCGTAGATGACGGACGGGTACGTCATACGGCCGTGGACGACCAGTTGACGGGCCCAAAAAAGCGCCGTCACCACGGCGGCGGTCAACAGAAAGTAAAGCAGCAGGCGGAAAAGGGACTGCTGTTTCGGCTGGTTCATAATCAAGACCCCCTCGGATCCTCCCGGCTCTCTCCCCCGTCATTCTACCATCGCGGGCTTCTCCGGTCAAAAATGACCATTCCGCCACAGAAATGGCACCTCTTTGACCTTTACATCTCCGCTTAATAGGGGTAAAATGCATGTCATAAGGATGCACCAAATGCATGTTCGCAGAATTCAGGTTTTTTCCTTGCCGTATTTTCCAGACCCCGGGTCATATTGGCGATCGATCTTACTTTTCCCCGAGGAACGGTGGAAATTATGGACATTAACGCACTAAAGACTCTGGGGCCGGGAGAGCACGCCTGTTGTTTCTTCCGCCGCAACGTTCAGGTCATCACCACAACCACCGCCGCGGCGCGGGCACTGCCCGGCCGCCCGGAGCTTCATTTCTTTTTCGCCGCCGGGGAACTGGAAGAGCATCTGCTCTCCCTGCTGGGCGCCGGTTTTCAGGCGGGCCCCGATCTCGCGGACCAAAAACTCGTTATTTGCCCCGATCCGCTGCTGACCGGTCCGGAACGTCCCGGCGAACAGATCATCCGGAAGGTCGATGCCATTATCCGAACACACGCTCCGGGCACAGCCGTTCACCTGAGCCTGATGCTGACCGGCCTGGCCTCAGCATACCCCCCGGCGGAGTGGTTCTGGCACCTGGGAGCATTCAATTCCTACCTGCGGCAGAGGAACTTCAGCTGTATGTCTTTTTACCTGGAGTCGGCCTTTTCGCCCTCCTTCGTCTTCCAGAGCCTGCGGGTTCATCCCCTGCTCATCGCGGAGGGAGCGGCCCTCACCAATCCGCACTATATTCCGGCGGTCAGCCTGGCCGCAACCCTGGACCATCCCAAGCCCGGCCGGGCGGCCCTGAACCAGGCAGGCCGGGACGATTCCGTCCGGGCGACCCCGCTGGCGGACCCGCGCCAGCCACTCCCTGCCGGCCGGCCGGACCAGACCCCGGACAGTTCGCCCGCCCAGGCTTATTTCGACCTGGCCACCATCACCCCCGCCCCCGTGCTGCACACCGATGCCAAGGGCCTCATCAGCTACGCCAACGCCCACGCCGCCGCGCTGCTCCACCAGGAAGAAACCAGCCTGACCGGGTTGCCATTTGCGGAGCTGATCCAACCGGCAGACCGGGCCCAGGCCGGTCTGTGGCTGGGGGATATACTGGCCGGCGGGCAGATCACGCCCCTGGAGGTCCGCATCCAAACCGGGCGCGGCACCAGGGTCCGTTGTCACGCCGCCCGCATGGGACAGGGCTGCCAGGTCGTTTGGGAGGACTTAAGCCTCCGGGACAGGCTCGAGTTGTCCACCATGTTGAACGAGCGCCTCAGCGAGGTCTGTGATGAGTTGAAGGAATTGACCATCCGGGACGCCCTCACCGGTCTGTATAACCGCCAGTACTTCGAAGAGGAAGTCCGCCGTTTTAAGAATCCCCGCCAGTGGCCGGTCAGCGCCCTGCTGATCGATGTGGACGGTCTGAAGCAAATCAACGACACCTGCGGGCACGCCCGGGGGGACCTCGCGCTGAAGCGGGCCGCCGAGGCCATCAGGGCCCCCTTCCGCCAAGGGGATGTCATTGCCCGGATCGGCGGCGACGAGTTCGCCGTGGTCCTGCCACGGACCAACTTTGCCACGGCCCTGGCCCGCAAAGAGGAAATATTGCAGGAGGTGGCGGCCATAAACAGCCGGGGCGAGGTCAATTTAAGCCTTTCCATCGGCACGGCCACCAGCGAGGGTCCCGAACCCGGCGTCGACGAACTGATCAACCTGGCCGACATGGACATGTACCGGGTCAAGAGCAGGGCCGGCCGGCGAAGACACGTAGGAGCGCCAGGATAATCCGACCCGGACCCGGAGGGCCGGGGCTTAACGACGGAGTTCCCCAGCCTGACCCGGCTCGCGGATAACGGGCGCCCCAAACCCAAGGCGAAGGTTATCCACCCGGACGACCATCAGGGGCTGGAGCGCAGAAACATCGGGGAAGAAACGGCTGTCCACCGACATCTCCAGGACCTTGGCCGGACGGATGATGCCCCGGCCGTGCAGGCGGGTCAAGAAGGTCTTTCCGTCCAGCACCTGTCCCAAAGGCACCGGCCACCAAAGAGTTCCCGCCCAAAAGCGGAACCAACCCGCCTGCAACCTTATTTCCATGACCCGGTCACTCCCCACGGTCACGGTCACGGTCCGGGTACTCTCGTCCTCGTCCCGGAACAGGAAGGATGCCTGTTCTTTCGGTATGCCCCAATTCTCCCGGCCGCTCCGCAAACTGACCATGGTGGAAACGAAAATCGTGGTGATGGAATAGGGCCTCCCCCCGGCCAGGGCAAAGCGGCCGGGGATGAAAAGAAGTTCGGAATAGGGCCCGGCCGGAGAGTGTTCGTAGTCCACCAGCATGACACTGCCAAGCCCCCCCTGGAAACTCTCCGCCATGGACGGCGGATACCCGCCAGCCTGAGACAGGAAACGGCGGGGAAACCGGTACAGCAGGACATAGGCCTGACCGGTCAGCTGCCAGGGCGCCGGCAGTCTGGCCACCCCGTTCCAGTCGTAATCCGGCAACCATGACCACCCCCTGCAGCCTTCGTCTGCCCGGCTATCCCCGTCCCACCGCCGGACGGACTTTATGTATCGATGGAGCCCCTGCCAATATACCCATCCAGCCGGGCGGACAGGCCGGAGAAGGAAACCAGGACCGGAGCAGCCGTGAAGACGCCGACATAGAGACCCGAAAGTATTAGGGCAACTATCCGGTAATGCAGCACCGGAGAGAGGGGATCGACCGATGTGAACAGGGAGCTGAACGGGCCTATGGAAAGAAAGGCCATCAGCATGATCAGGAAATTCAAAAAAGCTGCCGCCCATTTCGCCTCCGTCGACAGGGAAACCGCCATGATTACCATTAGAGATAAGACCATAGCCATAAAGAAATAGATGGAACCCTCATATTGTCCCGGCGGGAAACCGGCAACCGGTTGGTCCTGCACATGCATACCCAGCCGGCGGAAATCGGGCACGCCCAGACCGGCGTAGCTGCTCCAGGGACCCCCCAGGTCGCTAAACACACCGGGGGTTCCCTGATATCGGTAAAGCAGACTGACCGCCTGGTTCGCCGTCAACTGATCCGGCATTTCCGTGGCCCACAAGGCTGCCAGAATGGGGGCGGCGAAGCTGGCCCCCATGCCGGCCGTCCACACCCCGCCAATATTGATCGCGTAGCCGGGAAAGCCGGCCACAAACGCCACATCGGGGGTCGCGCGCCAGGGTGACGGGACGGCCTTGTCCTGGTATGACGGCTGCGCAAAAGACAGCCAGTCGTAGCCCCCGGCCGTGCCCGGCCAGACTCGCGGTCCGGTCAGGCTGCCGGCCGGGGTGAGACTTACGCCCCCGACGGAAATGACCCCGGGCAGCATGCCCGGAAAGGTGGCGGCCGGTCCGCTGTCGCCGGCGGCAGCGAAAAAGGGGGCTTCCGACAGAGCCTCCGCACCCACCAGGCTGAATTGCCGGAGCGCCGCCGTGGCCTGCCAGCCGTTTAAGATAACGCTGGTGGAAACCACGGTGGGGTTTAGGCGCCTTATGTCCCGGGCTACTTGTAGCCAGGGCAGGAACGGTAGTACGCCGGCCGACAGGGTGTCCGGCAGGGTAATTACGGCAATCCTGGCCTGGGGGGCGATTGTATGGACCCACTCGATATCCAGGGTTTCTTCAGCATTATCCTTCCCCGCGCCAGGGGAATCTTCCGTCAGGATGACCGGCCGGGGCAGGCCGAACTGGCGGTCGAAAGCGTTGATGCCGGTCATGTCCAGCCGGGACGGCTCTTCGATCAGGGCTATAGTGTCACCCCGGCCCGCATGGCCGAGCCGGTACTGCTCATCCAGGCGGAGAAGACGCCACAACCGGGCGGGAATCAGGACGGAGGGGTCTTGGCGCATCAACTGCCGGTAGCTTCGGGGACTACTCTGTCCGGTCACGTGGATGGACGGCCAGGATACCGGTATGGGGTTGACAATATCAAAACCGGTGAAGTAGATTAGGCTCAGGGAGAATATAAAAGAGGCCGTCAGGGTGGCGATCAGCCTGGGATTTACCAAAAAGGATCCGAGCCGCGTTGCAACACGTTCCCGGACCGGCAGGACCGTTTTCATTCCTGGTCATCACCTCACCCGGTAGTCTTCACCTGCTAAGATATTTGACGTCAACGCGGACAGTCCTGCGGACCGTTCCGCCCGGAAAGGGGATTTCCCGCATGCGTAAAGCCCTCACCGCCCTGGTCACCCTGGCCCTGTGTCTGTTCCTGGTCCTGCCGGCCCAGGCCGACCCGGCCTACCGCACGGCCGTCTTCACCATCGGGAGCACCACCACCGCCGTCAACGGCCAAACCCTGACCATGGACCTGGCCCCCTTTGTGGACCCGGCCACCGGCCGCACCTACGTGCCGGTGCGCTATCTGGCCGGCGCCCTGGGAGCCCAGGTGGCCTGGGATGCCGCCAACCAGACGATTACCCTGACCATGCCCGGTAGCGTCGTAGTGCTGACCATAGGCTCGTCAGTCCTGGTGGTCAACGGCCAGGCCCTCTCCATGGATGCGACCCCCCAAATCGTGCCGCCGGGCCGCACCGTGCTGCCGGCCCGCTGGGTAGCCGAAGCCTTCGGTTTCACGGTCAACTGGCTGCCGGTCCTGCACCAGGTGTACGTCACCGACCAGCCCCCGGTAACCCTGACTCCCTCGCTGCCCGCCGGGGCCTGACCGGCCGGACACGCCCCGGAATTG
>Ga0307376_10003750_pt1 | contig 14117 bp, 14 predicted proteins | sample TR2MG_FD_202536 | JGI IMG/M metagenome (GOLD analysis project Ga0307376, IMG submission 202536) | Soil microbial communities from Risofladan, Vaasa, Finland - TR-2 | ecosystem: Environmental > Terrestrial > Soil > Coastal area > Acid sulfate soil | place: Finland: Risofladan, Vaasa | collected...
CCGTAGAACTTCCTTTGCTTGACAAGGTTAAATATCCATTCACCGTGACTTGCCTTCCAATCTTGGTGTAAGTTCCCGTGTTTGCACCATAAGTCACACCAACAGACGCACCACCAAACGATACACCTATAGTCCAAGTCCCCTCCTCGTAGTCATCAAGGGCGTTGGCGGCTGCGGTGTCACCATTGAATTGGATGCCGCCTGAATCAGTCAACAAACGAAAATAACCATCCGAAGTAATAGTTGCACGTTCTAAATTGGTAGTCGTTGTTGATGTTTCAAAAAGTATATTTCCGTGAGTTGCTGAATCAGCACCAATACTAAAAATGCGTGTACTGCCTGCCGAAAAATCCATAACAGAAGATGAGGCTCGGTCAAGAGAACTCAATGCTCCCGTAACTTGTAAAGCACCGCCCGAAACTACTAATTTTTCCAAAGGCGCACTTGTGCCGATGCCTACGTTGCCTGCGGAGGTGATTCGCATCGCTTCAGTTCCACCGCTAAAAGTGTCGCTATTTACTTGGAAAACGAGAGCCCTTGTATTGGGAGATTGCAAGATAGTTGCATTAGCAGAATCATCCCATCCAAAAAAACCACCTACTCCACCACGCAATGCAATAACAAAGTCGGATGGTGATGCGCTACCGATTGTTAAATTATGAGTAGGCGAACTTGTGCCGATGCCTACGTTGCCTGCGTCCGTTATAGTTAAGTATTGCGTCCCTGCGTTGTTGATTATGTATAACTGATTTGCGGCAGTTACATCCAAAGCCCAATACTTGCCCGCAGAAGCAGTGCTCGCACGAATTGTTAAGTGATTACCCGTTGCTTCTACTGACAATTTACCCGCAGGCGTAGCCGTACCGATACCCACCGCAGTCGTAGAAACAGCAAGAACCGAATCATTGCCCAATCCATCAGATAGGTATTTAGCCGTACCGCTTAACGGCCCGTTGTCGGTAACCTTAATAAGGCTATCGTAAGTGTCTTGGGGAGTAGTCCCCGTTAATGCTGTTCCCATAATTTTATTCGTTCCAAGTTGTTGACCAAGTATTCCAAATTTCTTCTACCAACTGCCAAGCAGTCTGTCCCGACCCCCCAAAGAGGTTAGTAGTAGGATGTCCATAAGACAATGGCTGAACCATACCCCAAGAGATACTATTCGTTGCAGCAGCTTGACCCCAATAGATGTCATTGTTTGCTGCTCCTTGTCCCCAATCGCCTTGTATGCCCATTGTCTAAATAACTCTTTAACTTCACAATGTTGCTACGCTTCGGTGTGTAGGTCTGTTTTTTGCCACTCATAAAACCCAAGAGCTGAAGTTAGAGTCAGTATCGGGGTAAACGTCAGCGTTGTTGTTGCTATTGTATTCAGGGAACGAGGCTTGGTTGTAGCTCATATAAGTAATGAAGCGGTCAGTATAATACTGCGCCAAGTCCCGTGCCTTGCCAACCAAATAGTCAACCTCAATCTTCTCTGCGGTAGTGCTATTCTCGGAGTTGTGCTTGAACACCCCACCATTGCCAATCGTATAAGCAGCAAACGGCAAATACTCCACCATTGCGTAGTGAATCAACATCGGCTGAAGGTAGTCGTTCACCAAAGCCAAGTAAGGGTTTACCAAAGTGCTATTGATGATGTCCGTGCTGATTTTGTCGTAGAGTTGTGTGCCTGTGTAGTTTTGGATGTGTATCTCCTGTGCTATCTTGATGAACTGAATGAACTTGTCCGTGTCCACGTTACCGCCAATCGCGGTGTTGCGAACCAAGTCCTCTCTCTTAATAAATAATGCCGTTGCCATTTCTTATCTGTATTTTAATGAGCCTCTTGATGGCGTGTCAATAGGTCGTGTTTGAGCCGCATCCCATCCGTTAGGAACGAGCTTACTCGTAGGCACTCCTTCTTTGATTGCCTGCTCGGTGCTTACGAGCTTATCATTCTCCAGACCTTCGTTGGGTAGGAACTTGCCACCCTGCCGCTTGCGGAAGTAAACCAACCGCCTCCAAGCGTGGTGGCAGAACGCTCCACCCTTCCACTTCCAGATAGAGTACACGCTCTGTCCTTCGGGAGCGAACTGACCATTCTCACCGCTAAAGCTCATCATATCTATGTCCTCCTTGCGGAATACTGTTCCTCCGTTTGCTGCTCCCACCATCTCACGGCAGAACTCGCGAGAGTTGCTGCTGATGTTACGGGTGTAAGCATAGCGTATCTTGTAAAGTCCGCTATCAAAGCCGCTCTTGGATTCCGAGTTACTGAAGTCCTCTACGGCAAAGTTGTACTGCGTGGCGAGGTGGGTGTCCTCATTGTCGGGGTCGTTGACTACCTCATCGCTGATGAGTTCCCATTCTTCTAAATCAACGACCTCACCCTTTCCCCGCAGAGCATCTATCCACTTATGCTCATCTTCTTTGGAGAATTCGGGTACCTCGCTCTTGAACTTGTGCGACTTCATCTGCGAAATAATAGCAGAGGAGTTGCCCTTAAAGAGGGCGTTTGCAACCTGCGGGTCAAACTGAAGCATCTGCACCAAGAACGTGATTGCTTGGTCAACCGTTAGAACGCCATCCTTTACGCTCTGCATAATCTGCAAAGAGCTTGCAATCTGCGCTCCGTTGTATGATGCCTCCTTTTGGATTAGCTCCTCGTTGGCTTCACTTACCTCAATAGGGGCAAGACCGTCTGTTTTAACGCCTGTTGATTCTTCAATGACCTCCGCATCTTGTATCTCCGTTTCGGTGAACTCCAAAGGCTGAAGGGTTTTGAAATAAAGGTTTAGGCTAATGTCGTTGTAGGCAAGGATTTGGTCTATGCCGTCAAGGATAATCTCCTGCTTGGGTCGGATGACAATGTTGTCTAAAAGAACAGAGGCAGTCATTAATTCATCGGCATTGTTGCCAAAGCCTGTGTTGTCCTTAATTCCCAATAGCATAGGGCTGACAATACGATGCGCCACCATTAGTTTCTGCGTTGCTTCAGCACTCAAGAATTGGTACTGCTCCGCAGCATCCGACAACTGAACGGGGTCAACCGTTGCAGCAAGGTCTTTGTTATCGTTAAACGCAAGGATAAATTTGCCCGAGTTTGAACTACCGCTGAACTTCGTGGCAATCTGCTGCTCAATGCTCCTGCGTTCTTCTTCGCTTGGTACTCCGTTATTGAAGTTGATAAGCATAGAAGGCGCAAGGCCATTCTGGATGTTGTTGATGTGGTAGTTTGCAATCTCCTCCTCAAGTTCTGCATAAGGCAAGCCACCTTGATAGTCAACAGGCGCATAGTAGTAATATCCTGCCCTATATGGCTTGATGTATAGAATCTCCAAACCCTCACGGCTTGTGCCAAATGCAGGGATGCGTACCGCAGTTTCTTTTCTGCTGCTCACCGCATTCCAATCCTTTGCGTAGTAGTAAGCCTCAACGTCGCCATCTTCGTTCGCCCTTGCGGCTCTCAACGTCTCTACGGGGATGTGTTGCACCTCTACAATCATATTGTGGTCTTGGGAGTACACAACCTGCATAGAGCATTGCCCCATCATCACGTAATCCGCTACGACCTTCTGCAAGCACGACTTTGTAAACAAGCCACGCATCGCTGCGTACTCGCTCGGCTTCTTGGCAGAGTCCGTTGCATCCAAGCCCTTGCCAAAGGTCATATCCATCAAAGAGTTGAGGATGGCGTTATTGGTGGGTGAGCCGTTGTAGCGGTCAATTAAATACCCGAAGTAGTCGTTGTCCTCTCCGTATTCTACATAGTCCTTCCCTTGCACCTCTTTTACGACAGGCGTGGTGTAGGAACTGAAGTTCACAACGTGGACTTTAGATGATGATGTACTCATTGTCATAGCTTGTTTCTTCGGTGTAGACGTTTTCGTTCACCGTAAATTTCTCGTAGTCTGTTTGCGAAGTTACAAAGACCCTGTCCCTGTATATTAGATTTCCCGAATTAAAAACCTTCAAGCCATAGAAGCGGTTCACCACAAGGGTGAACGTGCCTGTAAGGGTCATAAAACCATCAGCAGAGACTATCGTGACCGCAGGTGTTGCGGTGGTGTTTGTTGATTCATCAATCAGCGCAATCGTAACACTCGCAGGGAACGTGCGTGGTATGATTACTATGGCTTGTGGCGAGGCTGATACTTGAAGGATATGCATCTTAAATAAATAACCTTTTACTTTGGATTTGTTTGAAAATAGAAAAGGGGCTTACGCCCCCTTAACATTTTAGCACTCTTAAAAATTGCTAAAGAAAATATACTAAATAAATTAGTTTGGGTCAAGAGTGATGTTAGAACTTGTCAAATTTGCAAAAGGGTCTGCGTTAGTAGCACCTGCGATGAAGTTAGCAGGCAGTTGCTCCTGTGCCTCCAAAGTCAAAGTGTAGCCTGAAAGGTCACCCATAGCTGCACCTGTCACAATAGTTCCACCTGTTACCTCTGCTCCGTAGTTGACACCCATCATAAAGGCATTTCCGTTGTTGTCCTGTACAACCACTTTGGGTCGACCATAGGCCATCAACTTCAATTCTTTGTTGTCTTCTTTAGAAAGCTTTGGCAAAGTAAGGTTCAACGTCTGCGTGAAGAAGGTAGTACCATTCTCACGGCTTGAGTTGAACGACTGCTCAAAAGAGCTATTACCTTTTACCTCGTACACGTAAGCGGTAAAAGTTGCACTGATGTCCGTGATTTCATCGCTACTGAAAGCGATATCACTTGCATCAAGGTCTTCGTAGTTGATGAACGTAATCTTGTAAATCCCTCCGACAACGTCTTTACAAGGTACCGCTCGACCTTTTGTTAAATCACAAGCCATTTTATTTTTGTTTTATTAGAATTAAAAAAGAGGGCGAGGACATAGCCCAAGCCCCCTCTTGATTTACATTAGCTCGGATTAAGAGTAGAGAACTACGTCTGAACCGATACCGTACTGAACTCCTGCGAAGAAGCGTAGGATAACACGGATGTTGTCTGAGCCATCGAGGTCGGCCATATCAAGTACACGAACCTCGTTGCGCTCGTTCAGAAGCCCTGTTCCGAAGAACATATTGCTTGCTTGAGCAGCTACCATCTTGTTAGAAGGAAGACCGTTACACATAACAACCTTGATGCCATCGAAGAACAAATCTCCGTTGCCGTACCACATAGTGCCTTTGTTGTCAACACCATTAGCACCAAGACCTGATGTACCGAAACCGCCGAGCGAACGTACGTAAGCCTTTGCTACCCCTTGTGGGACGAAGATTTGGAGGTCTTCCTTGCCGTAAAGTGCTGAAGGAATGGCATCTACAACTTTACCAAGCTCTTCGATTACGTTTGCAGCAGTCACGGTGGTAGCAGTTACGTCAACAACGTCAGCGTCAGCAGTCATCAATGAAAGGAATCCGCTAAACTCACCTGCACTTGCGGCAGTTCCGTTCCAAATGTTCTGCTCAATCTTTTGTGAAGTCTTTGCAGCAACGTGAGCGATAAGGAAGTCAGCGAACGAAGCAGGGATGCTATCGTAAGCAGAGAAGCCCATTTGCCCACCAATCCAAGAATCGTAGTAGTCCTTCTTGCAAAGCTGAAGGTTTACTTGGAAAGGCTCTACTTCAAGAACTCGGTCAGTAAGAGTCAAGGTAGAGGTAGCAGTAAAGTCACACGTGGCGTCTTTAACGATGTCATCGGTATTGACCTTCTGAAGGGTGGTTTTGAAGTTTACGTTTGGAAGAATCTCGATGAGTCCCTTGTCAAGCGTGTTAGCAGAAAGTAATGCGGCAGAGATGTACTTGCTCGCAAACGCTCCTGCGTAGTTTGTGGTGATTGAAGTGGTTGTAGCCATTTTTTTATTTATTAACTATTCATTCGTGCAAGGACTCGGTCTATCGCTCTTTCGGGGCGGTTAGAACTCATCTTTTGAACTTGCTTTGTTTCGGGGTTGTGCTTGATGGCTTTCGCAGCAGGTGCGGCAGATAGTTCTGCTTTAACCGCAGACATCTCCTTCTTGTACTTCTCCATCTCCTCTTTTACTTTTTTCATCTCGCTCTGAATCTCCTCAACAAGGGGAGCGATGGCTTCAGCAACTGCAACCTCAATAACTGCGATTACCTCTTGGGCAACCTCTGCTACTGCTTCTTCAGCCACTTCTACTGCTACTTCCGTAGCTTCTTCAGATTGCATCTCTACTTCAACCGCAGCGTTTGCTTTGATTTCGGCAATCATACCTTCTTCTACTACGATAAGGATGCGACCATCCTCAAGTAGGTGTTCTCCAACTGGAGCAGCAACGCGGTCATCGCCACTTACGACAAAGACTTCATTGCCTGCTTCAAAGGCTTCAGCCTCAAGAACGGCTCCGTTCTCAAGGTTCATTGTTGCTAAACTTACATTCCTTACGGTTGCGAGTTCGGCAAGGATTCTATTTAGAATGGAATTTGCTTTCATACTAACTAATTAAAAGGGTTTTGGTTATTTGTAACATTTTTATAGGTCTTGCCATAGTGTATTTGTGGACTCCCATAGCGTGTTGATGGTCTGCCACTCCTCGCCAAGTATAACAACGCTTGCGCCTTGACCGACCAAAGCACCAATGCCCTGCGCAGCAAGAGAGCCATCGCAGCAGGTGGACTTGTAAGTGTTGTCTTTGCATAAGCATCCACGCCTACCACCTCTCGGTGATGCTATCGGGAGTTTTTGAGGTCTATACATTCTTTAGGTCTTCTTTATGGTATAGGTATTCGCTATCTTCGGTATGCTCTGCGCCTGTCATAAGCCTGCCATCGTGCGTGTGGGTTAGCCCTTCATAGAGTTTGCCGTCTGCGGTGTAGTGAGGTACGCCTTCTTTAAGCTCTATCTTGCCAAGTTCCTTTAGTTTGGATTCTGCCCAACGCTTGCCTGCAAGACCGCCCCATAGCAGGAACGATATTGTGCCGCAGGCTTCGCTATTGCTTTCATCGTAGTATGTCTCGGCTCTTGATAGGTATGAGTACATCCGTGTGATTGTCTCTACGCTCACAGGGCGTTTGGCTGCGAGGGTGGCTGCACGAATTTTGCCCACACTCGTTGCACACTTGTTGCCGTTCTTCTCGTTTAGTTCAATGCCACGCTTGGCGTTGTTGCTTACGGCTTGTGGATAGTCCGAGTAGGATTCCATCTCAATACGAGACCCCGACTTCTTGCGCCCGTCTCTTTTGATGATAGCGACAATCTGCGATAGCATCAACGCTGCTTCCTGCTCCTCAAGGTGTGCCATCTCTTGCTTGGCAAGGTTTAGCTTGTCCACGAAGTACCCCTCAATAGAGAAGCCTTTGACCTTCCCTGTCTTGACAAAGTTTGTCCAAATCTCTGGGTTGTTGACTTTCATAGATACCATCCAAGTGCCTATCGGCAAATCAAAGCCGTACTTCTTGCTCTTGTCTTGTACGTCATCTTCTATTATCCAAGACTCTACAACCGTCAATCCATTAATCCCTACCTCGTGTTCAAGGGTAGCGTTGTTCTGCTTGGACTTCTGAAAGAACATCTCACTTGCTTTGCGGATGGTGGCTTCGCTGAAGTACACATAGAACTCCTCCTCGCCTTCTGCTCGGTAGATGGGTTTGTTGGGTACGAGTGCTGCTCCCATAAGGATGCGCTTCTCATCGCTCTGGGTGGCGAACTCTATGCGCTGCGCATTTAGCGCAATAAAGTCCTCCTCAATCGCAGGGTATTCTACAAGGGAGATTGCATCAATGCCAGTTAGCAGCATTGATTCATCAAGTATTAGTTCAATTAGTTTCATCATCCGAATGTTGCGGTTCTTACTCTTTGGCGTTGTAGTTGTTGTGAGGTCGTTACATCCTGCCCTACAACGTATGCACGAACAGGTTGGTCGAATTGTGCGCCTATACCTTGTGCAAGTTGGTTGGTGCCACTCTGACCTACGATGTTAAATTGAGGTGCGGGAACACTTCCGCCGCCACCTGAAGGTATTGATGCGCTTGAAGGACTTTTTTCAGTAAAACTAAACTTTTGCGCCTTTATTGCTGCAACACGAGCGAGGCCACCCGCTATTGCAATGGCGGCGGCAATCTTGCCCCGAATGGGTGAATCTATTAAGGGGGGGGCGAACTGAGATTGATATGCCTTTTGAGCAGATGAAATTGTAGAGATAATTGATTCAGCAATGTTCAACGCTTTGCTCCTATTAAATGCTTTTTCTGATGCTTCCTTACTGTCTTGGTCATAAATACTATTAAGGTCTTTAAGTGCGCTAATAGTGCCAAGCGCGGAATCAATGGCGAGGTCAAATATGGCTTGGCGAAACCCCTTCTCTTTGGCTAATCTATCTTTATTGGCTTTATCTGCCGCGTCGGTTTCAGCCCGATTTGCTCGTTCAGTTCTGATTCGACGTTCTTCAAGCAACCAAGCTTCTTCATCATTTATTTCTTCAAGTTGGTTTTGATAGAACTCCAACTGTTCAATGCTAAACTCACCCTGCCTACTAATTGCTGCATTGGTGGTTGCGATAGCATCCTCCATAAGCTGCCTATCCTTCTCAATGCGTTGGTTTATTTCATTGAGGCGAGTAAACTCCTCTTGACGTTCCTTCTCCCTGTCAGCCTTTGACTTTATTGCGTTTGCTGCTTTTAAGTCTCTAACTCGCTTGTCTTCCGCCAAATCAAGCGCACGGTTAGCAGATGCATTATCAAGTAGAGACTGCCGAACATCCTTTTCAGCTTCAGCTTGTCCCCTTACGGCTTCGAGCTTTGTGATAAGGTCTAATCTTTCTTGAGCGTTTAGGTCTTTCTTCTTTTGGAGAATTTCTTCTGCCGTAGCCCCCGAAGCTTCAAGCTCTGCTATCTCACGCTTTATAGAATTAACACCACCGTCTCGGGCTTTTCTATCCTTGTCAATAGCTTCTGCTCCAGCAATGATAGCTTTATTATAATTTTCCCGAGCCGCTGTCGCTGCTGTTAATGCCTCCGCTTCTTCTTCTTCGCTAACAACAAGCTGCTCGTATAACTTGATTGCCTCTTGAATTACCAAGATAGCAATACCAAACGCAGCGGTCTTTAGCGCAAGGTCAAGACCTTTTATCCCTGCGGTGGTTGCTTTTACCGATTGGAACGCTTGGAAGAACGCATCGGACATCCCACCCGTCACCTCGCTGACAAGTCCCTTTACAGGTGATAAAGCATTCTTTAGGGTCTCAACATCGGCTGCGCCCTTCTTGATTTTGCTATCACCCTTGCCCGTATCATTAAGAGCCTCATCTAAACCATCCTTGACCTCTTTCGCCTTGCGCTTTACACCATCAAGTTCTTTACTGATTTTAGCGGCAGCAGGAGCAGCGTTGGTGACAACATTGATGTCAATTGTTATTTCTTGAGCCATCTCCTTCTAATTATCTTTTTGGTGTCCTGCCAATTACTTGGTATGTGGTATTTGCCTTTTGCTATTTCTACGTTGTCGCTCACCCCAATCCAATCTTCTGACTGAAGTAGGTCAACTAAATAACTGATATATCCTTTTGTCATACTACGTTGAGGAGTTCGAATGATGCTTTGCCTGTGGTCATATTCAGACTCACGTTGTTGATTAGGTACTTGGTGTTGTTCCAGATGATTGCATTCTGGAGGTTCAGCGTTATGATTTTGCCTATGGGCAACACCGCATCTACGTTGTACAACCTTCGGCTCTTGGCATACAGGTCGGTGATGTAGTTGCTCCACTCGTTGTTGTAGAGGCTTCGGTTTACCGATTGCAGATGGAACGGGTCTATATCTGCACCAAAGGTAATAGTGTGTGAGTCTGCTGCGCTTGAGTATCGGTTTGAGGTATTTGCATACCAAGCAATGTTGACTTGTTCGTGAGTGTCGTCAGAGTTTACAAAACCAACTACGTTTGTTTCTGAGAAATCATAAAGGTCAAAGTAAGCATAGAATAAAACAGGCGAACCTAAATAAGGGTTAAAATTTCCATTATCATCTGCTTCGCTCGTAATGCTTTTGTAAACAAGTACATTAGTTAAGTCACTCGTTTCTTGGTCAGTCAACCTTTCAAACAAAGGACATTCAAACGGCACTTCAATTAGGAACTCCTCACCATCAAAAGTGAAGTCAACATTCAAATCACCATAGCCTACGTTGTTTGTTTGTAGGTATTGGAATCCAAGTATCTGCTGCGTTTCTTGATACTTAAACTCAATCTCCCTGTAAAGCGGTGGGCGGTTTACTACATACTCGGTTATGTCTAAATACTCTTGGAAGTCTTTGTCGCTTCCTGCTGCGTACCAATCATCCAACGGCTGAAGCAAGAAGCTCGTAGATGTAGTTGGCACAATAACCATATTGTACATCTTAAGAATCCCTGCCAAGAAGTCCTTTACCTTAATCTCGGGCATTATGTCAGATACCACCACTTGAAAGGAATAGGTTGCGGATGCAGTTTGGTCAACAGAGAAACTAACAGAAGCCGTATCGCTATCAATACCCGAATAGTCCGTGCATTGGTATGTCATTGCCGTAGGACTTTGTGGCCTAATAAACAACTGCACCGCATCGCCTGCGGCAAAAGACAGGGCAGCCATATTTGTAGTCACAGAGGATGAAGCGTGAGCAGAAACTAATACAGAGAAATCAAATACTCCATTGCGGAATACTGCAAGTTCATAATCCTCGCTTACGTCTTTCATTGCAATTTGCAAGTCATACTGCTTGCTATCTACAACAGTCCAAGTGTCCGTGCTTAAATTAAATTGCGAACCGCTACCCGTATTGCGATTCATATTTATTAACTGATATTGAATGTCGTTACCTCCTGCAAACAGATACCCCTCGTAGCGGTGCAGCCATAGCGACAAATCAACAAACGGAGTAGCAGCCAAGAACGCCCCCGTGAACGTGATGCCGTACTTCTGCTCCATCGCATCAAGGATAGCCGTTACCTTCAGCGCAGGCTTAAACTCGTAATATCGGATGCCTCTCTCACCTTGATGCCCTGCGCCACCACCACCACCCCTAAAGGCAATGTTGTTTTCATTGTTCGCCCCTGCATTATTTCCACTTTGGTAAAACCAATTCTTTACAGGGCTGCATAGCGGGTAAAACAACGGAGCGTAGGTATCGGTAGTAAGCCTATCAAATACCGCCTCATCGGTGTACACGTGGTTGAGTTCTGCGAAGTCAAGGTCATACAGATAGTCCTCGCCAAACAAGTCCGTGAGCGTTACCACATCGCCATAGAACGTCAAGGTGTACGCATAAGGCTCGGTGCCTTTGAGCTGCACGTTCTCCACCTCTATTACCCCCGTGCGGAATGGCAAGGAGTTTATTTCAATTCTTGCTTCCTGTCGTAGCCTGCCGTCAAAAGTATTGGCAACAAAGGTGCTTGATGCGCCTGCGTTCCAATTCGTGTTCCATACGTTCCAATTTTGCCCTATGCTATTCCATACAGGTGAGCCTCCCGTCTCGGTGGTGATAACGGAACTTGTGATATTGGCGTTGTAGTAATGCTGAAGTATCTCGTTATTGCGTGGGCTTGCAGGAATGGTAAACCCCTGCGTGAAGTCCGTGAACACCTTGCTGATGTCCTGCACGTTCTGCACCGATAGGTTGATGCTAATCTCCTCATCTTGGAAAATATCCAAGCGCACATCGTTAACGTAAATATCAACCTTGTTCATCGTACCAAACTGCGCTCATCAAAGCCGAAGTCAAAGGACATCGTGTAATTGATGAGCCTTGTATTCACGCTCTTCTGGTACTCTATGCTTCCACGATTCGGAACTGCACTCACCCAATTACTATTGGTATAGACCGCGACATACTCAGACATCAGAATGTCCTCAATCGTTTCATCGTAGTCTTGGTCAACGAACCCTGTGTTTAGAGTTAGGGTGTTGCGAGAGTTGACGTTGTAGGATTGGTACTTGCCCACCTCTAGAGAAGGGGTGGTGAAGCCATCGTTGTAGATGCTCTTTTGGTACGAGTCCTGCGTGAAGTTACCACGCTCATCGCTGCGCTTAAAGAACGTGATGAAGTCAGCAACACCAAAGCGGTTAATAAAGGCTACCTGCACAGGGTCGTACTTGGGTTCGCAGACAAGGTAGTAGCGTACTGAAGTGATTGTATCGCCTACTGAATCCTTTAGAATCACATCGTAGTAATCGCCATCCTCGTGTTGTGAAGGTTTAATAGCGTCATTAAGGTAGGGATTGTTCTCAAGGTTTGCAGCGCCTACTCCTGCGTAGATTACAAGGTCTTGAGAGTTGTTGCTTGTGGGGTCGGGAGGCGCGGGGTCGCCTGCACTTGTGTAGAAGGTATCGGCATCGCCATTGTTCCAAACAATCTCTATTTCTGCGAGGTCATTGACCGTGCTATTATTCAAAGCAAGGGACTCGTAGTTGCCGATAAGCACCTGCCTGTCTCGTGTCGTGGCAAGCACCAACTGCGAGACCGCAACAGGCGCGATGTTATCACGGGTTGCCCATCCATCAGTTGTTAGGTATGCGAATGCGGTGTCTGTTTCAATAGGGAAGATTTCGCTCGCAGGTGATGCCCCGTTATTAGAAAATGTCACAGAGCCTTCGGGAACTACCCACAACGCCTCGCCCTGCGGACTCTGCGTGTAGCCTATGTCATCCCATACGCTGAAGTCGTGGTAGAACTCCGAGCGTACAAGGTCGCTGATTTCAAAGTTAATGACTTGGTTTATGGAGTAGTCCTTGCTCAACGAATAATTAAACGAACCCGATGCAGCAAGCACCCCCGTACGAATACGCAGGTTTAAGTCCATCTCTGTGAGCGTGTCAAGCGCAAGAGCGTTGTTCTTTGCCGTGACAAATTGTGGGCTTCTTGCCATAGCAAGGCTGCTCGGTGTAGAAAATACAGGTGTACTCATTCTTTTGTGTTTTGCAATGTGAAGCGTAAGAAGTCTGCTAACTCAAGAGCGTATGCCGTTGCAAGCTCCTGCGGTAACTGTTCAAACTTTAACTGAAAGGGTCGGGTAAAGAAGCTTGTGGTCTTGATACCCTTGTTGTAGATGCTGCGGCTTATCAGAAACGCAGTAGAGTCGTAACTCAAGAACCTGCCCTTCTTATCCCTAAACTGAAACCTTCGCGCAGCAACCCACTTCTCTATGGCACGAGACAAGCCTCCTTGCATAGTACCCGAACTTTTACCAAACTTAAAGGGACTGCTTGGGGCTTTGGAGCTTGAGGACTTGCCCTGCACACCATAGTCTTGGAACTTCCAGTACGGCGCAAGCTCATCCATCTTCCACCGCAGCGCAAGGGAGTTGGGGTTAGCCTCTATCTCATATTGTAAAGAATTGTAAAGGGTGCCTGTGACGTTCTTTTTGCCGCGCGTTAGATTTGACTTCGCCTGTTGGACAACGCCCTTTGCAAACTTTTCTAGGCTTGCCTTTACCAAATCTTGACGGACTTGCATTTAGCAGACGCTTATTTCGGTGTTAGCAAGCAGCACGTCAAACGTAGCAGTCCACCCAGCAAGCAAGTTTTCAAACCTTTCTGTAAAGGGTAGGCACGTTGGGTTGCCATCTAGCTGATAAAGTTCAGAGTACAACTGACCCCTGCGGAGTTCCTGCACCACGTCATTGATTACCGCTAACTGGGTATTGAGAATGTCTTGCACGTTGGTCGTTCCGTAGAACGGCTCGGCTTGGCTGCGAGGGTTTTCTTTGGTCTCATCAATCACATCCATACAGATAAGGCTGACGCTCATCCGTACCACCTGCCCCTCGAAGGAGGCTTGGTTTATCATAATGTGCGCCAAAGGGAAGATGGTCTGCTTATTCAAGTCCACATCAAAGACATCGCCAAACGTCACTACGTTTACTTGGCTATGAGCGTCAAGGGTATCTTTTAGCTTGGTGGTTATGTCGTAGAACTGTCTCATCGTTTTAGTTGTTTTTGCAGAATCTTGCTCTCTGTTTCGAGTCGGTCTTTATCAAAGGTTAGGTATGTGAATGCGAAGGAGGCTGACATTTCTGCTACTTGGTCGAACTTCAAAGGGTCTCCTCCTGATAGTTGGTAGAAGATAGGGAGCCAATTCCATCTTTTAGAAAATTGTGCAGCGGGGCTAAATTCATCTGATTCTCCATCGCTAAAGATTGCAGGGAAGCCTGCGACAAATCGCTTCCTAA
>Ga0307376_10003755_pt1 | contig 14110 bp, 15 predicted proteins | sample TR2MG_FD_202536 | JGI IMG/M metagenome (GOLD analysis project Ga0307376, IMG submission 202536) | Soil microbial communities from Risofladan, Vaasa, Finland - TR-2 | ecosystem: Environmental > Terrestrial > Soil > Coastal area > Acid sulfate soil | place: Finland: Risofladan, Vaasa | collected...
AGAAAGCGATCTACCAGTTCCAGTTCACGTAAGTGTACCAGAACCAAATACAGTAGTGAACATTACATACGACAATGATCCTGCTGTAAATTATGCTTATTACACAACGACCAATGAATGGGCTACTACCAGTAATAGTACTGCCCTGGACAATGATACTGACTCAGATAATGAAGAATAAATAGGAGGTAATAATATGTGTGGAATCGTAGGAGCGCTAACCTTCGATGCTTTCGAAAAGAAAACTGATGAGAGGATAAGGAATGAAGCTAATATCTTTGTCACCACTCAGTTACTTCAGGCTACGGTAGAGCGTGGCAAAGACGCTACGGGAATCTCTGCTCTGTGGGCCGACGGTAATTATGCTGGATTAAAGATGGGTATTCCATCTCCAGATTTCATTGCCAGGTTCGGAGAAACAGAGAAAGATTTCGGTGGATTCCTGAAGCTGTGGAGAGAGTATCCCAAGTTGATGAAAGTATTCATCGGTCATTGCCGTAAGTCCTCAGTGGGTAACAGCTATGACAACAAAAACAACCACCCGCTTCAAATTGGCCATACCATGTTGGTTCACAACGGTACGCTAACCAACCACGAGAAGATATTTGAGAAGCTCAAGAGCACCCGTATCGGTGATGTGGACAGTGAGGCCATAGGCCATCTTCTTAATCACTACTCTGATAATGGGGCTAACCCTTATACAGTAGATATGGTGAAGGAAGTCACGAGACGTCTGGCCGGTACGTACCATGTGTTAGCCATGACTGGTAACAATCCGTATCAGGTTGCTCAGTTCCGTGATGGAAGGCCTGCTGAAATGGTGCTGGTTCGGCCACTGAAGACAGTATATATCGCCTCTGAGAAAAAGTTCCTGGAGAATGTACTGTTCGAGTACAATAAGATGGCCAAACTTTTTGCTATTTCTTCCAAGTTCCCGTACCTGAAGAAAGCAGATGTTGAATTCAAGACATTACAGGACGACTCCTGTGCTGTGTGGGACCTGACAATTCCGATCGAAGATAAGACCGAGATAGGTGATCTCTATGACTGGGACAAGACCCCCCTAAGAGTTGACAAGATCTGGGGTGCTAGTACCACTACCACTACCTACACCAATACACGCAGCAACTATACCGCACCCGGTACCGGAAAAAAAACGGGTACGGAAGTGGATACTACCCAGAAGAAAACTATTGGGGGAGCTTCTGCTGATGATAAAGATGCCGACGGACTTGTGTGGAGTAAGTCACTAAATAAGTACAAGACACAAGAAGGCATTGAAAAAAGCAAAAGCATGGCCGGTGTGATAATTGATGTGGAAAAGGGGGAGATAACCACTTTAGGTGTGAGCACAATAGATCCTATAGACTTTAAGGAAGTCGATAAAGATCAGGTTGAGAATCTCATCACCAGCCCTGCCACAGTAGATGAGCTTGCCCTGCAGCAGACAGAAGATGCAATCACCAAAGTCATAGGAGATGATGACGCAAAAAAAAATATGTCGTCTACAGAAACTAAAGACGGGGGTGATATCATAGAGATTGATATGACAGCCGATGCTGAAGCTCTAAAGAAGGCTGAAGAGTATGTCGACAAAGGACTTACTAAATACGAGACGGACGAAGAGGTAGCAAGTGATCTAGAGATCACAGATGTCTCTGTCCTTCGGCCCTTACCACTACATGCATTGGCTAATCGTGTAAAGAAGTTTATTTTCAAACAGGGGTTCATCGCTGGATATGTGTCGCGAAAGACGGAGACCGCCAAAGAACCTGCCAACACCGGTGTTGAGAAGAAAATCCGCATCATGAAGTTTGTAATCAAAACTCTGGCGCTGGCACTTGAAACCAGGACACGTGGCAACACAGACGAAGCTAAAACTTCACTGATAACGACAGCATTAGAACTGGCCGACAATACTTTTGCTGCAGCACGTTTAAATCTGGGCGATGCTTTCTCAGTGGGAGACCTGAAGAACATACCCCACCTAAAAGATATAAAGGAGCAGATCGAAGCCAAGAAAAAGTAAGGAGACAAGACCATGGCAAGTAAGAAGAAACTTATACTCGTTCCGTCCCGCTCTATGGATAACAACCGTAAAGAGGAACGTAATGAGTCTAGTTTAATTAGGATGGCAGCCAAAGCACGTGACTTTATGGATTTTGAGGAGGACAAGGTTGAGGTGTGGACAGTGGCTGGCTCGGAGAGACAAACGGCTGTGTTATTGGACATATTTCAGGCATTCAGTAACGATGTTAAAAAGGTGAAAGACCTCGTTCGTAAGGGTGAATTTAAGCCCGGAGATCTCAACCGCATCGGTTTCGTCACTACCAAGATGTATAATCGCATCACCGGCGGTGACAGTGATACCAATATCTGGGTATCTACCGGTGTGCATGATACGGTACTTGGTGCAGACCCTGAATTTCTATTGTTTAATAGTGCTGGTGATGTCGTCCATGCCAATAATGTCATGCAAAAGAATGGCATAATCGGTTGTGATGGTGCTATGGCTGAGGTCAGACCTCTCCCTTCCAGTACACCTGAAGGACTGGTGGCCAATATCAAAAAAGCCTTTACTGATAAGTCACTGACAGCCAAGATTACAGACTTTGAATGGCGTGCCGGCTGTTATTATCAAAACAGCAAACGTGACTATCCAATGGGCGGACACATACATATTGGCAACCCTGTAAAGGTAGCACATATGAATATGGATCGTCGTAATATGTTCTTCAACGTCATGAATAAAATTGTGGACGAATTCTTATCTATCCCGTGCATGAGATTAGACGGTGATATGGGTACCAAACGCAGAACCAAATGCCAGATGAGTAATAGTGGTGGTTGGGGATACTTCGGTGAATGGAGAACCTGCAACGGTCGCCTTGAACATCGTACACTAAGCGGTATGTGGTTAATGCACCCATCAGTTGCTAAATGTGTCATCGGTACTGCTAAAGCAATAACCGATGAGGTATTCAAAAGATGGGCAAATGAAAAATTCAAACAAACATACATCATCCCATCCAAATATAGTAGCATGTCTTTTGCAAACATGAATAAAGACGGCTTCGATGGATGGAAAGACCTCCCTATCTGCAGAGATATGAGTGCAGTGATGTCATCAAAAGAACTAAGATCTGTCCTAAATATGTCGAAAAGTTCCGACATATCGAAGAGCTGGCTCGATAAGTGGCACTCCAATATGAGGAAATTGTCCACCTATAATAAATATTCGGCATGCATAGATGGTCTGCGTGAAATCTTGAGAATAAGCATACCCGAGCTGAATAAATGGGACAGAAACATCCAGAAAGGCTGGTTGAGATCCAGCAAATTTCTGGTTAATGTTTGATCGTAGTTGAACTTTAATCGTGGTTGAAATTAACAATGTACCAATAAAAAAATTCAGAAGAGGAGTTGACAAATGCTAAAAGATGTTTATCTTTATTACAGCGGAGCGACAGACAAGACGGGTAAGGCCTTGGCCGAAGCACTTGGTATCCAGGGTGGAATAAAAAGTCCCGGCGTCAGCCAGAAGGTAGTGATTGGTTGGGGTGCAAAGACGAAGGACAAGATCAACCTGGGTAAAGCAGTGGCTCTCAATCATCCGGATTTGATTCGAACCAATCGAAACAAACTTACGGCATTGCAAGTCATGCTGAAGGCCGGCGTTAATGTAGCACCGTTCGTAACAGCTGAATCAGCTTTGACTGAGTTAGCGAAGAAAACAGGAGCCACCGTTGGTCTGCCGTTAATTGCCCGTACCAATTACCATCAGGGCGGTGCGAATTTCTTCACCTGTCTAACACGTACACATGTGCAAGAGACGATTGCCATCCTTGCCAATAAACTCGGCAAGCAGGGTTACTTTCAGAACTACATCGATGTGAAAGAAGAGTACAGACTCCATGTTGTTGCCGGCGACGTCATCTATGCACAGCATAAGGTGGCACGTTCGAACATGAAAGAAGCCCATGTGTCCGATCAAATGGATAAAATTGGTGCCATGGCAGTAAAGAAGGGCGTGAAGTTGGATGAAGCTTCCTTGAAATTCGCCATGGAATACCAGGGCGATAAGATTGCCAGCCCCGACTTAATTATCAAGTCCAACACTCGTGGGTATAAGTTCTCCAGCCTCAAGTTGGCGAATGTGAACAAAGCTCTGGCCAGCGAGGCCATTAAGGGTGTGGAAGCACTTGGACTTCAGTTTGGTGCCGTTGACTGCGTCTTAGACGTCGATGGTAAGGCTTGGGTCATTGAGGTTAACACCGGTCCTGGTTTGGAAGGTACTGCGTTTAAAAACTACGTGGCGGCTTTCACGAAGGTTATCAATGATATTTTAAAGCCTGCGCCTGTCGCAAAGAAGGTAACGGATACGGTAAAGAAGACCACTACAAAGACACCTGTCAAGGGTGGCAGCAAGATCAGTGTTGATGCCACCAAGTTGAGGTTGCTGGCTGATATGCTTGACAATGCCAGTGATGATGAAAAAGATGCCGTTAATGCAGTAGCAGCAAGGATGTTCGGTAACTAACAATGGCTAATTTTTACATGACGCTGCCTGCTGAGGAACTAGCTCGGCAGGTAGCTAAACTACTTAATGATCATAACCAATTGACAAAAACATATAACTTCCAAGCATTGCTGGCGTCTAAGGGCGCTTACTTTGTGGATGTTATTGGCGGTCGTGTGGTTGGTTGCCAAGCTATCTGGAGAGAAAATGATCAGATCACCAGGCTGTATCATCTATGCGTACACCCTGATTTTAGAAGGCAGGGACTAGCACGTAGATTGAAACTAGCTGCGCTTGCTAATGTCACCACCCCCTATGCATATGTAACCATAAGGGAGGAAAACACCGCCAGCATAAACCTTAACACAGGACTAGGATTTGTCTTTGTAAAAAAGGACTGGGCTGGTAATCATCATGTATTAACTTTTGGGAGACTGATGAACGATGCGCAAGCAGCAGCAGATAGAATGGCTGATGAAGTGCGTCGGACCGTTGCGCCAAGGCCCCCCAAATCTCAATCAACAATGTTCCACTATCCTAAATCCTAAACAGGAGGTAAGCAGACCAATGGCCGACACAACAAACCAGCGATTGAAATACCTAGGCGTCGAATTGCTGAGAAATGATGCCACAAAATCCAGTACGCCTGAGGTGGGACTCTTTAGAGGCCTACGTGACCGTTCTGATGACAAGAAACTGATCAAGCTAATCCTTATCGGTACCAAAGACAAGGAGAATGATCTTAAGGCTCTGAATCTGGCTGTCTTCAACGTACTGTCACTTAAAATGATGTACCAAGACACAAAGGAACTGATCGTATTCAAATCCAGTGCTGCTGATCAGGAGAAGGCACATGAACTACTGGCGGCGGCGTTAGTGGAGTTCCAGACAGAAAAGCGCATGGTCGATAACGATCCTGAGATCGTTGACATAAAGACCTTTGTGGATGTCCCTGAGGAATTCTTTAGCCCCCAGGAAAAGAAAACTGGGGTTGGCAACAACTATGGTTATGGTGGTGCCTATGGAGCTGGCGGTAACTACGGCGCCGCGAATAATTACCAGAACGATGATTGGAAAAAGAAACAGGAGGAGCGTGAGAAACAAAAGGAAAAAGAAGAGAAGATGCGCTGGACTCCTACACTCATCAAGAGAAAAGGTGACTTGCCGGCACTAAAAGTGCTCAACACCATCAAAAAGAAGGTTATGTCTATCACCACAGGTGAGTATGACGTGCCCCTTGTAGATCCAGATCCAAACGACACGATGGGTGCTGACGGCAAAAAGGTAAATACCGAGGGAAAGTAATTGAGCCCGCCCCCGACAGACATGTAGAATGCTTCTGCTGTATGTATGAAGATGATAACATCTGGGGCGGGCCTGATCCAAACAACGGAATTTGCATGGGTTGTAATGAAGGTAACATGTATAATCCCGGAGCTTATGGAGGAGTATGATAGACAACATCATCGGCCATGAAAATACTAAGATACAGCTACAGATAGCTACAGAATCAGCTAAAAGTAGAAATGATAACATCCCCCATCTTTTGTTTTCAGGAGCAGCTGGTTGTGGTAAGACTACAATGGGCATGGAGATGTCTAAAGCCGCTGATGTAGATTTCATACCTGTATCTCCAGATGATTTTTCCGATCGTGAACCAGTGATGCGTATCCTTGATAAATTAAATCACGATAACTATGACGGGTATGGTAATCGTGCTGGTAAACTTAGACCTTCAATAATATTCGTAGATGAAATTCATCGCATGCCAAAGAAGGGTCAAGAGATCCTTGGCATAGCCATGGAGAAATTCAAATTAGAAACAGGCAAAGCCAATAGCTATTTGTGGATGCCTTATTTCACCTTGATAGGTGCTACTACCGATGATGGTGAATTAACAAAGCCATTTAGAGAAAAGTTTAAGCTACGATTCCTGTTTCAAACATACTCTGATGCTGAAATCGCTGATATCATTCGACTTCATGCCAGCAAGAAGAATATTCTCATAACCGATAAGGCTGCTAGAACTATAGCTAGGAGGAGTAGAGGTATTCCTAGAACAGCAGTGAGTTTCTTAGAAAGAAGCAGAGACTATGCTAACTTCATAAAGGCAGAGGTTATCACCAGCGAGGCAGTCCTAGCTAATTTTATGACACTAGGTATCGATTCCAAAGGACTGACAAGTGCTGAGATTAAAATACTTCAGGCACTCTCTAACACCAGAGACCCAATAGGGCTAGACAATCTTGCTATCATATCCAATGAAGCCAAGAAGAATCTAGTGAACACAGTAGAGCCATTCCTTATTCGCCTTGGTCTAATGATACGAGGTAGTAAGGGCCGACTCATAACCGATAAAGGACGACAACATCTGGCTCAAAATGGAAAGAGTATAAGCAAGATGGAAATAGGACCAGATTACGTCAGGAGATAACAATGACCAAGATAGATATAGTATCAACTACGCCAGTTGACGAAGAGCATGAAGCTTTTCTGCCTTACTATCTTGGTGACTCGCCAGAAGATGCCGAGGATACATACAAATTATTCTCTAACCTTCTCGCTATAATGGCTAGTGCGTATGCTTCACACACTAATGATGATTTGGAAGACTACTTTGCCGAAGCCATTAAGGGTTTAGCCAGAGCCAAGAGAGACTGGGACCCTACAAGAGGTGGATGTCAGTTCAAAACGTTTGCCATCCTTAAGATAAAGAACGCCTTGAACGAATGCTATCGTAAAAGTAAAAGCATAGTACCTATACCACACTATGTTAGGGTAGCACATACATACATCACCAATATTAAAACTATCATGGAAGGCTACGATATTTCTAGGACTAACATAAAATATGTGTTAGATGGTGGACATATGCCCCCCTTAGAAATCATTGCTGAAGTTGATTACCAAAGGATCATCAGTGAGCAGGGAAAATTAGAGAACCTGTCTAAAAATAGTGGTGTATCCATGGAAAATTTGGTGGGGCGCGGTGAGTATGTACCATCAGATATGGCCTATGATGAAAGCATGTCACAGGAGCAACTGTATGTGCGCGAACAACAACGTTTAGCTGCTGCGCTAATGGTCAGTAAGTTAGAGGACCGTATGACAGATGAAGAACTACATGTAGCCCGTGGCATAATGGCTGGTCATTCCTACGGGGAGATTGGCCGTACACATGATCCAAAACGATCAATTGCTTGGGTCTCCAATAAAGTAAATGAAATGAGGGAGAAGTTTACCAATGGTAGTGTTTAGTGGAAGTACATACGAAAAGAAGCTCGCACATCTAAAAGATGCACACAAGAATATCACAGATGCTATCAGTGTGCTGGAACTACTGCATGAAACTGTGTATAAACACTTCATGGCCAAAGATGTTGGGCGCCAGCTAGATGCCATGGATAAACTAAATGATGCACTCAAATCACTGGAGGATTTTTAATGCCACTATCAGATGACAAAACAGCACACGCCTATGCACATGTATGTGAGGTGATCGACAATTGGGACTCATTACTTAACTGTATCTATGATGCTTTACTAGGTAGTGACATGAAATATGTAACAGCAGTTGGAAAACATCTCGACAAGGCAAAGGAGATCTTGGAGCCATGAACGATAAAAAGTATCGTGTTGTGTGCTACATAAGGATAGATCCACCTGATGGTATTGAATTGCTAACAGAATGTGAAGCCCTGTTAGAGGTAGCAAATGCCAGAGCTATGCAGCCTGAGAATATCTATAGAATAGAGGAGATCGATGAAACAGAATAAAACACAATTCATAGCCGATAACTACATAGATATCAAAGGCCGGATTAATCTAACCAATGCTATGGACATTCTATGTGATCGTGGTATGTTTGTAGTTGAACCTTGGGGTGATGATAACTGGCGGGTGTATGTCCGCAAAGATATAAAGCAGGTACTGGAGGATGTTGAAAAAATAATTAATTAAGGAGAATAAAATGAGCACGCAACAAGCACTACAGCGTCTCCAAGAAGAGACAAAGGCTGAGGTGTTCTATGTTGGTGGATTTGTAAGAGATTACGCACGAGGTAAGAAGAACGATGATATTGATATCGTTATTCGCAGATTAGATATGAAACACATAATCCAGTTTCTAAGTGAGCTGGGTCCATGTAAAAGAGTAAATCTCAGTGATAACATAGAGATATTACTATTTAGAGCACACGGAGACAAAACCGTGGCTCAGATTTCACTACCGCGGCGTAATCTGCAACAGATAGCCGACAAGAATAACACACTAAGGCAAGATGCTAAGTATAGAGATTTCCATATCAATGCTATGTATCTACCTATTAACTTTAAATCCAGAAGAGATATAATAGATCCGCTGGACCGGGGAAGAATAGAGATAGCTGAAGGTCTAATCAGTACATACCACCTTGACCTCTTTAAGATGTCTCCTATAAGACTGCTTAGGATGGTGTCTGTAGCTGCCCGTACTGGGTACAAGGTACATGATAAACTGTTGGAGCAGGCAAAAGAAGATGCTCATCTACTGGTCAGAGCGCCGGCAGAACTGATGCGTAAAGAGTTCAACAAGATCTTACTCAGTGCTAAGCCGTCCAAGTATCTGAAGCTTCTAAATCGACTGAACTTGCTGCCTATAGTGGCACCAGAGCTGGCCGCTTGTGTTGGTGTAGCACAGGATACCAGGTACCACAAATATGATGTGTTTACACACTGCATCTACACCTGTGACAACACTGAGCCTGATTTAGTTCTTCGTTTAGCTGGCTTACTTCATGACATAGGAAAACCTGGTACGAGAAAGAAGGTTGGTCAGCACGTAACGTTTCACAAACATGAGATGTTGAGCGTGAAACTTACCAAGTCTTTTTTAAATCGACTGCGCTATGACGGACAAACCAAGGCGGATATACTTAACTTGGTTAGACTACACATGTACCATTACACACGTGAGTATGGTAATGGTGCTGTCAGGCGTTTTATAAAGAAAGTAGGTATCACTAGCGATACAGTTGATAAACTAGGAGACCTGCCATTATTTAAACTACGTCAAGCTGAGCGATTAGGTAATGGCTTAAAGACAGAGCCAGTTACGCAAAGGCAGTTGGACTTTGAAGAGCGGATAAAAAAGATTTTTAATAAGGGTGCGGGCTTGGCTCTTAAAGATCTTGATATCAACGGTCATATAATAAAAGAAGCATTTGAACTCGAAGACGGAGAGCTGGTCGGTGTGATCCTTAATTATTTGTTGGATCAAGTACAGCAAGACAAGAAGCTCAACGAACGCTTCACATTAATTGAACTAACATTACAGTACCTTAGAAATAACAGTACATAGGGTACGAAAAGATGGCGTGATTTGACGTCATCAAAAGCGTCCGCTTAGGCCAAACCTGAGTGTACGTGAGGCCTAATTCCGATGCTCTCGTAATTAGTATCGTTATCTCGGTAATTACAATGAACGGTCCCTCCCCTAAGCGGATCGAACTTCCCTCGCGGTACAACGCCAAAAATCGTAGTATGATTAGTAAGCTAGCGGCCGATGATTATTAGTAGTAAAGCTGGGGTGATACTTAGTAAAAGAACTAAATAGAGATAACAGAACTGGATTACCATCATTGGAGGGCCAAAACCAGCGAACCTAACGCTGGTTCTATTCACTCCTTTATCTCAGTCAAGAGGAAGGGCATGTCAAGAGAGGTGTAAACCCTTAATCCCTGCGGGGATGGTAGCTTCTGGGCGCCCATAGTACTGCAGCTGATGTAGAGGTTAACATACGTCGTGGGATGTTATCTTACTGCTGACAACATAGCTAGATAATGAAAAGTATCATCAACTGGATGTAGAAATGATTTATCTAGGGACTGCAAATCCCAGTGAGATGACCTTAGTTTAATGGAGAGGCAGGCACTATCAGAAACAACATAATCCAAAACGGTTAGATCCAATCCCGTATGTTGTTTATATTGCTGTCGACGACCAATTGGATACCATTAACAATTGTTCAGAATTACAATGTGATATAGCATAGGCTAGGGTAATAATGTACTCGTTGTCCCGAAAATCGGTCCTCCCCTGGATCGTCGGCTGTTTTCACGTGGAAACTATCAAGGTAAACCTTGACTTATATCCACAGGGTTAAGCTGCGATAACAAACCCTTATCTACGGAGCTGGTTCTTCAAGAGTCTAAGCCAGCATGATAATCAAAAGACCTTGACTTTTAGATATAAGTTGCCAACCTTACTTATACCTAATCGTAGTGCGAAGTTGGCAAAACGGGAAAGCACAACAAGGAAGGGCTAGTTCGAATCTGTCCTATCACTAGTAATATGAGCATGGTCACTCATCCCACGCACAAAAGTTTCAGTTTCGTGCTGGGCACAGTACGAAAGTAGTACCCCGATGACCATTGGTCATCAAGAAGTTAAGACCTCCTTTACGGCCTATCTCGTGGTGGGGATAGGCCACAACGCGAAGTGTAGTACGGATAGTTGAATGGTCGAAGACCGACTAATTAAGAATCATTCCTTAATTCGTGGAGGGGTTGCGCCTGACCACAGGAAGGAAACTTGAATAGTCCGCCCGACACTAGGAGATTATCGGATCTATCCTTAAGCCTAATAGGGCCTGAATGTACCGGACATCCACAGTAGATCGAAAAGAAGTACTCTTTCTAGAGGAAAATGAATAGATCGAATCGGAACTCCTATGTGATTCAAATCACCTTATGAGGTGGGTAGACACAGGTTATCGCGTGGGATGAGGGAGGGCAATAAACAAAAGATTCTCTTCGTAAGAAGAGATGATCGTCTTGAGGGGGTTGGAGGTGCTGACCATGTTGTGGCAAACGCCCAGCGGAACTAACATAGCCGCTGGTGCGCCTCCTAATTTTTATGTTACCTCCTTATCAAGCTGATCGGACTGGTCATCTGGTCAGCACAAATACTATCCGCTGTAGTGGCGGTACAAACGCCCTAACCTATAATGGTGAAGCTGCTGTAGTGGTGGCGGGGCACAAGCTTTAAGCTAACATCCGTGGGTTCTCCAGAGCGATTGACATGAGGACATCTTGCCCGGCCGCCGTGGAGTCCTCCTTGCCGGGGAATAACTGAGGACCTAGATCGCTCATAACGTACTTCTGGCCTGATGGCAGCAACCACAGTGTTCTGGGAGTACACAAGCGTAAGCTAAAGATCGTGGGTCCACCAAGAGCAACGGACATGTGGACATCTGGCCCGGCACATCGTGGAGTCCCCCCTGTCGGGGAATAACTGGGGACCTGGGTTGCTCACAACGTACCTGATAGTTCAAATAAAAATACCTGCTTGGGGATTTGATCACCCCAAATCGCAGGAGTTGCAGACGGTAAACGATGGCTGCTCAGGTACACAAGCTTAGTCCAGTGGGCTAAGTGAGTTGGTGTTTTATTTGTTTCTGGTTCACGGCTAGCTGGCTGAGTTTAACTCCTTTTTTCTCAGTCAGCGCAAGAGTTTGAGGTGCTTACTCCCCAATGCAATAGCATAAAAACGGTTTCCCGCTACAGGGCGGACTTGGGGGTGTCCGACAATAAGTACCTCAAATTTTTTTATAGGAGGGACGGTCTGTTATGCTAATAATATGTGACCATAGAGATATGTGTGGTGACATACACTGTACTTGGAGACGCCCCTCAACCAGCGGCAGTGAGATGTTAAACGCACTCTGTAATACTGCGAACAAAACTGTTAACGTTCACAAAGTACACGAGTTAGAAGATAGTAATCCTAACTATAAATTTATGAGGAAGAAAAATGGACTTTGATCCGGGTGAACTGTTTGATGATGATGATGGTGTTGACTACACTGAATATACCGGTGATGCACCAGAGTATGAAGATGACACTGATGAGGTAGAGTTAGCAGCTGCTGCTGGCCTTGGATACCACATGGCTCAAGAAGAGATAGAAGAGCGCAAGATAGCCGCGGACATCCTCAGAAAGCGGGATAAGAACCAAGGTAAGCCTGAAGCTATTCCACTATGGAAGCGTCATGAGGCTAAGGGTAAAGGCAAAATGACTCCGTTCGGTAGATGGGCAACCATGGTAAATAATGACCCTGCAAGAAGAAAATTAGATATAACTTATACCAAAGAAGAACAGCTCGCAATTTTAAGAGCGGAAGCAGAAGGTGAGTAGTGGCTACTCTAAAACTTATAAGTAAGAAGGGCTCAAAAGCAGGTAAAGAAATTCGTACCAGCACTGGTATACGTACGTACCTTGGTGATCCTGCAAAGACCGATGCCATAATCAACTATGGTTTGGCTGGTGATAGGCTAGTGGAGTTCTTCAAAAGGTTCCCATCGGCTAGAAGTATACCCATGTTGAACCATACTATAGGTTACTCTAAACTCACTGTGTGTAGACGCGCAACTAATGAAAAGATACCAGTACCAGACTCTAAACTAACATTAGGTAAAGGTGACGACAAGTCTAACTGGATAGAAAAGAGGACCAATTCAATTGGTGGTCTGGGTATCTGTCTCGCAAGAGGCAAAGGATCAGTAGCTGGTAAATACTACCAGCAATTCATTAATAATAGAAGATATGAACTTAGAGTCCATGCATTTAATTGGATACCTAAGGAACATTGGCGAGTCCAAAAAAGATTGGGCGATGCTAAAGAGATCGCTTGGAACTATAAGAATGGTGGTCACTTTGTTACCGTCCATAACCCACAGTCATCTAAAACGTTTGTCCAGGCTGTGGATATCTCTAGCAAGGTGCTGGAGATGTTAAATATGTCCTTTGGAGCAGTGGATTTCTTGGTGGATAGCACTTACAATGTTTATTTTATCGAGATTAATTCCGCACCCGGCTTTAGTGAGCTTAGTAAACCCATCTATATAGATGCATTTGAAAAGCTAAAGGGGCTATCCAAAAAGGATATATTTAAACTCGCCAGATGAAGCATAGAAAAACATTGTCATCTAATATATTTGACACAACCTTTCTATGTGATTGCAAAATCCTAATCGGCAAATAGACAAGCAGTTAGAGGCTATCTTCTACTGATTAGGTTAGGCATCTGGGACAGGGAGCTGACTACGTAAGTGACAATAGGCCCGGTAGTGAGCTGTTACTGGATGAAAGGGTGCTGACAAATCGCGGCTTGTAATTAGGATAGTTTGGACGACTATAACGATTACAGGTACAGGTTCCGCGTGGGTTGGGGAGGGCAATTTTAAACAGGGCCAAGGAGAGAAAGATGAAACCATGGAAAGAGCTGGGAAGTAATATAATAAAGTTGGAGGGTTATGGTCTTTATGTAACCTACATAGATAGTAAGGTCTATGTTTCAGAGATGACGCCTAACTCTGGGCTACCAACACTAGACCCAGACAAGAACATCGAATGGACAGAGCTATCTGAACCACCAAACCAAAAATTTCTTAACCTAGTCAATGCTAAGTTTGGTATAACACTTACGATGCATGACTTCGGTGGTGTAATGAGCATCACTGAGATCAAAGAGTTTGTTAAATTAAATAAGGAAGAAAGAACTGGTGTGGGAAATGAGCCGTTAACACCAGCGGAGGCAATCTGGCTTGTAAA
>Ga0307376_10003760_pt1 | contig 14100 bp, 13 predicted proteins | sample TR2MG_FD_202536 | JGI IMG/M metagenome (GOLD analysis project Ga0307376, IMG submission 202536) | Soil microbial communities from Risofladan, Vaasa, Finland - TR-2 | ecosystem: Environmental > Terrestrial > Soil > Coastal area > Acid sulfate soil | place: Finland: Risofladan, Vaasa | collected...
CAAATAACTGGGCAAGAAGATATGTCAGTCTGTATCTGGTCCTTTTCTTTGAAACATAATTGATTGATTTGGTAAGTGGATCAATAGCCTCAGAATATCTCTTTTGTTTTATGTAGAGATCTGCCAATGTTGTGTAATACATTGATAAAAATGACTTTGAGTTGCCAGAAGAGATGTCAGACTCATTAAGGAACCTTAATGATTCGATATAATTTCCGTTCTCATTATTAATTCTTGCAAGCCAGATAACTGCCTCTTTTTTAATCTCAGGGTCATTAGCCGAGGTTATGCAATAATTAAATATTGAAGATGCCTCATTATATTCATGTTTATAGAACCGGGCCTTACCTATTAGAAGATAACTGTCATCAACCCATTCATTGAACTCCTTCTTATCAAGCAGTTTTTTATCTTTTTCTGAGAATTGTCGCTTATCCTTTACCTCAGGTTTTGCAGTAATGGATTTTAAGGTGATCAGCTTTGAGGCTTTCTGAATGGCTTTCTCCATGTCGGAAGAGCATAGATTAACTGTTGCTGGATCGCTGAATTCAAATACTTTCAGCACCTCTCCATAGTCATCGGTGTACCCGTTTGTTATTTTCGTCAGGCCTGCTTTAAAGCTCTCATAACCATTAAAATAGATGTTGTATCTTGCAGTCAGGCTATGATAAAACCTGGTTGTGTCCGTATTTTTTTCAACCGAACAGGTTGCCAGGATCAGGGGTAATCCCAGAAACAGAAGAAATTTATATAATGTTTTGAGTGAGGTCAATAAATGACTTTTAATACTATAACTGACTTAACTGATCTATAGTATTTCAAAGGTAGATAAAAATGGGATGATGTGCTTACTCAAACAGAAATTACTCTTTTAATTTCTGGAACTTCCTTCATAACTGCCTGCTCAACACCAGCCTTTAATGTCTGCATACTGTAAGGGCACCCGTGACAAGCACCAGTAAGCCTTACTTTAACAGTCATATCGTCAGTTATTTCAAGAAGGTCAATGTCACCACCATCTGATTGAAGATAAGGTCGTACTCTTTCCAGGGCTTTGGCTACACGTTCTTTTATATTGTTTGTATCTGTCATATATATGAAATTTATTTAGTTATCTGAAGTTTAACTGTTGGTTTTTGATCTTTGTTTCTCTGCTCTACTCTTTCGATAATTTCTGCAGCAAGTTCCATAAATGCTAATCCTGTTACAGAATCTTCGAGTGCCACGGGATGACCATTGTCACTTCCTTCGCAAATGCTCTGTACCAGTGGAATTTGTCCCAGGAGAGGTACATCCATTTTTTCAGCAAGTTTCTTGCCACCCTCTTTTCCGAATATATAATACTTGTTCTCCGGCAGTTCGGCAGGAGTAAACCAGGACATGTTTTCTACAAGACCCAGTACAGGGACATCAATTTTATCGCTTCGGAACATTGAGATTCCTTTAATAGCGTCAGCTAATGCAACATCCTGTGGGGTACTTACTACTATTGCTCCTGTAACGGGAACCTCCTGTACAAGAGTTAGATGAATGTCACTGGTGCCAGGTGGGAGATCGACGAGGAGGTAGTCGAGAGAACCCCATTCACCCTGGGTAATAAGTTGTTTTAGAAAATTCGAAGCCATTGGCCCTCTCCAGATAACAGCATCAGCCGGATCAACAAAAAATCCAATCGAGAGTACTTTAACTCCGAATTTTGTCAGTGGTACAATATAGTCTACATTGTCTTCCTTTCTTACTTCAGGTCTGAATTTTTCCTCATTAAACATTTTAGGAACAGATGGCCCGAAAACATCAGCATCTAAAAGTCCTACTTTATATCCTTTCTTTGCCAGCGAGATGGCCAGATTTACTGCAATAGTCGTTTTTCCTACTCCTCCCTTTCCTGAAGAGATAGCTATTATATTTGTAACTTCAGGTAATATATCCCGTTTATTATCCTGTTGTTTGCCAACGATAACCTTTGGTTTAATATTGATCTCATTTATTACCAGGTCAGCACCAAAGGCTTCTTTTAATCTCTTTACTATTTTACTTTTTATAGAAGAAAGAAAAGGATCATTTGATTTTTCCGGCACTATAGTCAAAGAGACTCCTTTGACACCTGAATCAATATCTGAGATCATCCCGAGAGTAACAATATCTTTACCTTTTTCGGGATGGATGACTTCCGAAAGGGCTTCTAATATCTGTTGTTTTGAAATCATTGTATAAAAATTGTATGCTATTATTGTTATTGGCTGATAATCAGCCTTATAATATTAATGGTGTCTTTTTTACCTCTTATAGTTTTGGGCTCCTGAATCCTGTAGCATCCTGGTTTAGACAGACATAAAGAGGGCTTATAATAGAAGTTTAAAATTTGTCTGGTAATCTATTATCCAGAAGAAAGCGTATGAGGTTTCGTATCCAGCCTGCAACCTTGTTATTTTTATTTAATTTAATTATAAAGAAGCTGCAATTTTACCAAATTTTTGGCAATCTGCCAAAAATCTAATCAAGTTCTGTCAGGGGGTCCCAGAATTTTTCTCTGAAGTTGATGATTTGGTCATCCTCAATAATAATTCCTTCGTTATTGAGAAGTTGTTCCATTGTTGAGGAATTACCGAAATGGTGTTTCCCTGTAAGCATCCCATTGCGATTTACTACTCTGTGTGCAGGGATAAATTCAGGATTATTGTGACACGCATTTAGAGCCCATCCCACCATTCGGGCTGAGCTTCCTGATCCGAGGAACCTGGCGATAGCCCCATATGAAGTGATCCTGCCGTATGGTATTAGCTTTGTAACCTCGTACACTCTTGCGAAAAAGTCCTTATTATCATTATTAATTTCACGGTCCATTTTCGATAACCTTTTCAATATCCAGTTTGAAGCAGAGGTAGTTAATATTAAGTCCTTCATTCAGAAATTTAGTCTCATAATGAGTTCGAATTGAAAGGGTGTCATCAGGTAAATCTTCTGAATAGAGGTCTCTGGTTTCATAAACGATATCCAGTTCATTATTATATGTAACTTTTTTAGTGTACTCAAATAACTCACGGTTATCTGTTTTAAGATGAATTAATCCTTTATTTTTCAGGAAGAGACGGTATGAATTAAGAAATCGGGGGGAAACTAATCTTTTATTTGAATTATTACCTCCGGGATGTGGGTCAGGAAAGGTGATCCATATTTCATCAACCTCATCATTGAAGAAAAATGAATTAATAAATTCAATTCTGGTCCGGAGGAAAGCAACATTGTGTAGCTTTTGTTCATTGGCTGTTTTAGCTCCTCTCCACATGCGTGCTCCTTTGATGTCAATACCAATAAAATTATTTTTTTTAAATCTGTTTGCCAGTCCTATTGTATATTCTCCTTTGCCACATCCTATTTCAAGAGTAATAGGATTATCATTTTTAAAGATCTCCTTATTCCATCTTCCTTTCACAGGATGATCTTTTGCTGAAATAGCTCTTATTTCTGGTTGGATAACATTTTCGAATCTTGCCAGTTCTGCCCATCTTGCCAGTTTATTCTTTCCCACTTTCGAATGTCTATTTGCTGATCTTTTCTATTCTTAACCCGAAGTCATAAACACCTTTAAGATCTTCAACTCTCATTCCATGTTGAATCTTAAACTGATATGTACCTTTTACAGGGAAATATACATTTCTTTTATAAGGAAGATCCAGCTCATGAATGTCACCGAATCCTTTTCCGTACCATTTTCCCTTCTCGTCTGCAAGAAAATATTGAAGGGTATCCGTTAGGCTTTTCCCATCAGGCGAGGTCCTGGTAACAAAAAGATAGATATTCCTGAATGGATAGGATGATCCGGTCCTTATTATAAAAAAGACATTATGACTGCTTATGGTATCAGTTATTGGGATTTTAAAAACCGGGGTATACAGTAATTCCCATTTTTTTTCAGGCATTACCTGGAAATCAGTAAATACAATGTCATTATTACATGATGACAGCAGAAATAAGGATGTCAATATTAAAATAAATGAATATCTATTTATTCCTCTTATCATTAAATCTTCTGCTTTTTCTTCTGTTTGGGTTTCTGAATTGTTTACTTTTGTTTGCAGGTGCATCGAACCGGGTAAGACTATTATTCTTTAATAGATCCTGCGACACAGGAGCAGAATTACTAAAATCATTTAAATCCTGAAGCCGGTCTACTTTCCCCCCCCTTTTGTTTATTTCCTGGATCTCCCTTACCCTTTTAACAGGGAGAGCAATCAGATTAGCTGTCGAATGCTGATCGGTCGAATACCAGTAAATGCCTTTATGAACCTCCATTTTTTGGAAATAGGCTGTGCAGTCAATTGCTTCAAGGGGAATATCTCTTTGAGGGAATGATCTTTGTGCATCAACATAGCAATCTAGTTCAAAATTGAGGCAACATTTCAATTTACTGCATTGTCCTGCAAGTTTCTGTGGATTCAGGGATAACTCCTGATATTTTGCATGAGTTGTTGTAACGGATATAAAATTAGTTATATAAGTTGAACAGCAGAGTTCTCTTCCACATGAGCCTATTCCTCCAATCCTTCCTGCTTCCTGACGGGCGCCGATTTGCCGCATTTCTATTCTTATCTTGAATTCATCAGCAAGGACTTTAATCAGTTGGCGGAAATCAACTCTTTCATCTGCAATGTAGTAGAAGATAGCTTTTGTCTTGTCTCCCTGATATTCAACATCACTTATTTTCATGTTCAGTTTGAGCTCTTCAGATATCTTTCTTGAACGAAGCATTGTGGTATTCTCAAGCGCACTTGCTTCTTCCCATTTCTGAATGTCGACAGCTTTTGCTTTCCGGTAAACTTTTTTCATATCATCTGCTGAAGGATGAGTTTTCAGCTTCTTTAGTTGTTCATTTACCAGATGTCCAATCATAGAAACTCTACCGATATCATGCCCGGGAGAAGCCTCTACTGCAACAACATCACCTATCTCAAGCTGAAGGTTGTTAACATTCCTGTAGAACCCTTTGCGAGTATTTTTGAACCGGATTTCAACTATCTCATTATCACCAGTAAGGATTGGTAAATCTTTTAACCAGTTAAATGAATCTAATTTATTATACCCGGGTTTATATGCTGTTTCCGGCATCCGGATCTCTTCTCCGGGTTGCCCTTGAATATCTTCATTATCTGTCATGAAATTCTAAAACTACAAAAATTATTTCACAAAAATAGTGAATAAAAGTGTCAGTTCAACAATCGGAAATGCAATCAGCGGATTAACCTGGTTACTTTTAATGCAAGATCAAGAAATATTATTTTAGGATTTCCATTTGCTTCCACGTGTGAATAGACAAGGTTAAACTCATCCGTTAAAGCAAAAATATTATTTTGATGGATGAAAGGATGGAAATTTTGAGAAAAGGCTGCCTCTTCGCCTGCAAGATATACCAAATTATTTTTCATCTGATCGAGTGACATCATCAGATTTTCCCTAATCAATCTCAGGGAAAAAGACATGAAGTTCTTTTGAGCTTCCCTTCCTGTTACTGCCATCTCTTCTGACCAGGCAATGATGGAAATTATATCGCGTTTCCAAGCGAACCTCATAAGCCTCTTAAACCGATCCAGATTAGTCTGCGATGAGTCTTCATCTTTACATAATTCAATAGCCCTGATTAAATTACCATTTGATACACGTGAGATATCGATGGCTTTCTCTGTTTGGATGTGAAATGTATCAATAAGAAATTGTTTTATATCATAGCTTTTGAAAGCAGGTATTTTAGTCAGCTGGCATCTCGAGAGTATGGTGGGAATAACCTTATCTGGCTCTTCAGAAACAAGCAGAAATAAAGTTTTTTCAGGGGGTTCCTCAATCATCTTAAGAAGCTTATTTGCTGTTGCCTGATGCATTTTTTCGGGAAGCCAGATAATCATTATCTTAAAATCCGATTCGAAAGTTTTAAGACTTAGTTTTTTTATTATCTCAGAAGCTTCTGAAGCAAAAATCATTCCCTGGGCATTTCCAACTTCAATACTATTAAGCCAGTCATTAATATTAAAATAGGGAGATTTTTTAACAAATTCCCGCCATTCTTCTATATAATTGTCGCTTACAGGATCAGTGAATTTCTTCCCCTTTATGACAGGAAAAACAAAATGCAGGTCGGGATGGATCAACTTCTCATATTTGACGCACGATTTACATGTGCCGCATGAGTCAAATTCAGTCCTGTTTTCACAACTGATAAATTTTGCATAAGAGAGTGCCAGGGCCATGCTGCCACATCCTTGCGGACCGGCAAATATCTGGGCATGGCTTACCCTTTCTTCCTTAACCGACTTTAAAAGTTTTCGAATGATTTCTTCCTGGCCTGGTATCTGTGAGAAATTCATCTTCTGTTAATTCTTTACGGGATAATGCACACACTAATAACTTATTGCTTAGCTTGTTACAGAGCTGCAAGAGCTGCATCATAATCAGCTTCCTGGGCTATCTCCGGTACAAGTTGTGAATGAGTAATAATCCCGTTTTCATCGATAACAACTATACTGCGTGCATAAAGCCCGGTAAATAGTCCGTCTTTGATTTCAACGCCATAAGATTTTCCAAAATTAGTATCGCGAAATCCGGAAAGTGTAACAACATTGGTTATTCCTTCGGTAGTGCAGAATCGACCATGAGCAAATGGAAGGTCTTTGGTAATTGCCAGAACCATTGTATTTTTCTTTTCTGCTGCTATCTTGTTAAATTTACGGACAGATGTTGCACACACTGAGGTATCAAGACTGGGCGATATGCTCAGAACAAGTTTTTTGCCTTTAAGTTCTGAAAGTGATAGACTCCCCAGGTCAGATTTTATTAGAGAAAATTCAGGGGCCCTGGTCCCTTTTAATGGTAGGTTGCCTGATGTATTAACAGGGTTTCCTTTTAATGTAATTTTTGCCATAACTTTTTTTTCAAATTTAATCAATAATTTATGAAGGGGAAACATTGAATGTGTTGTTCTGTTCAATTCCTGAACTTTTATTTTTCTTTTTGGCTCTAAGTGAATACTCTGAGTTCTCTTTGTAATTAATAAATTTAAACTTTCGCAGGATTTAGTTATAGATGCACAGTTATAATTAATGTATTAATGACAAGTAGATGACTTTTAGCAAATGGATATTTCCAAAAAAAATGTAGGTTTGCGGAAGGAAAATTATTCATTCTAATATTAAAATAAGAAATATGAAAATGATTCAGGACTTTAATTTTAAGGGAAAGAAGGCAATAGTAAGGGTTGATTTCAATGTGCCTCTTGATAAAAAAACTTTTGAAGTGACCGATGATACACGCATCCGTGGAGCATTAAAGACAATTAACAAGATAATTAATGACGGTGGATGTTTAATTCTTATGTCGCATCTGGGAAGACCTAAGGGACCCATGGAAAAATTTTCTCTGAAACCTGTTCTTCCTGTTCTGGAAAAGCACCTGGGTAAAAAAGTACTGTTTGCTGATGACTGTCTTGGAGAATCTGCAGTAAAGATGTCTGCTGAGCTGAAGGCTGGAGAAATTTTATTACTCGAGAATGTTCGTTTTTATCCTGAGGAAGAGGGGAAACCAATACTGCCTGAAACAGTGACAGAAGAGGAGAAGAAAGAGGCAAAAGCTGAGATGAAGATCAAACAGAAAGCGATGGCAAAAAACTTGGCAGGGTATGCAGAAATATATGTAAATGATGCATTTGGGACAGCTCACAGGGCTCATGCAACTACAGCTGTTATGGCAGATTATTTCGAATATGAAAAGAAAATGTTTGGCTATCTCATTAATAGTGAGCTTGCTGCTATGGATAAAGTTCTGAAAAATCCGCAGCACCCTTTTACTGCCATTATGGGTGGAGCTAAGGTGTCTGATAAGATTATGCTAATCGAAAACCTTCTTAACCGTGTTGATAATCTGATTATTGGTGGCGGAATGACTTATACATTTATTAAGGCAATGGGTGGAAATATAGGCAAATCGCTGTGTGAAGAAGATAAGCTTGATCTTGCTTTGAGACTTATTGAAAAAGCTAAAGAGAAGAAGGTAAAACTCTATTTACCTGTTGACAGTCTGAATGCGGATAAGTTTGATAATGAAGCTAATACATGTGTCACAGCTGCAGATGCTGTTGAAGATGGCTGGCTGGGTCTTGATATTGCAGAAAAGACTATAAAGGAATTTTCTTCTGTGATCGAAATGTCAAAAACGATTCTTTGGAACGGACCAATGGGTGTCTTTGAGATGGAAAAATTTTCAAAAGGGACAACCGCTGTGGCAAAAGCAATAGCTGCAGCTACTTCTAAAGGGGCTTACAGCCTTATTGGAGGTGGTGATTCTGTAGCAGCAATCAACAAAAACGGACTGGCTGAAAAAGTTAGTTATGTCTCTACCGGTGGAGGCGCTATGCTGGAATATATGGAAGGGAAAAAACTTCCCGGGATAACTGCTATACGGGGGGAGTAAGGTTTAACGGCTCAACGGCTCAACGGCTCAACGGCGCAACGGCGCAATGGCGCAATGGCGCAATGGCGCAACGGCGTAACGGCTCAATGGCGCAACGGCGCAACGGCGTAACGGCTCAATGGCGCAACGGCGCAACGGCGTAACGGCTCAATGGCGCAACGGCGCAATGGCGCAATGGCGCAATGGCGTAACGGCGTAATGGATTGCTTCGCTGCGCCTGCAATGACAATTCAAATAAGTATGATTGGTTATGTGATCAGGTTAAAGCTGATAAAATCTTCCTGACAATTTGCTAAAATGTAAATTACAATATCTATATTGCGAAATATAATATACAAAATGTATTATACAAAATGTAAATCAATTCTCCGTGGTAAACTTAAAAAGGAGATGTCATGAAAAAACCAGTAACTCCCTTTCCTACAACAGGATACTTCGGATCTAAATATTTTTGTGATCGGGAGGATGAGACAAAAAGGCTATTGTTAAATATCAATGGAGGGCAACCCACGATTCTGACATCACCCAGGCGAATTGGGAAAACGGCACTGCTTAATCATGTACTCTCCAGACTACCTTCCGGCACCAGGGGAATATATCTCGATATCCTTCCTGCTGAAGAGATGTCAGATTTTCTGAATGAATTGGCAAGTGGTATTATTCGTAATGTATCGGAGAAAAGAGGAATTGGCAGAAAAATATGGGATTTTATTAAATCACTCAGGACAACAGTAACCTTCGATCCACTATCAGGAGTACCCCAGGTCTCTTTCATGGTGAAAGATTCAGAGATAAATTCGCATATTGAAGCAATATTTGACTTTCTGGAAAAACAGCAGGAGAAATATGTTATAGCAATTGATGAGTTTCAGCAGATCTTGAAATTCCCTGAGAAGAACACCGAGGCATGGCTGAGAACCCTGATGCAGACATTGAAGAATGTGACTTTCATTTTCGCCGGAAGTCAACAGCATCTGTTAAACGATATGTTTACAATTCCTTCAAGGCCTTTTTATAATAGCGCCTCGCTGATTAAAATAGGTAAGATTGATCATCTGAAGTATAAAAAGTTTATCGAGAAACAATTCAATACAGCGGGCAAAACATTAGAGGTGAATGTAGTTGACAATATATTGAAATGGACAGACCATCATACCTATTACGTTCAGCTACTTTGTAACCGGACATTCCTGACAGATTTGACAAATGTGGAAGGGTCAACATGGAAGGAGGAGGCAGAAAAATTACTGAAAGAACAAGAACCGGTATTTTTTAATTACAGGAACATGCTGACTCATTCCCAATGGGATCTTCTGAAATCGGTTGCTCTTGAAGCCAATTTATATGAACCAACAGGCATGAGTTTTATTATGAAATATTCATTGGGTAATCCGTCAACCGTGCTGAGATCACTCGAGGCGTTGATACGGATGGAACTGGTATATTATGATTTTGATAGCGAAGGGCGAAAATATTATGCAATAAATGACCTCCTTTTCCGTAGATGGATGGAGGGGCATAACAGTTAAACAGCCTTGAAATTTATTATATCTTTGTAGTGATTATGAAAAGAATAACTTATTTAGTGCTGACTTTATTATTAGTCCTGTCAGGTTGTACAAAAGTGGAAAAGACCCGTACTTCAGGAACTGACACTATTGATAACATAACCTATCAGAGCACTACATATTATGTCTATGGATTTTCATTTTCCAAGGCAAAACTGATTCCAACATATCCTAATCCGGGACCGGATATCAGCCTATATGTAAATACTGATAAGCAGCCATATTTTTTAACCTTCCAGGCAAATAATCTGAAGCCATCGTTTTATAAGGTGGGAGATTATTTAGAGGAAGAGGCAGCAAAAACAGCGTTTGACAATCTGAAAACAGTATCAGTTCCAAAGTGGATAGAGATGGCTGATACTATTAATGCCAACCAGATCTGGATTTACAGAACCGGAGCTGAAACCTATGCTAAAATAAGAATTGTCAGTACAGTTAATGAAATACGGCAAACAGTGCCTTATGGAGAATGTACCTTCGAATGGGTTTATCAGCCTGATGGGTCATTAATTTTTCCGGGCAAATGAATACGGGATTAAAAGACCGGATTTTTAAAATAAAGGATAGCAACGACTTTTGGGAAATAACTCGTGAAGTATTTAATAACCAGGCTAAAAACAACAGGCTTTATAATGAGTTTTTAACAGGTCTGGGGAAGAAACATACTACAGTTAACAATCTTTCTGAAATCCCATTCCTCCCGGCAGAATTTTTCAAAAATCATAAAATTATTACAGGTACACCTTCTGTAGAAAAAATATTTGAAAGCAGCAGTACAACGGGTACAATACCCGGGAAACATTATGTTAGCGATTTAAAATTGTATGAAAAGAGCTTTACAGAAGGATTCAGGCATTTTTATGGGAACCCGTCAGAATTTTTAATATGTGCTTTACTTCCTTCCTATACTGAAAGATCTGGCTCTTCTCTGGTATATATGGCTGATAAACTTATTCAAAAAAGCCGTAATCACCTGAGTGGATTTTACAGTGAGAATTCAGAGGAGCTAATACAGGTCATTAACACGCCTCGAAGAGACAGCAAAAAGGTATTATTGCTTGGAGTCAGTTTTGCCCTCCTTGATCTTGCCGAACGACATTCCCTTGATCTTTCAGGAGTGTATGTAATGGAGACCGGAGGTATGAAAGGGAGGAGAAAGGAGATCACACGTTCTGAACTTCACAATATACTTAAGGAAAAATTCAATCTTCAAACCGTACATTCTGAATATGGGATGACAGAACTATTGAGTCAGGCATATTCCGGAGGGGATGGGATATTTTATTGCCCCCCCTGGATGAAGGTGTTGATCAGGGATCCACTGGATCCTCTTTTTATTCATAGCACAACAGGAAAAACAGGTGGGATAAACATTATTGATCTCGCCAATATTAACTCATGTTCTTTTATCGCCACCAGCGATCTTGGAAAGCTTCATGATGATGGTGGATTTGAAGTTCTTGGAAGGTTCGATGCAAGCGATATAAGAGGATGTAATCTACTGGTGGAATAGTTTTATGTCTGATTGTCTGATATTTAAGACAAAACCTTAAGACTGCGAGAGCATGACCGGAAAACAACTATTCCAGCCCAAGTTTTGTCCTGATAGCCTGTGGTATAGAGTTTTTATTCACCATAATAAACAGGGTTTTAGCTCTTACATAATTTTCAGACATGTTAAGATAACCTCCAAATGGATTTCTGTTTATTCCCCATGAGTTTTTAGTTATGTAATATTTATTACCGTTTTGGTCTTTTACCATTCCTGTAAGATGCATCAGATGGTCATCAGTAGTTGTGAAATTTTCATATCCTTCCTGCCTGATTCCCTGCGTAACATTAGTTCCGGGTAAAACAGCAACACCTTTACTATGGGAAAAGCCCTCTTCACTTACATCTCCATCCCAGTTAACTGTATATCCATTCTTAAAAGAGTAATCCATTATCTCAATAAGTTCATCAAGTGGCACATTATAAAACCGCTCCATTGTCCAGTTATCAGGTACTTCCAGTATCCCCAAAGTATAAAACGGGAAATGAGTGAAAGATGTAATTTCAACATAATCGGCGGGATTGATCCCAAGACTCATGGCGAATGACTTAGGTGTATAACTTGTACCCTTATATGTAAACGATTCTGGTATTTTACCTAGATATGTATCCAGTACGGCATCTACTATCTTGTGGTACTCAGGGCTCTCATTTTTCCTTTTTACCGGGACCTCTGCAATAGCATGGATAAAACTCTGAAGTTCCCTGTGGTTATGGGTTGGGGATCCGTAATTAAGTCCATTGTAAACTTCATCCGGGACTATTCCTGACTCAGTGAAAACTCTCATCCAATCGTGAGAAAGACCACCTTGATCAATATTCCCTTTGCCCTGTCTTAAGTAATTGTCTTTCAGCTTATCAATATAATTTTGTCTGACTATAAACATTTCTGAAAGATCATATTCTCCTTTACCCATACGAAGTAGTTCCGACTCAATGAATGATGTTGTTGCAAAGCACCAGCAAGTTCCTGTACTTGCCTGGTTTTTGACCGGTGTAGCCTTAAGCTCCACTAAAGGGGTGAATTTATAGCTCTCCTCTGTTTTACTAACAGGAGGGATTACATCTTTCTTTTGACCAAAGGCCTGGCTTAGAGTAACTGAAAAGACAAGTACGAGAAGAAGACGCATTTTCATTGGAGACAGTTTAATGTATAATTTAAATGGAAAGTTTACGAAATTATTTGTAATTAAAATGCTAAGCTAAAAAAATAATCAATAACAAAATTGAAAATAATTATAAATGGATTTAATAATTGGAATAAAAATTGAAGTAAGAATCTGCCTGCGCTATTCATAAACATTTTAGACAGTCAAAGCATTTGAACCATCGATTTAAGAATGTAGGGATGAAAACTTCTTGGTTCTCAGTTCGTTTGTTGTGATGTTTTATTGTTCTGCTTTAATAAATAAGCGTTGAATTCTTATTTCCCCATTATTAGATCATAGGAATGATCAATCAATGCGAATACTTCCTTATCAGGCAGATTCCCATTAATTAAAACAGTATTCCAATGTTTTTTATTAAAATGATATATAGATATAACCTCAGGATAGTGTTACCTTAGCTCAGGGGCCATTCTCAGATAACATCTCAGATTTTATCTTCAGCTACTTATAGTTGAGTCAGAGATTTAGAATATTTAGTGGAACATACTAGGTCAAAAAAAGTAGTTCATATTGAAATTACGTACAAACGCGAACTGTGTTGTACTATTGTATACGTTTGTCAACCAATAATGTTGCGTAAAGCACTTAATAACAATCTATTGAATGGCATGTTTCAAGATGCAATATATTCTACTTCTTTATAGGACAGTATCAATTATGCAAATTGGGTTTTGAGGAGTAGGATTCTGAATAATCCTATCGACTAATATTCTTAACAAATAAATGCAATAGCTCATGCCTAGAATTGACATTAAGCTTATTAAAGATATTTGAAATATGATTTTTAACTGTGTGATACGATATAAAAAGAATAGTGGCAATTTCTTTATTGCTTTTACCATTGAGAATCAGTTCAATAATCTCAATCTCTCTTTTTGAAAGACTGAATTTGAGAAATATTTCTTTAAGCTCCGTTTTAGTCCCAATAAGTTTCAGCATGGTTTTTGCAAATGGCAGGAAGAAATATTTAAGCCATATAATTGGAATTAGATTATACATTATCAATGTAATAAATCCAATAATAAATCTTACTGATTCATTCACCTGGTTCCTTATAAATATAAAAACTAATATAAAAGAAACAAGATAGCGGATAAGATATAATAGTGAAAAGCTCCTGCTTGTCCTGACTCTTTCCTTTTCACTATTCCTAGGCCAGAAAAAAAGAGAAAGGAGTAATCCTAAAGTCTCAACAACAATAATATTTTCAAAGATAAAGTTGCGAAGAAAATCTAGCCACGAAAACAAAAAAATAGAAGATGAGAACTCTAGTCTGATAAAGGAACAGATAATTATTAAAATAGTAAAAATAAAAATTAATCTTCTGATTATTAAAGGGATTTGAATATCACGAAGTT